>Ga0316223_1003227_pt1 | contig 12410 bp, 10 predicted proteins | sample TBH18009metaG_FD_206007 | JGI IMG/M metagenome (GOLD analysis project Ga0316223, IMG submission 206007) | Freshwater microbial communities from Trout Bog Lake, Wisconsin, USA - TBH18009 | ecosystem: Environmental > Aquatic > Freshwater > Lake > Hypolimnion/Profundal zone | place: USA: Wisconsin...
TAAAGTAATAACCAAATATCTCTGGCGTAATCCTGGTCTTTATTTTCAAAGTCTTGAAATTGAGCCACTGCCGTTATTTTGTCCATTGTCATGACCGGTTTCATTTTTTAAATTTCTTGATAGTGAAACCTCCTTCACCAAACGGATAATCGTATTTCTACGGTATAAGATTAACTTTTCTTGAACTACAGTAATTGATAACACTCCGAAGATGTCTCAAATAGATAGATATTGAGGCCTGAGAGTACCCGTCTTGATATTTCTTCATTTGATAAAGATTCAGGAAATCTGGTGTAATGTCCCAAATGGTAAGTCCGGATTTATAGATTTCAAGACTATTAATCGAAGTTTGGTATAACTCTCTGGTTTTTTTCTTATTCAGTTTATTGTCCTGAAGGTACCGAAAATATAGATCCTTTAGTAAAAGTAAATCGGGTTTTTCTTTTACCGTTATGTCCCTTGGAAACCGGGTTCTTAGATTGAATAACTATTCAAATGAGGCCGTAGTACTTCTTATGGAACTATTTGCTCATTCCAGCCCTTCCATAACAAAACGTTATCTCGGCATACGGGAACTTGAGGTGATGGACGTTTATGATTCTTTGAGGTTGTAAGAGAATTCCAGTGAGGACTTATAACATGCATGCTCCAAACAAAACCTCTGCATAATTTTCATTTTGAAACCAATTTTCTGGTCGAACCAAATCATGAGAATCGATTAGAAGAAGTTTGTCAAGAACACGAGAAAATAAAATACCTAATCATAATTAATTTACCATTGTAAGGTAACTACAAGAGGTTTTACTTAACTAAAGCAAATAATCATATGACTATTAACCTTCGGACAAAAGTATCCTTGCGGTTCGTAAGAACGCAAACAAGGTTAGCAATTGTGTTGGCTACATTAGCCACCATTGTGAAAGTATTGTAATTTATTACAATCATTTTGATGGGTTGGATTATATCCAACAGACAAAAAATAGGGGAAGTAAAAAAGAATAATGATTTCCCTATTTCCATTAAGTTAAGAAGGTCTTAACCCTTTCGTAGTTATTCTTTGAAGTTAGCAAGAAGTGCTTTACTCCGGTAGAGCCAATTCACATGGAGCATATTTAAAGACTTCATCCAGAACTAGATATAAATCCGATTTAATCACAATCCAGCATTTGTCTAGATATTTTTCGTAAATATTAATGAATTCGCTGGCTCCCATTTAACTGGGTATTATGGGATAGGTAAATTTATAGATTTTATTGCTGTTTGATTTTTTTAAACCAAGTATTGGCAAATTGAGCATGTGCAGTTTGTCTCTCCCTATCGACGCTTTTAATTCTACCTCCTTCAATTTTAATTGAGTTTTCCTCAATTTCAAGGCAATCTTGCCAATTAAACATTGGATAGTAAATACCTGAAACCAAGTCATAAAGGAAGCGCATTTTCAGGTTTGGCTGTTAGTTTACCATCCCAATGATAATAGTTTTCTAATGAGTACATTAAGTATTTATCGTTTTCAAAAACAAGCTCAATAAAAACAGACATTAATGGATTACTGGAATTTTCAATTTATGCAAACGATTATCTAACATCCTGACCATTTTATTAAGGAGTTCAGTAGATTCTGCGTATAACTGTTTCATTGATTATTCTTTATCTTACTGACTTAGGTAGTCAACATCTGCTAGTTTGTTAAATTCAGAAGGAGAATTTTGATGAGATTATTTCGAAGTTTTTAGTGGAATAGACGGGGGTTTAGTGATATAGACGTATAGATATTGAATGGAAATTGGAAGGTCGGTGTTAAATACACCATCCCGGCCTAATTTCGCTGAAACTGATTCGTTTATTTTTGGAAATTTATATAACCCATTTTTGATGGTTCAAATTGGTTGTCGGGTAAATCTATTGGTTATCGGGTTTGATAAATAGTTCTGAATAGAAATCATTTGGTTTATTTGACGTCTGAGATTCTAGATTGGACTAGTAGCAGCACATATGTCAGATAATTAAACAAAGTCCTTCGCTTTAATGATAAATGAACGCCTATAACTAATTTGCATGTATTCAACTTTTATTTAAACATCGGGATTAATATGATCATTTAAAACAGGCGATAAGTGGTCTCTTTATTTTGCATCACCATATAACCAGAAATATTCGCATTTTTGTGACCAACCAGTTTGACCAAAATCCAATATTATAATATTGAATAAAAGAACAAAATATTCGAAAGTTAAATTGCATAAAATTTAATTTTGTATTTTTACGATATAATTGTAGCTAACCATTTCAAAATATTTTGAATAACAACAAACCTAAACATTTATTAATCAGGGCAAAGAATACTACAATATAGGTTAATATGAAAATAATCAAAGACACGATATTTGTACCACCCAACCATTCGCTCAATACCCAAAAATTAATTTTATCTACTAGCCCAACCCAAATACATGCCCATTCCAATTATGAATTAAATTATATTGTATCAGGAAGTGGGAAAAGAATTATTGGCCATAATATTTCAGACTTCTCAAAAGGTGATCTAATTTTTTTACCACCTCATGTTCCTCATTGCTGGTACTCATTGGATACCCTGACCAAAGAAGTATCAGTAGCCTATGTAACTCATTTTAATGAAAAGATTACAAGTCTGGACTTCTCTCGTATTCCAGAATTAGAGAAAGTTGTCAATTTATTTAGAAGTATACGTAAGGGGATTTGGTTCAAAGGTGAAAAAACAGAGAAAGCTGGTAACATCATTAAAAAAATGGCTAATCTAAGAGGTATTGAGCGTTACATTGAATTGATGAAAGTTTTTCAGCTTCTGATCCAGATAGAAGAAAGGGAATACCTGATACAGCCTATTTCACACGATAACCTTTTTGATAGAGATCATGATATTATCGATAAAGTATTTAAATATATTTATAATAATATTAAAACCGGAATATCCCTTAAGCAAGCGGCTGAACTGGTTTTTAAAGAGCCCGCTAATTTTTGTAAGTATTTTAAAACGAAAACTAATCAAACTTTTATGGAATATGTCACAAATGTTCGCATTTGGATGGCCGCAAAATTATTAGTTGAAACTAAAATGCAAATAACTGAAATATGCTATGAATGTGGATATAATAATCTGGCGAACTTTCATCATTATTTTAAATTAGTAATGAATAAAACTCCTTCGGAATACCGTAGAGCTTTTATCGTACAGTAAAATAAGTACATAAAATTGTACATTAAAGAGGTTTCTTTTTTATTTTAGTAATATTTGAATCTCATTGTAATTTTTTCATTTTAGAATATGAGGAGGATTCTTTCGAGTCTCCTCCTCATTAAAACTAACTATGAAATAGAAGGTATCAAAGTAAGGTCTGATGCTATTTTAGACTATTTATTGGCATATTTTCGGTTAAATGTAAATCCGATGATCAATAAAATCAACGCCCCTATAATTAATGCAATCGGTGGATTACCAGGAGTATTAACCCGAACTATTATTGTTGCATAAAGGGTACTTGTGGCGATAACTGATCCGGAAATTAAAATCATTGGTGGAATCCAATTTAATTTGGTTTCAGAAAATTTTAATTGCAACCAAAAAATTAATAAAGCGGCTAAAATGAACCCGCCACTAACTGCTCTCATCAGAGCTAAAATTAAAAATTGAATATTTATATCTAACTTATTCCATGGAATTGATACGGCTGCCATATGATATGGCATAAAACTGTCTTTAAAAAGATAGATCAATCCAAATCCACCTAACAATATTCCAACTAGATAATTTGAAATACTCCCAATTTTGTTTTTCATAATTTTTTTGTTCATTTTTTATTAAAGTAATTGGCTAACCTACATTGGTTTAATACGCCGGGCTAAAAAGTAGTAAAGTGTTGGTATGAATCTGCGTATGTGTAAAAACATTCTATCATTCCCCCCAGCCCAAATTTCTTTTTTCTCATGTTTTAATCCTGAATAAATAAGTCTTGCGGCTTTTTCTGCAGTAATTCCATGAGCTTGTCCGGGATCTAGTTTGCCATGTTCTTTCCCATCCTTTTCAATCGCATGTATTGAAATATTAGTAAGAACCCGACCAGGAATCAACATGCTTACTTTAATGTTGTATTTTGAGTTTTCGGCTAATAGACTTTCGAAAAACCCATGTAGTGCGTGTTTGGAAGCTGAATAAACCGAACGATATTGAAAACCAAACTTTCCTACCAGGCTTGATGTTGCAGCAAGTTGACCGCCGCCGTTCTCAATCATATGAGGCAAAAGAGATTTTGTTAATGCAACTACACCAAAGAAATTAACTTCCATAATCTTGCGATCAATTTCAATAGGTGTTTCAGTGACAAGTGAGCGTTGGCTGATTCCGGCAAACTGATACAAACCGGAGATCTTCTCTCCATCACTAATTATTTGTTTGGCCGTTTCGAATAGACGAAGAGTGTCAGACATGTCGAGTAATACAACCCGAACAGTACTCCCTCTTGTTACAATTTCATGGGCAGTTTGCTTTAATCCTTGTTCATCACGGTCAGAAATGATAAGTCGAACATGGTAATTGGCCAGCAATATTGAAAATGAACGCCCGATACCTGAGGCGGCTCCAGTAACCCAAAAGGTTCTTCCGGTAAAATCCATTTTGTGAATTTATTAATTGCGGTTAGAGTAAAAGAAGAATAATGAGCTATTAAGCAATGCAAATACATGATGTACTGTACAATCTGAAAATTTTATCGGTAAAATAATCAGAATCACATGCTGTTAAATTGAGAAGCTAAATATCCCGATTTTTAAATGGCCAGATTATACTGGAGTTGTTGAACAATTTTATCTGCCAGTCCACCGAAACAATGAGGTGTAGTTTTATTTAAAATATTTTTTCAGGTCAATATGGATGTAGTGACGGGCAGAAGCGGGTTGCTTGCTGGTTGCATTCGCTACCCATATCTCCAGAGCGGTTGCATCGTAAACAACATCAACAAGATTTTTTTGGACTGCAACTGATTGAGATAATTTAATCATTTCTGGTGCTCCAAGGTGGCCGTAATTCTCGTCTAAAAATTTGGTTGCAACATCGTTTTTCATAGTCTTATAAACGATGTTGCTGTAGACTTTGGGAACTCTGGTATCTGTCTTATCCAAATCGGTCCACTTATGTAGACGGACTGAGTCGGGGGTTGAGACTAGGTATTTTATGGCAGCATGTTCTTTAAGCTTTCCATCTCCAACAAAGAAGAAATATCGTTTAATCAACGGGGAATTCTCAATAATATTTTCAGCATCTGAAAGTTTTTTTGCATCATACAAAATCTGTCTGAACATGATAGTAAAATGTTTTCCATGCAAATCATAAGGTGCTTCACGTCTGGAAGATTCTCCAATTTCGCCCAAAACTATTGAATTTGCATTGATCCCGGTATGGCTTGACATCATTCCTGAAAAGGCAATGTTAGCATGTGCAACTCCATTTGTTGGTTTATAAATGACCACAACAGGATAAGTTTGTAATCCTGCGTCAATTGAATAATCCAAATTTCTTATTTGGAAGAGGTGCCCGTTATTTGTTGCTTTACCCCATGCATCTACCCCGCTACATGAATATGGAGAAATCATTGGCACTGTATGAGCTGCTTTCAAAAGATTCAGATCAATTCCAGAACCTTCAGAAAACCCTTCCATCTCTTCGATAAAGCGCTTGTCCATAAATGGTTCATTCGTTTTCCATGCATTAAGTAAATTCTTTTGTCCAAGGTATACACTGTCTTCTTTGAATGCTGCACTCAGCATTTTCTGAATTGTCTCTAGTGCTCGTTCTTTTAGATGTTTGCCCAGATTATAACCCATCTGATGAGGTGTACCACTAACAACCACGATCTCGATACGATCATCCCCCTGGCTAACATATTCTGAATAAATTTTAGAACTCTGTCCATGTCCGTTGATGAACAAACTCAATAACAGGATTAAGGCAACTATATTTTTCTTCATGTATGATTAATTTGTTTTTTGTTATTAATAACTTGATAATTACAATTTCATATTTAATCCAAGTCATTATAAAACAAATCCTTAGATATGGTACAAGAATACTATAGAAAGAGTACTAAAAAGGATGGTATTTTATTTATTTTCAATATAATCTTAACAATATTTGGGGCAGTGAATAAAATGTCTGCCTACACACAATAAAAAGAATGCCTTCTACTCATAAGTTTCAGTCAATCGAACAATTGGTGCTCGACAAAAAATCAATCCTTATATCTGACATAATTACTCCTCCTTCTCTTCCAATGAGGGAAATATGGCCAAAATCACAAAATCATTGAAATTAGTTTATCGGGCATCTCAAATAATATGTGTAACTGTTAAATTGGATTCTTTATCGCTAATTTGGATGTTAGCATATGAACCTGCATGATCAGATTGAAATTTAAATGACCCGGGTAAAAATGAAAACTTCAGCATGCGAATCCACGAATTATCATTAAGGAGCCTTTACAATTGAAATGTTTAATATTGAAAGTTTATTTAACCCAACGTTAAAATGATTTTTTAAATCCAATTAGATCCAGTCTTAAGTGGACAATTTAGACGTCGAGTCCAATAGGAGGAGAACGCTTATTGAAAACGAGGACTATTCCTCGCTCCAATCATACAGGCAATCGAATTGACAAAATTCACACTGCTTCAATTAGTCAGAAGGGATTTTTCAAAAATATTCAAAATACCAAAAAGTAGTTAGTAAAATACCTGATAGAAGGTATTTTACAGAATATCTGATGAATGCACCTTTGCAAAATAACTTTAACAGTTTTTCAACATATATTTAAAGCAATAAGATTATGTCAGAACAATCCTTAAAATTTGAAACTTTACAGATTCATGCAGGACAGGAAGTAGACTCAACTACTAACTCAAGAGCTGTTCCTATTTATCAGACAACGTCGTATGTTTTCAATAACGCCGAGCATGCAGCTAATCTCTTTGGACTTAAAGCGTTTGGAAATATTTATACGCGGCTAATGAACCCAACAACCGATGTTTTCGAAAAGCGCATAGCAGCGCTCGAAGGTGGTGTTGCCGCTGTAGCCACTGCTTCAGGTCAGTCTGCACAGTTTATTGCACTTACAAACATCCTTCAGGCAGGAGACAACCTTGTTTCCACATCCTTTGTTTACGGTGGAACTTACAACCAGTTCAAGGTTCAATTCAAACGACTTGGAATCAAGGTAAGATTTGTTGATGGAGATAACCCGGCAGACTTTGAAGAGGCTATTGATGCAAACACAAAAGCGATCTATCTCGAAACGATTGGTAATCCTGAATTTAACATTCCGGATTTTGATGCCATTGCAGCAATTGCTAAAAAGCATGGTCTTCCCCTTGTTGTGGATAACACTTTTGGAACTGCGGGATATCTATTCCGCCCGATCGATCATGGTGCAAATATTGTTGTTCAGTCTGCCACCAAATGGATTGGAGGACATGGGACAAGTGTCGGAGGAGTAATTGTTGATGCTGGAAATTTCAATTGGGCAAATGGAAAATTCCCCCAATTTACTGAACCTTCAGAGGGTTATCACGGACTAAAATTCTGGGAAGTTTTTGGAGCTGGTGGCCCGTTTGGCAACATTGCATTTGCTATCAGAGCGCGGGTTGAAGGACTACGTGATTACGGACCATGCCTAAGTCCGTTTAACGCTTTCTTATTACTTCAAGGGCTGGAAACACTTTCACTACGCGTTGAGAGACACGTTGGAAACGCGAAGATTATCGCAGATTGGTTGTCTGAACACGCCCAGGTTGCGAAAATTAATTATCCCGGATTAAAATCAAGCCCATATCACGAATTAGCAAAGAAATATCTGAAGATAGGCTTTGGTGGAGTGTTGTCGTTTCATATAAAAGGAGGAACCGAGGCCGCTGATCTGTTCATCAACAATCTTAAACTGGTAAGTCACCTCGCAAATGTAGGCGATTCAAAAACGTTGATTATACATCCAGCATCAACAACTCACCAACAATTATCTGAAGAAGAACAAGGATCATCTGGTGTTGTACCAGGATTAATCCGTTTATCTGTAGGCATCGAGCATGTCGAGGATATTATTAACGATCTCTCGCAGGCATTTGATAAGGTCAAACATTTATCTGCTAAGCAGTGAGAAACTCCAGTTCAGGAGTCCCTGAAAAAAGGTATTCTGGATCGAATTTTTTAAATCCTGATCATTGAAATATTCTAAACATATTAAGGCCAGTTGCCTTAATGTGTTTAGATCCTCATAGCTTCTTCATTGGTGGACAATTTAGTAGTTGAGTTTAGGCGAAACTTCTTTCAAATAAATAGAATGATACCAGCCTCCTATTTCTTGCTAAGTATTTTGTTGCTTCTTGGTATGCCGTCAGTCAGTTGAATCCGGATAAGTGAAAAAACAAGATAAACTACAAAAAACACCTATAAATAGGTATGTAAAATACAGAATTGTAGGTATTGTTAAAAGTGGTAGTGTTTCCAATCTTTGTCATATAAATTAACAGTATATTTTATGACAGTGAACTCAGTCAATTTTAAAAACTTTAACCGAAATACTTCGGCTAATTTGTCCGTTTATGCCAACTGTATTGGCAGTCTCTATTCAATGTTAATGAGTATGCAGATGTGTTGCCATTGTGCAATGTGATTCCATCAAAAGTTATCTCCTCAAAATTCTCTGCAATTTACTTAACTTTTAATCCTTGAATATTAATTATTGAATCTTTTTTCTTGGATTTTTATATCTAATATACACAATGTCGGTAGACTTAGATGCCTTACATTTATAATTTCCAATAACTTTATTTTTACGTAATACTTTTAAAGATGAAACGAACAATATCGATTAAATACACAAGTCTATTGGCACTTTTCTTATGCTTTTTTGCGATTGCGGCCAATGGTCAGGAGACGTTAACCATTAGTGGAACCAAGTTCACCTATCCGCTTATTGAAAAATGGATAGCCGAATACGCCAAAATTAATTCGGGTGTAAAAATTAAACTGGTGCAAAAACCAACCGGAAGTCAGACAGCGGATCTGAATATAATTGCCCACCAACCTACGAAAGACGAATTAAACGGAGATCATGATATTATCTATACCGGAAGGTACGCTTTGCTCCCGGCAACAAACCGTAATAACTCAATTCTCGCGAATACGCCTAAAAAAGGGTTGAGTAAAAAGGAGATAGATAAACTTTTCTTCGAAGTGATCAATTATGACGATGAGGCAAAGATTGAAAAATCGAAGTTCTCTGCAACCATTTATTCCCGTGAGAATCAGGCATGTTCCTCGGTCGCTTTAGCCGGTTATTTTGGGCATATCTCTTCGGAAATCAGGGGTAAAAAAGTGCTTGGGGATGATATCTATCTGCTTACGGCGATTAAAAAGGATTCTATTGGTTTGACCTATAATAATCTGGGATATTTATTTGATCTTAATTCCCGGAAGCTGAAGGATGGTTTGGCTCTGCTGCCTCTTGATCTGAAAAAGGATGTAAGAGACCTGCTTACGGGCGATCTGGATCAGGTTATAGCAGATTTGGAAAGGAACAGAATTGAAACAGTTCCGGTTGAAAAGATAGGTTTTATCTATTCTCAAAAAGATGAGCGCAAGGAAATCTCAGATTTTCTGAGGTGGGTGCTGGCTGAAGGGCAGAAATTCAATCATCAGGAGGGGTTCCTGAATCTGGATAAAGAGGTCCTGGCAGAGCAAACGAACCGGTTGCGCGAAAAATTCTTAACCTTAAAATAAATTCAATAAGTATAATCAAAGCGAGCATCCCTCTTCTCCGTCGCCAAACTGATTGAGGAATAGCTCGCTAAAATTCAAAATTCTATGACAAAATTACCTTTATTTAGGGGAAACTACAAAAAGTTTCCCGGCTATTTCACACGCAAATTTGGGATCTTCTCCTTTTTTGCAGTTTTCCTTAACCTTACGTTACTTGCACAACAGATTGAGATCAAGGGTAAAATACTCGATGAGGCTTCAAAACTTACCGTAATCGGAGCTACCATAAAACTCAAAGGACAGCCCGGTGGGGCAATAACGAATGTCGATGGCGATTTTCGGCTCAACGTCAAATCACTTCCGGTCACTTTACTTGTTTCAAACGTAGGTTATAAATATCAGGAAATTGATGTTTATGAGGCTGAACCGATCACGATTTTTTTGGCTGAAGATCTGAACAGACTAAATACGTTGGTGGTGATTGGATATGGAACTCAGAAAAGAAGTGATGTTACCGGTTCTGTGGCCAATGTTTCCTCTGATTTGCTTAAACAGCCTGCAGCTTCATTCGATAACTTGCTGCACGGGACTGTCTCGGGGGTTGTTGCGACCCAGAGTTCAAGTGCGCCAGGTAGTACTTCCAGTATACGGATCCGTGGTGGGAACTCTGTAAATTTTGGTAATGACCCATTGTATGTCATTGATGGGTTTATTATTTACAACAATAATGACCTGGTTAATACTGGTGCCGGCAACGGGGTAAGTGTTAATGCCCTGTCGACCATTAATCCGAGTGATATCGAGTCTATTGACATCTTAAAAGATGCTTCTGCAACGGCTATCTATGGTTCGCGCGGCGCGAATGGCGTTGTCATTATTACAACCAGGAGAGGTAAGAAAGGGGCAAATGAGGTCAACTATACTGGTTATTTTGGTACCCAGGCGATTTCAAAAAGAATATCGCTACTGAATGGTTCTCAATGGGATGCACTTCAGAATGACATTTACATCAGTGTACCAGTTGCAAGTCGCACAGGTCTGAATAATTTTACTGCAGCTCAGATAGCCGCAGATGGCAAAGGATATGACTGGCAAGGAGCTGCATTAAAGAATGCTGCCACTCAAAATCACGAGATTTCAATAACCGGTGGGGATGACAAATCGCGTTACTTGATTTCAGGGAATTATTTTGATCAGCAGGGTACCGTGGTTAATACCGACTTTAAGCGCATCTCCGGCCGCATCAATTATGAAAAGGATGTTTCCAAAAAATTTAAAGTCATATCAAATGTGTTCATCAGTAAATCCACGGAAGATAAACTAACGGGAAGTGCCTATAACAGTATCAACTTTAGCGGGGCATTTCCAACATTGTTACTGACTTCTCCGCGGACACCTATTTTCAACGCCGATGGAAGTTATAATACAAAGACCAACAGTTATTTATCCACAGCGACAAATCCGCTGGAAGACATTGTTGCTACAACCAACAGAACCTATTTAACACGTGTGTTGGCAAATATATCGGGAGAGTATAAATTACTGCACGATTTAACCTTAAAGGTAACTGGCGGGACTGATTTGATCAATACGAAACAGGATTATTATGCCCCTTCAACAACCGGATCTCCGGCAGGTCCCTCGCTTTCCACCAATGGGATTTCCGTCAATGGGTATGCCTCTGTGGGATCAGGACAGGTTTATTCGTGGCTGAATGAAAACACCTTAACCTATGACCACTCATTCCTGGAAAAACACTTTTTAAATGTACTTGGAGGATATTCGACGCAGTATTCGCAGGGCGAATCTGCAGTTTCCAATGCTCAGACATTCCCCAATGACATTTCAACCTATAACAATTTAGCCTCAGGAACTGCTGTAACCGGCGCTTCATCAGCTTTTGTCAGAACCATGAATTCATATCTCGGACGGGTAAGCTATTCTTATCTTCATAAGTACAATGTTACCGTATCTGAACGTGCTGACGGTGCATCATCGCTGGGCGCCAACAAAAAATGGGGATATTTCCCATCTGTGGGATTATCCTGGAATGTTGGATCGGAAGATTATTTAAAAAAGTTTGACAAAGCCATCAGTGATCTGAAGATCAGGTTATCCGCCGGCCAGACCGGAAATTCGGAGGTCCCTTCCTACAGCTCATTACAATTGCTGGGCGTGACAAATTACTTTTTTAACAACACTTTAAGTACAGGATTAGCTCCTACTCAGTTGGCAAACAATAACCTGGGATGGGAAACTACTACACAGTATGACGGAGGTATTGATGTCGGATTTCTCAAGAACAGAATCAACTTTATCTTTGATGCCTATTATAAAAAGACCAGCAACCTGTTATTAAATGTTCCGTTACCTCTTTATACGGGTTACCAATCTGAATTGGAAAATGTTGGAAGCGTTGAAAACAAAGGTTTGGAATTGACTTTAAATACCGAGAATATCAAGACTCATGACTTTTCATGGAAATCTACCCTGGTTTTTGCTACAAATGCAAATAAGATTCTTAGTCTTGGAGCCTCTACCAACAGTTATTTTCCTCTTGCTCCGACCGGCCAGGTTTCTCCCGTGATTGTCCAGGTGGGCCTTCCCGTTGGAACCTTTTGGGGATATT
>Ga0316223_1003228_pt1 | contig 12402 bp, 6 predicted proteins | sample TBH18009metaG_FD_206007 | JGI IMG/M metagenome (GOLD analysis project Ga0316223, IMG submission 206007) | Freshwater microbial communities from Trout Bog Lake, Wisconsin, USA - TBH18009 | ecosystem: Environmental > Aquatic > Freshwater > Lake > Hypolimnion/Profundal zone | place: USA: Wisconsin...
TGAACCGTCTAACTGCACCGGTGGGACTCTCACCCACGTTGACGCCCGCTTCACGGGCGCACCAGGATGACAGTTAATGAGGGCCGCTGCGGTTTCCGTGCGCGGCTTCCGATTTGTGGGTAATGGAAAGAGAGGACTGCCCGCACTCCAAGACGCTGACGCGCTTATCGGAAGCCCCACTCGGCTCCATCGCCACTCCTGTAAAGCGAAAGTTATCGTGTTACAGCATACTAGGCTGCTTCGGAGCCTCACCGTCGGTGCCGAACGCGGTCCACGTTGAAAATGGCCGGAAGAAAAAATCTGCGAAAATCTGCGTAATCTGCGGACCATTCTCTTCCTCTGCGGGTCACCGCGGCGTGGTATCCCCGTCCAGAAAGGCGAGGTCGCCGTCCACCATGATCTTCACCAACTCGGCGAATTTCACCTTCGGTTCCCAACCGAGAACCGCCTTCGCCTTGGCGGGGTCGCCAATCAGCAGGTCCACCTCGGCGGGTCGTTCATACCGTTGGTCATATTTCACAGATTGCGTCCAGTCCAGGCCGACATGAGCGAACGCGGCCTCGACAAACTCGCGAACGGTGTGCGTTTCGTTCGTGGCCAGCACGTAATCCCCGGGCTGATCCTGCTGAAGCATCCGCCACATCCCTTCGACGTATTCCGGGGCGTACCCCCAGTCCCGCCTTGCCTCCAGATTCCCCAGGAAGAGAGTCGACTGCCGACCGCGCGCAATCGCCGCCACGGCCCGGGTGATCTTCCGGGTCACGAACGTCTCGCCCCGGCGCGGGCTCTCGTGGTTAAACAGGATGCCGTTGCTGGCGTGCATGCCGTAACTCTCCCGGTAATTCACCGTCGCCCAGTAGGCGTACACCTTGGCGACCGCATACGGGCTGCGCGGCCAGAACGGGGTTTTCTCCGTCTGCGGCACTTCCTGGACCTTGCCGAACATCTCACTGCTGGAGGCCTGGTAAAAGCGCGCGGGCACCTTGGTTTCACGGATGGCCTCCAGAATGCGCATGGCGCTGAGCGCGGTGACGTCCCCGGTGTATTCCGGAATGTCGAAGCTTACGCGCACATGGCTTTGCGCGCCGAGGTTGTAGATTTCGTCGGGGCCAATCCGGTCGATGAGCCGGGTGAGATTCAGCGAGTCCGAGAGGTCGCCGTAATGCAGCCGGAGCCGGACATCCTTGACGTGCGGATCGTTGTAAAGATGGTCGATGCGCGCGGTGTTGAACGTGCTGGCCCGGCGGATGATGCCATGCACTTCGTAGCCTTTGGAAAGGAGCAAGTCTGCGAGATAGGAGCCGTCCTGGCCTGTGATTCCTGTAATGAGGGCTTTTTTCATGGGAGTAATTGGAAAGGGCCTCGGGGCGATGCGGTTAAAGCGCGGCGATGCCGGCCTGGATGGCGGCTCGCTGCGCGCTGAGCAGGTTGCGAATGCCTTCCCGTCCGACTTTGAGCATCGCCTGCATCTCGTCGTCGGAGAACGTCGCTTCTTCGCCGGCTCCCTGCAACTCGACAAAGCGGAATTCCTCGGTCATGACGAGATTCATGTCCACCGTGGCGTCCTTGTCCTCGATGTAGTTGAGATCGAGCAGCGGCACGCCGCCGACCACGCCCACGCTGACCGCCGCTACCAACTGTTTGAGGGGCGACTTCGCCAGCGTCTTCGCGCGAATGAGTTTCTCAAATGCGAGCGCACACGCGACGCACGCGCCGGTGATCGACGCCGTGCGCGTGCCGCCGTCGGCCTGTAGCACGTCGCAATCGACCCAGAGTGTATTCGGTCCGAGCATGTCGAGATCGACCGCCGCCCGCAGCGCCCGTCCGATGAGCCGCTGGATTTCCGCCGAGCGTCCGTCGATTTTGCCTTTGTTGATGTCCCGCTGCTTCCGGTCCAGCGTGGAATACGGCAACATGGAGTATTCCGCCGTCAGCCAGCCGCCGCTGACTTTCTGCTCCTTCATCCAGCGCGGCACCTCGGGTTGAATCATGGCCGAACAAATCACCCGGGTATCGCCGCAGGCGATCAGAACCGAGCCGGTTGCATTGGGCGCGAAGTTCGGGGTGAATACGACCGGGCGCAGCTGGCCGGGGGTTCGGGTATCGTTGCGCAGGGCGGCAAAGGGACTGGACGGTACGTTGGCAAAGGCGTTGCTCATATGGCGATTAGTAAAGTGAACCGGATGCCGGCGGGAACGCCAATAGAAATCTTGCGAAAAACGGAGCCGGGAACTTGAAATGAACGCCCGCTCCGTCCGGCGGTCTAATCAATGAAGACCGAATGGAACAGCAATTGCTCCAAGTAAATGCCGTGAGCAAGCGTCAAAAGGGCGCCAAACGGCGCAAACGTTCGATTTCGCAGATTTTGCGGGAAGCCTACCAGTGCCACGCGGCAAACGACCGCGAAGCGCAAGCAGCATTGCGATCGGTGCTCGGGGCGCGGCTGTCCCATGGCTGAGCGGCGCGCGCAGGTGGAAAATACCCAATCTTTAGCGATAGGGAAGAAGTGCGCTCGGTGGGTGAAAGTGCGTCGGAGCCGCCAGTTCCGGGGAGCCGGGCGTCTCGCCTGCTGGTTTCGGCGTCCCGCCGAAACGAACTTTTGGTTTTGTCGCGAATTCGAGCCTTCTGCGAAAGAGACGCATGAAGTTCGCTGAGGCGGGACGCCTCAGCCAGCACGCGGGACGCGTGCGTTCCCCGGAAAGGGAGCCTTCGGCTCCCTGCACGAGCGCTTTCTTCGCTAAAGATTGGGGGGAAAATACCTAAGGGCGGATTATTCTTTTCGCAGGGGCTTTCACAGTTCAATTTGAAGGCTTGCGGCGATGCTGCCGCGTTCCACCGACTTTATGAAATTGCTGCTCACTATTATCCTCGCGACCAGTCTGGCTGCCTTGCAGTTCGCCGCCGCGGACTCAACAGTCACCGCTGACCAAATCGTTGCGGATGCGGAGAAAACAGCGGACGTCCAACTCAAGTATCTTAACGGCAAGACCAACACCGACTGGACCTGGGCCGTCATGTATGCCGGGTACTCGGAGCTGACCGGCGTCTCCAAGAAAGGCGCGGACTACCGGGCGGCGCTTCAAACGATGGCAAACGGATGCAAATGGACGCCTCTCGTCAACTCGAAGGCTCCATTTAACGCAGACAATCTTTGCATCGGGCAGTCGCTTCTCAGTCTCTGCGCCGGTCCCGGTGGCGACGGGCAGGCCATCCGCCCGTTGGTGGAAACCGCCGACAGGCTCGTTGCCGAGCTGAACGCCACCGCGGACGATCCGATGCATCTGACCTGGTCGTGGTGCGATGCCCTGTTCATGGCCCCGCCGGTGCTGGCCCGGCTCTCCGCGATGACGCACGCATCCAAGTACATCGATGCGATGGACAAAGAGTGGTGGAAAGTCGCCCGGATTCTCTACGACAACAACGAGCGCCTTTTCTATCGGGACTCGCGGTTCTTGAAGACAACGTCCGAGCACGGGAAGAAGGTCTTCTGGGCGCGCGGCAACGGCTGGGTGGCGATGGGCCTGGCGCGCGTGCTGGAATTCATGCCGAAGGATTATCCCAGCCGCGGGCGCTACGAGGCGCTGTTCAAGGAAATGATGGAAAAGATCGCCAGTCTCCAGGGCGCGGACGGCGCCTGGCGCACGAGCCTGCTCGATCCGGAGAAGTTTCCTACTTCGGAGGGGAGCGGCACCGTATTTTTCGCTTACGCAACGGCCTGGGGCATCGGCCATGGGTTGCTCGACCGGGCGGTATATCTCCCGGTGGCGGCCAAAGCCTGGTCGGCGCTCCTGGCAATGCGCCGTCCCGATGGGATTCCCGGCTTCGTGCAACCGGTGGCGGACCGGCCCGGTTTCTGCACCCCAGCCGGCACTCAGCTTTATGCCACCGGCGGTTTTCTGCTTGCCGCACTGGAACTCTCGAAGCTGGCCCCATTCCCGCTTCCCGCCACGGCGAAACTGACCGAAACCCTGGCGCCGCCCACGCCTTCTCCCGTTGGGACCACAGGCGCGCAGTCGGTCCCCCAGCCGCCTCCCAACGCCAGGGCGTTTGCGCGATATGTACCGGAGCGGATGGACGATATCGCATGGGAAAGCGACCGCATTGCCCACCGGCTTTACGGGCCGGCTCTGGAAAAACACGAGAAGACCGGCAGCGGCATCGATGTTTGGGTGAAATCCACCCACGCCATGATCGTGAACGAGTTTTACCGGCGCGGAGATTATCATGTGGACCACGGTGTCGGGCTGGACTGCTACAGCGTCGGACAAAGCCGGGGTTGCGGCGGATTGGGCATTTGGGACGGCGGAAAGCTCTGGGTTTCCCGCGTTTGGCAGGATTACAAGATTTTGCAAAGCGGCCCTGACTGCGCAGCCTTTCTGCTGGTGTATGCACCATGGGACGCGAACGGACGCGAGGTGTCCGAAAACCGCATTGTTTCGTTGAATGGCGGCTCCAATCTCGACCGGTTGGAAAGCACGGTTTCCAGCCCGGTTTCCGGCGACCTGGTGGTTGCCGTCGGGCTTGGAAAGCACAAGGAGCCCGGAATTCTGTTTCAGGACAAAGACCGCGGGATTCTCAGCTACTGGGAACCGGCTGACGGCGGTGCCGCCAAGAACGGGATGATCGGGTGCGCCGTGCTCTTCGATCCCGCGCAGTTCGCCGGGTTTGCCGCTGCCCCGTACGACAACCTTGTGTTGCTGCGCGCCACCGCCGGCAAGTCATTTGCGTATTACGCCGGCGCCTGCTGGTCCAAGAGCGGGGATTTCAACTCCAACGAAGACTGGTTGAAATACCTGCGGGAATTCAGGCCGGTGTTTGGAAAAAAGAGTGCCGTCCCTACCGCCCCATGAGCAAATCCCGGTTTTTCCAGAGATAACCGATGCCTGAATAGAGCGTCAGGGTGAGCGCCACGGAAATCAGTGAGCAGCCGCCGTAGGTTTGCACGGCGTCCAGCAGCTTGGGAGCCAACCCGAGCGCGGGGAATTCCTGGGTTGCCAGAACGGCCAGAAAGAAGATCACGGTAGCGACCTGCCAGCCGGTTTTGTGTTTGCCGATCGATTCCGCCGGCAGGACGATCCCTTTCGACGCCGCCAGCAACCGGAGCCCCGTGATGAGGAACTCGCGGCTGATGATGACGACCACCGCCCACGCCGGGATGACCTTGTACGGCACCAGGCAGATGAACGCCCCAGAAATCATGATCTTGTCCACGAGCGGATCCATCAGTTTTCCGAAGTCGGTGACCAATCCGTAGCGCCGGGCGATGTAGCCGTCCGCGTAGTCAGTGATGCCACCCATGATGAAGAGCACAAGGGCGACGGTGTGGCCGAAACGCCAGTCGGCGCTGAGGGCAATCACAAACCCCAACGTCAGGAAAAAGCGGGCGCTCGTGAGTCGGTTGGGAAGATTCATGAAGACGTTTCGGTTGTAATCGCTTTGAGATTGGCATTCGCAACGGGCTCCGGTCAATGTTCCACTGATAGCGAACACAGGTTTTCACCGATATTTTCCCTAATCCGAAGGCGCGCGCCAGGCGTATCGGTGGGGACCGGCGCTTTATCCGGCTTCGAAGAACAACCAAACATCCTGAATTTATGAAAACGTGCGACATCGGCCTTATTGGCCTTGCGGTAATGGGGGAGAACCTCGTCCTCAACTTGGAGAGCAAGGGGTTTCGAGTGGCGGTCTTCAACCGCACCGTCGCGGTGACCGAGCGTTTTGCGTTAGGGCGCGGCGCCGGCAAGAACATTTACCCGGCGAAGACGATCAAGGAGTTTGTGGACGCGCTGGCCCGGCCGCGCAAGGCCATGATCATGGTGAAAGCAGGCGCTCCAGTGGATGCCGTCATTGCACAATTGACGCCGTTTCTGGAAGCCGGCGACGTAATCATCGACGGCGGCAACTCTCTTTGGACCGACACTCAGCGCCGGGAAAAGGAACTCGCGATGCTCGGGCTGCACTTCGTCGGCTGCGGCGTCTCCGGCGGCGAGGAAGGCGCGCTCAAGGGGCCGTCGATGATGCCCGGCGGTTCCCCGCAAGCGTGGAATGCGGTGGGACCGATCTTCCGCAAGATCGCCGCGCAGGTGGATGGCGAACCGTGCTGCCGCTACATGGGGCCCGACGGCGCCGGTCACTACGTGAAGATGGTTCACAACGGTATCGAATACGGCGACATGCAGTTGATTTGCGAAGCATACGCCATTCTTCAAGCGACCCTGAATACGGATGCCGAAGAACTGCACCGGATCTTCTCAGAGTGGAACAGCGGCGAGTTGAACAGTTACCTGATCGACATTACGGCGCAGATTTTCGCCAGGATCGACCCGGAGACTGGCAGGCCGCTGGTGGATTCCATCCTGGACAAGGCCGGCCAGAAGGGCACCGGCAAATGGACTGTGTCGCACGCGGTGGAAATGGGCGTTCCGCTCTCAACGATCTCCGCCGCCGTGGAAGCGCGCATTCTCTCCTCGATGAAAGAGCAACGGGTGGCAGCTGCCCGCGAGCTCGCCGGCCCCAAACCCAAGCCGTTCACGGGTGACCGCCAGGCCTTCATCGATGCCGTCCGGGACGCCCTTTATGCATCGAAGATCGTCAGCTATGCGCAGGGGTTTGCGCAACTGGGCGCCGCGGCAAAGCTCTATAACTGGCCGCTCGATTTCGGAGACATCGCCACGATTTGGCGCGGAGGCTGCATCATCCGGGCACAATTCCTGAACCGGATCAGGGCGGCGTATGAGGGCGATCCGGCGCTGAAGAATCTGCTGCTCGCGCCGTTTTTCCGGGATGTGATCGCAAAAACCCAGGCCAGTTGGCGCCGGGCGATTGTCGCCGCGGTCGAACGAGGTGTGGCTGTGCCGGCCTTCAGCGCTTCGCTCGCCTACTACGACAGCTACCGCAGCGCGCGACTCCCGGCCAATCTCCTCCAGGCGCAACGCGACTTTTTCGGCGCACATACCTACGAGCGCGTAGACAAACCCGAAGGCGAGTTTTTCCACACAGAATGGGCGTGAGATTGCATTGGGCGTTCCGAAGAACGCGCCAGCGTCACGCAGCAAGTGCGGCAGTCCTCGCTTTCCATTACCGACAAATCGGAAGCCGAGCACAGAAGCCGAGCACAGAAGCCGAGCACAGAAGCCGAGCACAGAAGCCGAGCACAGAAGCCGAGCACGCAAGCCGAGCACGCAAGCCGAGCACAGAAGCCGAGCACGCAAGCCGAGCACGCAAGCCAGAGCGGCCCTTATTATTTGTCATCCTGAGCTTGCGAAGGATCTCACGAAGCCGGACGGGCGTACTGTTTTCTTCGAGTGTTTTCGGAGCTAACGGCGTCCGTCGCAACGCCGTTAGCTTCGAGAATGCCGATGGTGCTGTGGCGTTCTCTGGCGTTGCATGAGATCCTTCGCAGGCTGCCAATGAACCTGCCGGTTGGGGACAGGCGTTCAGCGCCAACGGCGCGACCCCATACCAGCCTAGGGAAACGCCCTAGGTCTTTGAGCCACAACGGAATAGCGCTGAAAGCGCGTTCCATACCGCCGGAGATATGGAACGCGCTTTCAGCGCTAAACGCGCTGTTTTTCGAAATCCTAGGGCGTTGCCCCAGTATGCTGTAACACGATAACTTTCGCTTTACAGGAGTGGCGATGGAGCCGAGTGGGGCTTCCGATAAGCGCGTCAGCGTCTTGGAGCAACGGTGTTAAAATCCAGATAAATTTGAGGAAAATTTTTGGATGCAGGGGGGCTGCGCCCGCCCCCCTGACCCCCGGCGTTCGGGGGGAGGATTTTGGGCTGGCTGGCTCAAGCCGCTTTGAGTTCGAAGTTTGGGTTTTTGAGCATCCGATTAAGAAGGATGATGAGTTTTCGCATGACGGCGGTGAGGGCGACGATGCGTTTTTTGCCGCGAGCAACGAGGCGATTATAGAAGGTCTTGAGGATGGGATCGTGGACGCGAGCGCTCATGGCGGCCATGTAGAGGCAGCAGCGCACCGAGATTCGTCCGCCGGCGATGCGGCGGGAACCGGCAAAGGGGCCGCTGTCGCAGTTATAAGGGGCGACGCCGGCGAGGGCTGCAGCGCCCTCGTCGCTGAGGGTGCCCAGTTCGGGCATTTCGGCAATGAGGGTGGAGGCGGTGACGGCACCGACGCCCGGGACCTCTTGGAGGCGGGCAGATCGCTGGGCCAGGACCTCGTCGGCAGCAATGAGGGCGGCGATGGCCTTATCGCACTGGTCGGTCTGCTTGCGAAGCAGACGCAGGTGAGCGGCGGCCTGACGGTTGGCCAGCGGGTCGAGGTAATGATCGGAGCGATTGGATTCGCAAGTGACCGAGTCGACGAGTTGGCGGCGGCGCATGACCAACTCGGCGAGACGCTGCTGCTGGGCGGTGGGAGGCGCGGTGGGATGGGGGGCCATGGCAACGCCGAAGCCGCGCAGGAGAGCTGCATCGATGGGATCGGTCTTGGCGCGCAAGCCCTTGGCACGGGCGAAGGCGCGGGCCTTGGAAGGTTCGATGACGCTTACGGCGATGCCAGCGCAGTGGAGAGCGCGGACAAAGGACTGTTCGTAGCCACCGGTAGCTTCCAGGACGACGTGAGCGTTAGGAAGAGCCCCGAAGAGGCGCAGCAGGTGGTCGTGGCCCTTGATGTCGTTGCCGACGGTGAGGCATTGGCCTGGGAGATCGGCGGCCAAAGAAAGCTTGGCAACGTCAACTCCGATGTAATTAATGGTAATGGAATTGTTCTGACTCATACTTGCAAATGCGAGCCCAGGACGTGCATCGTCACTGGCTCAATCAACGGTTCGAGTTTAGATCAAAGGACGCCCCGCGCCACGTGCTCCAAGACGCATCTCGCCCGTAAGGACGAATGCAGAGTGCGGAGGTGGCCGCGGGGCATCACCGCCGCCAGGGATGCCTCCCTGGCGGCGGCAACGTTTTCATCGCAGCCCTTGCGGCGAATGGAAACGAACAAATTCGAAGATACAAGTGCGGGCAGTCCTCTGCCGCTTTGGCCGTGCGCCTGGCTACGTCTGGCGTCAATTCCAAGCGCAACATCCTCTGTCGGAGAGATGCGGAAAGCTCTGATGGCAAAGGGAAGCTTCCGTAGGCTGGGGACTCTCCGGTTTGCGAAAGCGGCAGAGGACTGCCCGCACTCCAAGACGCTGACGCGCTTATCAAAAGCCCCACTCGGCTCCATCGCCACTCCTGTAAGGCGAAAGTTATCGTGGTACAGCATACTAGTGGCAGTTGCCGCGTTGTCCGGCCTGTCCGTTGCCGGCGAACCCGGGCAATCCGACTCGGAGAAATACCCGTTCCGGCTGATTACGCTCGATCCCGGTCACTTCCACGCCGCACTGGTGCAAAAACGCATGCTGCCCGGCGTTTCGCCTGTCGTGCATGTGTACGCGCCCGAGGGGCCGGATCTGGCCATGCATCTCGACCGCATCAAGCTGTTCAATGCCCGCAAGGACGATCCCACCGCCTGGGAGGAAAAGGTGCATGCGTCGGCCGATTTCCGGGAACGGATGGTGGCGGAAAAGCGGGGAAACATCGTCGTTATCTCCGGCAACAACGGAAAGAAAGCGCGCAACATTCTCGAATCGGTCAAGGCGGGATTCAACGTGCTCTCGGACAAACCGATGGCGATCACCCCCGCCGATTTCAAGCTGCTGCGGGAGGCGTACGCCATCGCCGCGGAAAAGAAGCTGATCCTCACCGACATCATGACTGAGCGGAATGAAATCACCACGGCGCTCCAGCGGTTTTTCGCGAACCAACCGGGGTTCTTTGGTGTCATGGACCCCGGCAGCCCCGACGACCCGTCGGTAACCAAGGAGAGCGTCCACTATTATTACAAGAATGTCGCGGGGGTGCCGCTCCAGCGTCCGCCGTGGTTTTACGACGTCAACCAACAAGGGGAGGCCATCGTCGATGTGACGACGCATCTGGTCGATCTCGTCCAATGGGAAGTCTTCCCCGATCAGACGATTCCGATGGATGCAGCCAGGGTGCTGAACGCCAAAGTGTGGACGACCAGGATCACGCCGGCGGAGTTTGCCCGCTCGACCAGAGTTACGGAATTTCCCGCTTATCTCCGCCCGTACGTGAATGGCGCCGGCGACCTGGAAGTTCCCGCCAACGGCGAATTCACGTTTGTGCTCAACGGGGTTCACGCGAAAATCTCGGTGAAATGGGGGTACGAACCGCCGTCAGGCGGCGGAGACACCCATTTCTCCCTGATGCGCGGGACGAAGGCGTGTGCGATCATCCGCCAGGGAGCGGAGCAGGGTTACAAGCCGATGCTTTACCTGGAACCGCGCCCGGGAGTGTCGCTCGCCGCGCTCGAAACCGCGCTGACGCCGATCATGGCCGAAGCCGGCAAGACGTGGCCCGGCGTCGGCATCGAGAAATCGGGCACCGGCTGGGTGGTGACGATTCCGGACAAATACCGCGTTGGTCACGAGGCGCATTTCGGACAGGTGGCCGAACGGTTTCTAGGCTTCGTCAAGAGCGGTCAGATGCCGGCGTGGGAAGTGCCGAACACGCTCGCGAAATACCGCACGATCATGGACGCTTACGTCATGAGCAGGAAGTAGCATTGTGCCAGGCCTACAGCCTGGGGCGCCTCATTTGCAAAAGTCCTAGTATGCTGTAACACGATAACTTTCGCTGTACAGGAGTGGCGATGGAGCCGAGGGGGGCTTCCGATAAGCGCGTCAGCGTCTTGGAGTGCGGGCAGTCCTCTGCCGCTTTCGCAAGCTGGAGAGTCCCCAGCCTACGGAAGATTCCCTTTGCCATCAGAGCTTTCCGCAACTCTCCGACAGAAGATGTTGCGCTTGGAGTTGACGCCAGACGTAGCCAGGCGCACTGCCAAAGCGGTAGAGGACTACCCGCTGCTCCAAGACGCTGACGCGACTGCCGAGCCCCTCCCGACTTTTCGCGCTTTGCCATCGTCTAGCGATCCGAACAGGAGGGGCACTTCTCTGTGTCTCAGAGCAAAATGAATTGAAACTTGAGCCGTCGGTCGCCCTTGTCCCCGTTGATTCCGGCCCTTTCACCGAGTTGGAATCGCCCGCCTACCCACCCCTTTTTCTTATCTCCATCCTGTCCCCCGTCTTCTCTTCCTTGGCGTCCTTGGCGTCCTTGGCGCGAAATCTTCTGAAATTTCGAATATCTTTGGCTGGGTCTACTCCCTCTTTGACGCCAGCAGCGTTTCCAGCAGTTCGTTGACCCGGTTCAGCATCTCGCGCGGGTCTTCGAGCAGGCCGGCGGCCATTCGCGCGTTGTCGAAAATCTGTTCAGCCACTTTGCCCGCCAGCGCCGCGTCGTTGTGCCGCATTTTCTCCAGGCGCGCGATCATGGCGTGGTTGGGGTTGAGTTCCAGGTCCGGCTTGGCGTTCAATCCCGGTCCGCCCTCGCGGTTCATCGCCTTGAGGATGCGGCGCATGCTGGAGGTCATGAAACGGTCGCTCTCGACGGCAACAGCCGGGCTTCCCACCAACCGCTTCGAAACGCGCACTTCGTTGACGCGTTCTCCCAGGCTTTGCTTGACGAATTCCGCCAGCGTGCGCGCTTCGTCCGCGGTGAGCGCCGTCGATTCCTGCTCCAGCGCGAGGTCGGCCTTTTCCGCCGGTTTGACAGGCTTGCCATCGAATTCCCGGAGGTGATCCATGACAAATTCGTCCCGTGGATCGTAGAGGAAGAGCGCCTCGAAATGCTTCTCCTTGAGCACCTCGAAATAGGGGCTTGCCTCAGCCGCTTCCCGGTTCGCGGCCAGGATGAAATAGATCTCCGTCTGCTCCGAAGGCATGCGCCCGACGTAATCGGCCAGGCCGGTCTGCTTTCCTTTCTCGGTGAAGCTGGATTCGAAGCGAAGGAGCTTGGAGAGAGCGGTGCGGTGTTCGTAGTCCGTTGCCACGCCTTCCTTGAGGCAGTGGCCGTGCTCGGCAAAAAACTTGGCGTAGGTTTCCTCGTTCGATTTCGCCTCTTCCTCCAGGTGCTTGATAAACCGTCCCGTGAGCACCTTGTTGAGTTTTTGCATCAACGCGGAGTCTTGCATCGTCTCGCGCGAAATGTTCAGCGGCAGATCTTCGCTGTCCACCACCCCGCGAAGGAAGCGCAGCCATTCCGGGAACAACCCCTGAGCCTTGGACTGGATCAGCACCTTGCGGCAGTACAGATGCACCTCGGATTCCGTGCGGGTCATTCCCAACTGCTCGAAGCTGCGGGCCGGAACGAACAGCAGCGAGCGGATCGAAAGCGGCGCGTCGGCGTTGAAATGCAGCCGGTAGAGCGGCGGTTCGGTGTCGTGCCCGATGAATTCGTAGAACTGCGTGTACTCCTCCTCGGCGATCTCGTTTTTGTTCCGGGTCCAGATGGCCTGGACGGTGTTGATGGCCTCGCCATCGAGTTCG
>Ga0316223_1003254_pt1 | contig 12328 bp, 10 predicted proteins | sample TBH18009metaG_FD_206007 | JGI IMG/M metagenome (GOLD analysis project Ga0316223, IMG submission 206007) | Freshwater microbial communities from Trout Bog Lake, Wisconsin, USA - TBH18009 | ecosystem: Environmental > Aquatic > Freshwater > Lake > Hypolimnion/Profundal zone | place: USA: Wisconsin...
TGTTCCTGTAGGAGACCGCGATCACATTGGTTCCCTTGAGCGCTTTCACCTTCAAATCAGCAGCTATATCCTGTGCCGCAATTCGCTTTCGGTCGCCGGCGAAAACTCCGGGATGAATACGTTCGGGGCCGATCGCCTCCGCCACTTGTTCAGCCAAATCGACGCTGGTCAAAATTTCCACCTCGGAATTAATAACACTCTCGGCATCGGTGCCGGCGCTAACTGACTTCACCTGCGAATCGACAGGATCGATGGCACTTCTTTCCAGAACGTACCGGACCAACAGCTTGGCCTGGTACTCATTTTCCAATTGGCAGCAGAGAAAAGCAATCGATGCGAGAATGCCTGCGACCGTGCAGGCAAGGATCCTCCACTTGTGCTTAAACAAGATAAAGAGAACATCGCTAAAGTCCAGGGTTGCCTCTTTGGTGGGAAATGATTCGTCTTGCATATCTGCGACCGATTCGAGCGCTCCCCGCGCGTTTTCGGGTCAAGCGAGCGCGGTCACGGCCTTGCTGACTACTTCGCAGACGGCTTGCAATTGGGCCGTGGTTAATTGAGGAAACATCGGCAACGAGACAAATTCGCCGCAGCAGCGTTCCGCTACCGGAAAAGCGCCCCGGCGATAACCGAGTCCCCGGTAGGCCTCTTGGAGATGAATGGTCACCGGATAGTGAATGCCGCTGCCGATCCCTTGGTTCGCAAGGAAGGTCATAAACTCATCCCTTCGTCCCGTGCGAATGGCGTAGATGTGGTAGACGTGATGGGAATAGGCCGCCTGCACGGGGCGCACAACGCCGTCAATCGCGCAAAGCGCCTGGTCGTAATATGCCGCATGTGCGCGCCGGCGACCGTTTGCCTCATCGAGATGGCGCAGCTTTACGCGCAATACCGCCGCCTGGATTCCATCCATGCGGCAATTCCAGCCGACACGGCTGTGATAGTACTTGCGAATCTGCCCGTGGTCGCGGAAGACGCGAATCTTCTCCGCCAACTCCCGATTTCCGGTCACTACGGCTCCGGCCTCGCCAAAAGCCCCGAGGTTTTTCCCCGGGTAAAAGCTGAAACACGCCGCATCCGCCAGCGAGCCGGCGCGGCGGTCTTTGTACTCGGCCCCGTGTGCCTGGCAGGCGTCTTCGATCACCGGCAGACCGTACAGGCCGGCGATTTCAAGAATGGGATCCATGTCGGCGGGCTGGCCGAAAAGGTGGACCGGAATAATCGCTTTTGTCTTGGGCGTAATAGCCTTGTGCAAATGCGCCGGATCCATGGTGTAGGTATTGGGATCCACATCCGCAAACACCGGCGTGGCGCCACAGTAAGTGATTGCCTCGGCCGTTGCCATGAACGAGTTAGGCACAGTGATTACTTCATCGCCGGGACCGACGCCAAGGCCCAGGAGCGCCAGCCAGAGCGCCTCTGTTCCGCTGCCGACCCCAATGGCATGCGGGCATCCGCAGAAGGCGGCAAACTCTTCCTCGAACCGGTCCACAAACGAGCCGCCGGCAAACGCGCTGGCATCGATTACCTCGTGAATGGCGGCATCGATTTCCGCCCTTAGCGGTTCATTGCCGGCCGAGATATCCAGAAATGGCACTTTCATAAGCTTCCTCCATTCGCCCGATGATTGTTTGCGTTTGCAACCGCGCGACGCGTATCCACCAATAAACGAGACTTTTCACGAATCTCGTTCCATTGATAGTTGGAATGGTCCGTGGCCACGATAACACAATCCGCCTGTATCAGAGCAGCGTCCAGGTCCGGCACACAAAGCATATGCACCCCGTCGAATACCAGTTCGGGAACAAATGGGTCATGATAGTCCACGAGCGCGCCCTTTTTTGTGAGGTCATGAATAATATCGAGGGCCGGCGACTCTCGCAGGTCCGCTATGTTTTTCTTGTAAGCGACGCCCAACACCAGAATGCGGCTTCCGTGTACAGCTTTGCCGGCGTTATTGAGCGCGTCCTGAGCTTTGCCGGCCCAATAGCCGGGCATGCCGCTGTTGACCTCGGTTGCGAGATCGATAAAGCGCGCGGTATAGTTCATGGTCCGCAGCTTCCAGGACAGGTACCGCGGATCGATTGGAATGCAATGTCCGCCGAGCCCCGGACCCGGTGTGAACTTCATGAAGCCGAAGGGCTTTGTTGCAGCTGCGTCGATAACTTCCCAAACGTCAAGGCGCAGTCGGTCGCACATCAGCAGCACTTCGTTGACCAGGCCGATGTTCACCGCGCGATAGGTGTTTTCCAGCAGCTTGACCATTTCCGCAGCCTCGGTGGAACCCACTGGAATCAACGTATCGATTGCCCGTCCGTAATAGGCGGTCGCGGCCTCCAGACAGTCCTGCGTGACGCCTCCGATTACCTTGGGTGTCGTCCGCGTTGTCCAGTCCGTTCGCCCTGGATCGACTCGTTCCGGCGAGAATGCAAGAAAGAAGTTTTCCCCCACCTTTAGTCGCCGGCTGTTCTTCGAGAGAAGCGGCAGAACCACTTCGGTCGTCGTTCCCGGGTAGGTAGTGGATTCGAGAACGATGACTGTTCCCGGAAGCATATAGCGGGTCACTTCTTCGATGACCGAGACGATAAACGACAGATCGGGATCGCCTGTCTTGTTCAACGGCGTCGGCACGCAAACCGATATTGCATCGCAGTTCTCCAGCTCGGAAAAGTTCGTGGTGGCCCGAAGCTTGCACTGGCCGACGACATCCTGCAAGGCGCGCTGCTTGACGTCGGGAATATACGATTTGCCGCTGTTTACCGCATCGACCTTGCTGGAATCGACGTCGAAACCGGTCACGGTGTAGCCCGCTTCGGCAAACACCACTGCCAGCGGGAGCCCGACATACCCGAGGCCGATAACGGCAACGTGGGCTTCCCCCGCGGTCAGCTTTTCGATCAATCGCGCTTTGCTATTGTTCATAGTTCTTGTTTCCTAAATTTAGATGGAACTCGGTTGCGGCGCCGCCGCCTGTGAGCGAAGCGGCCGGGCAGGGTTTCCCGCGACCACAGCGTTTGCGGGCACATCCTTTGTTACAACGCTGCCCGCTCCGACAATCGCGTCTTCTCCAATGCATACGCCGCACAGAATTGTCGCCCCGGACCCGATCGATGCGCCGCGCCTAATGAGTGTTGGTTGCAGGCGCCAGTCGCCTTCGGCCTGGGGCTTTCCATCGGGCCGCGTTGCTTTCGGGTGGCGGTCATTGATGAACGTGACGCCGTGCCCGATGAATACGTCGGGCTCGATTGTGACCCCTTCACAGATGAAGGTGTGACTGGAAATCTTGCAGCGCTCGCCTATTGTGGCGCCCTTTTGTATCTCAACGAAGGCGCCAATCCGGCTGTCGTCTCCTATCTTGCACCCGTACAGGTTGACAAAGGCGTAAATTCGAACCCGTTCGCCGAGCGTTACGTCGTCGGCAATGCGGTGGCAGGAGGCCTGATCCGGAGAGTCCATAGGCCCGTTATTTCGACTTGCTCCCATCGGTAGACGCCGGTTGCAATGGCGCTGTCCGGAACGGAACGGGGGCGCCTCCCTGGTGCAGAGACTCCATTGCGGTTTCGAGAATGCGCACCAGTTCCAATCCCTCCCTGCCGCCGGTGATTGGCTTGGAACCGCTTCGGATGCAGTGCAGGAAGTGCTGGCATTCCGCCCTTAGCGGCTCTTCTTGTGGTATCTTTGGAATATAGCTGTCGCCGTAATGGTAGGAATAGTTAAACTCAGTAAAGGTATCGTAGTGCGGCGGGCGCTCCACGCGGACATCGTAAATGCGGACTTTTTCAATGGGGGCGACATCGTCGTAAACGATCATGCGGCGCGTGCCTACGATCGTCATTTCGCGGACTTTGCGCGGCTCAAGCCAGCTGCTTTGGACGGTGGCGAAGCGCCGGTTGTTGAAGATCAGGGACATGTTGGTGACGTCCTCGACGCAGTCGGTGAGGTGCGCGTTGCCCTGACAGTTTACGGCGAGCGGGGATTCGCCGAGAACATGGAGGATGATCGACAAGTCGTGGGGCGCCAGGTCCCAGGCGACGTTAATGTCCTTTTGAAAGAGCCCAAGGTTCAGCCGGCGCGAATTGATGTACCGTATTTCGCCGATATCGCCGGCCCGGACGATCTCGACGATTTTGCGAACCGGTGAAGAGTAAATAAAGGTGTGCCCGACCATTAGGACGAGGTTATTTCGCTCCGCCAGGGCGATCAATTCCTCGCATTCGGCCGAGGAAGACGCCATTGGCTTTTCGATGAAGGTGTGTTTGCCTGCAAGAAGGCAGGCCTTGGCGAGGGCGTAGTGGTGCCTTACTGGAGTGGCGATGAGCACGGCGTCCAATTCGAGCTCATTGAGCATGCGTTCATGGTCGCCGAGCGTCTGAATTTCGGGATGCAGGTCGTCGATGTGTTTCAAGCGGTCGGGGTTGCCGTCACAGACTGCTTTTACTTTGCAATCGTGGAGGCTGAGCAGATTACGAATCAAGTTCGGTCCCCAGTATCCGCACCCCACTACCGCGACAGAGATTGGTTGTTCCATAGTTCTTTTTTCCGATAGTAGTTTATTCGATTGTGGAATTGTCGGCGGGGGCTTGCAAAGCGGACACTTGGGCAAGGAGGGCTGGAATTGTTCGGAAGAGGATGGAGAGGTCCATCCAGGGGGAGAAGTGATTCGCGTAGTGGAGGTCCATCTCGATCATTTGGGCGAAGGTGGTTGTGTTTTTGCCGTTAACCTGCCAGTAGCCGGTCAAGCCGGGAGGAACATTGGAGCGCCCCCGTTGCGCTGGCGTATAGCGTTCGTACTCAAAGGGAGTGCAGGGGCGCGGTCCGACCAGGCTCATCTCGCCGCGGAGGACGTTAAAGAGTTGCGGCAGCTCGTCGAGGCCGCTGGCCCGAAGAATGCGGGCGAGGGGGATCAACCGCGGGTCTCCGAGGTTGTCGAGCTTGGTCATGGGAGCTTCGGCGCCAATCAAGCGGTCGAGCAGCGCTTCGTGGGCGCCAGGCTCAGCGCCGGTTTTCATGGTGCGGAACTTCAGGCAGGTGAAGGGTTTTCCTCGATAACCAATGCGTTGCTGCCGGAAGAGGATCGGCCCGGGGTCCAGGCAGAAGATTAGCAATCCCAGGCATAGCATCAGCGGAAGCCAGAAGGGGAGGGTTAACACAATGAACGCAAGATCGAATCGGTATTTCCACCGTGGAAAGACAGATGGGGCGGCTGTGCGACCGGTTTCAAGCGGGCGGACTGCTCTTTCGGCATCGGCAGTGTTTGGCTTAGCCCGCATATTCTGGTTATTCATAATGAAGGCGACGATCCAACCAAGGTTCGAGGCTTCCGGTTGGCACATTTCGCAGTGCATCATGCGCCTGCGGTTGGGGTCATCGTAAGCAGTTCGGAGCGTTCAAGCGGATTGGACGCCCGGCACGATTGTTTGCCCCATCGACGATTTTGTTTCCGTGATAATGCAACGCCGACCTTGTTTGGTTCCGATTTCATCGCCTGTATACAACCGGTATACGGGTACTTGGAACGGGGTGGCTTTGGGGGGGCTTATCGATTGGGAACAACGATTTACCCTGTCGGTAAAGGTTTCCCTGTGTCACAGCGGGTAGCGGTGGCGCAGGGGGTAATCGGGGGAGTGTTGCCTCGAAGGGTTCGACGGTCTGAACAGCGGCCCGCGGACGGCAATCGTCACGACTGTTCGAGGTTTGCTCTCCACAACGCCTTCATAAAGGTTGACCGAAAGTGCTGCCGGACTAAGCTCCAAGCGAGCGCGCAGCCGCCACGATCTTGCACGAAATAGGGGTCAGGCGACAATTGATGACAGACCTGTTCTAATTGTTATAATCGCCCCCCATGGCCCGAAGCATCGGCATCGAATCTCCCGGGGCGTTCTACTACGCGATGGCGCGGGGAAACCGACCGGAGAGCATCTTTTATGACGACGAGGACCGGCGGTTTTTTCTCAAGAAGCCTCTCCGAGGCGTGCGGAATGACCGGTTGGCGCGTTCACGCATGGGCGCTGATGGGCAATCTGCGCCATGAAGGCATTGCCGCCGCCGGGCTGGATAACGATAACAAAGCGCCGCCGACGCCAGCCAGCACATCGCTCCGCCACCCCGTTCACCGTTCCGGCGTAACCGCCTCAGCAGCGGTAATGCGTCTTCGAATGGAACTTCCCTGCGCTGTAGTTGGCGTAGGTGGCCAGCGCCATTAGCGGGAAGTTGTTCCGGTACATGTCGTAGTTGAGATAAAACACGTTCGGGAATCCGGTTCCGGTAGTTTGCGGTTCGGTCCAGCTTCCATCGCCGTTTTGGCGCCGGATGAGATAGGTGGTCCCGTTGATGATCGACTTGCGTCCGAGTTCGCCGCACGCGCACAGGCCCATGACAGCCCACGCGGTCTGGGAAGCGGTGCTTTCCCCCCGCCCTTTGAGAGACGGGTCGTCGTAGGTAGCCGGGGATTCGCCCCAGCCGCCGTCTTCGTTCTGGCAGCTCTCCAGCCAATCCCGAGCCCGCATGATCCAGTCCTGGGTCATTGGCTCGCCAATGGCGCGAAGTCCACGCAGCACCTGCCACGTCCCGTAAATGTAATTGACGCCCCAGCGTCCATACCAGGATCCGTCCTGCTCCTGGGTGCGGCGAATATGGCTGATGGCCCGGCGCACCACCGACTTGCGCCGGTCGTAGCCGATGTAACCGAGGAGTTCCATCATCCGCCCGGTCAGGTCGCTGCAAGTCGGGTCGATGATCGCGTTGTGATCGGCAAACGGCACGTCCTCCAGCCAGTGCTTGGTGACGTCCTTGTCGAATGCCGCCCAGCCGCCATCGCGGCACTGGAAGGATAGCAACCACGGCAGCGCGCGCTCGAAAACCTCCTTGAGTTTGGCACTGTCCCCTCCCGGGGGAGCCAGGCGCAACGCCATGAGCACCATCATCGTGTCATCGGTGTCCGGATAGAAATCGTTGCGGTACTCGAACGCCCAACCGCTGGCAACCGGGTGCGGATTCTTGATCGTCCAGTCCGCCCGGAAGCGGACCTCGCGATCGGTCAGCCACTTGCCGGCCAGATCGATGGCTGCGTGCGCGGAGTGCCCCGTCTCGATGCCGCTTTCTGCCAGCGCAATGATGTTGATGGCGGTATCCCAGACGGGCGAAAGGCAGGGCTGAATCCGGAAATCCTCAGGGTCGTCGACAAAAAGGCCCTCGAAATCCCGGATGGCCTTGGCGAGAATGGGATCGTCTTCGCCGCGTCCCAGCGCCTTGAGGGCGATGATGGAATTGAGCATCGCCGGAAACACCGCGGCCAGGCCGTCGCAGCCCTCACCCATGCGGGGGAGCATCCAGTCCACGCACGCCTTGATCGCCTTCTTGCGGAACGGCTTGAACCCGAGCGCATCGACCCATTTCAGAAGCCGGTCCGCGCGCAGGAAGAAATTGCGCCAGGAAAGCGGGTGGGAATCCTTGACGGGCGTGAAGTCGGCCCCTTCGGTTCCGGCGGGATAGAGCTCGTGGAGCTGTTTCTCGGAGGGCAACTGGCGGGTGGGCTTGAGATGGTTGAGGATGGCCAGCGGGATGAGCATCGCCCGGCTCCAAGAGGACATCTCGTAAATGTTGAACGGAAACCAGTTGGGTAGAAGGACCAGTTCCGCCGGGATGGTGGGCAGGGATTCCCACGGAAACTGCCCCAGAAGCGCCAGGTAGAGCTTGGCGTAGGTGTTCATCTGGGGAATGCCGCCCATGCGCAGGGCGGCCGCGCGGGCATCGCGCATCCAGGGGGCCTGCGGGGAATGACCGGCCAGCTTTAGGGCAAAGTAAGCCTTGACGGTGGCGTTGATCTCGCTCGGGCCGCCGTAGTAGATGTTCCAGCCGCCGTCGGCCTGTTGCCGCCGCCGGATGTGAGCCACGCACTTCTCCTGAAGCACCGAGTCCAGACGGCTGGCCCAGTGCATGTACAGGATGTAGTCGGAGCAGAGGGTGCTATCGACGATGAGCTCCCCGGCCCAGTGCCCATCCGAATGCTGCAAGCGCAGCAGGTTCTGCTGGGCGAGGCGGATGGCTTCCTGAAGCTCTCGGGTCTGGTGTGTCTGTGCCGCCGCGGACGGCGCGCTGGTGGGATGGTGCTGAATTGGTTGGCGTATGGACATGGTCAGTTGGGCCGTGATCGGACGCTCGAAAGAACCTCCCGTTCCCTTATTTTCCCGCGCACGAACAGGCGGCATTGCCGCCGGGTGAACTGTTCATGGAATTGGGAACGAATCACGGATTTAGGACTGGTTTCTCCGGTCTGTGAATACGATAAAACGGAGTTTGTAAAGGACGCATCGGGGGGTGGCAAGCCTTTTTTTGACAGCCTTTTTTGGCACCCCTGCGCCCGGCGATTGGAACTGGGTGAGCCCCGAATGGCGAATCCGGGGATTCCCTGCTTGCCGACTGCGTAGTCCTCTACCGCTTTGGGAGGAGACTTCGCATCATAAGAAAGACGTGGGCCGGGCGTGCGGATCAGTCACACCGACCCCCTACGGCAACTCGGTGCTGCCCATCAAATACCGGTCGATCTCGCGCGCCACACCGCGACCTTCGTTGAAGGCCCAGACGACCAGGCTCTGGCCGCGGCGGCAATCGCCGGCGGCGAAGATGCCGGAGACGTTGGTGGCGTAGTTGTCGAACGGCGCGTTGACGTTGCTGCGGCCATCGCGGGCGACGCCGAGCGACTCCAGCAGCGGTTGTTCCGGCCCGAGGAAACCGAGCGCGAGCAACACGAGCTGCGCGGACACGATCTTGTCGGAGCCGGGCACGTCCTTCGGAACGAACTGCCCCTTCTCGTTCTTCGACCACTCCACTTGCACCAAATGGACTTCCTTTACGTTGCCGGCGTCGTCGCCGATGAATCGTTTGGCTGTCGTCAGGAAAATGCGCGGATCGTTACCGAACTTCGCCGCGGCTTCTTCCTGGCCGTAGTCGGTGCGGTAAATCTTCGGCCATTCCGGCCACGGATTGTCCTTGGCGCGCGCAAGCGGCGGCTTGGGCATGATTTCGACCTGGAGCACGCTCTTGCAGCCGTGGCGCACGGAGGTGCCGACGCAGTCGGTCCCGGTATCGCCGCCGCCGATGACAATGACATCCTTGCCGTTTGCGGAAATCGGACTGCCGCACGGGTTCTTGTCGAGAAGCGCCTGGGTGTTGGACCGCAGGAAATCCATGGCGAGGTGAATGCCCTTGAATTGCCGGCCTTCGATCGGCAAGTCGCGCCCCTTCGTTGCGCCGGTGCAAATCGCGACCGCGTCAAATTTCTTGAGCAGCTCTTCCGCGGGAAAGTTGACGCCCACCTCGGTGTTGCAAACGAACTCCACGCCCTCGGCTTCCAATTGCCGGATGCGGCGCAGCACCACCTGTTCCTTGTCGAGCTTCATGTTCGGGATGCCGTACATGAGCAACCCGCCTGGCCGATCCGCCCGCTCGAACACGGTCACAGTATGCCCGGCCTTGTTCAACTGTGCGGCGGCGCAAAGGCCCGCGGGACCCGATCCGACGACCGCGACTTTCTTGCCGGTGCGCACTTTGGGAGGCTCGGGAACGATCCAGCCTTTCTCCCAGCCCTTCTCGGCGATGGAATATTCGATGTTCTTGATGGTTACCGGCGGATCGTTAATGCCGAGCGTGCAGGAGCCCTCGCACGGAGCGGGGCAGACGCGCCCGGTGAATTCCGGGAAGTTGTTGGTCTTGTGGAGCCGGTTCAGCGCCTCCTGCCAGAGTCCGCGGAAGACGAGGTCGTTCCACTCGGGAATGAGGTTGTTGATCGGGCAGCCGCTGGCCATTCCGCCGATGAGCAGGCCGGTGTGGCAAAACGGAATGCCGCAATCCATGCACCGTGCGCCCTGCTGTCGCAAAGCGCTCTCTTCCATGTGCAAATGAAACTCGGTCCAGTCGGCAATGCGTTCCATCGGCGGACGGTCCGCCGGCACTTCGCGCCGAAATTCGATGAATCCAGTGGGTTTTCCCATATCAATGATGCTGTGAGGTTAAAGAGTGTCCGCAGAAGGAAGAAGAATTGTCCGCAGATTACGCAGATTTCCGCAGATTAGAAAGGCAGGGTAGAAGAATTGAAAAAGGCGGTCGATACTACGCTTGTCGAGCCATCGAGTGCGAGGACGGTAGGGATGGCACTCCGTGCCGCCCGCGGAGCGTGCGCTTACTTCCCGAAACACGTGATTTGCCATCAGGACGCCGCTCCGGACGGCACGTAGAGCCGTCCCTAACGTCGCCAACCAAAGCATCGTCCCGTTTTCATCATGCGTGGAGGGCGGCAGCCCATGGGGACTCGTTCCCAATCTCCTGATTGGGACTGCCATTGTCTGCGAATCTCCGATTCGAGGAACGTCGGTTGCAGGACAAACGTCTCGAACTTCAGGGCCCGCCTGCCTGCTCCCATTCCGAAAATCTGCGTTTATCTGCGTAATCTGCGGACAATTCTCTTCTTCCGCGGACCCTCTGCGGACGCGCAACGCACGGCGTCGCCGGCGCGCCACCTCATCCCCATTCTGAAAATCTGCGTCCATCTGCGTAATCTGCGGACAATTCTCTTCTTCCGCGGACCATCTGCGGACGCGGAACGCACGGCGTCCCCGGCGCGCCACCTCATCCCCATTCTGAAAATCTGCGTCCATCTGCGTAATCTGCGGACAATTCTCTTCTTCCGCGGACCATCTGCGGACGCGCAACGCACGGCGTCCCCGGCGCGCCACCTCATCCCCATTCTGAAAACCTGCGTCCATCTGCGAAATCTGCGGACAATTCTTCTTCACTGGCTTGGTTCCGGATGAAAGTTCAAGACGAGGCGTTTGTGTTGCAAGGCTTTGGCGCCGAAGTTAACGATGAGCGCGCGTTTGAGCCCGGTGCCCTTCAAATAGTTGATTGCCTGCCCGTCCGCGGCGCCCGGGATCTCCGAGAGCGCCTTGACTTCGACAATCAGCTCATCGTAACAGATGAAGTCGGCCTTGTAGAATGTCTCCAATCTGCGGCCCTTGTAGAAGATCGGAACCGAAACCTCGCGTTTGAACGGAATTTCGCGGGCAGCCAACTCCAAAGCGAGAGCTTCCTGGTAAACCGCCTCAAGAAAACCATCGCCCAGCGTGCAATGAACCTCCATCGCTGCGCCAATCACCGCGTAAGTCTGAGGATCCCTAGTCATGTGTTCCGCAGAGTTTGAAAAGGAAGAAGAATTGTCCGCAGATTACGCAGATTTCCGCAGATTAGAAAGGCAGGGAAGAAGAATTGAAAAAGGCGGTCGATACTACGCTTGTCGAGCCATCGAGTGCGAGGACGGTAGGGATGGCACTCCGTGCCGTCCGCGGGGCGTGCGCTTACTTCCCGAAACACGTGATTTGCCATCAGGACGCCGCTCCGGACGGCACGGTGTGCCGTCCCTAACGTCGCCAACCAAAGCATCGTCCCGTTTTCATCATGCGTGGAGGGCGGCAGCCCATGGGGACTCGTTCCCAATCTCCTGATTGGGACTGCCATTGTCTGCGAATCTCCGATTCGAGAAACGTCGGTTGCAGGATGGTTGTCTCGAACTTCAGAGCGCGCTTCCCTGCTTCCATTCTGAAAATCTGCGTCCATCTGCGTAATCTGCGGACAATTCTCTTCTTCCGCGGACCATCTGCGGACGCGCAACGCACGGCGTCGCCGGCGCGCCACCTCATCCCAATTCTGAAAATCTGCGTCCATCTGCGTAATCTGCGGACAATTATTCTTCTTCTGCGGACTATCCCCCGCCGACACGCGAAACGTCCCGGGCGTTGGCTTCGAAGGCGGCGTTGAGGGCCTCGTCGCCGCTCAGGCCGTCGTCCTGGGCTTTCTTGATGCAGCCGAGCATTCGTTTGTAATCCTTCGGCATCACCTTGACGAATTTCGGCGCGAGTTCCTCCCACAGCGCAATGACGCGGTAGGCGAGCTGGCTCCTGGTGTAGTGCGCGTGCTTGGAAATCATCTGGAAGACCTCCTCGATTTCCTCGCCTTCCATTCGTTCCAGCGCGGCCATCTGCTGGTTGCAACGGGTCGCGAAGTCGCCTTTCTCGTCGAGCACATAGGCGACGCCGCCGCTCATTCCCGCGCCAAAGTTCCGCCCGGTGCCGCCGAGCACCACCACCTTGCCGCCGGTCATGTATTCGCAGCCGTGATCGCCCACCGCTTCCACGACCGCCTTCAGGCCGGAGTTGCGCACGCAGAAGCGTTCGCCGGTCATGCCGCGGATGTAAGCCTCGCCGCTCGTCGCGCCATAGAAGGCCACGTTGCCTGTGATGATGTTCTCCTCCGGCACAAACGTCGAACCCGCCGGCGG
>Ga0316223_1003258_pt1 | contig 12319 bp, 10 predicted proteins | sample TBH18009metaG_FD_206007 | JGI IMG/M metagenome (GOLD analysis project Ga0316223, IMG submission 206007) | Freshwater microbial communities from Trout Bog Lake, Wisconsin, USA - TBH18009 | ecosystem: Environmental > Aquatic > Freshwater > Lake > Hypolimnion/Profundal zone | place: USA: Wisconsin...
GGCGTTTCCCAGATGTCGCGGGGGCATTGGTGAAAGTGGACTTGTCCGTCTGGCGTTAGAGAACGCCCCCATCCACAGCCCCCCACGCATCGCGTCTTGCAACCTCGCTTGGGCGCACCCATATTCTGTGGCGGATTGGTGATGCCGCCCGGAAAACCGGAATGGCCGCTATAATGGATGTGCGCTCCCCCGCGCCTAGATGGATGATTATGACCGTAAACACTCTTCCGCTGCTGCCTTTGCGCGATATCGTTGTGTTCCCTGGCATGGTGGTGCCTCTGTTCGTTGGCCGAGAGAAATCGGTGGCGGCGCTGGAGGCGGCCATGAATGCCAGCGGCGAGGGCACCGATGGCAACAAGGATATCTTTCTGGTCGCGCAGTTGGACCCGGCTTGCGATGATCCGGTGGCGGATGATCTGTATGACGTCGGCGTGGTGGCCAGCGTGCTGCAATTGCTGAAGCTGCCCGATGGTACGGTGCGGGTGCTGGTCGAGGGGCGGAGCCGCGCCCGGCTGGTGTCGCTGGCCGAGGAGGGCGCGCTGACGCTGGCGAGCATTGAGGCCATCGAGCCGGCGCAGGCCGAGGGCACCGAGGTGGCCGGCATGATGCGCAGCGTCATCGATCAGTTCCACGAATATGCCAAGCTGAACAAGAAGTTGAGCCAAGATGCCGGCGAGAGCCTGAGCGATATCGAGGACGCCGGCAAGCTGGCGGATACGGTCGCGGCGCATATCAGCACCAAGGTTTCCCGATGCACCGGCTGGAGATGGTCTTCGGCTTTATGGAGGGTGAGCTGGGCGTCTTGCAGGTTGAGCGGCGCATCCGGGGGCGCGTCAAGCGTCAGATGGAGAAGACCCAGCGCGAATATTACCTGAACGAGCAGATGAAGGCGATCCAGAGCGAGCTGGGCGGCGAGGACGGCGAGGGCAATGAAATCAGCGAATTGCTGGAGAAAATCGCCTCGCTGAAAATGTCCAAAGAGGCGCGGACCAAGGCCGAGGCCGAGGTCAAGAAGCTGCGCAGCATGCAGCCGATGAGCGCCGAGGCGACCGTGGTGCGCAATTATCTGGATGTGCTGCTGGGCCTGCCTTGGGGTAAACGCAGCAAGCTGAAGACCGATATTGCGGCGGCGCAGGCGGTGCTGGATGCCGATCACTTTGCGCTGGACAAGGTCAAGGACCGGATCATCGAATATCTGGCGGTGCAGGCGCGGACCAAGAAGCTGAAGGGGCCGATCCTGTGTCTGGTGGGGCCGCCGGGCGTGGGTAAGACCTCGCTGGGCAAGTCGATCGCCAAGGCTTGCGGGCGGCAGTTCGCGCGCCAGTCGCTGGGCGGGGTGCGCGATGAGGCCGAGATTCGCGGGCATCGGCGGACCTATATTGGCAGCTTGCCGGGCAAGATCGTCACCAATTTGCGCAAAGTGGGCACGAGCAACCCCTTGTTCCTGCTGGATGAAATCGACAAGCTGGGGCAAGATTTCCGCGGCGACCCCGCCAGCGCCCTGCTGGAGGTTCTGGACCCGGAGCAGAACGCGAAGTTTCAGGATCACTATCTGGAGGTCGATTATGACCTGTCCGATGTGATGTTTGTCTGCACCGCGAACAGCCTGAACCTGCCGCAGGCCTTGCTCGACCGGATGGAGATTATCCGGCTGGAGGGGTACACCGAGGACGAAAAGGTGGAGATCGCCACCCGGCATTTGATCGAAAAGCAGATCGAGGCGCATGGGCTGAAGACAGGCGAATTCACCCTGACGCAGGACGGCCTGCGCGACCTGATCCGTTACTACACCCGCGAGGCCGGCGTGCGCACGCTGGAGCGCGAGATTGCGCGGCTGGCGCGCAAGAGCCTGCGGGCGATTTTGGAGAAGAAGGCGGACAGCGTCACCATCACGCCTGAAAACCTCGCCGAATATGCCGGCGTGCGCAAATTCCGCCACGATATGGGCGAGGACGAGCCGCAGGTGGGCGCGGTGACGGGCCTCGCGTGGACCGAGGTGGGCGGCGAATTGCTGACCATCGAGAGCGTCACCGTACCCGGCAAGGGCGCCGTCCGCACCACCGGCAAGCTGGGCGAGGTGATGAGCGAGGGCGTGCAGATGGCCTTCAGCTTTGTGAAGGCGCGCGCGCCGGCCTATGGCATCAAGCCGTCGATCTTTAACCGCAAGGATCTGCACATCCACCTTCCCGAAGGCGCGGTGCCCAAGGATGGGCCCTCCGCCGGCATTGGCATGGTGACGGCGATGGTTTCGACGCTGACCGGCATTCCGGTGCGCGCCGATGTGGCGATGACCGGCGAGGTGACGCTGCGCGGGCGGGTGCTGCCCATCGGCGGGCTGAAGGAAAAGCTGCTGGCCGCTTTACGGGGAGGCATCAAGACGGTGCTGATCCCGGCGGAGAACGAGAAGGATCTGGCCGAGATCCCCGACAAAATCCGCGAGGGGTTGGAGATCGTGCCCGTGGCGCATGTCGATGAGGTTCTGGCGCGGGCGCTGACGCAGCCCATCGTGCCGATCGAATGGACCGAGGCCGATGATCTGGCCAGCCAGCCCGGTGCGGCGGCGCTGACAGGTGCGGGTGTGGCTGCCACCGCGCATTAAGGCGGGCCCAGTCCGCATACAACGCAATTGCAATAGTTTTTTGCTGCAATGCCGCGACTCGGTTCCCAGAAATGGGGCCGGGCGCGGCATTGTTGCGTATTACGCACAAGCACGGGCTCGCGGGGGGCGATTTACCCCTGCAAACTCCGCAAAAAACCCGACTAAGGTCGATAATATGGGGCTTTTGGACGCATTTCGCTTTGACAGCCCCGCGAAAACTCGCTCAATTCCGCTGCAATTTGCGAAGACAGCAATTGGTTGTGGGTAACTGGGGGTTTGGCATGAACAAGAATGATCTGATTGGCGCCGTCGCAGAGGCCAGCGGCCTGTCGCGCAGCGATTCGGTAAAGGCGGTTGAGGGGGTTTTGGCGTCGATCACCGCTGCGCTGAAGGGCGGCGACGAAGTGCGCCTGGTGGGCTTTGGCACCTTTTCGGTGACCAAGCGCAAGGCCTCCACCGGGCGCAACCCGCGCACCGGCGAAGAAATGAAGATCGCGGCGTCCTCGGCGCCCAAATTCAAGGCGGGCAAGGTTCTGAAAGACGCCGTCAACTGATGGCTTGGGGCGGGTTTCGGCCCGCCCCAAAACTCTGTGCCGTTACAGGCTTCGCGTGGCGTTATGTGTTTCGCGTGGCGTTACGGGTTTCGCGTGGCGATGGCGTATAGCGCGATCGCGGCAGCGTTGGACACGTTGAGGCTCTCCACCACCCGCGCAATCGGCAGGCGGGCGAGGGCGTCGCAGTGCTGGGTGATGTTGTGGCGCATTCCGTCGCCCTCCGCGCCCAGAACCAGCGCGACGGGGCCGCTGGGCAGCGCCTCACTCAGGCTCGCCTTGGCCTCTCCGGCAAGGCCGATGCGCCAATATCCGGCCTCGGCGATTTCCTCCAGCGCGCGGGCGAGGTTGACCACCCGCACCCAGGGCACGATTTCCAGCGCGCCGCTGGCCGATTTGGCCAGCGCACCCGATTCGGGCGGGGTGTGGCGGTCTTGGGTCACAATCGCCCGCGCGCCAAACGCCGCCGCAGAGCGCAAAATCGCCCCGACATTATGCGGATCGGTCACTTGATCCAGCACCACGATGGGCCGCGTGGGGTCGCCTTCCAGCACCTCGTCGAGGAAAACATCGTCCAAAGGCTCGCATTCCAGCACCAATCCCTGATGCGGCGCGTCATGCGCCACCATCCGGCCCAGATCCGCGGCCTGCGCATATTCCACAGGAAAATCAGCGGGTAATTCGCCGTTCAGCCCCGCGATAGCCTCCCTCGTGGCCCATAGTTTCTTGTGCGTGCGCAAGGGGTTGTTCAGCGCCGCCTCTACCGCGTGATGGCCCCACAGACGCACCAGCCCCTTGGCCGCGCGGCCCGAACCGCGCCCGCCCTTCATCCGCCCCGCACGCCCGCGCAGGGGCTTTCCGACTTTGCCGGGGGCCTCGATGCTACCCAATTTCTTGCTCATAATCGCCTTTCCGAACACACTTGTTGTGCGCCTGTGCCAGTGACCCCATTGACAGGCAAGGTTTGGTTCGGCATTGGCGCGCTTCCTCGGCCGGACGCCGACCTTTTACCGGGTTGGCAAATTGGGGCGCAAACCCTGACACTGGCTAAAATCTGGTGTGGACAGGTGGCCGAGTGGTTAATGGCAGCAGACTGTAAATCTGCCCGCGAGAGCGTACGGTGGTTCGAATCCACCCCTGTCCACCACCGGATCCTCCTAAAGGCCCGGTAATAAAGATTTTTCTGGATTGTCACATTGGCTGTCCCCACATTTGTCCCCACACAGCGATGATGCTTGTCGGCGGCTGGCAGCGGTTGCGGGCGGAATTTTGCCATCAGCGGAGCCGGGGAGAATCACGTGACCGTCAAACGGTGCCGTGCGGACTTGGGCGGTGTTGCCGCCGACGGGGGCGGCGTGGGTGCTTGTGGTCAAATTTGCAATGCGGGTGGGCAATGCGCGGCAAGGCGCCGCCCATGAATGTTGGCTAAGGGGGCAATAATAATTTGCCGCCACCGCCAGCCAATCACAGCCCGGATCGCACCCGGCAGGCCTTCACGTGACGCTGGCCACCAACTCACTATCATTGTGGGCGAACCCCAAAACTTTCTGCTGGCGGGCAATGGCGGCGAGCGCGTCATCTTGATCCATCGATTCAAACCGCGCGCCTTCGTGGCCCCCTCTTTCTTTCACGCGCGCCAAAACCCCTGAGGGATCACCGCGCCATAGCTTCAAATCCTCGCTTCGATTGCGCGCCTTTGGTGAGAGCGGCGCCGACGGGGGCAATGCAGGCTGTTCGGGCAATTCGCCCATCGCGGCTGGGCGATCAGCCGCTCTAAGAATTCTATTTTGATTCTTGATAGGTTCGGCCTCAACGATTGAGGGGGTGCCCCCTTTTCGATTGAGGGGGTGGGCTTCAATTATTGAGGGGGTGGCCTTCCTATGGCCAGCCGGCCCCCCGCAAGGATTGAGGGGGTGTGGATAAGTTTCTGTCGCTGCCATCTTACCGTGATGCGCACCTAGCAGAGCCCTCCATGCGAGGATGGTTCCAATTTCAGTTTTGCTGAAATACTTGCCCATATGGTCACGCACGGCATTCGGCTTGCATTGTGGCAATGCAGCCAAGCCAAGTGGGTGAACGCAATAAATCGAAAATGTGCCTCGCCGCCGCCAGACCGAAATCATGCCCTTGGTTTCAAGCGCCGCGACTGCTGACCTTATGGTGTTTTCGGAGCGATAGCCGGTCTGCTTGCCCATATTGCACAGTGACGGCCAAGCAATACGGGTTACGTCCGACGCCCGGTCGGCAAGCGTGCGTAAGACAGCCAATTGAGCCGGTGCGGCAATGGAGGCCGCCAATTCGCTAACGTCTTTCAAGGTTTGGAACCCCATAGCGTTTCTCGACAATGAAAGGAGGGCACGGTCGGGCACGGGGTATTCGTGCCAATTGTGCCTGAAAAATGGGCAGACGGTGAAGTGCTGCCACATGGCGGCGCGCGCCGATCAAGAGGCTGCACACCATTCCAGCCCGCGCACTGCGGCAAGCACCATCAATCGCGCCATTGCCTTGGCTGCCCATCCCCTGCGGCTGGCCGCAGCGGGTGTCCGGCTGGCGCGCCAACGTGGTGGATATGCATTGCCAATTCCTCGGCAAAGGCGGGCCAGCCGCCACCGGGCAGGCGGCCAACGCGGGTGGCGGGCGGAAGGGCCTCTTGGCGGGCAGTGGGCGCGCGAAGCCCCATGAATGCGCGCACAGCGTCGGCGCAGGGCAAGCCGTCCGTATTTAGTGAAACTCCGCTGGCATAGCCGAAGTTTGTCTTTAGGGTGCCTATTGCCCAATCCACCGGGTCATTATTTGGGGAATCAGGTCCCAAAATTTGCCCCGTGTCCACATATGTCCAAAATTCCTTGGGAATTAGACCGGAACCTTCGTATTTTGTAATTTCCGGAAACCCATCTTCTTTATCATCTGGAATAAAATCGAAAAGTATCTCGTTAAGATTGACGCCGTATTTATTTAAACATTTCATATTGCTTCGTCTAACTTCGGCTTCATCTTCAACTAATAAATCAAAATCACGCTTTTCAGCTTTTGCCTCGATTTTACCCATTTCAAGTAAGACGATAAGCTCTGTAGCCGCGATCCGCCTTCCCTCTTGTGGATCACACGCGAGCCGCCGGGCAAATTCATCGCCGATCACCATGTAGGCAATGCCGCAGGGCACCCATTCCGTATTGTCAGTCACACCGCTCTCCGCTGGTGGCTCCGATCATGGCAATGGGGCGGCGGGTCGGAGTGTCCCGCGTCCCGCTTGCCGGGGTGGTCCCACCAAAAGCGCAATCTCATATTCCAGCGCGATCACATAGGGCGCGCCTTCGTTACCACGGCAAGTTCACGCTGATTTTTTGCGCCGGCGGGCTTCATCGATGTTGGCCACCGCGTTGCCGGCGCCACTGACATAGGCGCCCCATGCGGCCATCAAATCGACTCGCATCTTGAAAAAGGCTGTGCGGCGATAGGCGCGGCGCGTCTTGTTGGAATCGATATGCGCCAGCGCCGCCTCGCTGACGGCATCGGGAAAGGTGGAGGATTCCGACGCCCAATCTTTGAAGGCGCTGCGAAACCCATGCACAGATTCGGAGCGCTTGGCATCGCGCATCACTTTTGTCATGGTCATGTCGCTGACAGGCGCGCCGCCGCGACCCGGAAAGACGGGTTCGGCAGGCTTGCCAGTCCGCAGTTCCTTTGCGCGTGCCAAAATGGCGAGGGCGGCGGCTGAAAGCGGAATGACGTGTTCGCGCCCTGCCTTCATGCGGCTGGCGGGAATAGTCCAGGTGGCGGCGTCTAGGTCAAATTCCGCCCACTGCGCCCCGCGCGTCTCGCCAGAGCGGCAGGCGGTCAAAAGTGTGAATTGCAGAGCCAGCCTGCCCACTGTTTCGGGGGCGGCGCGCACCGTGGCGACAAAGCCCGGCACATCCTGCCAATCCATTGCGGCGAAGTGCCCGTCACGCTTTGGCTGTTTGGGCAGGCCGGCGTTCATTACGGTAAAGTCTAGCGCAGGGCGAAAGCCAGCCGATGCGGCCCAGCCAATCACCGTGCGAATACGCTGGCGCACGCGGCGCGCGGTTTCCGGCTTGGTGAGCCAGATGGGTAGCAGCACGTCGCGGATCATCGGCGCATCAATCTGGTCAATGCGAACCTCGCCAAGTGTGGCGAAGGCATAGAGGCGCAGGCTGGAAAGCCAGTCCGCCTTGTGCTTTTCGTTTCGCCAACTGGTTTTTTGCTCGCCGTGGGCACTCTCTGCCGCTTTGCGGAATGTGGGGATGGTGAGGCGGGCTTGCTTTGCCGCGCGTTTGTGGGCGAGCGGGTCAATTCCGGCATTGGCCATGCGGCGCAATTCATCGGCTTTGTCGCGCGCCTTTGTCAGCGGCACGTCTTCGAGCGAGCCTAGGCCAATGTCGCGCCGCTTGCCGTCAAGTTGAAGCCGCAACACCCATGACCGCCGCACGCTGGCACCGCCTTTGGACGCCTTTACCACCAGCATGAGGCCGTTTCCGTCGCCATAGCTGCCCGGCGCCATTGCGGCCCTGATTGCCAGTGCGGTTAGCTTGCCCATGTCATTGTCCCCACATTTGTCCCCACACTATGTGGCGGTTTCTAGGGATCGTCAACGGTCGCGCGCGGAATTATCTTGTGTAATATGCTGGAAATCATTAGCTTTGTGATTGCGTCCGGAGGCTGGCGGCGGCAGGTTATGAAGAACCCCTGTCCACCACCCAGATTGATCCTGACATTTCCCCCATGGGGGCCCCTCATGCAGAGGATGCGGTCATGCCGAAATTGCACAACAAGATATGCGTGATCACCGGGGCCGCGCGGGGCATTGGGCTGGCGATAGCGCGGTGCTTTGCCGCAGAGGGCGGCGTGGTGATCCTGACCGATGTGGATGTTGCGGCAGGGCAGGCGGCGGCGGCGCGGATTGGCTGCCGGTTTGAACCGCTCGATGTGACCGAGGAGGAGGACTGGCGGCGTTTGGCCGATGTCGTGCCGGTGGCCGATGTGGTGGTCAACAATGCCGGCGTTACCGGCTTTGAGCATGGGCCCATCGCGCATGACCCCGAACATGCCGCGCTGGAGGATTGGCGCGCGGTGCACCGGGTGAACCTCGACGGGGCCTTTCTGGGCTGCCGCTATGCGATTGGGGCGATGAAGGGGGCTGGAACCGGCTCGATCATCAATATTTCGTCGCGCTCGGGTTTGGTGGGCATTCCGATGGCGGCGGCCTATGCGTCTTCCAAGGCGGCGCTGCGCAATCACACCAAATCGGTGGCGCTGTACTGCGCGCAGGCTGGGTGGAAGATCCGCTGCAATTCCATCCACCCGGCGGCGATTTTGACGGGGATGTGGGAACCGATGCTGGGCGATGGCCCCGATCGCGCGGCAAGGATGGCGGATCTGGTGGCCGATACGCCGCTGCGCCGGTTCGGCACGCCAGAGGAGGTCGCCGCGATCGCCTTGATGCTGGCTGGTGACGAGGCGGCCTATATGACCGGCGCCGAAATCAATGTGGATGGGGGATTGTTGGCGGGTTCGGCGGCGTCGCCAGGGTGATGTCATAATGGGGTGATGTCATAATGTTGCAGCCTGACGTCTGCCTAATATGCTAGGGCGAGGTTCCAAATAGGCGAATTTTATGACGAATACCGAACGTAGCCGCATTGCCGACATGGCGAAATCCCGCGCGTGGCGGCGCTGGGGGCCTTATTTGTCCGAGCGGCAATGGGGCACCGTGCGCGAGGATTACAGTGCGGATGGCGATGCTTGGGCCTCGTTCCCGCACGACCACGCCCGCAGCCGCGCCTATCGCTGGGGCGAGGATGGGATTGGCGGGTTTAGCGATGATCAGCAGCACATCTGTATGGCGCTGGCGCTGTGGAACGGGCGCGACGCGATCCTGAAGGAGCGCCTGTTCGGCCTCACCAACGCAGAGGGCAACCACGGCGAGGATGTGAAGGAGGCCTATTACTATACCGACGGCGTGCCCAGCCATGCGTCGATGGCGATGCTGTATAAATATCCGCAGGGCGAGTTTCCCTATGCGCGGCTGCTGGCGGCGAATGCGGCGCGCGGGCTGGACCAACGCGAATTTGAACTGGCCGACACCGGGGCGTTTGACGAGGGGCGCTATTTCGACATCGCCATCGATTACGCCAAGGCGGGGGCAGATGATCTGTGTATGCGGATTACCGCCACAAACCGTGGGCCCGATGCCGCGTCGCTGCATATTCTGCCGCATGTGTGGTTTCGCAATATTTGGTCTTGGGATCAGGATGCCGCGCGGCCTGAGATGACGGCGGATGGGGCGGGGCGGATTGCTCTGTCGCACCCTGTGGCGGGGGAATGGCATTGGGCCTGCGATGCTGATGTGCCTCTGTTGTTCTGCGAGAACGAGACGAATGGCGCGCGGCTGTTTGGTCAGGCCGGGGCGGATTTTCCCAAGGATGGCATCAACGACGCGGTGGTGCATGGCGCGGCCTCGGTGAACCCGGAGCAGCGCGGCACCAAGGCGGCGGCGCATGTGACGCTGACCCTGGCGCCCGGCGAGGCGCGTGTGGTGCGGGTGCGCTTGTCGGCGCAGCGGTTGGCCCAGCCGTTTGGCGATTTCGATGCGGTGTTCGCGGCGCGCGGGGCAGAGGCGGATGCGTTCTACGCCGAGGTGCAGCATGGTATTAAGGATGCCGACGCGCGCCTTGTGCAGCGGCAGGCCTTGGCGGGGATGCTGTGGAGCAAGCAATTCTATGCCTATGACGTCTGGCGCTGGTTGCAGGGGGATGCCGCCGGGCCTCCGCCGCCGGCGGGGCGCGCGGGGGTGCGCAACGGCGCTTGGACGCATCTGGCGATGGGGGCGGTGGACCCGCAAACGGGCGGCGATATTCTCGCCATGCCCGATTGCTGGGAATATCCGTGGTTTGCCGCTTGGGATCTGGCGTTTCATGCGGTGACTTTGGCGATGATCGACGCGGATTTCGCCAAGGCGCAGCTGGTCTTGCTGACCGAGGGGCGCACTTTGCACCCCAATGGCCAGATGGCGGCCTATGAGTGGAATTTCAGCGATGTGAACCCGCCGGTTCATGCCTGGGCGGCGCTGCGGGTGTTTGAGGCGGACCGCGCCGAGACGGGCATCCCCGATTACGCCTTCCTGCGGCGGATATTTCACAAGTTGCTGCTGAACTTCACCTGGTGGGTGAACCGCGTTGACGCCGAGGGGAACAATATCTTTGAGGGCGGCTTTCTGGGGCTGGATAATATCGCGGTGTTCGACACGCGGCAGCCTCTGCCCGGCGGCGGGCGGCTGGAGCAGTCTGACGGCACCGGCTGGGCGGCGATGTATGCGCTGAACCTGATGCGTATCGCGATTGAATTGACCGCGGTGGATGCGGGCTATGAGGATCTGGCGTCGAAGTTTTTCGAGCATTTTGTCTATATTGCCGCCGCGATGCATGGGGATCGCGGGGCGGGGCAGGATGGCCTTTGGGATGAGGGCGACCAGTTCTATTACGACGTCCTGAAGGTTCCCGGCGAGGCGCCAGAGGTGCTGCGCGCGCGGTCCTTGGTGGGGTTGTTGCCGATTTTGGCGGCCGAGGTGCTGCATCAGGATTTTGACCGCGAACTGCCGGGCTTTGCCGCGCGGATGGCGTGGTTTGTCCAGCATCGGCCCGAATATGCCGCGCTGGTGTCCGATTGGCAGACGCCGGGGCCGCAAGGGTCCCGCCTGCTGTCCCTGCTGCGCAAACATAGGCTGAATGCGGTGTTGACCCGGATGCTGGACGAGACGGAGTTTCTGTCGCCGCACGGGATTCGGTCGGTGTCGAAGGTTCACGAGGCCGCGCCCTATGTGTTCCAGCGCGGCGGGGTGTCGGTCACGCTGGCTTACGAGCCGGGCGAGGGGCGGACGCGGATTTATGGCGGCAATTCGAACTGGCGCGGGCCGGTGTGGATGCCGGTGAACTATCTGCTGGTCGAGGCTTTGCGCCGGCTGCACCATTTCTATGGCGAGGCGTTTACGATGGCGGTGCCGACCGGGGGCGGCACCATGATGAACCTGGGCCAGATCGCGGATGAATTGGCGCGGCGGCTGACGGGGCTGTTTCTGGCGGACGAGGCCGGCGCGCGGGCGTTTCAGGGGGATGATCCGCTGGCCGGGGACCCGCATTTCGCCGGCCTGGTGCAATTTCACGAATATTTCCACGGGGAAACGGGCCGAGGGCTTGGCGCCTCTCATCAAACCGGGTGGACGGGGCTGGTGGCCCTGCTCATCGCGCAATCAAAGGACAAAGCATGACCTATACGCAGCCACAACCCTTGCCCGCCTTGCCCAAGATGCTGACCGGGCAGACCGCGCTGGTGACCGGCGCCAATTCGGGGATCGGCGCGGCGGTGGCCTTGGCGCTGGGGCAGGCGGGGGCCGATGTCGCGGTGAACTATGTCGTGGGGGACGAGGCGGCTGAGGCCATCGTGGACCAGATTACGGCGGCGGGCGGCAAGGCGCGGGCCTACAAGGCGGACGTTTCGGACGAGGGCGCGGTGCAGGCGATGTTTGCCTCCGTCGTTGCCGATTTCGGGGCGCTGGATATTCTGGTCGCCAATGCGGGGTTGCAGCGCGATGCTGCCTTCACCCAGATGTCGCTGGCGCAGTGGAACACGGTGCTGAATATCAACCTGACCGGGCAGTTCCTCTGCGCGCGCGAGGCGGTGAAGATCTTTGAACGCCAAGGCATTCGCCCCGAGATCAGCCGCGCGATGGGCAAGATCATCTGCATGAGCAGCGTCCATCAGGTGATCCCGTGGGGCGGGCATGTGAACTATGCGGCGTCGAAAGGGGGGATCAAGCTGATGATGGAGAGCATGGCGCAGGAGCTGGCGCCCAGCCGCATCCGCGTCAACGCCATCGCGCCGGGGGCCATCCGCACGCCGATCAACACGGCGGCCTGGCAGACCCCGGAGGCCTATGACAAGTTGATGGAACTGGTGCCCTATGGCCGGATTGGCGAGGGCGAGGATATTGCGCAGGCCGCCGTCTGGCTGGCGTCGGACCATTCGGATTACATCGTCGGCACCACGCTGTTCGTCGATGGCGGGATGACGCTGTATCCGGGGTTTGCCACCAACGGCTAGGTCCGCTTATTTCGTGTGTGATGCCACCCATTTTGCCGGATCGGGATTGGCCGGC
>Ga0316223_1003269_pt1 | contig 12294 bp, 10 predicted proteins | sample TBH18009metaG_FD_206007 | JGI IMG/M metagenome (GOLD analysis project Ga0316223, IMG submission 206007) | Freshwater microbial communities from Trout Bog Lake, Wisconsin, USA - TBH18009 | ecosystem: Environmental > Aquatic > Freshwater > Lake > Hypolimnion/Profundal zone | place: USA: Wisconsin...
CGCACGAAGACGGGAAACACACGGTGGTGCTGGCGGATTCGCCCTCCGCCCACTCGCCCTTTGAGGGCTACGAGACGCTCATCTATCGCCCGCCCACCACCCGGCAGGAGGAACACGCCGAGACGGTGACCGATTGGCTCATCGAGCAGGAGGTCGAACCGGGTACCTGTGTGCTGGCCGATTTCGATTTTAAGAACCCCCAGGCGCCGGTGGTGACCAATGCGAACATCTCGCGCCAGCACGCCGCCTCGACCTTCGAGATTTACGATTATCCCGGCGACTTCGAGAAGCGGGACGAGGGCGAGGCCTATGCCAAGCGCCGGATCGAGGAATTGCAGGCGCTGCATGAAATTGTGCGCGCGCAGACCACCGTGCGAGGGATCAGCCCTGGCTGCAAGTTCACGCTCAAAGGCCATCCGCGCGACGACCAGAACCGCGACTACTTGGTGACCGCGGCCGCCTATCACGCCGAGGTTTCGGGCTATGAATCCCAGGCTGGCGCGGCCAAAGGCGATTTCTTCACCTGCAATTTCAGCGCCCTCCCGGCGGCCTCGCAATTCCGCTCTCCTCGCATCACCCCCAAACCCTTGATCCAAGGGCCCCAGACGGCGATGGTGGTGGGCAAGCAGGGGGAGGAGATCGACACTGATGAGTTTGGGCGCGTCACACTCCAATTCCATTGGGACCGGTATGGCAAGGCCGACGAGAATTCCTCGTGCTGGGTGAGAGTGTCGCAGGCGTGGGCCGGCAAGACCTGGGGGGCGATTTACACGCCCCGCATCGGACAAGAGGTCATCGTCGAATTCCTCGAGGGCGACCCGGACCGGCCCATCATCACCGGGCGGGTTTATAACGCCGACACCAAGGTGCCTTACCCGTTGCCGGATAATAAGACCATGTCCACGCTCAAATCCAATTCGAGCAAAGGCGGGAAAGGGTTCAATGAAATCCGCTTCGAGGACAAAAAGGGCGACGAGCAGATCTTCATTCATGGTGAAAAGAACGTAGATATCCGGATCAAGAATGACACCTACGAGTGGATCGGCAATGACCGGCACTTGATCATCACTAACGACCAGGTCGAGAAGGTTCAGAACAACCGGGAAGAGAGCGTCACCAACGACCACAAAGAAAAGATCGGCAAAGACCGCCACTTGAAGATCGTCGGCAAAGAGGCCAAAGAGGTCGGCGGCAGCCAATCCTTGACCGTTAAGGGCGATGTCATTGAAGTCTTCAAAGGCAACCACTCGGAGCAGACCACCAACGACTACTACCTGAAAGCGGACAACATCGTCATTGAGGGGTTGACCAACGTGACGATCAAGGTGGGAGGCTCCTCGATCGCGATCGCCGCCGACGGCATTGCGCTCAAGACCGGTGGTTTGATCAAGCTCGATGCCGGCTCGACCCTCGACCTCAAGTCCGGTGCGCCGATGACCTTGGATGCCGGCGCGACGCTCGAAATCAAAGCCGCCGCTCCCGCCGAGATGAAGAGCCCGGCCACCACCGTCAAGGGCGACGGCATGCTGACCCTCAAAGGCGGCATGGTCATGATCAACTAGGCCGAACCACCACCCTGCAACTCCCGCCAACGTTTAGCTTCTTATGCCGAGTCCAAAAAGTGGCAGCGCCGGTTCTCCTGTTTCTCCGGTGGATCCGAAGGATCCGCACGAGGCCGATAAGGCGGATCCGGGCGAAGTTGAAAAGATTAAGGCCGAACAGCGCAAGACCCAGACCGGCAAGTACGGGTCCGTAAAGGTCAAGCCCTACAAGCCGCCGGAAACCGAAGAGGAAAAAGCGACCAAGAAGAGCTGGATCGAGATCGACTTGCGCGACGAGGAGGGCAAGCCAATGGCGGGTGAGACCTACGAGTTGGTGTTGCCGGACGGCGAAGTGGTAGCCAGCGGCACTTTGGATGAAAAAGGGTTTGCGCGGGTCGATGGCATCGAGCCGGGTCAGGCGCAAGTGCATTTCCCGAACCAGGAGAATGACCAATGGAGCAAGAGTTGATCGGTCTGGCCCGTCGGTGGACGTTCTTTGGTGCCGTGCTGCTCTGCGCGGCGATGACCTGCTCCTGCCGGGCCGGCGACAACGGGACAAAACCTATGGTGGCGACTAACAACAGTGCTTCAAACGCGGCGCTGGCCGCGGCAGAGTCGGCCCGCCTGGCCAAGAAAATAGCGACCCTCAAGGAATTAGCCCTGCCGGACGAGTGGTACTCGGCCGCCGGCGATACCCTGGCAGCGCGTTTCGAGGTGGCCGCCAAGGCCATGCAAGCCAAGGATCCCAAGGCCCCTTCTGGTACCCAACTCATGGCCCGGTTTCAAAACAACGGCCAGCCGTTTGTCCATAAGGTTTGGGTCAACCAGCCGCTTTTCTGTCCGCTCTGCCCCGAAACCACGGGCGACGGGGTTTTCACCGTTGTCTCGGTGGCTCGGGGCTGGACTTGCCGGATTACGGTCGGGGAACTCCATGCTGTCACGGCGCATGGCGGCTCCTTGCCGCCGGAGAAAAACTCACTCTTGAAACGAATCCTGGATGCTCCTTGAGTCCGGTTGGGACGAGATCCCCTTTTATGCCAGACGATGCTGAACTCAAACAGAAGGCGGAAGCGATCGCGACCGAACTGAAGCACCGCTTCAAGGCCCGCAAGCCCGATTTCACTCCCAAATGGTCGCGGGATTGGGTGATCCCCGATAACGTGCTCCAGCCAGCGGATGTCAAGGTCGAGATGCAGGTGGACAGCAAGTACCCCGAAGATCGTCCCAAAGCCGACATCGATGTTTATAAAGACTGGAATGACGAGGACGTTCCCGCGGTGACCATTCCCCCCCTGAAACTGCAAGGCAAGAAAGTGGTAAAGACTGATGGCTCGCGGCCGTCGCTTAAGTTCACTTGCGAGAATCACATCTGGGATGATTTCGACGAGCTGGAGTTTGGCTTTACTTGTCAGATCGATAAGACGTCTAAAGACACTAAAAAGACGCTCAAGGTCAAACGTTGGCAAGTTCAGGCCGTTGATATGAATCCGGCTGAGGCCACTGCGCAATTGCCCTTTCGGCGACAGGAACAGGCCAACTTCAACACCGCCTTCGGGGGCTCGGAGGATGATGCGCACCTGAGCAAGTCCTTCGTGGCCCACTCCACCGCCAAAGCCCTGTTCGGCTCGTGGATGAAGAACACTTACGCCTTCGTTTACACCGGCCACGGTTGTGTGATCTGTGGCGAGTGTGGCAAACCCTTTGCTTCGGACAACGGTACCGGTTCGGACGCCGATTTCGGGCGCTGGACTCACTGCCGCGCCGACGCCTCGCACGACCAACCGGTCAGCACCTATTGTATCGGAGGCTGGGCTCCCTGCGTCCGGGACGACACTCAACCGGTGGAAGTCTCGTTCTTCTCCGCTGCGCAGGTTGCGGACGATGCCATCGTCGAGGTCGCTCCCAAGTACCTGGTTTTCTCGGTCGCCTGCGGAGGAGCTTTTGAAACCAGTTTGTACGATGCCTTCATCGGCCGGGGCACAAAATATGGCGTCGGTTTCAAAAAGTCCACCCGTTGCGACTGGGCGCGGGATTACGCGAACGAGTTTTTCACCGATTGGGTCAATACGCATCAGTGTGACCCAGATAAGATCCCCGACGTGTTCGATAGCCTCCAGAACAAGTGGCTAGCCAAACTCCAGCCCGACCTCTTCGGTCGGGTCTGGGGATTGGGGTCAAGCCTGCGGAACCTGGGACGCAGGATCGCCGCCTTGTTTTGACTCGTCGGGAAGGACCACCCTCATAAGAAATGGAAACCGCGTTACCGAAAGATCAATTGCTCAGTGAACTGGCTCGGCAGGCCACCAAGTTCGCCGAGATGCTCGCCAAACAGGAACTGAAATGCGAGGTCCTGGGTGAGGTGCTTGGCCAGAACTCGGGTTGGACCGAGCTTCGTTCGGTTTTTAAGCAGCACTTGAGGATTTGGCAGCAGTTTACCACCGCCAACCTGGCGATTGCTCCGGATGGGTCGCTTGCGGGTTGGTCGGTCGAGAGCCGCAAAGCCCGGTGCGGCATTCAAGCCTTTTCCGACGCCGATGTGGAAACCCGTGCTCGCATGCTCAAGACCATCCACCGTCGACTCCGGCTCACGGGTATTCGGCGCGTACCGCTGGATGAACAGCGCGGCCTGGCCGTGGCCACCTTCGTCGGTGCCAACCGAACCGAGGTCTTCGAGGTCTCCGTCAACCCTACCGATGGTGAGGTCATCGGTTTCATGCCCGTTCCAGCCGGCAAGCTCTCGCCGCTTGCGATTCAGGATCCCGAGGCCGGCAAAGCCCAGGAATTGGCCTGGCAGCAGGTCGATGCCGATCTCCGGGTCCGGCTCGGGGCCGAAGCCTCCGCGGAAGCCCGCAGCGTTTTGAAGCTCGTCCCGCAAAGCGCGATGCAAGATGAAGCGGGGCGATCTTTCTGGGTCTTTCGGCTTTGGCGTTTCTTCAGCACCTGTGACGTGTCGATTGACGAGGCCACCCGGGAGGTCGTCGGCTGGTATCTCGAGGCCCTGGCTAACGAGGCTCCCGACCGTGTGATCAAGGAAGCCGGGGCCGTCCAGGCCGCCCGCCCCGAGCTGAAGGCCGCCCAGGGAGCCCAGGGACCCCGGGTAACGTTTGATCGGAAAGGCGAAGCGGAGTACGCCTCGGTTTATTGGTGGCATGCGGAGGAGAACATCAGCATCGAGGGTGACCAGACGGCCGTCCTCGTGAATGCCACGACCGGCAAACCCTATTCGGTCTGGCAAAAGTGGCGGAAGATCTCGCCCGAACTCCTCAAGCAGCCAGCCATCGCTCCGGAACAAGCCCTCCGGGCAGCGGATCGCGCTATCGAATGGAAACCCGCCGATCCGCCCGGGGAGGTGTTCGGGAAGTTCGTCATCCAGGTGGCGGCCGACCCCAACCAGCCGAGCCCGGTGCATGACGCGCTGGTCTGGCGCATCGGCTACTCGCAAAACGAGGGAATGAGTCGTGCGGACGTGGCGGTCGACTGCAAGACCGGTGAATGCGTCCGCATCACCGGATGGTAAGCCGGCAGCGGCGCCGGGCGTTTCCAGGAGTTTACCATGGCCTTCTTTCAGAACCTGTTCAAGCCCGCGGCGCCCGCAGCGCCCGCGGCCCCGAAACCCCTCCCGCCGCCGGCCGTTCCTCCCGTGCCGGCCCAGTTGCCGAAGATCTCGGCCCCCACGGCCGCGCAGATTGCGCAGACTTCCCAGCCGAGTCCCGCGGCCCAGGGGATTCTCGCCGCGAATCCCCAGCAGACCCCGCCGCAGCACCTTCAGGCCTTGCAGGACCAACACCTGGGTGGTGACATGGTGAAAACCATCGCTCACGGCCTGCCCGATCGCGAGGGGGTGCATTGGGCGGCGCAGAGCGCCGGGAAGGTCTCCGGCCAACTCCCGCCCCACGAAGTCACGGCCATGAACGCCGCGCAAGCCTGGGTGAAGAATCCAACCCCGGCGAACCAGGCGGCGGCGGCGGCGGCGGCCGGGAAGACGGGCTATCGCGGCCCGGGGGCGTGGGCCGCGCAAGGGGCCGCTTGGGCTCAACCAGCCGCACCCGCAGCGCCAGGCGCACCGGCAGCGCCCGCCGCGCCCCGGCTTGCGCCGCACGCCGTGAGCGGCGCGGTGCTCTCGGCCGCCGCGGTCAAGGCCAACCCGGCGATCGTTGCTCCCGCTGCGCCGGCGCTTCAGCCGCCCGCCTTGTCCGCTCCCGCGCTGGCCGCTCCCAAGGCCCCGGCACTACCAGCGGTCCCCCCGGCTCCGGGCGCGCCCCAGGCTCCGACCGCCCCTCAACCACCCGCTGTGGTCCCGCCGCCGGTCCAAGCCCAGGCGTTCAAGGAACAACACCCGTTTATCGTCATGGGCCTCGACATCGCCAGCGGCAAAACGCCCGTGGGCTGAACGGCCGCTCGGGCCAACCGCAGCCCCTCAGAGGTAGGGCTTGCTCCCCGTGGCCGTGAGATAGCTATCGGTGAACTTCCAGAAAACCGTTCCGCCATAAGCCGCGGTGGACTCATAAACGTAAGTGTAAGTTCCACGCACCTTGCCTTCAACCAGCTTGCCGGTCTTGTCCTTCACCATCCAGTGGGTGGTACGTTCCTTGCCCGAGTCTTTCATTTTGTAAATATTATGCTCGGGCTTGGTGAACTTGACGCCCAGGAGGACTTTGGCGTGGTTGGGATTGGTCTTGAGGTCGGCCCCATCCCAGAAGTAAGCGCCCTTCGAATAATCCGGGCCGCCATCCAGGGCATTGCGCGCGGCTTTCAACGCGCTCGCCATCCCCGCGTTATTCAGCCGCTCCGCTGCGGAAACGGTGCGGAACGCCTTCGTGCGCGGGTTGCCGTCGGACGCGGCAAAGGCGTAGGTGCTCTTGGGTCCCAGCAACGTTTGCAGGGTGGTGCCGCGCGCTTTGACCTGGCGAACGATCACCGAGGCGATGGCGGCTATTTCTTCGTAAACGTTGCCCGCGCTCCCTTCGCCATAGGCTGTGGCGGCCAGGACCAACTGGTCGGGATCGTCCTTGGGTGGTGTGCCTTCGCCGCTGGGCTTAGGGGCGACGCCCTGAGCGTGCAGGGCCTGCTTGACGCAACTGTTCAGCGTTGGTGCCGCCTGGTCGTTGACCCCGAGCGTTCCCGGCGTGTCGCCGAATAGCGATGATCGTCCCGGGTCGCCTTGATCATTCATCCCTAGCGGACCACACGTTCTGGCAGGGACCAGGCCTTGCCAGAAATCGTCATCTATGCCGGCCACACCCACTTTACAGGAATCCGCCATAAGTTCTCTGGTTTAGCCGAGTGAGAGTTGGGAACCGGCCAGCGTGGGCAGCGCCGGCACCTGCACGGCGTCTCGACCCTTGATGGAAAGCACCGGGATCAGGCCCCGTTCGAGAATGACGCGGCTGGCGCGTTCCCCCAGCCAGACCTCCGCGCAGGGCTTGGCCACCTTCTCGCCGCCGTCATCAAATAGATACACCGGCAGGTCACCCACCTTGCCGCCGTCACACGGCCTGTCCCAGCCCTCCGCTTGGAAGGCGGAGGCAATCACCTGGCCGCAGAGGATCGCCGGGTTGCCCCAAAGGAAATCTTCATGCGCGGGTGGGGTGCCGAGTTCGTTGAACCCGAACGCCTCAATCGGATCGCTCTGCGCGCCGTAGGGCTGGCGCAGAAGAAAACGAGGCATCGCCAGGGCGGCGTAAGCCGCCTGGGGCATCGCGCGTAGCGCCGTCCAGGCTGCCTGGGCGTCGACCGGCATCGGCCGGTTCCATTCGTCGGGATCGGGTTGGGTCCCGAAGGACTCGCAGCCCACCAATTGGGGAGCGGCGGCGGCGATAAACGGCGTCCCCGACTGTGCGGCCACGACGGCCAGGCGGCCCAGCAACTCGATCTCGGCAAGTTCGGCGCCGAACGAATAGAACCCCAGGCAAACCGTCCAAGGCTGGTCCTCGGCCTGTCTTCGGAGCAACTTCCCGAGTCCGCTGGCGGTGAGGGATTCCTGGGCCTGGAGGTCGGCGGCCAACTCCTCCTTCGAGATGTCCACCAGCCACAGCTTGAGGTTTTCCTCGCCGCCGAAACTCCGCACCAGCAGATCCAGCCCGCGCCAGTTGGCCTCCAGCGCCTGGAAATCCGGATGGTGAAGCACCGCGCGCAATCGGGACGCCAATTCCAACTCGAGGGCCGAGAGCATGGCCGTCTGCCGTGGCGTGGCTGCCGAGACGACGCTGGACGCGACCGCCTGCCGGAGCAACTGCTCGATCTTCGTCGGCGCCGGCGGGGTCGAGGGCGTCGGGGCGGGCCTTGCCGAGCCACCCAGCAACCGCGCCATCAGGTCGGCATCGGACTCCGATGCCGCCGTGGTGGCGTCGGTGGGGCCGGGCGTCTGGCTGGAGGCCCCCGTGAGGGGCGACGCCAACTCGGCGGCGGTGGATGCGGTCACCGGATCGAGCCATGCCTGGCGCTGGGCCGCGAGCGCGGCCAGGGCGGCTGCGCGTTTCAGGAGTTGGTCGGGATGGAAGTCATCCATCCGCTCGAGCCGGAGTTCGACCGGTGGGCCGGCGGGGTCCGAGGCGGCCAACTGAAGCCGCGCGTTCAGTTTGCCCAGGACCGTCGCGATATTGTCGCAGTCAACCCGCCAGACTTTGCGTTGCGCCAGCGACTCGACTTGGCCCCTGTTGGCGCGTCCGCTGAAGTCCCCCAGCACCGCCAGGTTAAACGAGGCGTCCGGCTCGCGCTCGGCCGAGGTTACAGGGTTGAACGCGACCTCGAAGTCGAATTTGCGGGAGACCGGGTTTGGTTTCATAGGTTATGCTGACCGTGTTGGAGGCCCGGTAACGCCGAGCCGGTAGTCCAAGAATCTTCCCTAGGGGTCGATCCTCCCCTTGCATTGCAGGGCGGCGGTCGGCCTCCCTGGGAACAGGCTCTATTACCGGGATGCCCCCGTCGCCGCTTAATAGACACCGTTGGCCCGTCGGAGGTCGGAGGATAGGTCATAGGCGCTAACCACGATGGAGGCGGGCCAATAGCTGGCCGGATCGTTGAATTCCGGCAAGCCCGTCACGAACGCACGGTTAAGGCGTCCGTGGAGGTCGATCATGGCCAAGTTTGCTTTGAGGTATCCGATGCGCGCCTTGATATACGGCGGCCTGCCGGGGATGACGACGGGGTTGTGGACTTGATCCAATTCCATCAATTCGCCATTGCCCCATTTCTTCACGGTGGCCCACATCAAGTCGGTCTTCTGGTTAAAGTCGAGGGTGTTGGTGGAGGCGTCGTACATGAGACCGGTCCCGACGATCCTTGACCATGAGTGGTTCGTGAAGCCGTAGCAGGCGAAGTGGTCAAAGTCGTCGTCAATGGTTCGCACGTTGCCGCTCCAGGCCGCGTCAATCCCCACGGTGCCGGGCCGCGTCATAAACCTATCGGCGCAATTGCTGCCATCCAGCAGGTCGTCCCCCACCCCCAGCACCTTGCTGGCGATTTGCCGAAGCGCGGCGTTGAAGCCGCCACAATTGGTCTGGGTGAAGAGGCTATTTGAAATGAGAGGGAATCCGACGGAAGTTGGATCGCCGCCGGTGCGATTTGCGTTAAACGCCCCCCAGATCCAACCATTGTTCCTCCCGTAGTGGTAGAAATTGTCGCACAACTTTCGCACCAGCACCGTGAGGTTCGCCGTATAGATGGGGAGCCAGAGTTCGTGGCCTGCCCGGCTCACGATATCGTCTGCCGGGCTGCCAACGAGATGGTGCAGGAGCAGGTTTCCCGCGATCAACGGCTGTGTCGGAGCGACATAGGGCATAAGAGGTCAACTTATAGGCGATGGCTTTCCGCGCTCTTCAGGTGGTCGCCGCGCCGGGTGAGGGGGGTTTGCTGTTCCCAACATGTTAGTGCTTCCACTACCTTATCATAGGTGGACGTGGATGTCAAAACCATCAGCGGATTCGCCTGTCGAAGTTGCTTGTCGTTGGGCGAGTCGCGTGTGCGGCGCTTCCGCCAGGTGGGACGTGGTCAGGATCGCGGTTGATGCCAGGTTTGAGGTGCTGCTCGAATGGCGTTTCAAGCCCTCGGGACGCTTTCGGCCACCACGAGATGGACCCGGTAGGTCATGGTGCTGCGATCATGCAGACGTACCTGCCAGGGCAACCCCTCGCGTTCGCCCACGAGCTTGAGGGTATTGACGGACCCCGGGTGCGCTCCCGGGGCCAACAACTGGCGCAGCACCGTCTCACAGGATCCCGCCATCGGCGAGCGTTGCGAATGGCCGCCCAGCCAGGCCTCCACCGGCGTCGCCGCCGGCGACCAATCGTAGGGGCAGGTCAGTACTGCTCGACCCCCCGGCTTGAGCACCCGGCCCAGGGAAACCAGCAACTCGCGCGGCGAGTGGACGCAGTCCAGCAAGTTCAGGCTCGTCGCCAGCGAGAACGTCGCGGCGGGGAAGGGGAGCGCCGCGGCATCGCAGGCCCAGAAATCGACCTGCTCCAGGTTTCGGAAGTGGACCGGAAACTCGCGGCGCTCATAGACCAATCCGGCCCGGCGGCGCGGGTACCGCACCCTCCCGCTTCGCAAAGCCTCCGCTGCCAGGCGGAGCATGGCGTAATGCAGATCGATGCCCAGCACTAACCCATCGGTGCGCTCGGCCAGGGCGAACGACCCCCGCCCGACCGAACACCCGGTGTCGAGGATCGGACCGGGAGACCACCCGCCGGTCTTGCCCGCGGTGCCGCTCTGGCCGGGTTCAACCCCGGCGAGCGCCAGACCGGCCTCCAAGGTGGCGAGCATTGACCCGGGCCGCGGTTCGCCCGCACCTTCCTGTGGATCCAGGTCGGCGTAATGGTCCCAGGCGTACGAACTCAAGTGTTGGCGCTGTTGGTCGAACGCCGAAGTCGGCCCGCAGCAATCGCCGATCAGGCTCTCCGCGAACTCGCCCAGATCGCGGCGCGAGTGGATCGCCAGCAGGTGGTCGGAAACATACTGCCGGATATTCCCGATGATGAGCGGAATGCCATCCAGGATGGGGAACTCGCGCTGGCAGTCCGGGTTGGTGCAGTGGAGGGCGCCCTCCAGAATGTGGCCGTCGGCCTCCGCCGCCACCTGGGCCAGTCGCAACGGCGAAACTGCCCCCTCAGCCCTCCGGCAGACCGGACAGACTGGCGCGAACGCCTCGAAATGGCCGCATCTCACCTGGGTTAGCCCCCGATCATGACCGTCGGACAGCCCGGCGGCAGGATCTTGCCCGTCGGGCCCGGGATGGGGGCGACGCAGGCGGGGTGCAAGGTCATGTCACCCACCCGCGCAGCCGGCAGACCGCCGATCATCACGGTCGCGGAACCTTTCCCGATCATGCCTGGCCCGCCCGGCACACAGCCCGGAAGCGTACACGGCGCCGTCATGTCGGTCACGCGGGCGGCTGCCATTCCGCCGATCATTACCGTAGGCAGGCCTTTGACAATGGCCAGCGGCAGCGGTGGGTGCGGCACGGGTGTGGGCACCGGCGCCGCCGGATGAATGGGCGCGTGGCAGTGCGGGCTATCCTGGAGCACCTGGTCGGTCATCCGGGCTGCAAAGGGCATCAGCCGGCCCTCCTCTCCAAGGGGTCAAAGTCACATGCTGTCATGCCCTCATGATACCTCTTTTTTCAGCTCCTTCAAGCCGTTTGTGCGCAGCCCTTTTTGACTGAGAGGAATTTGCCTTTTGCCGCGCGGCCGATTTTGACGCTGCGCGGGTCAGTCCTAGAATAATGACATTATTCCGATTGACGAAATTGGCCACAGTGGGACATCCTGCGCCGCGATGGCACGACCCTTGCGCATTCAGTTCCCGGGCGCGGTTTACCACGTCATGGCACGCGGCAACCACGGCCAGCCGATCTATCGAGACGACCAGGACCGGCGGTGCTGGCTGAAGACTCTCGGCGAGGCGTGCCTCAAAACCGGCTGGCGGGTCCACGCCTTCGTCCTCATGGGCAACCACTACCACCTCCTGCTGGAGACGCCGGAGGCGAACCTGGTGGCCGGCATGAAATGGCTCCAGGGTGCCTTCACTCAGCGCTACAATGGACGCCACCGTTGCTTTGGGCACCTGTTCCAAGGCCGTTATAAGGCGGTCCTGGTGGATAGCCGCAAAGCGGAAACTTACCTCCAGGTGGTCAGCACTTACATTCACCTGAACCCCGCGCGTGCCCGCTTGATTCGGCCCGGGGATCAACCGCTGAGCGCCTACCGCTGGAGCAGCTACCCGTGGTATGTGGGACCGCGTGGCGAACGTCCGGCCTGGTTCTCCTCCGAGAAGGTGCTGGGGAGCGTGGGATTGGCCCCCGGACAAGCGCGAGGCTATGCGGCCTATCTCGAGGGCCGGGTTCTGGAATGGGCCAGTGAAGGGGGAAGGCAACGGCTAGCCGCGGAGTGGAAGGCGCTTCGACGGGGCTGGTATGTGGGCGGGGACTCCTTTCGCAAGCAACTGCTGGAGCGGTTGAAGCCCGGGGGCCGGGCGCCGCGCCGGGAATCGCACAGCGGGCCTGCGCAACGGGCCCACGACGAGGCGGCGGCCGAGTTGGCGCTGAGGCGGGGACTAGGGGCGTTGGGCCTGACGGCCAATGAACTCGGGGCGCTGCCCAAAGGGGCGGCGGAGAAGTCGGTGCTGGCCTGGTGGTTGCGGCGGCAGACGACGGTGACGCTGCGCTGGGTGGGGGAGCGGCTGGACATGGGCCACTATACGCGGGTGGCCCAGGCGGTGAGCCGGGTCGAGCGCCGCCCGTCCCGGCGGGTGGCTCGAC
>Ga0316223_1003279_pt1 | contig 12267 bp, 10 predicted proteins | sample TBH18009metaG_FD_206007 | JGI IMG/M metagenome (GOLD analysis project Ga0316223, IMG submission 206007) | Freshwater microbial communities from Trout Bog Lake, Wisconsin, USA - TBH18009 | ecosystem: Environmental > Aquatic > Freshwater > Lake > Hypolimnion/Profundal zone | place: USA: Wisconsin...
CCCCCCGGCCCCACCCCCCTCCCCGAAATCTTCACGCCCCTGTGGTAGCTTAAAGAACGGGAGCAACCCGCAAAGCCATGTCCTCCATTACCTCTTTCATCAAGCACCACTATCGCCATTTCAACGCCGCCGCCCTCGTTGACGCCGCTGAAGCCTACAACCAGCACCTCGCCAACGGCGGAAAAATGTTCGTCACCATCGGCGGAGCCATGAGCACCGCTGAACTCGGCCTCTCCCTCGCTGAGATGATCCGCCAGGACAAGATCCACGGCATCTGCTGCACCGGCGCCAATCTTGAAGAAGACGTCTTCAACCTCGTGGCACATGATTTTTATGAGCGCGTCCCCCACTACCGCGACCTCACCCCCGCCGACGAAGCCGCCCTCCTCGCCCGCCACATGAACCGCGTTACCGACACCTGCATCCCTGAGATGGAGGCCATGCGCCGCATCGAAAACGAAGTTCTCAAGGAGTGGGTCCGCGCCGACCAGGCCAACGAGCGCTTCTTCCCCCACCAATTCATGTACAAGATCCTGCTCTCCGGCGACCTCGAAAAGTCCTACCAGATCGATCCCAAAAACTCATGGCTCCTCGCCGCCGCCCAAAAGAATCTCCCCATCTTCGTCCCCGGCTGGGAAGACTCCACCCTCGGCAACATGTACTCCGGCCACTGCATCTCCGGCGACGTCAAAAAAGTCCACACCGTCCGAACCGGCATCGAATACATGATGGAGCTCGCCGAGTGGTACACCAACACCACCGCTGATACCCCGCTCGGCTTCTTCCAGATTGCCGGCGGCATCGCCGGAGACTTCCCCATCTGCGTCGTCCCCATGCTCCACCAGGACCTCCAGCGCGAGCACGTCCCCCTCTGGGCCTACTTCTGCCAGATCTCTGACTCCACCACCAGCTACGGCTCCTACTCCGGCGCCGTCCCCAACGAGAAAATCACCTGGGGCAAGCTAGGCGAGTCCACCCCCAAATTCATCATTGAGTCTGACGCCTCCATCGTCGCCCCGTTAATCTTCGCCTACGTCCTGGGCTGGTAGCGCACGCCGCAATCGCCATGATCGGTTCCCGCCAGAGAACCCCTGATCATGGCGAGGTTTTCGAAGTGCGCAGCTTTAGACGCGCTACATGACGGCCCCAAAAAGCCGGGGCTTCAGCCACCGCGCGAGAACTGCATTTTAGGGCTGACTTGCTGACTTGCTATGCCGCGAAGCGGCGCTGACTCGCTGCTCTTTCATAAGACAGCCCTCTACGGAAACCCCTCTGGTTCATTCGGCGGCTACTAAAGACTGGCTCTCACCCACGCACCTTAGCCCCCGACTGAATGCCGAATCGTCACCACAACCTGTTCAGTGCTCCCTTAGGATTGTCGCTCTTCAGCCAATGGCATTACGAATCTCAGAAGGGCGTCCATCTCAAGCTGATAGCGTGACCCAACGCGCCGTGATGCATACAGACCCAGCCAGTGCGGCTGCGGCAAGGCGTAGCCGATCTCCAGCATCACTGCGTTCGGGTGCTCAAGCAGCAGTTGCGGCGCTCGCTCCGTAATCCTGTCGAGCAATTGGTTGCGAGTCGGAATCGCCTCTCCCTGCCGCCATATCACAACAGAGCCAATCGACTTCCAGAGATTACTGACACCCACTTCAAGAAAATCTGGCGGCGTGCCCATGAGTCGGATGCCGAGCGCCTGTTCAAAAGCTGCTACCGCTGCGGGTGCGTCGGTGCTGCCAGTTAACGATTGCAACACGCGATGAGAGCACCGAACAATAGCCGCGACCCGCGGGACCGGCAGATCCCGCCAGCGGATCCCCAGAAACTGGGATTGCCCTTCCTCGTTGGCGAAGAACACTTCCAGCGCAAAATCGGTCCGGTGCCCGAGCCATGAAGCGATCACGCGCTCTGAGGGGGGCTCGTCCGTCACGTGCAGCGCGATGGCCTGCTCCCATTGCCCATTCGCCGCATACTGCAGGTGACTCACCTTGCCCAGGTGCTCTAAGAACGGATTCATCTTCATCACGCCACGCAACCCTACCGCATGGCTCTTTCCCGCTTACGGCGCAAGGCGAGCCCGCCAAGCATCTCCACCGCCGTTCGAGCGCAGAACTGAGCCCCTTGTCCGTTCACGTCGTAGTGCGGCGAATGTTCGCAAACGTCAAAACCGATGAAGGGTTGCCGCGACAGCGCCTGAAGAGCCAGGAAGATCTCGTCAATGGTCAGCCCCCAAACTTCGGGCGCCTTTTGCGATGGCACCAATGCGGGCTCCATGCAGTCGATGTCGAGCGAGACATACAAGCCCTGCGTGCCTTGCGTCGCTCGCGAAATAGCTTCCTGCACCACTGCCGCCATCCCCAGCCGCTTGACGTCCGTGCTGGTAAACACTTTCACGCCCAGGCGCTCCGCAAGCTGACGTTCCGCAATCGCGTTGCGACTGGATCGGATACCGATGACGGTGATGTTGGAGGGGGCAATCTTACCCGTCTCTAACATCAGCTGCGTCCACTGGTTTGACGCCCAGTACTCGCCGGGTGTGACCGAAAAGTCCACATGTCCGTCGAACACGACCAGGCCGATCGGAGCTTCGCGGCGCTCCAGTACCGCCTTGAGTACCGGGTAGGGGGTTGTGTGATCCCCCCCCCAGAACAATCGGAATTGCGCCGGCATCGACAATGTGACCAACCCGTTCGATGCCCTCACGGATCGACACCATGGTGTCTTCCGCGCGATAGGTGCAGTTGCCGTAGTCAACAATTCTCAGCGTATCGTGCAGCACCAGTTCCGCGTCGATCTCCGGATGATATCCGCCGTTGTGCTCCTTCGAGTAAAAAATTGAGTACTTGCGGATATGATCGGGCGCCACGTCCGCGCCCATGCGCCAATAGATTGAACCAGCCGGCGGGCGGCTGATGGTAGGCGGCGCCGAGCGACTGGGTGAGATGCTGGTCGGCCCCTCAAACGGGAACCCAAGAATGACCGCATCGGCGCCGGCAAGCTCTTCAGCGTGCCGAGCGGACTCAACCTCCATAAATGTCGGCGTATCCCCGTGAAGAATGGCCTCCCGGCGCCGTTCCTGCCGCGTTGAGCGAGCCGTCGTGGCGTTGGAAAACGCGTCAAACTCCTGGCGTATGTGATTCAAAAGGTCGGCGCCGATTGCTGGCGAATTGCTCATTAGGTCCTCGCAGAGATAGATTCATGATGTTTCCGGCGGCGTGCTCAGCGCAGCGCGCTCAGGCCGGCAGCCAATCTGGAAAGTCCTGCCTCCAGGTGCGGAACGCTGTACCCGATGCGCACGTAGCCCTCGGCCCCAAAGTAAGCGCCTGGCGAAACCAGCAGGCCGCAGCTCTTCGCCAATTGAAACGCCAACGCCTCCGTGCCCAAAGGCACGTTCACCTTCACAAAAGCCAATCCTCCGATGCGGGTCGGTTCCCCACCCACCAGGTCAGGGTGCTGCCGAATCCATTGATAAAGCGTGGCAAAGTTCGCCCTGCTGATCTTGAGCGCCCGCTCCAGCAGTTTCTGCTCCCGCTCGGGTTCGAGCGCCATACGAACAATCTCAGCGCTCAATGCAGTGGTTGTTGTGGTTGTGTAGTCGTGATACCGCCAAACATCGCTCACCAGTCCCTCGGGGCCCACCATCCACCCAAGCCTCAAGCCGGCAAGTCCATGCGCTTTTGAGACGCTCGATGTTACAACCGTCCGGTCATAGCGTCCCCAGAAACTCGCTGTCTTCCTGCCATCGAGTTCGGCGCCAATGTAGATCTCATCGGCTATCAACAAGGCTCCGCAACGCTCGGCAGCGGCCACAATCGACGCCATTTCAGCGTCGCTCAAGATCGAGCCGGTCGGATTGTTGGGATTGCAGACATAGATGATCTTCGTCGATTCGCTCACCGTGCGATCCAGCGCCTCTATATCCAGACGCCAACCCGCGTCCTCCCGTAACGGCACCGGTTTGACGGTCGCGCCAAACGTGCGGGCAAGTCCGCCCACCAGCGAATACGTGGGCGATATCTCAACGACTTCCGTACCTTTCTCGCACAGCTTCCACAGCAGCACCATGAGCGCTTCGCTGGATCCGTTTGTCACAAGAACGTTGGCGCGCGATGCCCCAGGATATTTCTGAAGAATCGCGTCTCGAAGCTCAATTGGCCCGTTCGTTTGCACGAAGCGCAGCTTTGTATCCCACAGAACCTCCAGCTCTCCGGCAGTGAGAAAATCGCGCAAGCGAGCCGCATCAACGCCGCTGGACGACAAGTCCAACTCAACAATGTTCTGCCACTCTGACATGATTCGTTCGAGCTTGAAGGGTTCTAGCTGCATGCGTCGTCACCGGCAGGTTCGCTCTAGTTTGTGAAGGATAAATATACAGGACTCGAAGAACCATCGGGAGCCTCGTACGAGCCGCTGTTTCTCCCCAGGATCATTGCGCGAAAGAGAAGGAGTTCTCCCGTCATTTGATTCGGCCGTGCATCAACGGACAGGTCCCCCGGTCCCGGCAACTCTTCCCAGCCCCGATGAAGGTGCCCCCGGTCCCTCGCCTTTGGGACCCGGGGTGAGCACAAGCCCCACCGCACCACGGCTTCCCCCCGGAAAACCGCTGATTCCCGTGGAAACAGCCTCTGCGGTCGCCGATCGGTGGTGTGATCCGCATCCGGCTTCTGTTCAAGTTGCACAGGATAGAACCATTCTGTTGGCGTGCCCCACACCACGCCTGACATTGCTCCCTGCCTGCATCAGTCAAGGCCTGCACGGCGCAAGGTGTAAGCTAAGGCGAAGGTTTGACCATTCATGGATCCAGTCCTCCTTGTAAAGGCGATCGATGCCAAAACGCTGTTCTTTGCCGGAGCATTGATCGCCGGAATCTTCACGCCGGTGATGCTGGTCACCTATTCCATGCGGAGGACTTATCCCGGCTATGGAAAATGGGCGCTTTGCGAGTTGTGTTGCGCAGCCCTTTATTTTCTTCAGGCTACCCGCGGCGCAGTCGGTGACCTGGCGCCGGTAATACTTGGAAACGCCCTCACCTGCGCGGCAAACGTTTTGCTGGTCTGCGGGATGTATGAGTTCGTCGAACGGAAGATGAATGCGGCACTGGTCTACCTCCTGTCAATCGGTTTTCTCTCGGGTATCTGCTATTTCTTTTTCTTTCAAAACGATTTTCGCGCCAGAACGATTCTTCTCAGCGCATACCTCGCCGCAATGCATCTTTACGCGGCACGGCCGCTCCTGGGCAAGGCGCTGGGCGCTCGAAGCCTGGGATTCCGCTTTGCCATCGCGGTGCTTGCCTTGGGTGCGCTGAATGGGCTGATTCATCTGGCGGATGCCATCCTTCTCGGGGACCGGAACGCGCTCTATTCAGCGCGTGCTACCTACATGGTGTTTTATGTTGGCGAGCTCATCGCCCTTATCGGAGTCACTTTCTCGTTCTTCATCTTGACCAATGAACGGGCATCCGCTGAATTGCAGGATGCAAACGCTGCACTCGCGTCTGAAGTGAACGATCGGCTTAAAGCAGAAACGGCATTGCGCTCTGAAGTTGGGGAGCGGGAACGGCTGGAAGTCAAACTCAAGGAGCTGGCAAAAACCGATGAACTGACCGGTGTGCTGAACCGCCGGGGATTGCTGGAGGCAATCGACCGCGAGGTTCAAGTGGCTTACCGCTTCAAGCGCCGGTTTTCCGTGCTGATGGTGGACCTGGACCACTTCAAGAAGATCAACGATACCTACGGGCACGAAGCAGGCGATCGCGCTCTGCGGCAGGCGGCGGAAACTTGCGGCAAGATATTGAGGACTGTCGATATAGTCGGACGGCTTGGGGGAGATGAGTTCGCCGTCATTTTGCCGGAGACAAGCATTCACCAGGCCAGAATTGCGGCAGAGAAGCTGCGCATTGCGATTTCGCAAACCGAGGTACGGTTTGGCCAGGAGAGCCTTTTGCTGTCGGCCAGCATTGGCGTGGCGGAATGGAGCCAGGCCGACAAGACCGGCGACTCAACCATCGCCGAAGCCGATGGCGCCCTCTACAGGGCAAAGCAGGAGGGAAGAAACTGCGTCCGAGGGGAGCACACGCAGAAGGCGCTCCACTGAAGTGCCCGCCCTGGGCCGGCGGGCCGGGGCACCATAGAGCCGGCGCTCCCGGTCTACAGCAAAATCACGATTGGTATACCCCAGGGCCACGCCTGCAGGGCACAGGAATTGTGATTCTGCTCTGGGTAGCCCTTCCCGCCCCGATGCGGGTGCCACGGTCCGGGTTTCCATGGACAGGTTCTGGTCTATGGGCTGCAGGTTCCTCGCCGTACGGAATACCGTTCAGCTGATAACCCCAGCCTGGGCGCAAAAGCGACTCCCGCTGGCCCGCTTCTCCATATGTAAATATTTGTTTTCCTCCGCCAGCATTGATCGGTAGACTAAGGTCCGTATCGTCGACGTTGCAAGACAGAACCTTGCAATCAGGGCACGGAGATTCGCCGCCAGGAGGAACCAGTGGAGATTGGCCGCAGAACATTTATCCAGGCAGTCACAGCAATTGCAGCCGCTTTGCCATCAAGAGTCTCTCTGGCAGATTCTTCCTGGCCGGCATCTTCATTCTCCGCGTCAGAGTCCGAACTCCCGCCTTTTGTTTTAGCCGGCAACAACCATGTCGTTGACATCGTCATCGATGAAAACGATCACACAGTCGTCAAGATTGCCGCCAACCTTCTGGCCGACGATGTGATGCGCGTCGCGCGCCTTCGTCCTCGTGTTGTCACTGGCTCCTCGAATGCGCCCAGAGTGGTGATTGCCGGAACGCTCGGTAAATCCGCGCTGATTGACAAGCTGGCCGCCTCGGGAAAGCTCGTCGGCATTGACAAGGTCAGGGACAAATGGGAAGCCACGCTCACTCAAGTTGTGGACAATCCATCTCCCGGCGTGCGCCAGGCCTTTGTCATCGCCGGCAGTGATCGCCGCGCTACCGCCTACGGCCTCACTCAGATTTCAGAATCGATTGGTGTGTCTCCATGGGTCTGGTGGGCTGACGTGCCGGTGCAACAGCGCGACCAGGTTGCCATTCAAAGGGTTGCGCCTCGGGTTGACGCTCCCGGCGTCAAGTATCGCGGCATCTTCATCAACGACGAAGGATGGGGGTTCGCCCCATGGGCGAAGAAGAACTTCGATAAGGAATTCGGCAATGCCGGCCCAAAGACCTACGCCAGGGTCTTCGAGTTGATGCTGCGTCTGCGTTTGAACTACATCTGGCCGGCCATGTGGAAGACTGTCGAGTTTGGCTCCGTTCCCGCAAACCCGAAAGTGGCCGATGACTACGCCATTGTCATGAGCTCCGCCCATTGCGAGCAAATGCTCTACAACAATATCCATTGGGATCCAGATACGCAGGGCTCGTGGAACTACACGACGAATAGAAAAATGATTCATGGAGTGTGGGAGCAGACCGCCACGCAACGAGGCGGCTATGAAGCCGTTTGGACTCTGGGCATTCGAGGCATCCACGACGAGCCCATGAGAGATCCAGCCCATGGCTCCGGTGACAAGTCCGCCGTCCTCGAGCAAATCATCAAGGATCAGCGCGCAATCCTGGATGCGGACGTCACCCGGCGTTGGGGGCCCGTCGCGCAGCAGTTTATTCCCTACAAAGAAGTCCTTCCCATCTACGATGCCGGATTAAAAGTTCCCGATGACGTCACCCTCGTCTGGGTAGATGACAATTATGGCTACGTCCGCCGACTAAGTTCGGCCGCCGAGCGCAAACGCGCCGGAGGCTCGGGCATTTACTACCATGTGTCGTATTATGGTGAGCCGCACAGTTACGATTGGATCTACACCACCGCTCCTGCATTCATGTGGGAAGAACTCCACAAAGCCTGGCAAAACGATGTCCGTACAATTTGGGTCGTGAATGTCGGCAACATTAAGCCGGCGGAAATCGGTATCGACTTCCTGGCGCGGCTTGCCTGGAGTCCCGACAGCTTTGGCCCTGACTCCCAGCCGAAATTCCTGCGCGCTTTTGCCGCGAAAAACATCGGCGAGAAGTACGCCGATGCGATCTCCGAATTGCTGATGGAGTTCTATCGCCTCGGAACCGTGCGAAAGCCTGAACTGATGAACCGCGAATGGATGATGGCCATGCCCGCGGACGAAGCTCGCCAATTGGAGGCTGACTACCGGAAGCTCCTCGATATGAATGACCGGCTGATCGCAGCCATCCCCCAGCAAGCCAGGGATGCTTATGTTGAAATGATCGGCTTCCCGGCGCAGCTTATTGCCGCGGCGGGCCTGCTCTTCGCGGCGGATCGAAAGGTGCAGGAAGGCACGAATGCGCTCGCCAACGAATTAGAGATGAAGCGTTGGCATGACTTCATCGGCGCCAGGGCTGAGGATTACAACCGCAACCTGGCAAACGGAAAGTGGAACTTCATCATGCCTCGCTGCCCGCGGGATGATCAGCCCGAAGGGCCAGGGCCTTACGACCAGCTCCGATGGCCTTGGACAGAGAAAAACAGCGTGTGGACCGGCCAGGTTGAATGGCCATACTCCCACAAGCTGACCGAGCCTTCTGAGGATTGTTATGCCTGCGCCGAGTTGGCGCCCAGTCCATTGCGCGTCAATCGTCCCCCGGAGAGTCAAACCTGGCGCAATGCCATCACCTTTGACGAGAAGACCGGCTCAGAAAATGCTCAATGGACTCCGGTGCTCGGCCTGGGACGCTCCAATGCGGCCATGATGCTGCAGCCGCAAACCGTGGATGTCCCGTGGGCCAGCAAACCATCCAGTGCGCCTTCGCTCATGTATGGTTTTCAACTCGAGAAACCCGCTTCCGCCGATGCCTTTGTCGACTTCCTCCCCACCTTCCGGCTGGTTCCCGGAATGAAGTTGCGCGTAGCGGTTCAGGTCGATGACGGGCAGGTTCAGCTTGTCGAAGTTCCGGGCTCTGACGGCAGCGAGGACGAACTCGGATCGATACGAAAGTTTGCTGTATCTGACAATCTTGTGAGACTGCGAATATCGCTGCCAGCCCTCTCTGCCGGCAAGCACACCTTCAAGATTCAAGCCGTCGATCCCGGAGTACTCATCGATCGCATCTCGCTGCCATAGGTAAAGTCCGCCCGCACGAAAATCGTCCCCCCCTTGGGACGCCGCAAGCACCGGAGTCCAACTCAAGAACGGAAAACCGTTCGCCCCCCCAGAACCATTCAGTCCCTCAACCCGTCCCCCCAGCCTGAACCGAACCATTCCCCCCCGCCTGTTCCCCCACCACCAAGCTGAGAGCTGAAAGCTGATAGCTGGAACCTAAATCACCTCAAACCCCGGCAACCGTCCCGCTCTTCGGTCGAACGTCAACGTCCTCTCGCACCCCGCCCAGGCATTCAGCGCCCCAATCAGCGCATCCTCAAACTCGCCCGTGCCCCGCTTCAGCACAAACGCCGCCTCAAAAACCTGCTGTTCGTTCTGAATCACTAGCGAATCCGCCGCCAAAAGATGCTCCAGATGCATCGCAATCTCCACCGCATCCTGCCGCAGCAAACTTCGCAGCACCCACACAATCTCCAGTACGCATGCCAGACTCAGAAACCCCGGCTCCCGCTCGCTCAACCGCCCATCGATGATTTCATTGGCTCGCCGCGTTTGTTTCGGATCGTCCTGCAGCAGATACCGCAGCACCACGTTCGTATCGAGGCCAATCACAGCCTGAACCTCTGCGCCGCGCCCGCAGCAATCGCCGTGTTCATCTCCTCAACTGTCACCGCCCGCTTAAGCCTCGGCACGCTGTGCTTAAGCCGCGACATGGGAATCTTCGGCAGAATCACCACCGCCCCATCTGGCTGCAAGAAAAACTTGAACCGGTCGCCCGGCCCCAACTTCAGATACTCCCGAACCGATTTCGGAATCGTAACCTGATTCTTGCTGCTGAGCATAGCTTCCATCGGAATGCGCCTCGCCCTTTACATTCTACCAAAAGTAACGCTCAGTCCAGCGCAACCAGGCTGTTAGCTGTCATCTGTCATCTGTAACCTGTCTTCACGGCGTCAGCGTCAAAAACGCCACCCCATACCCCGGCAACACAACACTGATCCGCGCCGCCGGCGTAACCCCAACCCCTGAAGGCCCATTCGCCGCATTCGTCGCCGCGTCAATCGTCATCAAACTCGCCGAGTGAAATCCCCCCAGCGCCGAAGTGTCCACCACCACCGTCCGCGGCGCTCCGCTTCCGTCGTTGTCCCCGGCCGCCTTCACCGCACGATCCACCACCATCACCGTCACCGTCCCGTTTGCGCTCTTCGTCGCCAGCGTCTCCACCGTCGACTCATCCGTCGCGCTCACCCCCAGAATGTTCTCGTACGGCGATGCCCCCGTCGCCGGATAATAATTCTCCAGCGCCTTGTCTACCCAGTAGCTCAAATACGTGCCCCCGCCGCTCAAGTCCACTTCGTCATACTCCGGCCCGCCCGTATACTCCCAGTGATATAAAGCCCGGTTCCCCGCCTTGCCCAACTGCGAAAAAACATACGGCCTCCACGCCGCAAAAAAACCATCCGTCGCCCGCCTGTCCAGCACCCACTTCTGCCCCGGATTGCAAACGCTCTTGCCCTGCGCATCCGCATAATCCGCATTCACATTGTTCTCCGTCACCCACACCTGCGCATTCGCCACCGCCGAGGTCGTCGCGTGGTTCTCGGCAAAATACTTGAAGTTGTCCACAAACCCCGGTACCGCCGCAAACAACTCCGCATCCGTTGACCGCTGGTTGCACGTCCCATACAGGTGCGTTGACAGCACATCCACCTGCGCCGTCACGCCCGCCGTAAACGTCGGCAGATACTCCGCCGGATCGCCCGCCCCGCCCCCATTCAACCCGTAATCTGAAAACTCCAGCGCTGAGAACTTCAGCGTCGGATCGGCCGCCAGCATCACCGGAACCACCGCGCTATACACCGTTACATAATCGCTCGCCGACAGCCCGTTCACATTCGGCTCGTTCAAAATCCCCCACCACTTGATCGGTTGGCTGCTCGCCGACTTGAACACCGTCCCGCCCCACGTAAATCCGCCCTTGTTGTAGTACAGCACCAGGTTCCCTGCGTACACCTCAAAATCCGTCAGGTGATTCGCAACATCCAGATTCCCCGTGCTCGGGTCCTGCATCCATACCGGCGCCGTCGCAATCTGAAACTCCGGGCTCTTGTCCCCCGTCGCCAGCAGCGGCTGCACCGTCGCGTCCAGCAGAGTGAAATCCCAGTCGCTCGCCGTTCCATTGTTCGCCACCATCGGAACCCCTTGCGACACCGGCTGCAGCCGAATGTGTTGCGGCCCGAGCGAGTCCAGCGTCTGTTCCCTTGCCGCCGTCGTCCCGCTTTCAAAAAATCCCGCCGTCCACTCCGCTATCTGAAAGTTGGTTGACATCGCCTCCTCAAGCCGACCATTCACCCCCAGTTGCGTGTCGTTCGCCGCCAGCACCTTGGCCACCACCGCGCTCGTCACCGTAAAATTGGCCCCTGCCGTCTGCTGCCCCTCGATGACCGTCACGGTTCCCGCATAGGTCCCCGCCGCCACCGCTTTGCTCCCCGTGATCGTCAGCGTCCCCGATGGCCCGCTCCCCGCCTGCGCAAATACCGCGCTCAGTGTCGTCGGCAGCCCGCTCACGCTCACCGTCAATGTCCCCGCCGGCGCGGTAATATTCACCGGAACCACCGCCGCCGTCCCGTCCTGCCCCACCACCACGCTCTTGGCTCCCACTGCAACCGTCAGCGCCACCGGCGTCGGCGTCGGCTGTGTTGTCGCTGCTGTGCTCGCACATCCCGCTACTCCCAGCGTCAGCCCTGCGCAAACCAGCCCCGCCGCCACACCGCGCAATCCAACTTCAACAGTCATCCCAATCACCCGGCAGAGAATCCCCGCTGCCTCATGCCGCCCATTCCAGCATTGCCTAGAGCATAGTCCAGACCACAACGCGCCGCATAGCGCCGCAACGTCCACTTGATCCGCGCCCTGCCATCCATGTGGCACAATGGTCCACGAGTTCCCAAAACCTCGGCCTCGCCCTCCCATCGCCGCCTCAGGAGCAAACCATGCTGCGCAGAAGCTTGTTGAAAATGGCCGCCCCCACCCTCGCCACCGGATTCGCCGCCTCCGTCTCCCCCCTCCCCGCCAACGCCCAGAATCCCGGCGCCCAGCCCGCCGCCTCCTTCAACGTCCTCCACTTCGGTGCAAAGGCCGACGGCGTCACCCTTGACTCCCCCGCCATCAACCGCGCCATCAGCGCCGCCT
>Ga0316223_1003285_pt1 | contig 12257 bp, 12 predicted proteins | sample TBH18009metaG_FD_206007 | JGI IMG/M metagenome (GOLD analysis project Ga0316223, IMG submission 206007) | Freshwater microbial communities from Trout Bog Lake, Wisconsin, USA - TBH18009 | ecosystem: Environmental > Aquatic > Freshwater > Lake > Hypolimnion/Profundal zone | place: USA: Wisconsin...
CCGGGCTGTCCAGGGTTGCGCCCAGCATAGCCTGGCGTCCCCTGACCGACTGCAGCACCAGTCCTGGCTGCACTTCGCCACCCACCGCGATACTCCTGGCGGGCTTTCCGGTGGACGAGATAATGGCCATGCCCGCACCATCGGCACGCGCAATGACCCCGGCCAGCTGCAGCGGCTGTGCTGCAGTGGCCGTCGGCAGCGACTGGGCGCCCAGCACACGGGCCACAGTGCTGCCGCTGGTGCACGACGTGCAATCGGTCACCCCGTCTGCCAGGGGCGCGCTCGACCGTGCGACCGGACCGGGCCAGTGCGCGACCCAAAAGGCCACGCTGCACCCCAACAGGAAGAAAACCGCCACCGTGCTGGCGCGCACGGTCCAATTCGAAGGCGCAGTTGACAAATTCCATTGCATACTTCGATTATGGCGCAGGCACTTATTTTATTTTTCGCACCCAACTGGTAGTAACGCATGTTTCAACCGCTTTCTTCGTCTTCCTCTGTGTCGTCGCGTGTGCAACGCGGCTTTACCCTGATCGAGCTGATGGTGGTGCTGGTCATCATCGGTGTGCTGGCCGCACTGATTGTTCCCAACGTGCTTGACCGCGCCGATGACGCCCGCGTGACCGCCGCGCGCACCGACATCGGCAACCTGGTGCAGGCGCTGAAGCTGTACAAGCTGGACAACCAGCGCTTCCCCAGTGCCGAACAAGGCTTGCAGGCGCTGGTGGTCCGCCCTGCCACCGACCCGCTGCCTGCCAACTGGAAGCCGTATCTGGACAAACTGCCCAACGACCCCTGGGGCCGCCCTTACCAATATCTCAATCCCGGCATCAAAGGTGAAATCGACGTGATGTCCCTGGGCCCCGAGGGTAAGACCGGTGGTGAAGGCAAGAATGCCGAAATTGGAAGCTGGCAGTAGCAGGAACCGGCGCGAGCAGCCGCCCGGTTTGCGCTTGCGGCGGCCCGTGTTCGGATTCACGCTGCTGGAGTTGCTGGTGGTTCTGAGCATCATCGCCATCGCCACGGCGGGCGTTGCACTGTCCGTGCGCGACAGCACCTCCACCCTGGTTCAGCGCGAAGCACAGCGGCTGGCGGCCTTGCTGGAATCGGGGCGCGCGCAGTCGCGCGTGAGCGGCGTGGCGGTGGTGTGGCGTGCCAGTGCCGAGGATGGCTTCGCCTTCGCGGGACTGCCGGTTGGCCTGCTGCCCCACGAATGGCTCGATCGCGCGACTCGGGTGCTGACAACGGAGCCGGTCACACTGGGCCCGGAGCCTATCATCGCAGCCCAGGAAATTGTGTTGACCAGCACCCAGGCACCCGACGTGCACTGGCGTGTCTGGACCGACGGCCTGCGCCCGTTTGTGGCACAGCCAGGGGGCCAGTAAGGCCATGAAGGCACGTGGCTTTACCCTGATCGAAGTGCTGGTGGCGCTGGGCATCGTGGCCATCGCGCTGAGCGCCGGCCTCAAGGCCACCGGCGCGCTGACGCGCAATGCCGAGCGCCAGTCGGACGTGTTGCTGGCGCAGTTGTGCGCCGAAAATGAGCTGATCAAACTGCGTCTGGTGCAGCAGATGCCGGGCGTGGGTGACAGCGATGTTGCGTGCGTGCAAGCGGGCCTCAAATTTCATATCGTGGACCACGTCAGCCCGACGCCCAACCCCAATTTTCTGCGCGTTGACGCCCGCGTCGACCGCGATGGCACCCCGGTGTATCAGCTCAGCACGCTACTGGGGCGCACCTGATGGCACGGCGCAACGCGGGCTTTACCCTGATTGAGCTGCTGGTGGCACTCATGATTATGGCGGTGCTGGGCCTGATGAGCTGGCGCGGGCTGGACGGCATGGGCGTGGCGTTGGAGCGCACGCGCGAGCGCAGCGATGCGGTTCAGATTCTGCAGACCGGGCTGGCACAGTGGTGCGTCGATCTCGACGCCATGGTTCCCGGTCTGCCCACCACCATCGACTGGAATGGCCGTGTGCTGCGCATTACGCGCACCAGCCCCCAGGGGCGCACGAGCGGTTTGCAGGTGGTGGCCTGGGGTGTGCAGCCCTTGTCTGACGGGCCGCAGTGGACGCGCTGGCAGTCGCCGGTGGTGCGCAGCACCACCGATTTGCAGCAGGCGTGGCTGCAAGCGGCGACCTGGGGGCAGGACGTGGAAGTGACTGGCAACGGCGCGCTGAGCGGCATGCTGGGAATTCTGCCCGCGCAGGACATGACGGTCTATTATTTTCGTGGCGGCTCCTGGACCAACCCCCTGTCGAGCACCGACAACGGCACGCTGCAGCCCGACGCCGTGCGACTGGTGCTGGAACTGGCACCGGGTCAACCTCTGGTGGGACGCCTGACGCGCGACTGGGTGCGCGGCACGCTGACCAATAACAAGTTGTGACGGTTTCAGAATGCTGACTGCGGCCCTCCCTACAATGCGTGGTTAACCATGGCGCAACTTTTACTGAAGCTTCCCTTTCCGGCCGATGCGGCCGGCGCCGGTGCGCCCGAATTTGACTTCGTGTCGTTGCGCGACGGCGTGGCTGCGACCGCGTTGCAATCGGCCCCGGCCGCGCTGTTGCCGTTGGTGGCCGGACAGCGCTCCGACGTGATCGTGGTGCTGCCCGCGCGCGCCGTGGTGTGGCATCGGATGGCGGTTCCGGAGCGCATTGGGCGCAACATGCTGGCCGGTCGTGTTGATCTGGTGCGGCTGCGTGCGCTGTTGACCGGCGTGCTCGAAGAGCAGTTGCTCGATGAAGCCGACCAGCTGCATTTTGCCGTGTTCCCCGGTCCGTCGGGCGCTGAGCCGGGCATGCTTGTGTTGTGGGTGGCCACCTGCGGGCGCGACTGGTTGCGCGATCTGCTGCAGACGCTGGAGCGCGCCGGTCACAGCGTCACGCGGGTGGTGGCCGAGCGCCAGCCGTTGCAGGAAGGTCCGGCACAGGTTCAGGTGTGCCAGGGATCGAGTCTGGCGCACATGGTGCTGTGTACGACCCAGGGCGTTGCCGTGCTGCCCCTGGTGCCCGATGCCGTGGCGCAAATACGTGCGCAGCACACCCTGCTGGCAGCGCAGGGGGGCGACACGGCGCATGCCGGCGCCCCCGTGTTGTTCGCGGAACCGGCGTTGCTGGCGCTGGCCGAACGGCTGTTTGAACAGCGCGCCGAGTTGCAGACGCCGTTGCAGCGCATGGCGTTGGCTGCGCAGTCGCACTGGAATCTGGCGCAGGGTGAATGGGGCGCACCCCATGGCGGGCGTGTGGGCAAGCAGCTGCGTGACGCCTGGCGACAGTTGGCGCGTGCGCCAGCCTGGCGCCCGGTCCGCTGGGCTTTGCTGGTGGGGGCGGTGTTGCACGTGCTGGCCCTGAATGCGGTGGCCTGGCAGCTCGACAGCCAGTTGCAGCAGCGGCGTGGGGCGGTACGCCAGGTGCTGACGGACACCTTTGCGGATGTGCATGTGGTGGTGGACGCACCCGTGCAAATGCGCCGCTCACTGGACGCACTGGCGCTCGCGCGCGGTGTGTCCACGGGGCCAGACCTGGGGCAGTTGCTGACCGTGGTTGGCACCCTTGATCCGCGCGTGGAGCTCAACGCCATCGATCTTGACAATGCCACCGTGCGCTTGCGCCTGCGTCCGTCCGACGCGGTACAGGCAACGCGCCTGGCCGCGCGCCTGGTGGAGAAGGGGTGGCAGGCGCAGGCGCAGGCCGGTGTCATTCAGGTTCAGTTGCAGGAGTTGCAACCATGAACCGGTTTGCGCAGCTTCGGGCACGCTGGGAGGCACTGGCGGCGCGCGAACGCGCCGCTCTGACGCTCGCCGCCGTGCTGGTGGCCGTGGCGTTGCTGTGGACCTGCGCCCTGGCACCGGCGTTGCGCACCGTGCAGCAGGCCCAGGCCAGCAGCGAACGGCTCGATGCCGAGCTGGCGCACATGCAGCGCCTGCAGCGCCAGGCGCGCGTCGTGCAGGCGCAGGCCGTGGTGCCGACGGCGGTCCTGGTGAAAGAATTGCAATCCTCGCTTGCGGTGCTGGGCGCTGGCGCCAGCGTGCAGCAGCAGGGCTCCCAGGTGACGGTAACGCTGACACGGGTCGATGCGGCCCGCCTGTCGGCCTGGCTGGCGGCCGATGGCCCGCAACACCCTGCGCGTGCCGATCAGGTCCATTTGCAGCGCGATGCCGACTCCAGCCTGTCGGTCTGGTCGGGTCGAATGGTGTTCAGGTTGCCGCCAGCTGAGCCGAAGTAGAGCCTATGGCAGCGCGCCCTCTCTTGTTCAGCCCTTCGCGTATTCGCAGTCTCAGCCATGGTCTCGGTTTCGGTCCTGGCCGTGGCGATGGAGGCGAGCGTGGCAGCCGCCGCAAGCCGCCACTGACGGCGGCACCTTGGTCCTGGGCGGTGATGGCCGCCGTTCTCGGGTTTCTGGCTGGCAGCCTGGTGTATGCGCCAGCGCGTTGGCTACAGGAGGCCGCGTTGGTGTTCAGCCAGGGGCAGCTGGTGTTGACCGACAGCCAGGGCTCGGTCTGGCAGGGTTCCGCCCAGCTGGCGCTGTCCGGCGGTGGCAGCAGCCGTGACCAGGTGCGTTTGCCGGGGCGCGTGCGCTGGACCCTGGCGCCGCGCTGGGACGCCATTCGCATGGCACTGCGCGCCGACTGTTGCCTGGTGCAGCCCCTGATGCTTGATTTTCGTCCGAGCTGGGGCGGCTGGTCCGTGCAGGTGCTTGCCAATGAGTCGAGTTGGCCGATGGGCCTGCTGGCGGGTTTGGGCACGCCCTGGAACACCTTGCAACTGCAAGGCCGTGTTCTGGTCAGCACCTCTGGCGTGCGGCTGGCTTCCACATTGCAACGCACCCGTTTCGATGGTGCCTTGCGGATTCAGGCGTTGCAGGTCAGTTCGCGCTTGTCCACCTTGCGTCCGCTGGGTAGTTATCAACTGGAACTGCAAGGCGGCGACGTGCCGCAGTTGGTGCTCAGCACGTTGCAGGGCAGCTTGCAATTGAGCGGGCAGGGCACATGGAGCAGCGCACGGCTGCATTTTGATGGAGAAGCCAGTGCGGCGGCTGGCTTTGATGGCGAACTGTCCAATCTTCTCAATATCATTGGACGGCGCAGTGGCGCACGCTCCCACATTACCTTGGGTTAGTACCATGCTTGTTGTGTCTCCTTCTCTCTTGCGCTTTTGCGGCCCCCGGGTGCTGGTCGGACTGCTCGTGTCACTGGCCGTTGTCGCGCATGCGCAGTCGGACGACGCCGCCGCGCGACCCGCCGCCCTGCGCGGCGCACCGGTCACCCTGAATTTTGTGAATGCCGACATCGAGGCCGTGGCGCGTGCCATGGCCAGCATGACGGGGCGTCAGGTGGTGGTTGACCCACGCGTGAAAGGCACCATCAGCCTCAACAGCGACAAGCCATTGACCCCCGCCGCCGCCTATGACCAGTTTCTGGCAGCTTTGCGCCTGCAGGGCTACACCGTGGTTGAATCGGCCGGACTCGACAAAGTGGTGCCGGAGGCGGAAGCCAAGTTGCAGAGCACCACGGTCAGTGCCGGGAGTGCGTCCGGCAACCAGGTGGTGACCCACATTTTCAAGCTCAACTTCGAGAGCGCCAGTAATCTGTTGCCGGTGCTGCGGCCACTGATCAGCCCGAACAACGTCATCAACGTCAACACCAGTAACAACACCCTGATCGTCACCGATTACGTTGACAACCTGCGGCGCATCGCACGCATCATCGCAGCCAGTGATGTGTCCAATGCCAGCGACCTCGAAATCATCAACCTCAAATATGCCATTGCCAGCGATCTGGCGCCGCTGGTGCTGCGCCTGGTCGAAGGGCCGGCGGCGGCGTCCGGTGGTGCCGGTGGCGGCGGTGCTGGTGCCGACGCCTCGTTCAAGACCACCATTCTGGCCGAACCACGCAGCAATTCGCTGATCGTGCGTGCGGCCAATCCGGCACGCGTTGAACTGGTCAAGTCCCTGGTGTCCCGGCTGGACCGGCCCAGCGTGCAAGGCGACGGTGGCAGCGGCAACATCCACGTCATCTACCTGAAAAATGCCGACGCCAACAAACTGGCGGCGACCCTGCGCGCCGTGCTCAGTGGCGAACAGCGCACCCTGTCCAGCGCGGCCCCACTGAGTGCCACGGGCGGCCTGTCCGCCAGCAGCACCCCGAGTGCCAGCAGTAGCGCAGGCCTCGGCAGTGGCAGCAGCAGCAGCGCCAGCAGCAGCGGAAGTTCTGCTGCGGCGCTGTCCGGTCCGGGGCAGATTCAGGCGGACTCGGCCACCAATTCCCTCATCATTACTGCGCCCGACCCGCAATTTCGCCAACTGAGCGCCGTGATTGACCAACTCGATGCGCGCCGTGCGCAGGTCTACATCGAGAGCCTGATTGCCGAAGTGGATGCCACCCGCGCGGCCCAGTTCGGTGTGCAGTGGCAAGGTCCGGTCGGCTCCACGGGCGCCGGCACCGTGGGCCTGATAGGCACCAACTTTGGCACCGGCGGTAGCAACATCATCGGCCTGTCAACGGGCGTTGCCACCGGCACGCTGACCACGCCCAGCGCCGGTTTGAACGTGGGCGTTGCCACCCAGGTCGCCGGCAGCTACACGCTGGGCCTGCTGGCCAACTTCCTGGAGCAAAACGGGGACAGCAACGTGTTGTCAACGCCGAACCTGCTCACGCTCGACAACGAGGAAGCCAAAATTGTCGTTGGACAGAACGTGCCTTTTATCACCGGCCAATACGCCAACGCCACCACCGGCACCACGGGTACCGTGAACCCGTTCCAGACCATCGAACGCAAGGACGTCGGCATTACGCTAAAAGTGCGTCCGCAGATCAGTGAAAACGGCACCGTGCGCCTGGCCATCTACCAGGAGGTCTCCAGCGTCGATCCCACCAGCGTCAATTCGAGCACCGGACTGGTGACCAACAAACGCTCCATCGAGTCCAACGTGCTGGTGCAGGACGGACAGATTGTGGTGCTCGGTGGCCTGTTGTCCGATACCTATGCGTCCAATTCCAGCCGGGTTCCCGGTCTGGCCGACATTCCGATCCTGGGCTATTTGTTCAAGAGCGATTCCCGCAGCCGCCAGAAGACCAACCTGATGGTGTTTCTGCGCCCGGTGGTCCTGCGCGACGGCGCGTCCATCGACACCCGGACCCAGCCGGAATACGAACGCATGCGCGCGGCTGAGAAGGAGATGCAGCCTGAGCCGAGCGATCTGATGCCGATCAACGAGGCGCCCGTCATGCCGCCTGCGACCGCGCCAGCACCCGCCTCTGCACCTGCACCTGCACCTGCACCTGCGTCCAATAAGTCGAACCCGTAATCGAAGCACGTTCATGGCACTGCGTTATCCCCTGCCGTATGCGTTTGCGCGCAACCAGCAACTTCTGCTGGAGGAAGATGGCGAGCGCCTGACGCTGTGCCTGCATGCCCAGTCGCCGCTGGCGGGCATTGCCGAAGTCATGCGCCGCTACAGCGCCCCGCACATTGCGTTGCACAGCGCCACCGACTTGCAGCAGCGCATCAGCGCCGCTTACGCCCAGGGCGAATCCAGTGCGGCGACGGTGGTCAGCGAAGTCGAAAGTGACGCCGACCTGTCGCGCATGATGCAAGAACTGCCCGCTGTCGAAGACCTGCTGGAAATGGCCGACGACGCGCCCATCATCCGCATGCTCAATGCCTTGCTGACGCAAGCCGCGCGCGACGGCGCCAGCGACATCCACATTGAACCCTACGAGCGCCACAGTAGCGTGCGTTTTCGCGTGGACGGCACCCTGCGTGAAGTGGTGCAACCCAACCGGGCCTTGCATGCGGCCCTGATATCGCGCCTGAAAATCATGGCGCAGCTCGATATTTCCGAAAAGCGACTGCCCCAGGACGGACGCATTTCGCTGCGCATTGGCACCCGGGCCATGGACGTGCGCGTCAGCACGCTGCCCAGCGCCCACGGCGAACGCGCCGTGCTGCGCCTGCTGGACAAGAGCCAGAACAAGCTGGAACTGGAAGCCGTCGGGCTGCAAGGCGTGGTGCTGCAGCAGCTGCAGCAGCTCATCGCACAACCGCACGGCATCATTCTGGTGACCGGACCCACCGGCTCGGGCAAGACCACCACCTTGTATGCAGCGCTGAGCCAGCTCGACGCTAGCAGCAGCAACATCATGACGGTGGAAGACCCCATCGAATACGAGCTGGCCGGTATTGGACAGACCCAGGTCAATCCCAAAATCGACCTCACCTTTGCCCTGGCGCTGCGCGCCATCCTGCGCCAGGACCCCGACGTCATCATGATCGGCGAAATCCGCGACTACGAAACCGCGCAAATTGCGATCCAGGCCTCGCTGACGGGCCACCTGGTACTGGCCACGCTGCACACCAACGATGCGCCCAGCGCCATCACCCGACTGACCGATATGGGCGTTGAGCCGTTCTTGCTCAGCTCCAGCCTGCTCGGTGTGCTAGCCCAGCGTCTGGTGCGTAAAGTGTGTTTGCACTGCCATGGCGCGAAGTGCCTGCACTGCGGTCAGACGGGTTACCAAGGCCGCACCGGCATATTTGAACTGCTGGTAACCGACGACAAACTGCGCGCCCTGATTCATGCGCAGGCGTCCGAGGCCGACTTGCGCGCTGCCGCCCTGGCCGGTGGCATGGTGCTGATGCGTGAAGACGGCATGCACCTGGTCAAGGTCGGCATCACCACGCCGGAAGAACTGATGCGCGTGACGCGCGACTGATGGGGCAGCCCATCCCGATCCGACCGCCACAGCCGCGCCGGCGTTATGCAGCGGGCACCTAACTGTTCAGCCGACCAACCACGCCCAGCGCGCCAATGAGCAATGGCTGGTGAATCAGGTAGTAAGGCAGACTATGGCGACCCAGCAGCGCCAGTGCCCGCACGACCCGCGGGCGTTTTTTGAGGTTCTGCGCCACGGCGTGTTGCGTCCGGGCGCGGCGCATCACCGGCGCGCGCCGCAGCCACCAGCGTCCACTGGCCATGCCCCACCACATCACACCGAGCCAGGGAAACAGCGGCGCATAGTCTTCCGTCACCGGTTTGTGGCTGATCAGACCAAGCCAGTTCAGGGCGCGTCCGTTCAGCACGTCGGCGCCCGCCCAGTGCGCGTGCAAGGGCATTGCCAGCTGCGGCATGAGCAGGGCCAGGCCCCCCAGCGGCCACAGCCATCGGTCCCAACTGGCCGTGGCGCGCACCACGATCAGCATCAACGCCATGCCATGCAGAATGCCGAAATAAATATAGCTGTCGGGAAACATGGCGTACGACGCGGCACTGACCAGCAATGACGCCCCGGCCACCCAGCGCCAGCGCCGCCAGAAACGCGCCCACGGCAGCTGTTGCTGCACCGCAATCGCCTGTCCCACCCCGGCGCTGAACAGGAACAGGCTCACAATGGCAATGCGCTGCAGGGTCCAGACCGGGTTGTCGTAGAAGTTGGTGTGCAAATACCCAAAATACTGAAGGTCAAAGCAAAAATGGAAGCCAGTCATCCACAGCATGGCAACGCCACGCAGAGTGTCGACGCCGGTCAGGCGTGACGACGGAGGGGCGAGCGTGGCGATGGGCGCGGACGTAGACACGGACGTAGACACGGACGTAGATAAGGACATTGGCCCATTCTCCCTGATCCAGCGGGCCGAAGTTCATGATAACGTTGGCACATGCCAGCCTATCTTTTTACTGCGCTCGATATCCAGGGGCAGGTCCGCAAGGGCACGTTGGAGGCCGACAGTGCCAAGTCAGCACGGGCCCAGTTGCGTGCGCAGACCCTGATTCCTCTGAGCCTGGAGCCGCTGTCAGGCCACGCCGTCGGTGTGGACAAGGGCGGTGCCCTGCATCAGGCGCTGCGCAAACGCGTGCTGGGCAGCACCGGGCTGGCGATCTGGACGCGCCAGCTGGCGGGCCTGGTGACGGCCGGGCTACCGCTGGAGCGGGCGCTGAGTTCGCTGGCCGAGGAGTCCGAAAACGCATCGCAGCGCAACCTGAATGCTGCGCTGCGGGCGGCAGTTAATGGCGGTTCTGGCTTTGCCAAGGCGTTATCCCAGCACCCAGGTGAATTTGCCGATATCTATGTGGCCGTGATTGGCGCCGGTGAACACAGTGGCAACCTGGGGTTGGTGCTGGAGCGGTTGGCTGACGACCTCGAAGAGCGCCAAAGCCTGCGCGCCAAACTGCTGGCCGCTGCGCTGTATCCGGCCATAGTGTCCGTGGTGGCGTTTTGTATTGTGTTGTTCCTGGTGAGCTACGTGGTGCCGCAGGTGGCCAACGTGTTTGTTGGCAGCAAGCATGCCTTGCCGTTCCTGACCGTACTTATGCTGTCCATCAGCACCCTGGTGCGCCAATTCGGCTGGATCGCGTTGTTGGTGCTGGCAAGCGCGGGCGCCGTGTTGTGGCGCATGCTGCAAAACCCGGCGTTTCGCGAACGCTTTGACGCCGCCTGGTTGCGCTTGCCGGTGCTCGGTCGGCTGGCACGCGGCTACAACGCCGCCCGCTTTGCTGGCACGCTGGCCATGCTCACCTCCGCTGGCGTGCCCATTCTGAACGCGCTGCAGGCGGCGGCAGAAACGCTGGGCAACCGCGCTTTGCGGCGCGACGCCCTCGATGCCCTGGTGCTGGTGCGCGAAGGTGCGCCACTGGCTTCGGCCCTGGGCCAGAAAAAGCGCTTCCCCGGCCTGCTCGCCATGTTCGCCCGACTGGGCGAGCAGACCGGCCAGTTGCCGATGATGCTGGAGCGCGCGGCACGCCAGCTCAGCACCGAAGTGCAGCGCCGCGCGATGGCGCTGGCGACGCTGCTGGAGCCCCTGTTAATCGTGGCGATGGGCGTGGTCGTCATGCTGATCGTGCTGGCCGTTTTGATGCCGATTATTCAGCTCAACCAGTGGGTGAAATAAAGCGGCAGGGCGGGCCGTGTCAGTTCAGCCCCAGGTGCGCCATGACACGCGGAAGCAGCTCTGGGAAATTGCTCAGAGCATGGTCGCCGCCGTCAAGCAGCAGGCGTTGACACTGTTGAAAATACGTATTCATTTCGTGCCAGTCCAACACCTCGTCGCCTTTGGCAATGATTGCCAGGATCGGGTGTGATTGATCCGGCACCGGGCATTCGAGGTCGCGCAATTCCTGAATGAATTCCGGCTGGAAATAAATAGTGTGGGCGGGGTCATGGAAGACGGTGTGCTCGCCAATAAAGTGGGTCAGGTCGCGTGCCGGATAGACTGCCGGGTTCAGGACCACGGAATGGCAGCCTTTTTGCCGTGCAATCCAGTTGGCATAAAAGCCGCCGAGCGAAGATCCGATGACCCCCATGCTGCTGGCCGGCCAGTCGGCGCAGGCTTGCGTCACCTGTTGCATGGCCAGACGCGGTGACGGCGGCAGTTGCGGACAATACCACTGCACCTGTGGGTGGTAGCGTGCGAGGTACGCTGCTATGGCACGCGACTTTTGGGATCGTGGCGATGAACGAAACCCATGCAGGTACAGCAAATGTGTTGTTTTCGTGTGCGTGGGTTCAACAATCATGTGCGCCATGTTACGCGGCTTGCGTTGGATTGCATAGGCATTGGCGCAGCGCGGCTCGTTTCGGTTTTGGGGATAATCGGCGCCATGGTCACTCAATTCAGACAACCTTCCCTGCGCCAGCGCATTGCGCCCTGGTTTGCCGGCTTTGACGGTCCATTGGCGTTTGCCGTATTTCTGCTGGCCTGTGCTGGTTTGCTGACCATGTATTCGTCGGGCTGGGACCATGGCACGCGCTTCGTGGACCATGGCCGCAATATGATGATTGCCGCCGTCATCATGTTTGTCGTGGCGCAGATTCCGCCCCAGCGCCTGATGGCGCTGGCGGTTCCGCTGTACACGGTGGGCCTGGCACTGCTCATTGCGGTGGCGTTGTTTGGCGTGACCAAGAAGGGCGCCCGACGCTGGATCAACGTCGGTGTCACAATCCAGCCCAGCGAAATTCTCAAAATCGCCATGCCTCTGATGCTGGCCTGGTGGTTCCAGAAGCGCGAAGGCCAGTTGCGCGCACTCGACTTCATTGTCGCCGCCACCCTGCTCGCCCTGCCAGTGGCGCTGGTGATCCGCCAACCCGACCTTGGTACTGCGCTGCTGATTCTGGCGGCTGGAATGTCGGTCATCTTCTTTGCTGGCATGAGCTGGAAGCTGGTGCTGCCGCCGGTGGTGCTGGGCGTGATTGGCATCGTTTTGATTGTCGTGTTCGAACCGACGTTGTGCGCGGACGGCATGCGCTGGCCGGTGTTGC
>Ga0316223_1003304_pt1 | contig 12195 bp, 10 predicted proteins | sample TBH18009metaG_FD_206007 | JGI IMG/M metagenome (GOLD analysis project Ga0316223, IMG submission 206007) | Freshwater microbial communities from Trout Bog Lake, Wisconsin, USA - TBH18009 | ecosystem: Environmental > Aquatic > Freshwater > Lake > Hypolimnion/Profundal zone | place: USA: Wisconsin...
GTCTAAAGAAAAACTATTTCGCTTATGCGTTCAAAAATATATCGAAGAAAATTTAAGTGTTAAAACAGTTGCGACACACACAACTGAAATCACAGAATACCTTGAGTTTTTTTTCAGAAGTGCAGTTAATCTAATGACACAAGATATGCCACCAAGAGGCTGCTTACTGGTTCAAGGCTTACTTAATTGCGGTCATGAAAATAAAAAAATAGCGCATTATCTTAGCCAAGAGCGCACGCAAATAGAAAATCTTTTACGCAAGCGAATACAACAAGCGCAAATAAAACAACAAATTAAAGAAGGAAGAAGTGCTGTCGAGATCACCAAGATGCTTATGACAGTCTATTGCGGCCTCTCGGTTCAGGCGAGCAGTGGCGCATCTAAAAATGATTTGTACAAGCTGATTGACCTTACGATCAAGGTCATCGATCTATGAGAATATTGAAAAAATAAAAAACTGAATTCACAGCAGTGATGTTCTTGATCTAGATTATCTCTTTGCAATCTCTTTAAGAAGTTTGTGATTTTCAATCATCACAGCAAACATACCATAAAAGTAAATCACAAAAAGCATGCCGCCAAATGCGGCACCAATTGCAATCCAAACACTTTCATACTGCTTATAGACATAATAGCTCGCAACAAAAATAAAAAGAATTGTAAGCGTGGCCAAAATCTCATTTAACACCACAAAAGCTTTTGCAATAAATGCGTTCATATTAAAACTCCCCTTTAATCAACAGATCAAAATATCATTGACGGATTAAATATTTATACCCTTAAATATATATAACTTCAAACGCACTATCATGCAAGTGATCCTTGCAAAATGCTTATCCAACTTCCATCATACTAGGACCGGTCCTAAGCAATAAAAAAACCCGCTCTGAAGCGGGCTTTAAAATGTTTGGTGCGGCTGGAGAGACTCGAACTCTCACGACTTTCGTCACCACCCCCTCAAGATGGCGTGTCTACCAATTCCACCACAGCCGCGAATTTAATTACTGAGGAACTTCCTTGCTCGCTGGCGCAGGAACTGCTGGCGCTGCTGCAGGTTTTTGTGCCGCTTGCTGAGCCGCGACAGCTTTCACGACGCTCACGCGGTCAGATCTATGTCCACCCAAATAGGTCAAAGTCAAACTTGTCGTAAAAAAGATTGCCACAAAGATGGCCGTTGCACGGCTCATAAAATTAGATGACCCACTTACGCCAAATAAACTACCCGAAGCACCGCTACCAAAAGCAGCCCCCATATCAGCCCCTTTGCCATGTTGCAAAAGCACTAAACCAATGACACCAACTGCGGCTAATACGTGAATCACTGTAACTAAATTTTCCATAATCTCTTATTTTCCAAAAACGCTTAACTGACTAATGCACTGAAGCCGCAGCAAGACAAATTTTTTCAAAATCGTTCGCATCTAATGAACAGCGACCAATAAGACCGCCATCAATATCCTGCATAACTAGTAATTGTGACGCATTTATAGGATTTACGCTACCCCCGTAGAGGATACGAAGCGTATTGGCTGCCTTTTCATCATAGCCCGCAATGCGACCACGAATGAACTCATGCATGCTCTGCGCCTGTTCTGGCGTAGCACTTAAGCCAGTACCAATCGCCCAAATGGGTTCATAAGATACCACCGCATGATCAAAAATTGCACCCCCTTGACTTAGCAAAATAGCATCTAACTGCTCTGCGACCACCGCTTGCTCCATGCCCGCTTCACGCTCTTGCAAGGTTTCACCTACACACAAAATAGGCGTTAATCCTGCATTTTTTGCAGTGACAAATTTAGCAGCAATATTCTCACCACTTTCGCAGTAAGCCGTGCTGCGCTCAGAGTGCCCCAGAATCACGTAACGTGCGTCAAAATCACGCAACATGCTTGCTGCCACTTCACCAGTATAAGCGCCGACAGGATACTTCCCAACATTCTGCGCGCCCCATGCGATGTTAGTACCACCTAGCACGACCTGGGCTTGAAAGAGATAAGGGTATGGCACACACACCGCAAAGTCGACGTGGTCAATATGCGCGAGCTTTTGCTTGAATGCCTCGAATAACTGCTGGTTCTGAGCAATTGAGCCATGCATCTTCCAGTTCGCAACAACAAGCTTACGGCGCATATTTCACCCCTTTAAATGTGACGCGAATTCTACGCTTGCACTCAGCATTACTCAAGCCGTATCAATCAACTGGTAAGCAATGGCGGACGTTAAGCTGCACGCCTTGTCGACCATTAAATTCATTCGTTTGTAGCTCATACACCACCTGTACCTTCGGCGGCAAAAAGGTCGCCTGCTGAAAGTAGATCGCATCCAGCAACCGGCCGGTGGGATCATCAGCTTTCTGGAGTGAGAGCTTCAAATGCCGCTCACCAACAACCTTTTGCAACTTCACAACAAATTCATCACTAAATAGCGGCACTGGAAATCCCTGCCCCCAAACTTGCTTATCAAGTGTGGCGGCAACTTCCCAGTCCATCTCATGGACGGCAAGTGAACCATCGGTTTCAATCACAGCGTTCAAATCAGCCGGTGTGAGTAAACTCGCCGCAACCTCTTCAAAAGCTTTCTTAAATCGATCAAAGCCGTGATAAGGGATCGTGAGACCGGCTGCCATTGCGTGACCTCCAAATTTTAAAATTAAATCCGTATGCCGTTTCGAAACGAGGTCCAAGGCATCGCGCAAATGCAAGCCCTTAATCGATCGGCCAGAGCCTTTGAGATTGCCATCACCCCCCAATGCAAACACAATCACCGGACGGTGATATTGCTCTTTGACACGCGAGGCCAAAATGCCAATCACCCCTTGGTGCCAATCAGGCTCAAAAATACTCAAACTAAATTGGCCACTGACATCCACTTCTTCCAAAGAAATATTCGCCGCTTCCTGCATATCTGCTTCAATGGCCCGGCGCTCTAAATTCATGGTATGAAGTCGCTGCGCCATGACCGCTGCTTCGGTTTCATCATCCGAAATCAAACAGGCAATGCCGAGCGCCATATCATCGAGCCTCCCTGCAGCGTTAAGCCTTGGACCGACGCTAAATCCTAAATCCTGCGCGTTGGCTTTTGAGGCATCTCGCCCGGCTAATTTAAGAAGCGCGCGAATGGCTGGACAGGCCTTACCCGCGCGAATACGGCGCAATCCATGCTCGACCAGAATACGATTATTGTCATCAAGTTTTACCAAGTCAGCAACCGTGCCAAGCGCCACGATATCAAGGAGCTCGGTTAGATTAGGTTCTAGCTTGTTAGTAAACGCGCCGCGGGCGCGAAGCTCTGCACGCAGCGCCAGCATCACATAAAAAATCGTGCCGACACCTGCTAGGTTTTTACTCGGAAAGTCACACCCTCGCTGATTTGGGTTCACAATACAGGTTGCGGCTGGTTTTTCATCCCCCGGCAAATGGTGGTCTGTGACGAACACTTTGATGCCAAGACTATTCGCTTTTTCGACGCCTTCTACACTCGCAATACCATTATCGACCGTGATGATAATATCGGGATTCGACTTTGCAGCGAGCTCAACAATCTCAGGGGTTAAACCGTAACCATACTCAAAACGGTTTGGCACTAGATAGTCGACCTCTGCGCCCATGCTTCGCAGACCACGCATCGCGACCGCCGTAGCCGTCGCGCCATCACAGTCATAATCACCAATCACCAAGATGGCCTGCTTCTGAGCAATCGCATCAGCAAGTAATACCGCCATCTGCGGCGCATTAGTAAGTCGCTCAGGAGGAATAAGTTTAGCAAGTGATACATCGAGCTGCTCGAATTGAGCAATGCCCCGAGCTACCAATACCCTTGCCAAGAGCGGCATCACACCATCTTTGACTAAACCATCTGCCACATCCAGATTAAAAGAACGTCTCACAATACTGATCATGTTAAACGTCCACTACATTAAAATAAGAAGGGATTGGCGATGCCCTTCGCCAGAACTTCCAAGTATCGAGCGGTTTAAGATGTAGCGTAAACGTCATGCCGTGCACATCAAAATGAAAGTGCAGGGCCTTAAGCTCTTTTTTCTTGAGCCTTTGCAATAAGGGTGCAAACCAATTCCGTTCCAAGTGATGGTTATCCGTCACCACCACCACATCACCTGCTGACTTTAATGCCGCATCAGCTGCCGCTAGTTTTTGGCAAGGGATGCCAGCCCACTTAGCTAACCCTAAACTTAAAATATCGTTGGCAAAAAATTGAAAGCTGAACGCTTTCGCAGGCTGATTCATTGACTCGATACTTCCCCCACCAGCAAGCCAAAGGCTATTCACGGGCAATAAGGCTTTTTGCTCCCGCGCTTGATTTATTGGATGGTCATGCAAAAGCATTTGCACTTCATTGAGTAAAGCCTGAAGTTTCATGCCATGTTTGCCTTGCGGCATAAATTTTCCCACATCCCGCCCCATGGCTTCAGACAGCAAAAACGTCGTGACAACGACATCATCATTCACATGCAGATATAAAAAATCACCCGACTTACCTGCTAAGAAACTTAAGCCCTCTCGAGCGAAGTGTTGATTGAGGTCTAACACCAATGACTTGGCTTCATCCGTGCTTAAACGGACTGCATCGCCCAGGGTAAAGTAGTCACGCTGCAACACAAAATGTACGGGGTGCGCTAAAAACCAATACCCTGTTTTTTGCTCTTCACCTTCACCCATCAATCTAAGCGGTGCCAAAGGCCAATCCGCCTGCTTTTTTATACCAAACTTCTTGCAAAGGCTTGCCTCGATCGGATGCTTAGCATCCACCTCCCATGTCCCGACTGCGCATAGCTTAGCAAAAGCTCGCGCGTCATCGCTACTCAGCAGAAACTGGGCAAAATGGGGGAAATAAACATCCAAATTCAAATCATCACTCATTTCTCGAGACAAAGCGTTTAAGGGCCAATCAGGCGAAAAATCGCTTTCAAAAAAACAATTTTCGCTATACCATTTTTACATACATTTGAACGAAATCAATCCCAACGATGGAACTAATTTTATGGCGTCACGCGGAAGCCGAAGACGGCTACCCAGATGACGAACGTGCACTTACTGAAAAAGGCCACGAGCAAGCCAAAAAAATGGCGGGCTGGCTTAAATCCCGCCTGCCTAAAGATACGCAGATCTTAGTGAGTCCTGCCAAGCGCGCCCAGCAAACCGCAAGCACACTTGGACTCCCATTTACAACCCTTCCAGAACTTTCGCCTGACGGCTCCCCTCACGATTTATTGAAAGTAGCCAACTGGGATACGAGCAAAGGCTCCGTATTGATTGTCGGCCACCAACCAACCTTAGGTGTGGCAGCGGCCATCGCCATGACACGTAAAACTCACTTCTGGTGTGTGAAAAAAGCCTCCATCTGGTGGATTGCGAGTCGCATACGTGCAGAGGAAGAGCAAGCGATTATTCGTGCGGTCATCTCTCCTGAGATGCTTTAGTCATCTTAGCCGTCTCGCTTATGCCACAATAGCAACTCATGGCCAACGAAATCGAGCTGAAGCTTCGCATTGCTGAGTCAAGCGCACATCTCTTAAACAACCATCCTGCCATTACTGAGCGCTTAACAAAAGCGCCTTGGACACGAAAACTCGTCAGCGTTTATTACGATACCCCGGACTTATCTTTGCTGGATGCAGGACTTAACTTACGTGTTCGCAGTATGTCTGGCGGCTGGTTTCAAGCAATTAAAAGTACTGGAAAATCTTTAGGCGGCTTGCATCAACGTCTAGAGTGGGAAGATTTACTGTCAAAAAACGAACCAGACTTCGATAAGATTACTGAACCACATTTAGCGAATATTTTTGCCAACCATCAATTAAGAGAATCACTAAAACCTGTATTTATTGTAGATGTGATGAGAACTGATTGGTTACTTCAATACTCTGATGGGTCAGTAATTGAAGTTTCAGTGGACATTGGCGATCTCAAAAGCTCATCAGACATTGCTTGCGAACATATCCGCCCAATAGAGGAACTAGAAATCGAACTCAAACAAGGGAGTACTTATCACCTTTTTGAACTCGCCTTAGCCTTACAACAAGATATCCCAATGAGTATCGAAAATGGCAGTAAAGCACAAATGGGCTATCTTCATTTGCGTCCAGAACCTATAATTAAAACACACGCACAAGCGATGAATATTAAACGCTACAAAGAGCCACCAACAACCAAGCAAATCATGCAGGAAGCACTGAGTAGTATGCAAGACAACCAAGAGATTTTAAAAAAAGTGAATCACACACCGGCTATTTACCACATGAAACTTGCTAATAATCGGCTTGCTAGCGCATTAGCTTATAGCGGCTACCGAGCGACAGAAAAAAACACACTCAGCATCATTCAGGACTTAGAATGGCTATCACAATTCTTAATCTCGCCGTGCGACAATTTTGGCTACCAAAATCTCAATGCTATTTTAAATGGTCAGCGCTACCAAAAAGTACTGCTTAGTCTGGGCGCTTGGTTGCATAAATAATAACGATCCCTTCTTAATTACTTAAATTTGTCACAGATTACTAAAATATGAAAAAACTTCACTTCACCTTTGTCGCATTAGGCGCTTTACTCTCCACCACGGCACTAGCAGCACCTGACGAGGTTCAAGTTTATACAGATGAAATGAACGCCCCAGGAGAATATGGAGTAGAACTGCATCTTAATTATGTTCCACAAGGATCAACAACAGTCAGTCATCCAGGAGAGCTTCAATCGAACCATCGATTCCAAGCAGAACCAGAATTTTCATACGGAATCAATCCAGAGTTTGAAGCAGGGCTTTATGTGCCCGTTGTAGTCTCAAACGAAGGCAATGTGTATGCAACAGGACTTCGTCCACGCCTTAAATATATACACCAACAAGCCGATGGTGAAAGTTTCTTCTGGGGACTTAACACAGAGTTTGGTTACAGCACTCTTAAGATTACCGACAGCATGTGGAATATGGAACTGCGTCCGATCATTGGGTCGAATATCGATGCTTGGACAATCGCATTCAATCCGATTGTTGATATTCCTATTTCAAAAGGGGGAATGCACACTGCAAGCTTTGAACCGGCCCTAATGATAAAACGCAAAATCAATGAAGACTTAGCCCTGGGAATTGAACACTATAGTAACCTAGGCCCCATCAGCAATCTCCAAGGATGGGGAAATCAAGAGCATACAACTTATGTTGCTGCAGATTTCAAAGTCTATGGTCTAGACATTAACTTGGGCATTGGTCATGGCTACCAAAAAGCAGAAGACGACTGGGTGATTAAATCCATCGTCGCCTTCCCCTTTAATTAAAAATGCTTTATCAACTCAAATGCCAATGCTACGCCGAAGCCGTTTACATCACTTAAAACAGCACCCAAACCACCCTTGCGATTGTATGAGGACAAATCCACATGCAACCATGAGGTATCGTTCTCAATAAACTTAGCTAAGAAACGAGTGGCATGAATATGATCAGCGCCACCCTCTAAAGTACACTGCTTAACATCGGCAATATTACTTTCAAGATCTTCGTCATAATCATCATCAAAGGGGAATGCACAAACACGTTCTCCTACCTCGGCGCCAGCAAAGACTGCTTTGCAAACTAGTTCAGAATTGTTACCCAGCACACCGCTATATCGATCACCTAAAGCAGCCACCATGCTTCCCGTGAGGGTTGCAAAATCAATCATCCAGTCGGGTTTTTCACGCGATGCTAAGGTCAATGTGTCTGCAAGTACCATGCGACCTTCTGCATCGGTATGTACAATTTCAATCGTTGTACCGTTAAGCGCCGTGACCACATCGTTTTGTTTATAGGCAAGGGGTCCAATATGGTTCTGTGCAATCGCGAGCCAGCAATCAATCTTGATTGGCAATTTTGCTTTTGTTGCAGCAAGCAAGACCCCCAAAGCTACCGCAGATCCATTCATATCTTCATGCATGCCATTCATGTATTTAGCGGGCTTTAAGTTATGTCCACCAGTATCAAAACAAATACCCTTCCCAACCAGCGCAATGTGCTTACTAGCATCTTTTGGCGCGTAAGTGAGATGCACAATCGCCGCATCTTGCGGATCTGAGCCTTGCCCTACAGCGACAAAGGCGCCCGCGCCCATTTTAGTCAATTCATGCATATCAAGTTCTAGAAATTGCCAGCCATTTGATTTTGCAAGCTCGGCGATTTTAGATCGATATTGGGTAGGATTAAGCTCATTCGGTGGCATCATCGTGAAATTTCTTGCCAGTACGTTTCCCGCGACTAACGCTTGAATCTCCGCAAAACCATCCGCTTCTTGCCAGCCATACATTTCCACAACATCAAACACTTGTGACTTAGGCTCTTTTTGCGATTCAGCACCCTTGCGCTGCGGCAATTCAGCGGCATTCACACTTACCACGTAAAACGCATCTTTGGCGGATTGCCTGCGCACTTCTTCAGTGCCAAAAACTGCAATTGCTAGGGCTTTCGGCTTTTCATCTAGCAAAGGCTTAATCGCCTTACGCAATAAAGTCTGACGCTTGAACATAGACAAATCAGCTTTCAGCACGACCCAGCTTGCCACAGCGCCGTTAGGTAAATCAACCACAACAGCACCTTTGCTCAAATCGGTATATTTCTTGCTAATACGTTTTAACTTAGCGTCCAATGCAACAGAAAACGGTAAGTTTTCAGGGCGCTGAGCAGGCAAAATAAATAAAAGATGGGTTTGCGATTCCAATGACTTTTCATCAGCAATGGCTAAATTTTGTTTTAGGGTGATGGGCATGCAAAAACCTCAATAAATTCGTTTAAATGTCGTTAAATTTCACTAAATTCGTTAAATAAACCATATTTACGTTATTGATTAATCTAGCAAAATCCCGCCAAAACTTGACCAATCTGGTCAAAAAAGCGATGATACGAGTTAGCCAATCAATCACTTATTGATTTAAGCATTAAATGATAACGAACTAGCGTTGTAATACGTCTAGTTGATTATACCTTTTAGATAAGCCTAAAAGTTTCCTGGAGAACCACCACATGGCATTTACCCCCGATATTGACCCACAAGAAACCCAAGAGTGGCTTGAAGCCATTGATGCGGTATTGGCCAACGAGGGAACCGAACGCGCGCACTTCCTGCTTGAAACTCTGATTGATAAAGCGCGCCGCTCCGGTGCTTACCTACCTTATAACGCAACCACTGCGTATGTGAATACCATTCCTACGCACTTGCAACAACGATTACCAGGCAATCCCGATATGGAGCGCCGCATTCGTGCGCTGATTCGTTGGAATGCCATTATGACCGTGCTTCGCGCCAATGAGAAATCACCTGGCGTTGGTGGCCATATTGCCAGCTTTCAATCTGCAGCGACTTTATATGACGTGGGCTTTAACCACTTCTTCCGCGCAGCAAATGATAAATTCGGCGGCGACTTGATATTCTTCCAAGGCCACTCATCACCTGGTGTCTACGCACGAGCATTCTTAGAAGGCCGTTTAACTGAAGAACAAATGGATAACTTCCGCCAAGAAACAAGTGGGAACGGCTTATCAAGCTACCCGCATCCATGGCTCATGCCTGACTTCTGGCAATTCCCAACAGTCTCAATGGGCCTAGGTCCATTGCAAGGGATCTACCAAGCACGCTTCTTGAAATACTTACACGACCGCGGCATTGCAGATACTTCAGACCGTAAAGTTTGGGTTTTCTGTGGCGATGGAGAAATGGACGAACCTGAATCACTTGGTGCAATCTCACTCGCTTCACGCGAAAAATTAGATAACCTCATTTTCGTGATTAACTGCAACTTGCAACGTCTTGACGGCCCTGTGCGTGGCAATGGCAAAATCATCCAAGAATTAGAGTCCGACTTCCGCGGCTCCGGCTGGAACGTGCTGAAGGTCATTTGGGGTTCCTATTGGGATCCACTTCTTGCTATGGATAAAGATGGCTTGCTCAAAAAACGTATGGAAGAGTGTGTGGACGGCGAATACCAGAACTTTAAAGCTAAGGGCGGCGCGTACACACGTGAACACTTCTTCGGCAAATATCCACAATTGAAAGAAATGGTCGCTGCGATGTCTGACCAAGACATCTGGCGCTTAAACCGTGGCGGTCATGATCCTCATAAAGTGTATGCAGCTTATGCAGCAGCAACACAGCATAAAGGCCAACCAACGGTTATCTTGGCCAAGACTGTTAAAGGTTATGGCATGGGCGATGCAGGTGAAGCGCAAAACACAACTCACCAACAAAAGAGTATGGATATCGCTTCACTGAAAGCATTCCGAGACCGCTTTGATTTGCCACTCACAGATGAACAAGTAGAAAGCTTATCGTTCTACAAACCACCTGCAGACTCTCCAGAGATGATCTACATGGCAGAGCGTCGCGCAGCAATGGGCGGCTCAGTGCCAGCGCGTCGCCGTAAAGGTAACGAACTTGTTGTGCCTGAGCTTTCAGCGTTTGAAAATATGCTTACTGCGACTGGCGACCGTGAAATCTCAACCACGATGGCATTTGTACGCATTCTTTCAACCTTGGTACGAGACAAACAAATCGGTAAATACATTGTGCCTATCGTGCCTGATGAAGCCCGTACATTTGGTATGGAAGGGATGTTCCGTCAACTCGGCATTTACTCCTCAGCTGGACAATTGTACGAGCCACAAGATAACGACCAAGTGATGTTCTACAAAGAATCTAAAGACGGTCAGATTCTAGAAGAAGGCATCAATGAAGCTGGCGCGTTCTCATCATGGATTGCTGCGGCAACTGCCTATAGCGTCACTGGCACACAAATGATTCCGTTCTATATCTTCTACTCAATGTTTGGTTTTCAGCGTATTGGTGACTTAGCTTGGGCAGCAGGGGACTCACGTGCGCGCGGCTTTGTACTTGGAGCAACGGCTGGTCGCACCACATTGAATGGCGAAGGCTTACAACATGAAGATGGCCATAGCCACTTGATGTCAGCAACGATTCCAAATTGCGTGTCTTACGACCCTACCTTTGGCTATGAGCTTGCAGTGATTGTTCAAGAAGGGATGCGCCGGATGGTGCAAAATCAAGAGGATGTGTATTACTACATCACTTTGATGAATGAAAACTACAGTCATCCAGAAATGCCCAAAGGCAGTGAAGTTGGCATCTTGAAAGGTATGTACGCATTTAGTAAATCAAAAGCTAAAGGCCCTAAAGTGCAATTGATGGGCAGTGGTGTCATCTTGCGCGAAGTGATTGCAGCGGCTGAGATGCTCGAAAAAGACTGGGGCGTATCACCAGACGTGTGGAGCGTGACAAGCTTCACAGAACTACGTCGTGAGGGCTTAGATGCTGAACGTTGGAATATGCTTAACCCAGAGAAAAAACCAAGACTAAGCTATGTAGCTCAATGCTTAAGCGACGCTGAAGGTCCTGTGATTTCATCCACAGATTACATGAAATCATTTGCTGATCAAATTCGTAACTTTGTGCCACAACGTTTTGTGTCACTCGGCACGGACGGTTATGGCCGCAGTGATAGCCGTGAAGCGCTCCGTAGCTTCTTCGAAGTGGATAGATATTATGTGGTGCTTGCCGCGCTAAAAGCATTAGCGGACGAAGGCAAATTGCCTGCAAGCAAAGCAGCTGAAGCGATTAAGAAATATAAAATCGACGCAAGCCGCCCTAACCCAACAACAGTTTAAGCAGCAATTTAGCTTACCCAGAGAAGACTCTCTTAAGGAATAACAGCATGGCAATTAAAGAAGTTCTTGTCCCGGATATTGGTAACTTTGACAGTGTTGATGTCATCGAGTTACTCGTCAAAGAAGGCGACACTGTTGCAAAAGATGATTCGCTCATCACGTTAGAGTCTGATAAAGCCTCGATGGACATCCCTGCACCATTTGGTGGTGTTGTAAAAAGCATCAGTATGAAAGTCGGCGACAAAGCTGCGCAAGGCGGTTTAATTTTGACGCTTGACGCATCTGAAGATGCGCCTGCAGAAAAACCTGCTGCGCAACCAAGCGCAACGCCAGTTGTTGCCACTGTAACAGTTGACGAAAAACCTGTCGCTATCCCCGAGCCATCTCGGCCAGTTCCTGAAGTGCCTAAGGTCATTCAACCACAAGCAACACCTAATCCTATTGGTGCAAGCGCAGTAGCTGCAGATGGAAAATTGGCACACGCTAGCCCTTCGGTCCGTAAATTTGCACGTGAGCTTGGCGTAAACTTAAGTTTAG
>Ga0316223_1003309_pt1 | contig 12186 bp, 18 predicted proteins | sample TBH18009metaG_FD_206007 | JGI IMG/M metagenome (GOLD analysis project Ga0316223, IMG submission 206007) | Freshwater microbial communities from Trout Bog Lake, Wisconsin, USA - TBH18009 | ecosystem: Environmental > Aquatic > Freshwater > Lake > Hypolimnion/Profundal zone | place: USA: Wisconsin...
GAAGGTCTCATTCGGGATATGGAACTCATGTGCAGAGACTTATCCGAGGAAAGGTACTATACCGTCCGAGAAGACTTCAAACGTGAACCCACACCTGCGCGGTTCTTGTATCTAAACAAGACGGGTTTTCGGGGACTCTACAGGGAAGGGCCAAACGGATTCAATGTACCTTTTGGTCACAACAAAGCGCCTAAAGTCTATGACGCCGACAACATACGAGAGATTTCAAGAATAATAAAGGATGTTGTGTTTACATGTCAAACATTCAAAGAGTCACTTGAGCGCGTGGGCGATGCACGCGACTTTGTCTATCTGGACCCTCCGTACGCTCCTGAGAATGCGGCGTCGTTTGTATCGTACACGAGTTCTGGTTTTGGAAAGGCTCAACACGAGCTTCTCTTTCGTATGACCCAGTCACTTCGGTGTCCTTTTCTCATGAGTAACTCTAATGTCGCACTTGTGCGTGAGGCATTCCCCGAACCCCAATTCTCCACTGAAATTGTGGTTGCTCGTCGAGCCATCAACTCGAAGGACCCTTCGGCTCAGACAAACGAAGTTTTGATCCACTCGGCAAGTTTAGTGAAATAATCGGGGTCCTCTCCGAAGAGAACGGTGGTTCCGTGGCGCTGATGGAGTTTACGCATCAAAGGCCATTTTCCGGTATCAGATGTGTATTCTTTCTGCAACCACGACGAGAGGCAAAACGCATATTCAACAGTAAACTGAGGCCCAAGACACTCCCGGTACTCCTCCTTGAACCACTCATCGGCACATAGCTTCGTGTCCACACTCCCTTCCGTATTTTGGGCCTTTTTTTCAAGGATTTTCAAAAGATACTTGTTTCCGTTCCGAAACAGGTACGCCTCATCAGGTCGGCGAAAGAGTTTCACATTGAAGCGCTCATTGCAATACCGAGGGAGAGATTTTTGTGGAAGAAAAATGATTTCACGATCATTATCAATTTTCTTCCGCAAATAGTACTTTTCTTCTATGAAACCACTGAATATCAAGCGGTCCCAGTTCCATGTAAGAGTCTCAAAGGCTGCTCCGTTCTTCACCGTATTTGCGCCACCTGCACCAGTTCCCTTGTTTATAGAGGTCATTTGTTTACACATCATGAGAGAGGCTCACGTCTTTAGGTCAAACTCCTGTAGCTGAATGTTCTCCCGCAAGTTCACGAGTGTCCTGAAATATGTGCGGCGGTTATTTGCATGCGTCTTGTCTGTTCGGATCTTCTCCACAAACCACCCCAAGTTCCCGTACCCACACTCCACTATAGTGCCATCTGGCAAGTCTCTTCGCACATTGTGTAGGTGTAGGCTAGCCTCTTTGTATGGGATCCCCTTGTCCTGTACAAAAAGGTCCGATCCATTTTTTATACAAAAATCAATCGTGATACGTTCACGAGGCTTCCATTTGAACATGGTTTCGTGGGTTCCTGTGCGTATAGGCTCGTTGACAGGTGTGAAGACAAGCCCGTCCGTCTCGTACTCGAACGAATTTAGATCTGGAATTGGATCGCCCAGGTCCCACATGGCCTTGACCCGAATCTCAAGGGGGGCATTGGCCGTTTTGATGATGGCCTTGATGACCTTACGGGCCGTGTCCAAACGTTCCGTGAGTGGCTTGTGGGTCAGGTCCTCCCCCTTGACTCTCACAGCATCGTAGACCATGAAAAGTAGGGAAACCGCAGGTTTCCCGTCGGGGCGGAGACCCTCCTTCCCCGCCTTGGTCTTGACAAGTTCGCCATCCAGGAGCGTGTCCTTTGCAACGCGTATGTTCACTTTTTCATATGAAAATGCACGGTTTACAAGGAAAACACCCTCGTCAGTACTTGCGAGGAGGTGGCGCACACCATCCGTCTTTTCACACACCAGGTACGGTTGGAGTTTGAGGAGAGGGAAGTGTCGTCTCTCGATGGAGACGGGTTGGGGTCCCGGGAACCGGGTCGGATCAGTTGAAGCCCCCCAGGCGTTTGCGATAAACGCGCAGAGGTTCCCTCCACCCATTTTTGGTCTAAAATTAGAAAGCGTCTCGTCTCTAAGGGCTTCCGTTATAGATTTTCAAGGAGCAAGTTCAACACCAGCAGCCTCCAAGATGTTCCCGAAACACTCGTGTGTATAATGACACACGACAATTGCTTCGGTCATGACACCAATCTTCACACCTATGTTCTTGAGGGTCGTGAACATGGCTTCGTTCGAGTCCAAAGGCAACTTGATGGGGTCCTTCCCACCTCGAAGCTTCTTGTCCACGGGCTTGGCGTCCATGGCCCATACGCGTGCCGAAGTCTTGTCCAACTCATAGAGTCCATCGGACAGTTTCTTCCCGACCGTTGTGTCAAATTCGAGACCCCTCTGTGCCACAGGCTCATTTGAGCCCGCCTTTGTCTTTTTCGTAAACTGGTCCCAATTAATACCCTCCTTGACAGATGGGAACACGAGGACATGGAGGCCCTTTTCAAAGGGGTCAACAACCTTGGCCAAGATTTCGTTATTGAGATTTGTCCCATAGTCCATCCAAAAGATACGTTCGCCCGACTTGATGAGCTTGGGCAGCGTAGACTTGTCTTCCACAAAGTGGATCTCCAAGTGCATACCACGCATCATACACAGCATGTGGAGGTTCATAGCCGTATGGAGACTCGTGGCCGCAATTGACTTGTTTCGCGTGACCATACATACGTGGAGGACAGACATTGATATTTAGATGTTTCTAAGCCTTAAGCCTTGAGACGCTCTTCAAGAGTCCCCTGAAATCGAATATTTCCGACGTGACCGAGGACAGTCATGCAATCGGCAAAGATTTGACCTCCCATCTTTTGCCAACGCCGACAAAAGGCGTAGTCCTCTGACAAGTACCGACGGGTATCGGGATCGATCATACAATCGAAGCACGCGTTGTACCGGTCTAGGTCGCGGTTCTGATGGTCATTCATACACTCCAGCTCTGGGTACTTTTCCTCCATTCGTACAAACACATCACGCTTGATAAGCAGGAACCCCGTGGGCCCGTCAAGCACCTCGGCAAATCCGTCCTTAATCTGCGTCTGTTGGTACCGGAAGTTCATGACCAAGGAAGAGGCGACCCGAGCCAAGTCCCGACCCTCCTTGCCCGACTTGACATAGGCCTCAGCCTGCTCCCACATGACGCACTTCTTTGGATACGCGGCACAGGAGACGTCGTGTCCCGACTTGATGAGTCGAATAACAGACTCCGGGTCAAAGTGAATATCCGCATCAATAAACAAAAAGTGGGACGCTTGGGTCTTTTGCATGAAACGGGCGACGGCGAGGTTCCGAGCCCGGTGGACAAGAGACTCATTCTCGGTCGTATCAAGCATCATTTGTATGCCGTGCATAGCGCACGTACGCTGGAGACGAAGCATAGACTCGGCATAGGCTTGGAGACAGACGCCGCCATAACACGGGGTTGCAACGAAAAGGGTGACCTGACTCATTACACTATACGCAACAAAAGTCCTTAACTATTCAAGAGTGCTTCAATCTTCGACAAAGTTGGCACGGAAATATCACAAATTTTACAAAGTTCAGCACGCGAGGGCGCGCCCGGGAACTCCTTGAGCACGGAGGCCATCACTGCACACGCAATAGCCTTGGGGGTTCGACCCATAAGCTCCACCTTGTCCTCCAAGCTGCGACACTTGGCCACAATACGCATCTTGATCCGCCCCCTCTCAGACTCGGGAATACCCTTGACCTCGTTGAAGAACCGACACACAAGGTCTGCAGGGGTCGTAACGTGAACGACCGTCTCGGGGAGCTGTTCCTGGTACATATCGAATGTTCGACTCAAGTCTCGAGGAGGGATACCAAACGCATCTGCAATTTCCTGGGTTGTGCGTGCGACTCCCGCCTCGCGACACGCTTGAAACACGCAGTTCGCCTTGATACCGTTTCGAACCGCCCCGCGAGTCAGAACCGCCTCATTGAACGCCTTGTACTTGATTTTGGCCGAATACATGACTGCCTCTGTAAGCCCCAGAACCCCCTTGCCTATCCTGTCCAGCTCGGCATATGCATGAAATAGGGCCCGGTCCTTGTGATTCATTGAAGCGTGCATATTTATCCGAGCCAAGCGCCGTGTCGCATACGACGCAGCTCGGGCAACTGTCATATACGTCGTCTGCCCCCAGGCGGCCGAAAAGTGGTCCGTGTTCACGGGCGCCCCAACACGTGACGGGTCGGCCGTCTCCCCGTCCCCTCCTCCCGACCGCCATTCAGGCTCTTCACAAATGTACGCCTCGTCAACTCGGCCACAGTCCCGACAAACTGGTAAATCAATTTCCACGCCGTCAAAAACCTTGGGACCGCCGCAAAACTCGCACAGGAACTCGCACACGGGGCCTGGGGCGGAGGTGTCAGAAGACACCTCCTTGAGTCTCGCAAAATCGGACCAGGCTCGGTCAAGCAGGACGTCCATGTTCAGTTGGGTCACATGGTGACCTGCGCCCCCTTGGGCTGAAAAAAACACGTTTTTTTAGTAATGAGCGCTCCCCAAGTCGTCGACCACGCCAAGCGTGCCGTCATCCAGGAGATCACCTCCAAGTCTCCTTTTAACCTGTTTAACATTGTTGCAATTGTTGCAATTCTCCTAATTGGCTATTTCCTGTACAAGAAGTTCACCGACAAGTTCCAGAAGGGCGCCGTCAAGATTCCAGACATTATTGCGGCCCCTCCCAAGATTGTCAGGGCGGCCGCCACTGTCGTCGAGACGGTTGCCGAGAAGCCCGCCGTCATTGAGGAGCCGGGGACGGACGCTCAGTAAATAGAACCAGTCCCGTAGGGACTGTGACCCTGTAGGACCCCAAGAGGCCAAGAGGTCCTACGGACCTCGTCCCTTGATTTCAATAAACCGAGTCAACGACCTGCCATTTGAGACACTTCTTGGCGTCCATATACAAGTCCCTCTTCAGAAGCTTTGAGAGCTTGTGCTCTGGAATCTTCGTCTCACGTGTGTAAATTTCGCGAAACCTATCCATAAACTTTTCGAGGTTGTGCATTTGATCCTTAAAATCCTCAAACTTTCCCCAGGTTCCGTCCATATTCAGTTGATGAATCAATATGTACGAATTCTCGGTCATGTGTCTGGTTCGCCCCCCAAGGAGCACAAAGGTGGCGGCCGAGGCACACACGCCATCGGCAATCGTCCGGACTCGACACCTCTTGATACGTGATATGGTGTCCATAGCACTGAGACCTGAGTGGAGGTCCCCACCATCCGAACGGATCCAGATCCGAATCTCGGGCCTAATATCTGAAAGCCCAAGATCGAGATGTTTGTGAAGCAGCTCGAGCTCAAGTTTCTTCAATTTCATGTTCAATTCAAGGACCGACTCTTCACAAACCTCACAGTGAAAGTAGACATCCGAACCTTGAACCTTGACAAAGGACTCCTCCTCTGGCTGCGCACCACACTGACACGCCATCTTCTTGAAGTTCAAGCGAGGCTTTTCTTTAGGGCAGCGAGATCTTTTGGTTTGATTTTGTTGTACAGGCTCAGATGGTTCAGAACATCCAGGTCTTGGGTCGTGAGTCCGTGCTCCCTGAGCACATCCACGTCCCCTTTTTGAGCATACGTGTGTAACAGGAGAATCTCATCCATAGAAAGACGTTTTCCGGGTATCCTTTGGGAAAGAGCCTCGAGACGTTTTGCACGGGCACACGCACTTTGGTGTTTGGTCCAAACAGAACCAGGTCTAAGCGGGGGTCTGAGCGTATGTCCAATCTGAACGGCCGGAAGAACACACCCTAAAAAGTTATAGTACGGGTACAAGTCCCAGTCACCCTTGTATATTTCCGATTCAAAAATCATAGACTCGCTCAAAGAGTCCATAATATCAGCAGGTGTACACACCCGAGAATCGGTGTAATTTTCATGTAAAATTGCAGTCACATTCCCAGGCTCGTGAACAGAGTGACCTATGAAATCAGCAGGATTCACCTCCGAGTGTCTCGATACCAGACTTTCTATAAAGTCCTTGGCGCCCTGAAACTCATCCTTGTCGTCGCTCTTCAGAGTCAGACTCTGGATGGCGTACCGTATGTCCCCTCGACACTTTTTCAGGGTTTCATCCGAAACCCCAGGGACGATCCTTCGGATATCCTCCTCTGAAGGCACCGGAAAGTGGTACGTATGAATTTCAAAATCAAATTTGATGGGAACTTGGGACACGACCACAAAGAGCCCATTGGTTGGAGGGCCCGTAAGTTCACGTATACCAACAAGGTCCTGGACCGACTCATACTCGTCAAGAACGACGGGTATATTCGTTCCTTGAATTCTTTCCAAGAATGCCAGGGTCGAGCGTTTACTATTCAAAATTTCAGCTGTCAGTTCAATACATGGGTCTAGGGCGTTATGGACCGTCCACGTCTTTCCTATTCCCGTCTTTCCTAGGACACACACAGCCGGTCCGAACTTCGTGAATTCGTGGTCAAAATTGTCTCTCGACTTCTTAAGATACCTATCCATGGATCCAGAAGATACGGAAGAGTCTTTGAGTAAGCAGGTATTAAATATGATCCTAGAAAACAACGCAGTACGGGACACGGCGTTCCCTTTCATTACAGGGTATCTTGTTTTTAACATAATCATTTTGATTCTCTTGATTTACATTTCCGTCCGAATTTCTCTGCGTTAAGTAAGGAATGGCGAAGGAACCCGTCAAGCTCTACAAGGCGCGAAACGGGGGCTCCGCCCCGGTCGTTTTGCGCAGAGCGCGAAACTCCGTGCACAAGTTCATGGCTGTTTTTCCCGAAGGTGGCTCGGTCCGGTTCGGACTCAAGGGGTTCTCGGACTATACTATACACAAGGACAAGGAGCGTATGAAACGGTATGTCGCGAGGCACGCGGGGTCGGCAAGTGGACTCAGGTCGCGGCGTGAAAACTGGACGCGTTCAGGGGCCAAGACGGCCGGGTTCTGGTCTCGGTGGCTCTTATGGTCCAAACCAAACTTCGGTTCAGCCCTCAGGCAAACCGAAAAGGTCTTGGGTAGAAAAATTGTCTATGTTAAGTAATAATGGGAGCTCTTCACGAGGCGGCTATACCTCTCCTCATCTTTTGTTTAGCCATTTTTGGTCTCACACAGGCGGCTATTGCCGTGAATTTGTATCGGTCAACTAACAAAACTCAGGATGGTGGATACAAGTTCTCTGTATCTATTCTCGTCGCATTCATCATACTACTTATAGCAAGTGGAATTTTCGTTTATTTGCCGTTTCATACCAGCGCCAACGCGGGTGCCAACGTGGGCGCCAACGCGGCACCAGCCGTTGCACAGGAATAAAAACGACTTTCCACGTAACTTCACTTTCGAAGTTACATAGAACGGAGTATTTAAAAATAAAATGTTCAGAACAAGTACCACTTGATGGTCGGCTCTGGGTGCTGGACTCACGTCCGCCCCTCGGAATCCCTCACAGATTCCTTCTACTCCCTCGATTTGTCAGTACTTAAGCGCGTGTATGACGAGTGGACCGAGGCTCTTCCCCATGTGAAACCATATTACGCAGTCAAGTGTAACCCGACCCCTGAGATTGTGCAAAAACTTGCCGATCTGGGTTCGAACTTTGACTGTGCAAGTCCGGCCGAGATACAACAGGTCTTGGACTTGGGGGTTGAGCCAGAGCGAATTCTTTATGCAAATCCGTGCAAACGTGTGCAGGACATTGCGTTCGCGAAAGAAAATGGAATAATGCGGACCACGTTTGATAGCGTGTGCGAGCTCAAAAAGATTGCAAGCGCGTTTGAGGACGAAGCCGTCCTCAAACCCCAACTCCTTTTGAGAATCCGGGCCGATGACCCTTCGGCCCGGTGTAACCTCGGTGTAAAGTACGGAGCCGAGGAATACGATTGGGACGTCCTGTTGTTTACAGCCCGGACGCTCGGTCTTGACGTGATTGGTATTTCCTTCCACGTCGGATCATTTGCGTCGAGTCCAAAGGTTTTCGAGGAAGCGGTGCGGACCGCCGAGAGAGCCGTGGACCTGGCACGAGAACACGGGTTCGACCCTCGCATAATAGACATTGGAGGGGGGTTCTCCTCCGTGTCCGGATTGCCTAAAACCATCAGTGTACCAAAAGACATGACACTTATTGCCGAGCCCGGGAGGTACTTTGTCGAACAAGCCATGACACTGTACACACCCGTCATAGGGACAAAAGGCTCTGGTATGACCATTGGTGAAAGTCTGTATGGTGCATTCAACTGTATACTCTTTGACCATGCCCAACCCCAGGTCAAGGAGGTCTATGGGGCAGACGGCACCCGTCTGACCGGGCCAAGTGTTGCACGGACCATCTTCGGGTGTACATGCGACGGTGGAGACGTCATTTATAAAGAGTACGAGGTTCCCGAGGGTACTGACCTCGGGTCATGGCTCGTATGGGAAAACATGGGCGCCTACACATGTGCAGCTACAACCCGATTCAACGGGATACCATTCAACGATCGTTATATAAGGATACTCGACGTGTGACTCACAATGCACGAGCTCATTGGGTTTGCCGTCTTCATGACGGCCTTCGCGACTCTCGGGATGATTACGGGTGCATGTCTCATGCGTCGAATTGATTCTTTGGCTCGTGCACTTGAAGAGGCAGATAAGAAATATACTGATTAGAAATCCATGGTCGAGACACTTGGGCTCGTGTCGGGTGCTCTAAGTGCCCTCTCAATTTTGCCTCAAATTTACAAAAATATACGATCAGGCTCCTCGACAGATATTAGTACACAGACCATCGTGTGTGCTTATGTGGCTCTGAGTCTCGGGACCGTCTATGGGTTTATGATAAACCATATTGCCGTCTATGTGAGTGACTTGACAATACTTGGGTTCTACGTGGTCCTTCACGGGGTCAAGATATGGAATGACCGGCGGGACACGTATGAAATACGTGTCCTGCCTCGCCCAGGGTCCCTCGAACCACTGGACCCCACACAGAGAGAAAATGGCACGAATGGTCAAGTTTGCGTCGATGCCGACCAAGTACGCCCCGAAGCGTAAGACGATCGACTTTGCTCTGCCCAAGTGGAGGAACAAGATGGGAGAGTTTCAGGACCCGGATATCGAGGGCTTTATCAACACCGTGTATCAGGAAAGGACGTTCAAGACGCAAAAGGAATTCAACGAGGCGTATGATAACCGCCTCCTTGATTTGCTGCATTGGTCCAACAAGCCTATGATTCTGACGCGGTCGGACGTCACGGTGTTTGAAGAGGTGCATAGGAATGGCGCGTTTGATACCGCCAAGCCGGGGGCCATCGACAAGCTCTTGGTCAAGATGAAGGCGTGTTTCGAGACGGGTGAAAAGGTCGTATTTGTGTACTAGGACGGGTCTGTATAGACCCGGACACGGCGCGGCGGGAACAGACCTTTCAAAAAGGAGCCTTCGGCTCCGTACCTTTTTTCAAAGTCTATATAAATGAAGACAATCATTATCATATTGACCCTCCTCATTATCTTCGTCCTCGTCCGTCGTCGTCCCAGCACCGCCGCCGGCGCCAAGAGGATGGGGACGTGTCCCACAGGGTACATGCCATCCCCCGTGAATAGCACGTGGGCCGGATGGAACTTCAATTGCCTCCCAGAAGGCATTGACTCGTCTCTCGTTGGAATTCCATCGGATACGTATGTGCGTCCCATCACGACCATTTACTCCCCGATCGTCGCCGACACGGGTCGGGCGCGGAGCCTAGGGATGGGCACGCCAGCCCGGACCCTCGAGTTCCCCGTTCAGCACGTCCAGGGTCTTTTTCCTCGGCAATAAGTAAATGAAGAAAGAGTGGGTCTTGGCCATAGTTGCCCTTGTCGTCTTGATCTTGTATATGAACAAGATGGGTTCGGGGTTCGAACCACCAAAGTATATTGAAGAGGCCTTTATCGGTCTGTGTCCTCCAGGCCAGATGCCTGCGTCGTACACGAAAACAGGAGGCGATTGTGTCCCGTACTATTTTTAGAGATGAAACCTCTTTTCGCGATTCAGAAGACGCGTTACGCTCACCTTGGCGCTCTTGAGTCGGTCATACTCTTCAGCAGCCTCCTCCATCTCTAGCTCGATGCGAAACGGAGCCATAGTCTGACGCAGCTCATCTGCGCGCGTCTTGGCCGGCTTCACCTTGGGTGGTCCCTTTTTGTAATCCTCCCAAGCCTTCTTACAAAACTTGTGCTTCTCAAGAGTGCTCTCCAGTTCCCTCTTGATACGCGCCAAATCACTCTCCAGTTCCTCCATCTTTTCGACGTGAAGTCGCGTCTTTTCCTCATCACTCAGAGAGTCGTACTCTTGGAGCGCCGAGCCCATGTGCTCATCACACGCGGCCGAAAGAGCCGCCGCGGTTCCAGGACACTCGTCACGGATCATGTCCAGTTCACGGTGGGCCGAGCCCTCGAAATAGTCCAAGACCGACTGGCGAGCCGAAGGCCATTCCGGGTACTCGGAGTAGTCACCCGCCTTTGAGCGCCACTTACACCCGTCCGCACAGTACACGCGATCATTCGCATCGAGTGCAAAGCACACACCCCACCCCATATTTGTTAGTTTAGACCCGACCCCTTTAACAAACAATTACGTTGGAGTTCTGCAAACTCAGACGACAACTGAAGATGCCATGGAAATAAAATAAAGACCTGGAACCCGAGGGCCGCAAGGCCTACACACGTGCTTATGACTGGAACCCACTTCAAGCTTGAAGGCCGGGGCTGCTGCTGAGACTCATGGTCCATATACGCTTTTTGAAGAAAAAATATGGGTCCAGAACAAGAGAGAGATGCCCGAGACGAATGTCAATAGGTTAGCTCGGGAGATTGAAGAGGCCAGTGCGGCCGCCAAGAACCTCTATAACAAACATCAAGCGTATGACTGGCCTTCTCTGGCGGCCCGAACAGCCAGTTGGAACAAGTACATGGCGGCTCATAAAAAGTCCAGAAACTTGATTGAAAAACTCAAGACTATGAATCAGGGTGCGCTTCAGGTCCAACTTGCAAAGATTGAGAACAGGCGCAAAAACCTTAGAGAAAATTTGAATAAAGTCATGGAAGGGTACGGGTTCGGTAAACGCAATCTCATAGAGAATGTGTTCAGAGAGTACTCACATTGGTCCGTGAATGACCCCAAGAAGAGAGCGAACAAGATTCGAAATCTCGAGGCGAAAATAGAAGGGCTTCCGTCCGCCACGAATTACAATAAACGCAAAAAGGCTGTTGCGAAACTCGCATTACAACAAGCAAGACTGGGTATAAACGAGAAGGCCCTGAAGAAGGCTGTCGAATTGCGCAAGAGGCACTTTGCTCACCCTGAAAGTCAGGCGCGTGCCACGATTGCACGGGGGCTTTCGCGGAGTATCGTTCCACGGACCCTGTATGGTCCCCACGGGACGCGGACCCTCGAGGCCCATCGGCGTTTCAACGCCATGGCAGGTCGCCAAACCAATTACTTGAACAAGTATGCCGAGGCTATGCGTCAGGTGAATAGGCTCCAGCGAGCTCTCAAACGCAAGCGGAATAATAATAACAGGAATTAGTAGAATGCCAAGACACCCAAGACACACTAGGGTCCGCGCCAGCGGGCCCGCTTGGCCTGAGCGGTACTTTGCCGGTCTGAGCCGATCGCTCAAATTGACCCGCGAAAAGGAGCTTTTGAAGCGTCGACGGACCCCGTATTCGAAGCTTGGTCTGGGCAAGTCGAACGTGGGCGGGACTCGTAAAAAGTCCAAATGGACCCAGCTGTTCCACAAGACGTACCCGGACCTCAAGTTTAATAAGAATGCAATTGCGCGTCGAACTGGAATTTCAAGGTCGACGCTCAACACGGTCTATAACAGAGGACTCAAGGCGTGGAAGACTGGCGGGTCCCGCCCGGGGGCTACGGCGCCTCAATGGGCCGTGGCGAGAGTGTATAAATATGTCCTCCTTACGAAGAAAAAGGCCCCGAAGGCTTGGTATGCGACGCGATTTGATCCTGATGATAATCTGCGGCGCTGAGGAACCAGCCGACACCAACACCGGCACCCGCGAGACCTACGAGGCTGAGCGTACTCAGGGCGACATAAACACCCTTCATGTTTACTCTTGAAACATGTGGAGTTTTTAAGAGTCCTCCTTCCGTCCCGTAAAGTAGTCGTCCAAGAACTTTTCGAACCTTTTCCCCCTTGAAGTCAGCTGGACCA
>Ga0316223_1003315_pt1 | contig 12168 bp, 13 predicted proteins | sample TBH18009metaG_FD_206007 | JGI IMG/M metagenome (GOLD analysis project Ga0316223, IMG submission 206007) | Freshwater microbial communities from Trout Bog Lake, Wisconsin, USA - TBH18009 | ecosystem: Environmental > Aquatic > Freshwater > Lake > Hypolimnion/Profundal zone | place: USA: Wisconsin...
CAGCAGAGAACTTCGTGCAGTACCACACCTCGTTGGAGGTCAGCATGACGGCTCTGCTCAAGGTCATTTTGCGCATGCGCCCGGATCGCATTCTGGTGGGCGAAGTGCGCGGCCCCGAAGCGCTTGACCTGCTCGACGCCTGGAATACCGGGCACGAGGGCGGGGCCGCCACGCTGCACGCCAACAACCCGATGGCTGGTCTAGCGCGCTTGAAGTCACTCATCACCCGCAATGAGTCGGCACCCACCGACATTGAACCGCTGATAGGCGAGGTGGTTCATTTGGTTGTTCATATCGCCCGGACCACGGACGGACGGCGCGTTCAGGAAATCCTTGAGATTTCCGGATACGAGCAAGGCCGCTACATCACCCGCACTTTGTAAGAAAGCAACCCCATGAAACGTATCCACCAACTTTTGTCCCGTAACGGCGCTGCACTCGCCATTCTCGCGCTCCTGGCGCTTGCCATCCTTGCACCACAGCACGCCTTGGCATCCACTGGCACCGGCGGTTCGCTGCCCTATGAGTCCTGGCTGACCAATCTGCAAAATTCCGTCACCGGCCCGGTCGCGTTTGCGCTCTCCATCATTGGCATCGTGGTGGCCGGTGGCGTGCTGATCTTCGGTGGCGACCTCAACGGCTTCTTTCGCACGCTGATTTTCCTGGTTCTGGTAATGGCCTTGCTGGTCGGTGCGCAAAACGTCATGAGCACCTTTTTTGGCATGGGCGCCGTGATTGACCAAGCCACCGCCTCGACCAATGCCAGCAATGCCTGGAGGTCTGTATAGCCCGTCCAGCCGCCAACCCTCACCCCTGTCTTCATCACAACGCGTTTTTTTAAGGATACGAACCCATGCAAGCAACACACGACTTCCCGCGCATCCGCCTCCACTCCACCACCCTGATGCTGCTCGCGCTGCTGGTACTTGCCATCCTGGCACCCCAGCATGCCTTTGCTTCCACCGGCACCGGCGGCTCGCTGCCCTACGAGTCCTGGCTCACGAATTTGCAAAATTCCGTCACCGGACCGGTCGCCTTTGCGCTGTCCATCATTGGCATCGTCGTGGCCGGTGGCGTGCTGATCTTCGGCGGCGACCTCAACGGCTTCTTTCGCACGCTGATCTTCCTGGTTCTGGTAATGGCCTTGCTGGTCGGTGCGCAAAACGTCATGAGCACCTTCTTTGGACGCGGCGCCGAAATCGCCAGCCTGAGCCATTCCGTCACCGTGTACGCCCCCATCGGTGCAATGGCGGCATAAATGGCTCTACGTACGATTCCCATTCGTCGGGCCGGCAATCGACACAACCTCTTTATGGGTGGGGATCGTGAGCTGGTGATGTTCTCTGGCTTGCTGGCAGCCGCGCTGATTTTCAGCGCCCAGGAGCTCAGGGCCACGGTGGTTGGGTTGGTGCTGTGGTTTTGCGCGCTTTTCGCGTGCCGACTGATGGCCAAGTCCGACCCCAAATTGCGCTACGTCTACCTGCGAAGCCGCAAGTACAAGCCGTACTACCCAGCGCGCAGCACCCCGTTTCGCACCAATACCAGCAGCCAAGCAAAGCAATACCAATGATTCAAACCATCGCAATCACTGTAGCGCTCTTGGGTCTGGTCATGATGCTGGTTCTGATTGCGCGCATCCGTGCCGTCAATGACGAAGTTCAACTGCGCAAGCACCGCTCCACGGCAGCCGGGTTTGCCGACCTGCTCAACTACGCAACCGTCGTCGACGATGGCGTGATTGTGGGCAAAAACGGTGCTTTTATGGCCGCCTGGCTATACCAGGGCGACGACAACGCCAGCAGCACCGACGCACAGCGCGAGATGGTGTCCTTTCGCATCAACCAAGGCCTGGCCGGTCTTGGTAACGGCTGGATGGTGCATGTGGACGCGGTGCGCAGACCGGCACCGAAGTATTCCGACCGCGCCCATTCCCACTTTCCGGACGCCGTCTCGGCGGCCGTTGATGAGGAGCGAAGGCGCCTGTTCGAGAGCCTGGGCACGATGTATGAGGGCTATTTCGTCCTGAGCGTCACGTACTTTCCACCCTTGCTTGCGCAAAAGAAGTTCGTCGAAATGATGTTCGATGATGATGCGGAAACCCCGAACCATCGCACCCGTACCCAAGGGCTGGTTGACTACTTTAAGCGTGAATGCCTGAGTATTGAATCGCGACTGTCAGCCGCGGTGAAGCTGGAGCGCCTGCGCGGTCAGAAAGTCACCCATGAGGACGGCTCAACCACCACGCACGACGACTTCTTGCGCTGGCTGCAATTTTGCTGCACCGGCCTGAACCACCCGGTACAGCTTCCCAGCAACCCCATGTACATCGACCTGCTCGTGGGTGGTCAAGAAATGTGGGCCGGTGTGGTGCCGCGGATCGGTCACAAGTTCGTTCAGGTGGTGGCCATTGATGGTTTCCCCTTGGAATCCACCCCCGGAATCCTGACGGCGCTGGGCGAACAGCCTTGTGAGTACCGCTGGTCCTCGCGCTTCATCTTCATGGATACCCATGAGGCCGTCGCACACCTGGACAAGTACCGCAAGAAGTGGAAGCAAAAGATTCGTGGCTTCTTCGACCAAGTCTTCAACACCAACAGCGGCAATGTAGACCAGGATGCGATATCGATGGTGGCTGACGCGGAATCGGCAATTGCAGAAACCAACAGTGGCATGGTCGCGCAGGGCTACTACACCAGCGTTGTGGTCCTGATGGACGAAGACCGCACCAAGCTCGAAGCCTCCGCAAGAGCACTGTCTAAGGCCATCAATCGCATCGGCTTCACAGCCAGGATTGAAACCATCAACACCCAGGATGCCTTCCTTGGCTCCCTGCCTGGGCATGGTGTGGAGAACGTGCGCCGCCCGTTGATCAACACCCTCAACCTCGCGGACCTCTTGCCCACCAGCACCACGTGGACGGGCACCAATGCCGCGCCATGCCCCTGGTACCCGCCCTTTTCGCCGCCTCTCATGCAGTGCGTGACCCATGGTGCCACGCCATTTCGCTTCAACCTGCATATCCGCGACCTCGGGCACTCGCTGATGTTTGGACCCACGCGCGCAGGTAAATCAACCCACCTGGGGCTCATTGCCCTGCAGCTCTTGCGCTACGAGGGAATGTCGATTTATGCCTTTGATAAAGGCATGTCGATGTACCCCACAACCAAGGCAGTAGGGGGCAACCACTTCGCGGTGGCCGCCGACGACAGCAAGCTCGCGTTTTGCCCCTTGCAGTTCCTGCAGACCAAAAGTGACCGCGCCTGGGCCATGGAATGGATCGACACCATCCTGGCCTTAAACGGTGTCATCACGACACCCGGTCAACGCAACGAAATCGGCAACGCCATCATGAGCATGCATGAAAGCGGCGCGCATACCCTGTCCGAGTTCGTGCTGACGATCCAGGATGTCAGCATCCGCGAGGGCATCAAGCAATACACCTTGGACGGCATGATGGGCCACCTGCTCGATGCAGCGCAGGACGGCTTGTCGCTCTCCCGGTTCACGACCTTTGAGATCGAAGAGCTCATGAATCTGGGTGAAAAATTCGCGCTCCCCGTCCTGCTGTACCTGTTCCGCCGGATCGAACGCAGCCTGCATGGTCAACCCGCTGCCATCATCCTGGATGAGGCCTGGATCATGCTCGGCCACCCGGTGTTTCGCGACAAGATCCGGGAATGGTTGAAGGCCTTCGCCAAGAAGAACTGCCTGGTTTTGCTGGCCACGCAAAGCCTGACGGACGCCGCCAACAGCGGCATCCTGGACGTGATTGTGGAATCCACGGCCACCAAGATTTTCTTGCCCAACGTCTACGCCCGCGACGAAGACACCGCGGCCCTGTACCGGCGCATGGGGCTCAACGCCCGCCAAATTGAAATCCTTGCCACCGCCACGCCTAAGCGCCAGTACTACTGCGTCTCAGAAGCGGGCCGACGCCTGTATGACTTGGCCCTTGGGCCACTTGCCCTGTCCTTTGTCGGAGCCACCGACAAGGACTCGATCACGACGATTCAACGGCTTGAAGCGAAGTTCGGCGCCGACTGGACCCATGAATGGCTCGCAAGCAGGGGATTGAAGCTCAACGACTACGGAGTGACAGCATGACTATTGCAGAAACAATCAAGACTTGGGTCCTTAAGAAACCCACAGCTCGACCAGCCACCGACCGGAGGCCCCAGGGGGATCAAGAAAACCCTTACCTGGCCGCGCGTCGCACCGCCAATTCCCAGGCGGCGGCGAATATCGCAAACCGCCAAATGTGGCAAGTCGCAGGCATTCTGGCCTTGATGATTGCCCTGGCCAGCGTGGGCGGCATGATCTACGTCGCCAGCCAGTCGAAGTTTGTGCCCTACGTGGTGGAAGTGGACAAGCACAACGAAACCATGGCCGTGGCACCGGCCCAACGGGCCACCGACGCAGATCCCCGCGTGGTCCATGCCAGCGTGGCCGCGTTCATCAATGCCATCCGCATGGTGACACCGGACGTGGCCTTACAGCGCCGGGCCGTCTACCGGGTGTATGCCATGCTGTCCTCCAAGGATGCGGCAACGGCCAAAGCCAATGACTGGCTCAACGGAACCGACGACAGCAGCCCCTTCAAGCGTGCGGAAAGAGAAACCGTCAGCACCGAGATCACCTCCGTGCTGCCCCAGACGCCAGATACCTGGCAGGTCGATTGGGTGGAAAGCGTGCGCGACCGCCAAGGTGTCATGACGGCTGCGCCTTACAAGATGCGCGCCTTGGTCACGGTCTACACGGCGCAAACCACACCGCAAACCACGGAAGACCAAATCCGCAACAACCCGCTGGGTATCTACATCCGTGATTTCTCCTGGTCCAAACAAATTTAAGAGGCACGCACCATGAAAAAGTATGTTTTTGCAATGATCCTTGGCAGCTCGCCTCTTCTCGGCTTGACCGCCAGCAGCAACCCGGCTGATGCGTATTTCTCCACGCAAAACCCCGTTTTAACGCCACAAGAGAAGGAGGCCATCGCCATTGCGCAAAAGTGGCAAACCTCCAGCGCCACCGGTATCAAGCCAGTGGCGGGGCCCGAAGGTTCGGTGCGCTTTGCCTACGGCTCGCAGCAAGTCAACGTGGTGTGTGCCGTGCTGCAAGTGTGTGATATCGAGCTGCAGCCCGGAGAACAGGTCAACAACCTCAATGTCGGCGATCCGCGTTTCACGGTGGAGCCCGCCATCAGTGGCGTGGGTGCTGGGGAGGTGCAACACCTCATCATCAAGCCTCTGGACGTGGGCCTGGAAACGTCGCTGGTCGTTACCACGAATCGGCGCACGTACCACCTTCATCTGCGCTCCCACCGCACCGAGTTCATGCCGCGCGTGGGCTTCACCTACGCGGAAGATGCTGCTGCCAAGTGGGATGCTATCAAGACCCGTGAAGTGAAAGAAAAGCAGGAACGCACTATTCCCAAAACGGGGGAGTATCTGGGCGACCTGAGCTTCAACTACGAGATCACGGGGAACGCCTCCTGGAAACCGGTGCGCGTGTACAACGATGGCAGCAAGACCATCATCCAGATGCCCACGGCCGTGTCCCAGACCGAAGCGCCGACCTTGCTGGTGGTGCGCAAGGACGGCGGCCTGTTCACCGATGATGAAACCGTGATGGTGAACTACCGCGTGCAAGGCGACCGCTACGTCGTAGACACGATTTTTGAGAAAGCCATCTTGATTGCCGGCGTTGGCAACAGCCAAGACCGTGTCACCATCATCAAGGGGAAGTAAGCATGCGCCAACTACTCGCCCTGTCACTCATTCTGGTCGGACTGTCCGGCTGCGCCGTACCCCATGCAACAGCGCCTTACGGCAATTTCATCCAAAGCAGCGCCAAAGCCAACGACGCCAAAGTGGTCGACGACGTGATGCGCAAGCTGGTGGTGCTCTACCCACCGGCCAGCACCCGCTTTGACCTGCAGCACGCCACGCCCGACTACTTCGGCACCTCCTTGGTGGAGTCATTGCGTGCCACGGGCTATGCCGTCTTAGAGTTCCAACCGGCACCAACGCCCCTTGCAAGCGCCACCCATGCAGCTAATGCAGCCAGCCAGCCGGCGCAGGCAGAAACCGTGCACGGCCTGCCCCTGTCTTACATCGTGGACCAGGGCAAAAGCGCGGATATGTACCGGGTCACGCTCATCATCAACCGCCAACAGTCTCTGGACCGGGCCTACCAGATCGCGCAAGACGGGGTGATTTATCCGGCGGGTTACTGGGTTCGCAAGGAGTAATCGACAATGAGCGAATTCAATACTGACCCCATGTCGCCCGATTCATCACCCGATGTGGTCACGAAAAAGGTCGGCGTGCGCCGGGTCAACAACATGCCGATGTACATCGTCGGCGCATTGATGGGCTTGTTCTTGCTGGTGATGGTGTTGGTCGCCTCAGATCGTGCCGCCAAGCAACATCAGGCACCTGAAGCCAAAGCAGAAAAAGCCACTAGCACCAGCATGTTCGCAAAGGGACTCGCTGGTGACCGGCCAGACGGAATCATCCAACCCAAGGCAGCGGCTCCGCTCGCAGTCCCGGGCGCACTCACCTCAAGCGCCGCGACGCCCCCAGCGCTGAATGCAGGGGCATCCGCACCCGCAATCGCCGGTGCCATAGCTATCGCGCGCCCGGGTAACCTCGATCTGCCACCGCTCCCACCCAACTCGGCGGTTGGCAATGGGCGCTTGAATGGGCCGGGATCCAACGCGGCTACCGATGACGAACGCAACCGTGTTCGCATGATGAAACTGCAGCAGTTTGATGAAGCCGTGAAGGCCAGGACCAGCATCAATGCGACAGCACCGCGCAGCTCGGGCAACAGCAATGCAGTCCCTGGCTCCATAGATGACACGGTTGCCAAACTGGCCGCCGTACGCCAGCAACTCGCAGCGGCTGGCAGCCAAGACCCCACTGCGGCATACAAGGCGCAGTTGGCACTGGTGCAAGGCTCTGGATTTGTCGGTGGCAGCGGCGGCACCGGCGCCGCACCGCAACTATTGCGAACAGGAGCATCAGCGGACAGCGGCAACAACATGGCCCAGTTTGGGGGCAGCGGCCAAGGCGACCGCTGGAAGCTTGACTCCAAGGTCGAAGCACCCAGCTCTCCCTATGAGCTGCGCGCTGGCTTTGTCATTCCTGGCACCCTGATCTCCGGTATCAACTCCGAATTGCCAGGCCAAATCATGGCCCAGGTTGCACAAAACACCTATGACACGGCGACCGGCAAGTATTTGCTGATACCCCAGGGTTCGCGCCTGGTAGGTGCCTACTCCAGCAATGTGGCGTATGGGCAAGCCCGCGTGCTGGTGGCGTGGCAGCGCATTGTCTTTCCGGACGGCAAGGCAATGGACATCGGTGCGATGACGGGCGCCGACAGCGCGGGCTATTCCGGACTCACCGACCAAGTGAACAACCACTACTTCCGGCTGTTTGCATCGGCATTCCTTCTGTCGGGCGTCACCGCTGGCATCGCACAGAGTCAACCACAGCAAAACACGAATGCCAGCCCAACGTTCGAGACGTCAATGAGCCAGGCATTGGGTCAGCAGTTGGGACAGGTCACAGCACAGTTGATTTCCAAGAATATGAATATCGCCCCGACGCTTGAGATCCGCCCAGGCTACCGCTTCAACATCGTCGTGTCGAAGGACATGACGTTTTCGAAGCCCTACCAGGCTTTCGACTACTAACCGCAAAAGGAGTTCCTGATGAGAACAGTCACAAAAAACCCTTGGGCCACTTTAGCGGTTGCCTTAGCCTGCACTGCATGGCCATTGCCGCAGGCGCATGCCGGGATCCCGGTCATTGACGCCTCCAACCTCTCACAGAATGTGGTGACCGCGCTCCAAAGCGTGAGCATGGCATTGCAGCAAATCCAGCAGTACCAAACCCAGTTGCAGCAGTACCAGAACATGCTGCAAAACACGGCAGCGCCTCTGACGAATATTTGGGACGCATCACAACAAACCATGGGGCAGCTCAATGCGTCCATCAACTCGCTGAGCTACTACAAGAACCAGCTCGGCAGCATCAATTCCTACCTCGGGAAATTTGGCGATACGGCGACCTACATGAATTCACCGTGCTACTCGCCTACAGGTTGCACGCCGGCGCAATGGGCCGCCCTGACGAACACGCGCGTCCTTGGAAATCAGTCGCAAAAAAGAGCCACGGATGCCCTCTTTCAGGGATTGGATCAACAGCAAACGAACATGGTGAACGATGCAGCTACGTTGCAGCAGCTGCAAAACAGCGCACAGGGTGCCAGTGGCCAACTGCAAGCCACCGGCTATGCCAATCAGTTGGCCAGCCATGCGTCCAACCAGCTTTTGCAAATCCGCGGGCTGCTTATTGCCCAACAAAACGTCATTGCCACCCGCAACCAGGCACTGGCGGACAAGGAGGCCCAGGAATCAGCGGCCGCCGCACAGTTTCGCGCAGGCACTTTCCGAGCTAGCCAGCCACTAGGTTTTTAAAGGAGCACCAAATGATCACAAATCGATACTTCGCACTGATATTGGCCATGGCCTTTGCCGCCAACTTGGCCAGTTGCAGCAAAGAGAAAGCAGAACAACCTAAGGCAGAAAATTCAAGCTGTGCCGAGTGGTACAAAGAAACTGATCCTACGCGTAAGGCTGAACTTGCGAAGTCTTGCCCCCACGCCGGGCCAGCATTCAAGCCCAGTAAGCCGACAGGCTTTTGAGGCTCCTCATGCGACCGTCACCATCGTTAGTGAAGCGCGCCAGGCTCCCGCTGGTTCTTTTCCTGGCAATCGTCGCGACCAGTGGTAACGCGGCCATAGATAACGGAGGGGTGCTGAATACCGTTTTGTCGAACTATCAAGCGGCAGCAAGCACCTGGCAATCGGTAATCACCGCTCGCGCCACCTGGTTGTTCTGGTCGCTCGCCACCATTAGCATGGTCTGGACTTTCGGCATGATGGCCTTGCGCAAGGCAGATATTGGTGAGTTCTTTGCAGAATTTCTTCGCTTCACCATCACCACTGGCTTTTTCTGGTGGCTCTTGACCAACGGGCCAAATTTTTCCACTTCCATCATGGATGGACTTCGGCAAGTTGCGGCAAGTGCCAGTGGGAATCCGACAGCACTCGCACCATCAGGCATTGTTGATATCGGGTTCAATATTTTTTTCAGCGTGATTCAACAGTCATCAGTTTGGACCCCAGTCGATACCGCGTGCGGCATTCTAATTTCAGCAATCGTGCTGGTCGTTTTGGCTCTGGTTTCTGTGAATATGCTGATATTGCTAATTAGTGGCTGGATTCTGGCCTATGCCGGCATCTTCGTGCTCGGTTTTGGCGGATCCAAGTGGACTTCCGACTTGGCGATTGGCTACTTCAAGAGCGTCCTTGGCGTGGCCCTCCAGCTCATGACCATGGTTCTATTGGTAGGGATCGGCAAGTCCTTTGTTGACCAGTACTACAACGCTATGAGCGCCGGCATCAACATGAATGAATTGGGTGTCATGCTGGTGGTCTCGGTTGTTCTGCTGGCACTGGTCAACAAGGTTCCACCACTGATTGGTGCTCTGGCGGGTGGCCACATTCACGCACTTGGACAGGGCTTTGGTGCAGGCGAGGCCGTTGGGGCCGCAGCCATTGCTGGTGCAGCGGTCGCTACGGCGGGCGCTGCGATGGCGGGGGCTGCGAGCAGCATGGGCGGTGGTGCCCAAGCCGTTATGGCTGCATTCTCGAAAGCAAATGCCTCGGAAAATGGCGGCGGCGGCTCCGGCATGGGGGACATGCTAGCTGCAGCAAATGAAAGTTCCAGTGACGATAGTGGTGGTGGCAGCACCCTGGCCGCTGCGATGGGTGATGTTGGTGGCACTTCTTCGATGGCTAGTAGTTCATTTGGTGGCAGTTTGGCCAGTCAAACCAATGGAGGCAGTAGCTCGCCCGGATTGGGCTCCGGCGGCTCAGAAGGCGGCGCTCCCGGCGAAGTCCAATCGGGCAGCTCAAAGGCGACAGCCGCAGCCTCCGCGGCCTCTTCACTGGCTGGCAAGGCTGGCCGTGTAGCAGCTGGTACGGTCGGCAATCTGGCTAAAGGCACATGGGATGTTGCCCAGACCAAGGCCAGTTCCATAAAGGAAGCGGCCATGGAAGCCATGAGCCAATCCACGGGCGGAAAAATTGCGGCGGCCATCAACGCACGCGCACAGAACGAAGCCACCGCAATGGCTGCGGATGCAGCCTTTGACAACAACAGCCTGTCTGCAGGCAATCAAACCTCAGCGGATGCCGAATCTGAAGTGGCGGCTTTCCGTGACGGCCCAGCCAAGACCTAGTAACTGTGAAGGGACATGTACGTGAAAACCAATAACTTGATCGCATCGGCCTTGACTACAGCAGCCGCATTAGCCTCAACCCCGCTGTCAGCTCACGCTCAAGCTGAATTGACGGGGGATACCCGTCTCGCCTGCGAAGCGCTACTTTGCCTTGCCTCCGGCACACGTCCTGCCGAGTGCACGCCTTCCTTGTCTCGTTACTTCAGCATTTGGTCCAACAATTGGTCAGATACGATCCAAGGACGGATTAACTTCCTTAACCTGTGTCCTGCTGGCCGTCAAACACCGCAAATGTCTTCCCTGGTCAGCGCCATTGCGAATGGCGCCGGTCGATGCGATCCCGCATCCTTGAACCAGGATCTGCAAGTATGGGTCTACCAAGGCAAGGGCAGCAGTTACGTCTACATCAGCAATCAATTGCCGGAATATTGCTCTGCGTACATCACCAACGCCTACACATATTTTGGTGACCAAACGCCAAAATATGTTGGACAACCCATGCAGGGCGGCTATTGGGTATCTGCCGCTCAATATGGCGCGGCCTATAACACCTGGCTTGAAAGACAAAGGCAACTCCAGCTAAACAACTGGGACACCGGCGGGGGCAACTAAGTCCTATTGAACCATGCTATCGCTGGAAATCCCTCCCAATCTACAAGAGTGTGTCATTTGCTCCATTTCGGCCGCAGCAGCATACGAAATTCCAGCCAATATTGTCCTGGCAGTTGCCGAAAAAGAAGGCGGCAAGCCGGGCCAATGGGTGCCCAACCCAAACGGTACTTACGACGTTGGCCGAATGCAATTCAATACGGCTTACCTCAAAACCCTTGCCAACTACGGGATTACTGCCAACGACGTCGCAGCAACGGGGTGTTATTCCTTCCATCTGGCAGCATGGCGATTACGTCAACACATCCAACATGACACCGGCGACCTTTGGACACGGGTGGCGAACTACCATTCCCGGACCTACACACACAACCAAACCTACCGCGCAGACTTAATGGTGAAAGCAGCGAAGTGGGCTGATTGGTTGGCCGGGCGCTTTGTCACCTACGACGTGGCCAGGACCAGCGTGCAAACATTTGCTCCGGTTGGGGCTGTAACGGCAAGTTCACGACCGTCAGCAGAACTTGCATCCGTCCCCGCATATGTTCCCCGTCAACTCATCAACGGACGGCCATGAAGCGCACTCCAACTTTAGCGGCTAAAGAATTGACCCAGGGTCAAGATTCAGGGTATCGCGCAGCGTGGCCGCAACTTCGTGTTCCAAACGGTTCCATTGAAGCGCTAAAGTGGCTGGCCCTGGTGCTGATGACCATAGATCACGTCAACAAGTTCTTGTTTAACGGCATCAACGATGCAGCATTCGCGGTTGGCCGGATTGCTATGCCCTTGTTCTTCGTCGCATTTGCCTACAACCTGTCACGGCCCGGTGCGCTGGAATGTGGTGCGTACCCACGCACCATGAAGCGGCTCGCAGTCTTTGGTACCTGCGCAATGCCGGCATTTGCCGTTCTAGGTGGTATTGATGCAGCGATCCAGCCACTCAACATCATGTTTACGCTGCTTGCCATGACTACCATCAGCTACATGATCGACCGTGGCACCCCGGGAAGCATCACCGCATCAGCGGGCTTGTTCTTTCTATGTGGTCCAGCAGTCGAATACGGCTGGCCTGCCTTGGCATTCGGCTTAGCCACATGGTGGTACTGCAAGAAGCCAGGTATCAAGTCCTTGACACTGGCATTTGCCAGCCTGGGAACCCTTTGGGTCATCAATCACAATCTATGGGCATTAATGGCCGCGCCGGTTGTACTTATGGCTGCACGGATCGATCTCCGTGTCCCTC
>Ga0316223_1003336_pt1 | contig 12097 bp, 32 predicted proteins | sample TBH18009metaG_FD_206007 | JGI IMG/M metagenome (GOLD analysis project Ga0316223, IMG submission 206007) | Freshwater microbial communities from Trout Bog Lake, Wisconsin, USA - TBH18009 | ecosystem: Environmental > Aquatic > Freshwater > Lake > Hypolimnion/Profundal zone | place: USA: Wisconsin...
ATAACAACAACTATAGCACACTTTCTCTACTTTGTCAAGTCGGTTTTCTCACATACGCGAGATTCCCTAAATAACGGTAGGTATCGCGTACACATACACGCGATTACCCCTTTCGGGGCGGATTATCGGATTCCTTCCAGGATTTCCAGCACGTCCATCAGAACGTTGCCCTTCAGAACGTTCTCACAGTAAGAGTGAGGGCATTCCTGAACCTGACCACGATTAGGGCTGTAGGCGCTAATGATTTCGATTAACTGCTGACGCTGTTCAAAAGTGAATTGGTAAGTGTTCATCAGGTTCCTTTCAACTTGATAACAACCACTATAGCACACAAATTTCAATTTGTCAAATTGTTGCCTCGCGTACGCGAATCCTGAAATCTCCAGGAATCCTCGCGTACATACATACGCGATTAGCCCCATTACTGGGGCTGGGGGCTAAATGAACTCGAAGGGGTCGCGGTCTTCGAAAATCTCTTCCCACTCGGAAAATGAAGGTGCAATCCCGTCCTCTTCCCACTCCTGCATAAGGTACTTGTAATTCTCAGCAATACGTTGGCCCTGCTCGTCAAACTTTGACATAACAACCCTTTCATTAGTTGATGCTACCAAGTATAGCATATAAACCGTAGTTTGTCAAATCTTGGACTCGCGTACGCGAAAACCCTGAAATCCCCAAGTATTCGCGTACATACATACGCGACGACGTTAGGGGCAGAGCGAACACTCGTTCGCCCCACCCCTTCAGACTACTTCAGCGCCCTCTGCTCTGCGCTGGCTTCGTAGATTGCGGCTAGCAAATCGGAGATTGCCATCTCAGCCTTAAACAGACTGTCGAACATAAGAGACTGTCCGCCGTCGTTGTCGTCAATGAGCAACTGAACACTACCATTGGTGAGAATGGATACTTCCGGCATAACTACCTTTCTTGTCGAGGTCATTTACCAAGACATAACAACTCTATCATAAAAACTGCACTTTGTCAAGGGGATTTTTTTCGTACACGCGAGGTTTTCTAAAAACTACCAGGACTTTCCCAAAAATACGCCTCGCGCACGCGATACATACGCGACGTGTACCCGCGCACGCTCCCGCACACGCGACATGTGCGCACGCACATACGCGACCCGTACGCACGCACGCGATAGGGGGATTTGGGGCGGGCTTTCGCCCACCCCAAACTCCTACCAGGTCCGGCAGTTTCGGCAGATGTGAATCTTGCGGAACTTGCCGTCCTCGTCGTTGCCATCAATGGTGTACCACTCCTGCAAATCTTCGGTGCTGCAGTAGTCACAGGTTACAATGTCATCAACGAACACTTGTTCGCCTTTCTCTCAAACCGGTGCTTAACCGGAATACAACCACATTAGCACACAAATTGCACTTTGTCAAGTCACTTTTCTGAGAAATTTCTCACACACGCGATTTTCCAAAAATTCCCTGACTTTCCTGAAATACACGTCGCGTACGCGACACATACGCTCGTACGCGACGCACGCTCGCACGCACATACGCGACGCACGCGGGCGTACGCACGCACGCACGCGAGGCAAAGTTATCCACAGGGCTGTGGATAACCCTGTGGATAACCTGCTCTCCTTACATCTCGTTAATCATGTTGAGGCCACGTCGAACGTAGTTCATCTGCTTTGAGGTTGTCACGCTGTAGCGGTTTGGGTTTTCCCAGATTTCGCCGGTGTTGCGGTCAAAGGTAGCCATCAAGGTGTAGTACGAGTAGATGCGGTACTGGCGGTCCTCGTTTACGCCCTTAAGGTTGTTGCCCTGAAAGGGGAGGGTGTTTGCGATTGCCGCTACGCAATCCTTAAGTGAAGTGTAAGCCATTGGTATTCCTTTGGTCAGTCTCAACGCTTGTCGTTGATGGTATCAACTATAGCACACATTTTTCATTTTGTCAAGTCGGTTTCTGAAAAAATCCTCGCGTACGCGAAACTCCTAAAATCCTGAAGTCTTCGCGTATGCTCGCACACGCACGCACGCGACGGGTACGCACGCGCACGCCCGTACGCACGCGACAGGGGGGGACTAAGCCCAGAACTTCCCTTCCACCCAAGTCCCAATGTCTCCGCAGTCCTCGCACCTGACGTGAGCGCCGAAACCGTCTATGCCAGCAAAGCGAACGTCCCCACCACAGGTGCAGTGCACGGCGGTGTCGTTGAGGTTGCCAGGGTGAGTGACAATAAGCATAAAAACTCCTTGATAAGTTGATGAAATCAAGTATAGCACACTTTTTGCAGTTTGTCAAGTCAGGAATAAAAAATGTCCACGCAACTTTTTTGTAAAATCTCCAAAAATTCCTAATGAACACGACGTGTACGCGATATGTACGCGATTCGCGCACGCGAAAAAAAAAGAGTTGCGTATACGCACGCGAAAAAAAAGAGTCGCACGCGCCCGCGCGAAAAAAAAAGGGCTTGCGCATTTCCCACAAATCCCTCGCGTCCGTGTGCACGCGCCCGCACGCCCGCCCGCGCCCGCACACGCGACACGCGCCCGCCCGCCCGCCCGCGCCCGCGCGTACGCACGCGAGGCCAGTTTTCCCCAAGTTTTCCACAGTTTTCCCACAGGCTCGCGCCCGCTTGCGTTTTCCAGGGATTTCTCGCGCGTGAGGGTTTTCCAAGATTTTCTCGCGCGTGAGGGGTTTCCCAAAAAGTCCTCGCACGTCACACGCGATTCCCTGAAGTTTCCAGAGTTTTCGCGGGCACACGCGATTTCCCAAAAACTTCCCAACTCTTCGCGCGTATACGCGTCGCGTACGCGATACACACGCGACACGCGCACGGGCGCACGCACGCGAGGCATTTTTTTTCAACAAGTTTTCCACAGGGCAGAAAGTTATCCACAGGGCAGACTTCACCCTGTGGATAACCTGTGCCTAACTGATATGGCTGTTGATTAGATTGGCGATACGCTTTAGGTCTTCTGATACCGGCGCTTCTTCGCCAGTCCAGTCCAGGGCCTCACTTTCTAGGGCCAGTACTACGCCTAGCCACTCGTCCACCGTCATAGTCACGGTTACTTCTTCATTCCACTTCTTCATTTTTTTTGTCCTCTGAGTTTTTTTTAATAACTGGGGGAGCGGTCTAGGGCTAGTCTCCCGACTATCCCGACCCCATCTCCTACCAATCGTCACCGTAGTTGTCGCTTGTGTAGTTATAGTTAGCCACTGCACGGTAACTTTCAATAACTGCACTGTCATCTAGCAGGTAATCCAGGTCTGAGTTCATAAGAACTTCAGTGATAACTTCATTTTGCTTGCTCATTGCTTGCCCTTTCTAGGCTATTTTTTGTTTAAGAACTTTTTTTTAATAACTGGGGGGTACTACTGGGGGGGGTCTCCCCCCCCCTGGTCCCCTACTGGGTAACCTTTCGGCGCTTCCAAGACTGGCCACCATTCTCGAATCGCTCTAAGTGTGTGCCAAGATTCACCAGGTAATCAAAGCCCTCCTGGTCATCAACTGGCTTGCCAACTTTTGCCGTCTGGGCTTTTTTTGCCAACTGGGCGAGGTAGTCAGCCCGCTGGATTGCGGTCATCTTTTTGACTAGTCCACGCTGTCTGTAGCCCTTGCCGTTACTGTCTAGCACTGGTTCTTTGGGCTTTTGGTTGCTTTCAATCTCTAGCCAAAAAATCTCACCGAAACTTTTTTTGATAACTACGGTTATCTTCTCTAGGTCGGTGTTGTTGCTTACGAACTCGTCAGAGATGATGATTAGGCTGGTTGTGCCGTCATCTTCCAGGCGGGCTGATAGCCATTTGCAAGCGCCGTTACCTCGTTGTAGGTCGCCCCTACGGTAGTCCGCTATCTTCCCGCCGATAAGGCTACTAGCGTCAAGCGTATCGGCCATCAGGTCGAATGCCGGGGACATTTTGCCACGGGAGGCTAATGCTTCATAAGTGCCATTTTTGGTGTTCATAGTTACCCTTTCAAAGGTTAGTTAGTGTGAAAATGTTTCACGTGAAACACGAACAGTTGTTCGCTTTCGTTTAATGCTTGGTAATGCTATGCGCTTAGCGCTTTCTAAGTAGTTATTCAGTTATCAAGGAGCCTCGCGTATGTTCTGCGATAAATCCATTCTGGCATACGGAGACCCCAAGAATCAAGTCACAAAGACTATTTTTTTTACCCCTCTGACCAGGCATTTTGCAACATAGGCAAAAAAACTTTGCAAAAAAAAATGGCGAGGCCCCCTAAATGAGCGCCAGCGAGGGGGCGCACAAACAGCGAATTTTTTTTGTGGTGCCAACGCGCCTGACTTTCAACCCCTTATATCCGAACATTTGTTCAATCATAAAAACCTTGACGTGGGTCCCTTTTGGGGTATACTGTTTATATGTCAAAGGCTATTAGACGTTCAGATGAGAAGGTATTCGACTACGTACTTTTCAACGGGGAGAACCTGGAAAAGGCACGTCAACTCTTCAAAGCAACGAATAGTCGTGTTTTCGAGGTCATTGTCTGCAAGACAGAGAGTGGTTCGCTGGAAATGCGGGTCTTTGACCACAACTACCAACGTTCCATCTTTGCTGCTGTTGACTCATACATTGTAAATGTGGGGGGGATGCCTGAGGTATACGAAACGGGTCCCTTTTTCAGGCTGTATACCACCTTCCTAAGCCCTAAGACGAAAACGGAAGTAGAAGCCGCAGAATCGCAAACTAAACCTCTCTGGGACAACCTGAACAACACTCTGCACATCAGAGATGCGTTTAACATCCATTTCAACAATGGAAAGCAGTTCCAAGGTACCAATTCTTCGGTTGGTAACTACTGTTACAACGGTAACTGCGGTAAGTGCTCAAAAAATAATTTGGGGGCTACGGAGTTCAGGATTACGTCTGACTTTGATGAGAAGGCGTTTCAGGAGTTCCTTGGTAAGAGTATTCCGTTTAGCGCTACCTACAAGGTAACAAGCGCGGGTAGGTCGTTTGAGAAGGTAACCATTGTTGCGGGTGCTTTGTTTGGAACAGAAATGGTTCCGGGGAGCACGCTTGTCCGTATCAGCGATGGACGCCTGGCACACGTCCCCAACTACACGTCCCCCTTCTAAGCATCATTTATTACTATGGACTTATTAATAACACTCATAGTACTAGTAGCGGCTTTTGGCGTTCTGTACGAACTAAGCAGATAAAACACCCCCATTTTTGAAAAAAATTTTTGAAAGGCCTCAGTTTACGTATAGTTAGTAAGTTGAAGGAAGTAAAGATGGTTTTTTTTAGGTATGTAATGGGAAAGCCATTACCATACGAAGGCCGTAGTATCGTTTAAATATACCATAAAGTCCCCCCGAATGTAAAATGTATTGTATTTACTTTATACATAGGCGTGTCAAAAGATAGACACGAGAAACTGACAAACTGGCGGAGTCGGCAAGATTCGAACTTGCGGGGCTTTAACACCCACTAGGTTAGCAACCCAGCGCTTTCGGCCACTCAGCCACGACTCCATAGGGCAGACGGCGGGATTCGAACCCACGACAGGGAACTGGTTAGGCTCCCCAACGTTACCATTACGCCACGTCTGCTGTTTTCGCAAGTCACTTAGTAAACATTTCCTTGCACACGACAACCAGGGGTAGCCAGGCACCACCTTTAACCAATACATTGAGGCGGTTGCAAGCCATCCCCAACTTAAGTTTACTACTGGTCATAACCTTAGTGGCAGCGTCGGGAGTCGAACCCGAATCTCTGGCTTATGAGGCCAGTGCCGTACCGTTGGGCCACGCTGCTTTGAGAAATTACAGAGATTCTCGAATGGCGTTGAAGACGTGTGCCTGGCGGCGAGCGTCAATAACGTTCAAGTTAAGTCGCTTGTAGTTGAGGGCAAGTTCCTCTTCCAAGCGGTCCAACTTCTCAATGAGTTTCTTCTTCCTAATCCACATATCTTTCATACCCTTCTGTGTTGTCGCATATCTTTGCTATTTCGTCTAGAGTAGCACGGATTCTTTGCAGAGTGTTGTCAATCGCCCAAAATTCTACAATTATGTCCAGGTTGTCAAGTTCGTCCATTAGAGAATCTCCGGCGAGGGAAATCCAGCCAGGTAGTTAATCTTCTCGTAGAGTTTAACGTACTGACCGCTGTAGGATTCTTTACTGCGTTGAATCTCGCCAATCAGGAGCCCCCGGAGCAAAATCAGTTCGTTGGAGTTGAAGATGTCCCTAATCTCAGTCATGCCTTAACCCTTAATCCAGTTGTTGGCATCAACTTCAGACTTCGGTGTAGCAACCGCCTTTGGGTAGCAGAATACGTTCTTAGTCTTCTTGTGATACCAGGTCCCACTTAACGGTGCTTGATTAATTTTCTTCTTGCATACTGCGCACTTCATTGCTTTGCTCCTTTTCTAGCATTTCAATCCAGCCCATAACAATAACGTATGCGTCATAGCGTCCATCGTCGTAGGCGTATAGCCTATCAACATTGTTTAGGGCGCGAAGGTTCTCTATGTTACCAATGGCTCGCCCGACCATTCCTCTTAGTTGTTCAATCATTTCGTTTTCTTTCATCGTTGGTGTGGCTTTAACTTGAAGGGTCGTGTTGGACCTGGAGCCTCTAGGCGCTCCCCGCAATCGGGGCAGAACATACGTCGCCAAGGACGCTCGACCAATTCACCGTCAAGATTGGTGGTCTTTTCAATGTGTGGGCAATCGTTCACGAATAATACCTTTCGTCTATAACCCTATATTCTGGGTCTATTTTGAACGGATAGCATTCAAAAAACTTTATCAAATCGCAAGGCCATTTAACAGTAAGGTTTGCATTTGGACCGGCGCATCCTTTGCAGTAGGCAATCGGTTCAATCTTCCCCTGGCTTAATTCAAGTGGTGAATGTTTTAGTCTTAGTTCATCGGGGGTCATACTTCTGCTCCGTCAGGGTGTCCTAAAGCCTTCCCCTTTTCGCAGGGATATGGCTTCCAGCAAGTTCTACACCACCGGTCTTTTCGGTCAGTATTCCCATCATGATTATGGTATTCAATCAATGATTCGTAAGCGTCCAATACCTTGATTACGTCGCAGGGTGATTGGGTGATGCAGGTGGCGCACACCGGAAACCATTCCGTGTGCGGTTGAGGCTGGTGCTTTTCTCGTAGGGCTTGGCGTTCCTCGGGGTTCATTCTGGTAAACCCAACTCAACGTTAATGTCTTCAATCTTTTGCATGGCTCGCTCAAAGTCCCATGCGTCCAGTACCTTGATTACGTCGCAGGGGTAGCCATCGGCACTGTAACAGGATTGGCATTGGTCATCGCCTTCGTTATTCCCGACATGGTGCTTCTTTCGTAGGGCTTGGCGTTCGGCTTGGTTCATTTTTTGGTCACCGTTTCTGTGATTGAGTAGGCGTTTGGCATTACTTGCCCAACCACCTACCAAACAAGAACCCATCGACGGCACAAATAATGAAAATGATGATTATGCGGTAAATCATTCTTCCACCTTTTCAAAGTCTCCGTCCCATCCTAACTGAGATAGCCATGCTGCGAAGGCTGCACCCATCTCTTCATCCTTGATTTGGTGATGCTTCACAAACTCATCAAAGTCGTCAAAGGGTTCTTCGGCGTTCATAGTTCTTCTCCGAACTTGGGGCAGTAGGAGACCTCCGGGTGGCAGTTTTGGCAACGTGCTTTCATCGTTTCCTCATATTGTTTAGGGCAGTTACTGCCACCAACGTCATTGTTACTGCAAAAAGTACGCTCATTCCTCAACCTTCTCAAAGTCTCCGTCCCAGCCAAGTCCTGACAGCCACGCTGCAAAGGCAGCGCCAATCTCGTCGTCTTTGATTTGATAATGCGCTACGTACTCGTCAAAGTCATCGAACGGACTCTGGCGTTCTTCGGGGGTCATAGTTGGCTCCTAATTAGTTCTTGGTTCAACTGAAAAATGATTTGGTATTGCTTTTCAAGCAGTTCGTAGTCTTCTAAAACCTTGATTGCGTCGCAAGGGTAATCGTAACTAAAACAGCCAGAACAGCGGTCATCGCCCTCGTTGTTCATTTTCCAACGGTGCTTTTCTCGTAAGGCTTGGCGTTCATCCGATGTCATAATGTTTCTTCACATTTCGGACATCCCCCATCCCAATAACGGAATGGGCCATAAATACTTATCCATACTCTACCGAGACTTGCTATGATTATCCATTTAGCCCAAATGGCTTGCTTGATAAGACGAACTCGCCAGGCGGACAATTCTTTTGGGTATCGTTCTACGTGTATGCGTACGGTACGGTAATGCTTGTGATTTTCCCTTAGGGCTTTACGTTCTTCGGGTGTCATAGTCTGCTCTCGTTCCCTTCTATGTGATTGTCAATGATGTCAGAAAGTTGCTGCACTGCGTCCCACCAACCGTCGTAATAACCTTTGTATTGGTCCGTCACTGGCTCTTCCATTTCATTTGGACGCAATGGTTTGTGCGCCATTAACTTTTCAGCAACAAGGGCAAGTAGAAGTTCTTCCGCACGGTTCTGTGCAAACATCAATGCTTTGCGTTCTCCTGAAATCATTGGTTGCCTCCGACCTCTGTGCACACAAGGTGTAGTTGGTGCGACGGTGCGCTATGAGTGACGGTGTGAGCGTCGGCGTGCTTCTGAAGCAACACAGCGCCACCTACAATGACCCAAAATAACAAAGATGTCACTGCCATGTAAGACGCAAAAGAAGGTTGTGGTGGTGATTGCTTAATCATTGCTTTCCTGTTCCCCAAAACAAACCTTATCAAAAACGTCGCACACCCTTTTTAGAAGACTCATTAATTCTGGCGTAACGTCGTAACCGTTCTCTTCCACGGCGTAGTGTAGAACGTCATCAAGAATTAACAGTTCCTTCCAACTGAATTCAATCTTGTAACTCACTCGGTCTCCTCAGGGTGAACGGAAAACATCAAACCCTCAAGAAGACCTTCAGTGGCCCTGTACTCTTCAAAAGAAATCACTTCAACGGGGCTGTTCTCATCAAGAAGCAAAAGAATGTCTTTGCAGGCCTGAATGTATCCCCTGTGCCAAGGACGATACCAAGGCGACTTAGAAGAGGCGTTTAAAGTTGCCCACATTTTTGCTGACGATGACATTAGTTAAACTCCAAAGGTACTATTACTTTTTCCAAGAACTTCTTGTACAAATCTTCAGGAGTGCCTTCATTGACAAGAATGTAATCTTGGTCGGTGTAGGCAATCTCTGAGACGTGTGCGTTGATTGGCGTGTAGCCCTCACGGGTGATACGAACGATAATTCCGCCACGGTCTTGAATTGCCTTGGCTTCGTTTGGAAAGCGAACGTCCGTAACGACCAATTTTTCACCATGGAAATTGTTAAACAAGGCATCAACCCAAACATTTTCTCCGTGAACGTCTCGACCCGCTTCTGTTCCGAACTTTTGTAAAAGTTCCCTTATCTCCGTGTGTTTGCGTTTTGCTTCGTCCCACCCAATTGAGTCAACTATTTCTTGAACTCTTTCAATCGTACCATCTGACTTAACGACATCTGGATTCAAAGCATACAAAGAGCGTCTGATTGGCTCAGCCAATGCACGCTGTTCGTAACCAAGGTTTTTAGTCATTTCATCCGCAAGGGTATTTTTACCGCTCCCGGCTACACCGCATAAACCCACTAACTTCATTTTAATTCCTTTCTTTTAAGTAAATAATAGCAGATTCCAAATTGACAATCGAATCTTTAAACAAACCTAAAGCGGTGTTGCAGTTACTACAAAGAAGACCACGCACATTTCCCGTTTTGTGATTGTGGTCAACGGCTAATGATTTTTCAGCGTTTTGTTTTTTTTTGCAAATTGCGCAAAGACCGTTTTGAGTTTTTAAAATTTCCTCGTATTCAGAAACGGTTAACCCAAAAATAGCAAGTTTTGTCCTCTTGTTTGTTTCCTTGAATATTTCTGGGTTCTTTGACTTGTAATTAGAAAAATATTGACTTTTCTTTGTCTTTTGAGTTTGCGTTCTTTTGTTGCTTTCCCTTTTTGCCAATTTTGAACATTCGGCACAATAAAGGTAAAGACCACTTTTTGTTGACTTTGAAAGCGGAAACCTTTCTTTGTTTTTTTCTATTTTGCATCTTGAACAGATTTTTGTCTCTGTTTTAATTTGGGAATAAATCCTTTTAACGCAAGAAATGCAACGTCTTTCGCCTTGCTCGTATTCTTCAAGTTGTTTTACAGAGTGGCAGGAAATGCACCTTCTGTCCTTCAATATTTTACTCATATTGTAAGGATACCACAAAAAACAAATAAGTCAACCATTTAAAAATGAACTGACGGGAAGACCGCACCCTTCGCAAAGACCGATGATAAGTTCCTGCTCAAGGTATTCCTTATCCGCATCTACTCGGTACATAGTAAGACCAAGTTTCCCTGCAAAGTCTCGCTCTAGTTTTGCACCAGTTGAGTTTTCCCAACCAGGCATAAACGCAATAGCGTCGCTCTTAAGAATTGCTTCGTAGTCACGCTTCATAGCAAGGTGGAAGTCTTGCTCGGTGAAAACAACGTCGGGGTCATTTTCATCAAAGCCAATCTCTCGGTCAATCTCTGCCGGAGAAAAAACTTCCCAACCTGCATCACGCAAGTAAGCAGTGTTCTTGTCGAACGCTGGAAAGTTCCATTTGTCGTAGCCCCTCATAGGGCCTGCTAAATAAATCTTCTTCACTTTGTACCTTTCAATTATCCTCGAATTTTGCTAATGATTACAAGCGCCTCGTAAAACGCTTGAGCAAAACCAGTATCGTACTCACCGCCGCGAACCTGCGCCAATTTGGTGTGGTGTTCTGCTTGAGCACGAATTGCGTAATACGCCTCGTCTAGTTTCTTGCCCATTTTTTCCTTTCACTTGAAGTGGCTGAGGGAGAGGGTTTCGAACCCCCAATGGCCAGATTCAAAGTCTGGTGCGTCTGCCAATTCCGCCATCCCTCAATTTTTAATTATTTAATGCTTCGAGTTTCCTCAACCTCTGCGCCGCTCTCTTGCGTCGTGAATCTTCGCGCATCCATTCCATGCAATCAAAACATTTGCACTTATGCTTTCTGTAACCGTTTAGGGTGCCATGAACAAGAGGTTTTGTAAACTCATTAATTGTTTTGATTTTGTGACAATGATAACACAAAACCTGACACTTAAGCAATTCTACTTCTCTGACTTCCTTGCGCCTACTCCAAATTTGACTAGGTTTTAAAGTCTTTTCTTGGCGATTTATATGGTCAACTTCCAAGTTTTCCGCAGAACCACACTGAACGCATTTACCGCCTTGTAAAGCAATCCACTCAAAACGACGTGCTTGAATCCACTCGTTTTGAAAGTTGTTTTGTTTTTCCTTATTCTTATATGCCATCGCTGGTCTGGTACGACTCGAACGTACAACCTGAGGATTAACAATCCCCCGCAACTGCCAATTGTGCTACAGACCAAGAACCACTTAGCGCAAACGCTTCTTAGGTGCTGCTGCCTTCTTGACAGGAGCCTTTGAAGCGGCTGGCTTTGGAGCCGGTGTCGGTGCGGGCGCAGGCGTCAAAGCGGCAATCTGTTCCTGTACCTTCTCTACCTCGTCAAGAATTGTGTTGAAGGTGTTCTCAACGTGAGTGATGTATTCCGTTGCCTCTGCTTCGTACTTCTTAGCCTTCTTCAGGATTACAGTGATAACTGCACCTGCGGTACCGGCCCAAGAAGCAGCAACTGAGGAAATAACCGATGTGGTTGCTGACATTTTTTCTCCTATAGGTCCCCGCTATTGCGGTTGCAATAAAGGTACCACTTATTCAAACGTATGTCAAGTACTAATGCTTGATTTTTTTAGACGGTGATGTACTCTTTTGTTATGCAGTTTGTTGAAATTGAATCCATGGGGCACGAAGCCCATCCTCTCCTTACGGAGAAGCACTATCGCAATTTCTGCACAATTTGTAATAAAGAAATTGTAATGTCTGATAACAAACAATGGGTTCACGATGATAAGCGATGACGAACTAACCTACATTAGGGAAATTCTTGCCCGGACCGACATTGTTTACGGTCTTGAAAATGTCAATCCCTTACTGGAAGAAATTCTGGACACAATTGTCAGCGACATAGATTGGCTGATTGAACGCCTGGAAAT
>Ga0316223_1003340_pt1 | contig 12086 bp, 10 predicted proteins | sample TBH18009metaG_FD_206007 | JGI IMG/M metagenome (GOLD analysis project Ga0316223, IMG submission 206007) | Freshwater microbial communities from Trout Bog Lake, Wisconsin, USA - TBH18009 | ecosystem: Environmental > Aquatic > Freshwater > Lake > Hypolimnion/Profundal zone | place: USA: Wisconsin...
TGGTTAATCCGGTAACGTATGGCGTGCCAAGGATGCGCTGGCGAAGAATCAACGCCACCCCATCATTCGTATTCGGGACTCCAAGAATACTCTGAAACAACGGCGTCCCTGTCTGTAGATTAAGGAACCATTCACCCTGTAGCAATAATAGCCGCGTTTGAATCGCCTGAGCTACAGCATTAATACCCGAAAGGAAATTCGATAGCCCCTGCCCGCGCAAAGGATCGCCGCCCGCTGAGGTAAACGTGACTGAAGTCCCGCTGGAGATCGTGGTCGTGGTCGTAAATGGAGCAATACTGACAACCGTTCCGTTCACCGAGGCCACCGGCGTACCTGAAGGTATTCCAGGCACAGAAACAATTTGTCCTTGCGCGAGTCCATTTCCGATAAAGGTCACCGTACTGGGACTGAGCAATTCAGTGACCGGCTGTGACAAAGTTATGGTGATCGTACTGCCGGAAATACTAAACGCCGCCGCAATTGTTCCAGTGGCTATCCCTGCCCCATTGACCGACATTCCAACAACTGCCGTCCCCGCCTCGAATACCGTGGCTTGCGGGCCGGAAAGCGATGAAGTAGGAATCGTCATCGTATACGCTGCGAACGTCACATAGATGCCGCCAACTGCGGAAATCACAGGCTGCGACAATGTGACCGTATCGCCCGATACGGAAACCACCAGCGTATTCGGTTGAATCGCAGGATTGGTGAATGTCAGATTGTTCGAACTGATCGCGGCACTCGTAGGCAAAGATATCGTTACGTTCGTCCCGGAAATGGAGACTATCTGAGTATTCGACTGAATGCCATACCCGGCGACAATTTGCCCTGCCCGTAAATTTGAAGCAGAACCAACGACGATCACACTGGAACCTAAACTAGCCGTTCCCGTGGTTGAAACCACCGCAGTAACCAGTTGACCGGCAGCGATATTGCTGGACGATGAAACCGTCATGTTTGTCGATCCAGCTAGTGCCGTCCCGTATGTCGATGCGTAATTGGCCGTCGCTGAACCGCTGACCGCCGCCGCTACGGTGAAGCTGCTTGCACCGCTCGAAACATCAGCCGCCATCGTTGTGGTCAAGGTCGATGGAGATGAAAGTTTTCGATATGTAAAAACGGGAAGTGACATAACTATGCTGGAGGCCCGGTTTGCGATCCGCCCGACTGAACACCGCTGTGCCGATGCGTCTTGATAACGACTCCATCGACCGTTGCGTTGCCGTTTTGGCTTGTGATGGCAACCGTTTGGCCCTGTAAGGTCAACGCGCCGGATGCCTGTATGTTGATGTTCTTCGTCGCGTTCACTGCGACATTCGGAGCAGTTATCGTGATTCCATTCGTCGCAAGGTCAATAACCACTTTCCCGTCATCGCTGCGAATCTGCATGGATTTCGTGGAGTAATTCTTTAATCCGCGCGGCGTGCTGCGAAGCCCGAATATCGCAACTGCATCCGAAAGGCTGTGCCGACGAGCCGTGATCGGCTTATTATTCAACCCACCATTCTGCCACCAGGAATCCAATTCATTATCAGAAAAAACAAGCAGGCATTCGTCCCCGGCCTGAATCGGCATTGTCAGATTCCATCCACCGGCAGACGGGAAGACCACAGGAACATCCTGAATCACTCCGGTATTCGTCAGTTGAGAACCGCTCATGCCACCGCCAGGAGGAACGTAAGTCGCCTGAATGTTTATCGGGCCATCAACGCCATTGAGATTGTATTGGATGCGCTCGTTGATCGCAAAACGCACGCTCACCGTAGCAGGAGGACCGGGGAAGAACTCCTGAACGATTGCCGGGACAGCTACCCGCAATCCTTCATTGATGATTTGCGCGATTTGCCGGAATCGACTGGTCGATTGCCCAAGTCGCTGCGGGATGTTGACGCCGAAGTTGCTATCCTGCGTCGGCCCCGGTGTCGGAGCCGTTACGGGCAATGGCTGCGAGTTGAAAGTTGACATTTTGTTATCCCACCGCCGGCGATGTGATGTTCAGGAAATTGCGGAAGAACTGATTTGTCAGTCCGGTGATTTCGGTATACCAATCGGCATTGCCGCCTCTGGTGTCGCCAACATGCCGGATACCGGCTACAACGTAATTACCGCCCTTGTCCAGAATCGCAGGATAGCCCGGTATGGTGTAGGGAAACTGGTTAATAACCGTCCCCGGAGCCAGCCCAACAACGTCACCAATTCGAACGCCAGCGTCCATAAGAACTTTGAACGTCACACCCTGCTGTGTTTGCTCTGGCACGCCAAGCAGAGTCTTCTTAATCACTCCGGTAGTCGATCCAGCGGGCGCATACACTCCCGGAAGATTCGGAGGGCCATACACGTAATCCGGCACCGCCGTCGATGTGGATTCCAGTGACCGAACATTTAAGCCATTCGGGGATAGCCACATCTGCAATTTGTATGGAGCCGCAATCTTGGCGATTTCCGTTAATGGTTTACCGGAATACACCTGAGCACGCGAGAACTTTTGAGTACTCAAAGTTTGCGAATCAACACCAGGTTGCCCGGTAACGGTCTGGTCAATCTGGATTCCACAGGCATCGCAAATCTGCTGAATTGCCTGATACGGCGTCTTCCCGGCTGCTACGCTGATATTCACCGCCGCCAATTGATCTTGAAGCAGCCCGACAAGACAGCGTAACGTGATCTTGTAATCGACCACGTTTTCGCGGGTCCAGATTGGCTGGAAAACATGACCACTCCAGATTTGATTCGCTTCAGGCGTGAATGGTCCACCGGAGCCGCTCTTGTACCCTGCGCTGATCTGCAAGAGATCGCCCATTTGAATTGCCTCGCTCTGCTGAAGCAACGTCAACTGGTTTTGCAGACCAGCGGCCAATGAAGACTGCGGCACGCCGGAAGTCTGTAACTGCGCTTGTAGAGTCTCTGCGATATTGTAAAGCGTCATCTCGCAGGTCCAGTAATTCGCTCCACCGGAAGGCCCCGCCGCCAAAGAGTGAGCCGCTATTTCAAACGTCGCCCGCAACGGAACGGCAAACTGGTCACTGGACAGAATAATGCTGTTGCTTTGCGTCTGCGGGGTTAGCTTTATCTGCCATGCCCGTTGAAAGTATGGCACCGCCGCTGACGTTGACATGGGTTATTTTTTCGGAGCTTCAGCGCAAACGATGTGCTTGCCCTGTGGTGTCGGAGTCTTCGTACCACACGCTTTTGTAATGGCCGCTACCGCCGCCTGCATATCGGCCTGCGCCTGCGGCTTTTGCGTAGCCGCAATCTGAAGTGCGGCCTGTGCCTGCGCTTCCTGTGCCTGAATCTTCGTCATCACGGATTCAGCGCGGAAGTATTCGGCTTCCATTGCTGATGTGATTTCAGGTTCATCCTTTGCTTTGAGTGCCGGATCGGCGGCAAGAAGGATGCCACTGAAAAATGCTGCTGCTGCAAGTGTCTTCATAGTGCTTATGATACTCCGATGAAAGGCCATCAACAATGGGTAACGATTCCATATTCGACAACCATTGTCGATGTGTTTACAGAGCCAGCAGTACAGGACACGCCAGTATTGCCATTTATGTAATACTGCGTGGTGTTTACATATCCGGTTATACTCAGGCCAACGCTGGTTAAACTTCCTCCGGAATTCAATGTAAAGCCCGCTGCCTGAATACCAGACGAACTCGTTAGCCCGCCACTTGCTGTAATTGAACTGGAGAACGTATTGGCCCCTGTAAAAGTTTGAGTCGCGGATAATACCGCATATCCCGTACCGGAAGTTATGCATGAGGGGCAATTTATCGTCTGATTGGGCCATGAACCTGTCACTGTTATGTTCGTACCCGCCACAAGGCTAGGAGATGATGTCCCGGTGCCGCCATGTGCAACGTTCAGAGTCCCGCCAAGAGTTATACTGCCGCTGGTGGAACTGGAAGGCGTAAACCCGGTTGTCCCGGCAGAGAAATATGTAACCCCTCCGCCACTACCAGAACAGCTTCCAGCGGTCCAAACCCCACTTGCCCCAACGATACAGTCACCATCGACTTCCGCCAATGCCACAACCGGGACCGGGCTATTCGTATTTACCGCAGCATAAAGACCAGCCGAAGTCGAAGACAACGTAGTATAACCGGATGCTGATGTCGAGGCAGAACCATTAACGAATGTATGGTTGATGGACGTTACGCCGCCCGAAGAAGCATTGATCGCGGTAGATGCGCTGGAAGATGTCAACAATCCGCCATCCGTCGAAATATAACCAGATACCACATGGAGCGCATCTGTAGCCGTGCTCGTTCCCGTAATCGTCAAAATTTGAGATGAATTATTCCATTCAAAATTTGACGATCCAACCGGAGCCGTCCCATTGCTGTAGATGACATAGTTTGCAGATGGCCATGTCACACCGCCCGCGCAACTACCCGAAGACCACTGAGTTGAACTGTTTACAACCAAACAATTACCAATCGTTCCCGGTGCAACGCCAGTAGGAGAACTTGACCCGTTGCTTATGACGACATCGCCGGAAGTCGGCCATGTGACGCCACCGCCACCGCCGCAGCCAGTACAGGATGCAACATTAAGCACACCGGAACTGGAAATGCCATAGCCGCCATTCGTCGTAATGGATTGGAAATTTGCATCACCACCCCCGGTAACATAAAATGTTCCAGTGTTTGATTGCAAACAATGAGAAGAAGTTGTATTGGTGCAATTGAAAAGTGGAGAGATAATCCCGTTCGTTGTAATGTCAGTGTTCCACCCGCCATTATTCATATTGAAGAACAGCCCGGAAGGATACCCGTTGAACGTAGTCGTGCTGTAAAAGGCATACGCATTAGAAATCGACACGGACGGCGAACCGGAACTCTGTCCTGCCCATTCCTGCCAGTTCGTTGCAATTGATTGCCCCGCCAAATTCCCCTGATAGTCCGCGCTCCATGATCCATCCGAATTCTGAAACGTCTTTGCCCCGGAAGTAAGCCCGGTAACAACCGCATTGAACACTGGAGCCTTCAGCCCCGTATAAGCACCTGTGCTGTAACTGACATAGAATTCTTCTTTCGTGGTGTCGTAGTACATATTGGCATTGCCGCTGCCAGACACCGAAGGAGCCGTTGAAAGTCCTGTGAAAATGAGAGGATTGGTATTAAAGCCCGTCCCGATACATGCCCAAGATGAACCGTTGTAAAACGTCGGGCAATTCGACGCCGAACTGTAAGCCAACATACCAGCAACAGGCGTCACCGGGGAACTGGTTGACCCTACCGTATAGGTCGGAAGATTCGGCCCCGTCGCCAGAGAATTAGTATACGGCGTCAGGTAAATATACCCGCCGCAAGGCAAGGACGAACACGGCCCACCGGAATAACTGTTCCCGAAGTTCCCCCCGATCACCTCCATCCCCCCATAGAACGACTCGAACGAATTGTAAGCCCCAACATCAGTCGCATGACCACCACGCGCATACAGATACCCATTCAGATTCAGGCCATACGTCCGGTTTACCGGAATGCTGTTACCAACAGCCGTGCCGCTTGTATGCGCGGCGGCAGTAGTATTAAAACCGGGGTTCACCCCATAGCCTCGCGTGACCGTCAACGAAGCCGTCCCGCCGCCGCCCGTAACAAGCATTTGCTCGTTGTCGATCTGGATGACATTTCCATTCTGGATATACGCGCCGGAAGCCACCGGAATGGTGGTAACACTGCTATTGATATTCCCACTCAACGTAGTTGCAGGGCATCCAACGCCGGAAGCAGGCATCAACGGAGATAAGGAATTCCAAAGCACAACGTCCGTTGCGCCGAAACCAGCCGCGCCGGGGACAGGCAACGGCTGACCGATCTTGTTCCCGCCGAAATCCGTACAATTCGAGCCATCATACGGATTATATGTGATCGGCGGGAAACGAAGGTATCCGCCAACACTCCCAGTCGCGTAATCCTGCGTCACATTGCCGCCGAGAATGGTGGCATTAGTGAATGTCTGTCCGAACGCTATAGCCGAGAACAGTACAAAGAGCGAAATGGTTTTCATGGAAGTTTTAAGCAAGTGGCATCCCGTTGGCTGCGATTTGCATGAGTTGGGCATACGTTCCGTCACTGGAAACCTGAAAGACAAGGACCGCCTGAGTATTCGGGGTCGTATCCAGGATAAAAGAACTCAAGCCGCGATAAAACGATGCGAACGTGACATTGTACGTCGGTGCCGTCGCAGGCTGCACAATCTGAATAGCGAACCACGCTAAGGCTACCGGACTGGCGGGAGCCGCGATACTTGCGATCCCGGTAAGAACACCAGGGACAATTCCGCCAAGCGTACCAGTTCCCTGCACATACCCGGACGGCATATTCGGCGTCAGCGAACCGCTGGTGCCCATGCCATAGAAACCTGCAAGCCCGCCAGCGGGTCCGGGAGGCCCTTGTGGTCCGGGAGGTCCAGCCGGTCCTATCACGGACGTTCCCCACGGTTCCCCGGCCACGTAGCCGGTATTGTCATCCCACAACAGCAGAAAGTTGGTTCCAAGATCGTTCGCGGCGTTACTAGGATAGTCATTCGTTGAATTTCCTGCATTGATAACGAAGGCCGAACCGATGTTCAGGTATTGGTATGGAGCCAGAATGTTCGCCGCCGGCCAAACTCCGGTGAGCAACGGAACACCGTAAACCAGCGGGTTCCCGGTCTGATCGGATATGTTCATGACCCAATATCCGCCCATCGAGTTGTAGTACAGAAACAAGGATAATTGAACCGTCCCGCCGTTGATATTCAGCGGTACAGTGAACGTCTGATTGTTCAGTGGCGAAAGCGGAACGATTTGGGCCATGTTAGAAAAGACTTGGCGGGATGAACGGCAACGAATTCGTGAACGATTCGCTACTCCACGTTCCAGAATTTGGGACCGTAGCCCCGGATTTCGTCGGAAAATTCGGCTGTGGAACTCCAGCGACTGTTGCCGGTGCTCCGAACACATAATAATCCAAAGTCGGGGTCAGACTTTTCGTACTGTAATTATTGCTGATGGTTTGCGGCACGCTCGTCGTATTCGAGCCACCAGCACTACTCACTTGGCTTGCATCAGGTCGTGAACTTGCAGCCGGATTGGTTGGCGATTCGTACTCTACATCGGCCAACAATACCTGCTGGAAGGTCACAATGCACTTCAACCCGAATCGCGTGCTAACTTCCTCAACGGGCCGCACACTCTGAATCAGCATATTACTGTATTGGGCAAGCCGGGTGGAAAGTCCAAGCAATTGCATGGACGCCTGAAGACTGAGCAATGTCTGATATGCCGATACGCTGCGGCTACCGGACCCGCTGAACTGCCCGGTAATGTACGATTGCATCGAATCACTCATCGCAATCTCAGCCGTCACCCGCGCCGGGACCAGATACGCATGATCCGAAATGCTCGCCTGTGTCTGCACCGGATTCTGTGTGATGACCATTTCCTGTTCATGCTCAACGCGAATGGCCGCGTCGAAAACATACAGGATGGAGTTGAAAGAGTTCAACCCTTCCGTGGCCGGCGGAGTCGCATATTCCGGGTCCGATTGAGGATTCGGCACCAGAATCGTTAACGTATTCCCCGGAACGCCCTGACCGACAGGCCATTGTGGTGGACGCCACCCAATCGAAGCCATGGCTAATACCCGCTCGCCGTAGACATCATCGCAAGATCATTCATGGTTAACAATTTATGAAACGCCTCAGTTGTTTCCTTAGCTGTTTTATGGGCAATTTCATGAGCACTTGAATTGGTCCCCGTGACATTCACGTTGACATGAATATCGCCGGTTGTTACGGATCGGCTCAATGGCGCACCGGGCGCGATACCTGTTCGCTCCGCTACGTCACGAATATAAGCAGCGGTATTATTCTCGCTGGATGGTGCCCAGGATGAAATCAATTCCGCCAATGTTGTAGTCGGAGAACCATTTACATCGTGGCCGCGAGAAATGTCCAATGCAATCTGACTTTGCGCCGCCTTATAACCAGCCTCATACGTGTCAAAATGCGCGAACCCACCGACGCCTTGTGTTGCGCCCGGTTGCCCCACGAATCGCAAATTACCGGGATTATTGTTAGCAATCAGATTCGAATTCACCCCTTCATGCGCGACGATGGCATCCGTGATTTTCGCAAGAAGATCAGCAGGGACATTGCCTAATACACCGGATAGAACTGGAGGCTTTATCTCGCCAAGATCAACGCCGGTTACCATCTGGCGATACGCCGGATTGTACGCCCCAAGTGCTGCGGTCCCACCAGGCGTCACGTTGGTTAAGACTTGACCAACATCATAACCGACACCGTAAATGGTTCCTTTTAAAGCTTTCAGCCCTTCCAGCGTTTCCTTGCCAGCACCATTGAAATTCAGATTTGCCAGTTGCGACAACGCGCCGATAAAATGGCTGATCGACTTTTCAATACCGGCAATATAACTGAACAGGTGCGCCGCCGCCATAGCAGCATACCCAATCGCTTTACCGAACTTTTCAAAACTAGCTGTCGATCCTTCAATGGAAGTGTCGCCGCTCAGAAGCCCCATGAAGTTCTGAAAAACAATAACGAATTCCTTGCCGACTTCGCCAAGTTGCTTAAACATCGACCATGTACTTTTCAGGACTGGAACCAAGCCGGTAGAAAGCTTATCCCCCAATTCATCAACATGATCCTCCAGCCAAGTCACCCACCCGCCGATTTTCGCCTTAATTTCATCCAAAGGCAATTTATCGAATAGATGCGATACAGTGGACATTCCAAGGAACTCCGTCGCCAGCTTCAACTTGGAGAACTCAAATCGAATATCCCGCAGCCGCACCATTTTCTGCTCGAAGTCGGGACCGAGTGCGCCGGTCATCTTCTGAATCGCTACGCCAAGATCAATGGACCGCCTGCTCAGTTCAGGGTCCCAAATAATCTGCTCCATCGACGCGCCAAGCGTGTCGGTGGTCATTTTCAACTGACGAGCCATCGACTGATTCATCAGCATCGTCTGACCGAACAGACGATACTCCTGATCGGCCATCGCGACCTTATCAACCAGACCAACTACCGCACCGCTGACCGAGGTAAACGCGCTGACAATCCCGACTTGCGCCTTCAGTAGCGAATGGACCATTCCGCTGGCGTGCCGGTCCACGGCCATATCAGCATCGGCTAATATGTCCTTGAACCGGCGAAACGATGGTTCATCGTTCTGGAATCCCAACCGGACTAAGTAGGACTCTAAAATATCTGACATTACCGTTTATTCTCCGACGCTTCGCTGGCCCGCCGCTTATTTTCGTCCATGTAGTCCAGAACTTTGTTAATGTCTACCAGGTCGAAGAAATCATACGTGCCGTCATCAATTTCATGGTGTCTCCAGTACCCGGCCAATACGGGACGCCAAACATATGCCTCTAAGCCTTCGGGGAAGCTGGCGGGTTGGTATCCGGGGTTGCGGTGGGGCCGTCTTGCTGCGTCACCGCTTGCGGAAAAAAATCACGAAGGTTCACGCTGGTAACTTCCATCAACAGCCGAAACTCATCCGCCGGCGACAACTGAAAATTGGGGATTAGCCATTTTTCCTGTTGCGTCCCGCTTGCCTTGGCGTACATCTTCACAGGCATTACCACCCCGCCATGTTCCTGCATGACGGAACACACATCGAGGCAATTCCCGCGAATCAGACTGAAGATAACTTCGTCCCGTAGCCATGTCCCACTGGCAGTTTGCACCGCCGTCATAGCCCCGATGGATGGCGAAAACGGCATAATACGAATATCTAGATCGCCAAGTTTAATATCTGTGAACTTGCTGCTCATTTGTAATTGCTGCTGCTCCTTTGAATTACTACTTCAACACGCCGATGCGTTTTCCGCAAACCACCCAATCCGTTGCAATGCAGGATTGCGCGTCTGCCAGCGTCATCTTGTTCCCGCAAACCATCCGGTGCAAAGCATCTTCCACCTGATCTTTCACCCGCGCCCCGTACTGTCCCGCGTAAGGCTGCGGCCATAGGTTTTTCGGGTTCCGGGGATCGCCGCCAATCTCCAGCGAGATCAGGTGATCTTCCTCGTAATCCCCCGGCGCACCAGTCAAACCAAGTGCTTTCATCTGCACGAGTTTGAGCTTATTGGTGTAGTTTGCCGGGGGCCGGATCGTCTTCGTCCAATTGGCGGCGCATACCGTCTGATGGATGTTTGACTGCGTTACCGCCTGATTCAATGCACCCGGCACAGGCGGCATCCATGACGATACCGCCGCAAAAGACACCAGTGCCGTGAATAGTCCTAGTACGGCATTTCGTTGATAAGGTTGGCGCATACGATCTTCCAGGTAACACGCTGTGCCTGCTCCTGATACGTCTTGTCAGGCACTTTTTCAATGGCGCACCCAGTTCCGGTATGGCTCGATCCATCCACCGTGTTCTGGATAAACACCGTCGCGCCGAAAGCATTGGATACGTTGCCAGCGTCAGCCGCCGTCTTTACCGAATTGTAAGCGGCAAGCAGCGCGGCATGGAGGCTCGAAGTCTGCCAAACCTGAAGCTCGATTTCCCCCTGTTCGCCCGGTACATAGGAAGGCACAACGGCCCCGTCCATGCCCGACTGAAGAACGGCGTGCGGCACAGTCATACGGACCATTGCCTCAGCCAGCCCAAGACCGGCAATGCCGGAAATCTGAATTGTGTCAAACAGCGGTGACGATATAGAACCGTTGGTATCAAGTCCAGAGTAAGTGGAAAGTACAGTCGCCATTTATTATGTTTCCCTTCGTGTTGGTATGTATGTGATGCGGGCCGATCCCCGAATTGAATTGGTTTTCGGCCCGCGATGTGATGCTACTGCTGGACGTTGACCTGAATCGCCACGCTATGACCGGACTGCGCTTCAATCAGCAAAACGCTGATCGGAGGCAATTGGCGTGCCGCCCGCTGGATCGGAGTCAAGGTACTGACCGGAGGCGCATAGACGTAGTAACCTTTCGGCAGTTTCGTACCAGCCGAAATCGGTCCAATAGTCACGCCGTCCCATGTCCCGGCATTGGCGATGAAACCAATCGACTGAGACTGAGCGCACGCCTGCGAAACTGCATTCGCCATCTGAGCTACGCCGGAATCGGTAATCGGCAAGGCCGGAACCGAAGTCAGAAGCGTTACCCCGTTGTACTGGATCGCGCTTGCCAGCATATCGAGAAATAGCGTCTGATCAAAGAAACTACCATCGGCCATTGTGGCGTTAATAAGGAACTCGTAGGCACCGTTGGCCCATACCAGCAGCACGTTGCCGTTCAGGCCGCTTGTGGAGCGATTAACAGCACCGCAAATCGTGTTTGCCTGTGTTTGCGTAAGCGGTTCCGGCGCAATCTGTTCGATCTGTTTGAACATCAGATCGAAGTACGAACCGGGCGCACCGCTATTCCGCCCCATAGCCATGCCCATCGGCGCGGCAGAGGACCAGAAATTCAAAGGCTGCACATTCTGCACGCCGCTGACAGTCTGAGCGTAGAAACCGGAGGCTTCCGTGGATTCAGTTGCCGTCGCCGGAATAGACAGAGTGACCGTAGTGGACACCACCGAAACCACCTGTGTTCCGGGGACCACGCCCATTGCCACAATGTACTGGCCCGCCGCCACATTCGTAGCCGAATTGACTGTAGCCGTTACACTGCCCGCCGTGGTGGTAAGCGTCGGGGTTGCCTGCGCCGTCCCGTACTGCGGCGTCGAATACATCATGAACGTGCGTGACCGTTTCGCCGCCTGAAGCGTGGCGAATAGATTATTCGTTGTGTTGTAAAGAACAGCATTGTCCGCGCTGGTCAGGAAGAAAACCGAGGCCGGGGTGCAAGCCTGAATGTAAGCCGAAAGGTTCTCCAGATCGGTGTCAATGGTCTGCCCTGTGTAACTGCCAACATAGATGCTGGCGTACCACTGCGGGCAAATCGTGCGGCACGCCGTCATGGCGGCAACAGGCGTTTCCGGCCCCACCGTAATCGTCACCGTGAAGCCAGTTCCGCTGCCAGTGACCGCCGTGGTAGCCTCGCCTGTAGTCCCGGCATAGCCGTAGCCGGGAGAAGTCAGGGAAATACCTGTTACGGCTCCCGTACTCACGGAAGTAACC
>Ga0316223_1003358_pt1 | contig 12029 bp, 7 predicted proteins | sample TBH18009metaG_FD_206007 | JGI IMG/M metagenome (GOLD analysis project Ga0316223, IMG submission 206007) | Freshwater microbial communities from Trout Bog Lake, Wisconsin, USA - TBH18009 | ecosystem: Environmental > Aquatic > Freshwater > Lake > Hypolimnion/Profundal zone | place: USA: Wisconsin...
GGATGCCGCTGTTGCCCAATATCTGCAGGCCGGTTTATTGAGTGTTGCCTATTTTGTCATCGCCTGGATGGCGCATACCTTGGCCAGGTATGCGACTGCCAGCGAGAAGTTGGCTGCCTTGCGTGGCGTGGATTTGGCCAACATGGCTGAGGCAAACCGGCTGGTGATTCAAGACATGCCGGATGGGGTGCTGGTGGTGGACGAACTGGGCGTGGTTCGGCAATGCAATCCCAGCGCGGAGCGTATGTTGGCTTTTTCCTTTCCTGATAACCGGATTATTACCTTGAGTGAATGTTCACCTCTGTTGGCAGAACAATTTGTTGCCTGGAGAAAGAGTCTGGGACAAAAGCCGGAAGCCTTGCGCCTGCCTGGCACTCACCATTTGGCTCGTTTACGTTTTATGCCGGTTCAACATGAAGAATTCTGGGGGGCGGTAGTGTTTATTGAGGACATGCAGCGCGTTCAATCGCAGGCGCAACAAATTAAACTTGCGGCGCTTGGAAGGTTGACTGCAAATATCGCCCACGAAGTTCGTAATCCGCTTTCGGCAATCAGCTATGCCACGGAATTGTTGAAGGAGGAGAAACAGGATCCTTCCCAGACACGGTTACTTCAGATCATTCTGGATAATGCCGCCAGACTAAATCACATCGTACAGGATGTCATGCAGCTTAATCAGCGCGACAGGGTGAGTCGAGAGGTAATCAACCTAGTAGAGAAACTTCCCCTTTTTCTAGAAAATTTACACAACACTGAAAATCTGACAGAGGGAATACTTGTTCTCGATATTGATTCGGATTGCACTGTGAATTTTGACCGGGGTCATCTTGATCAGGTACTGTGGAACTTGTGCCGCAATGCGTTGCGTTATTGTCAAAGACAGACACACAGTGTGAAATTGATTGCCAGACGAACGGTTGAAGGAAATATCACTCTGGATGTGATTAATGATGGCCCGATCATTAGTCCCGACGTGTTGCAAAAATTATTTGAACCCTTCTTTACGACATCGGTTGGGGGTACAGGATTGGGGTTGTACATCGCGCGCGAATTGTGTGAAGCTAATGGTGCTGTATTGAAATATGTCACTTCGGTTTCGGGTGAAGTTTGCTTCCGAATTATATTTGGAGAACAAGATGAGCATTGATTTGCGGCCTGCGGTTGCGCGCGTGCTGGTGGTGGATGATGAACCGGATATTCTGGAGTTGCTGGAACTGGCCTTATTGCGCATGGGGTTGCAAGTCGAGCGTGCCACCAACGTTCGCGAAGCATTGCAGCAATTGGACAGCAAGCAATTTAGTCTGTGCCTGACCGATATGCGACTTCCGGATGGCGATGGGATCGAGGTTGTACGGCATATTGCGGCACATCATGCCGATGTGCCGGTTGCTGTGATTACTGCTCACGGCAACATGGAAAATGCAGTTTCTGTTCTTAAATCCGGTGCTTTCGATTATCTTTCCAAGCCGGTTTCGCTGGAGCAGTTGCGCACTCTGGTCAAGGCGGCGCTTAAACTGCCTCAAAGTCCCACCCCCGTTCGCGAGGGAGTTCGCATGTTGCTCGGAAACTCTCCGGCCATGGAAAAGGTTCGTGACTTGATAGAGCGCGTTGCACGTAGCCAGGCACCCGTCCATATTAGCGGTGAATCGGGTAGTGGAAAGGAGCTCGCAGCCCGATTGATCGTCGAAAAGAGTGCACGTCGCGACCAACCTTTTGTGGCAGTGAATTGCGGCGCAATTCCGGAAACCTTGATGGAAAGTGAATTTTTTGGTTATCGTAAAGGGGCATTTACCGGCGCGGAAAAAGATCGCGAAGGATTTTTCCAGGCGGCGAATGGCGGCACTTTGTTTCTTGATGAAATTGCCGACTTGCCCTTATCCATGCAGGTGAAGCTGCTGCGGGCTATTCAGGAGAAAAAAGTGCGCAAGGTCGGCGCGACAGAGGAAGAATCGGTGGACGTTCGCATTATTAGTGCCACCCATCATTCTTTGACTGAGCGCGTGCAACAGGGCAAGTTCCGCCAGGATTTGTATTATCGCCTGAATGTGATCTCTTTACCTATGCCGCCACTGCGTGAAATGCGTGATGATATTGCAGAGGTTGCCAGTCAATTGCTGATACGGCTTCGCAGCGGAGAGAACGTGGAATTTTCTCCTGACGCTCTGCAAGAGCTGACCCGCTATGATTTTCCAGGTAACGTGCGTGAACTCGAAAACATCATTGAGCGCGCACTGGCTCTTTGCTCGAATGGCATCATTACCCCTGCCGATTTGCAGCTTATCCAATCCGGAATAGGTACGGAAATGGATACCCACAAAAGCACGCTTCCGGAATATCTGGACAAAATCGAGCGTGAAGCTATTCTGGAAGCCTTGCGGAAAACCAACTTTAATCGAACTGCTGCGGCCAAAGTGCTGGGAGTGACGTTCCGTGTACTGCGTTACCGCATGGCGAGATTAAACATCACGGAAAAAGATGGGTGATCCGTGAAAGTTAATACTGCTGGCTGGTTAAGTGGTGTTCGCCGGGTTGCTTCGCCGAACTGTGAATCACGCTCGCCCGGCACTAAAATTGAATTATTGGTGATTCATAACATCAGCCTGCCCCCGGGAGAGTTTAGCGGCGAGGCAGTGGTTCAATTATTTACCAATACTCTGAATACTGGTGCACATCCCTATTTTAAACAACTTGAAGGGCTGAAAGTATCGGCTCATTTTCTTATCAGGCGCGATGGTGTAATTGTCCAATTCGTCCCCTGTGCAAAACGTGCCTGGCATGCTGGTGTGTCGTCATGGCAGGGGCGCTCTGCCTGCAATGATTTTTCTATTGGGATCGAATTGGAAGGTAGCGATTATGTGCCATTCAATGATTCGCAATACACGTCCCTGACTCGGCTGACACGTTTGCTGCAACGAACTTATCCAATAGGCGCTATCGCCGGGCACTCTGACATAGCGCCCGGACGCAAGACTGATCCGGGCCCCTTTTTTGATTGGTCGCGTTACCAGTCTTCACTTAGAAGCTAATGCAGGACGCAAGCAAGAATTTATACTAGCAATCACCCTTGCCGCAACTTTTCCTCAAAAACCTCAATCGGTTCCGGCCTTCCAAACAAGTAACCCTGGTAATGATTACAGCCATTGCGTTGCAGAATATTTTTCTGCTCCTCGGTTTCCACTCCTTCGGCTATGACTTCCAGATTAAGGCTTTGAGCCATCGCTATGATGGTACGCACAATGGCCTGATCACTGCTGTCGGAAACCAGATCCCGGGTAAATGACTGGTCTATCTTGAGTTGGCTAAGTGGCAGCTTTTTGAGATATTGCAGTGAAGAAAATCCCGTACCAAAGTCGTCCAATGCAAAACGGATTCCCATGGTTTTTAACAGGTTCATGGTTCCAATCGTATCTTCAATGTTCTCCAGCAAAACACTTTCAGTGGGTTCCAGTTTTAGCAACCCGGGATCAATTGCGTATTGCTGGATCAACCTCTTAATATAAGGTACTAAGCCGGCTTCATGAAATTGCTTGGCGCTGACGTTAACCGACAGGGTTAACTTTCGGGTCAGCTCATTTTTCTGCCATGCCCTGAGTTGGGCGCAAGCTGTTTCCAGAACCCATTTCCCGATAGGGAGTATCAAACCTGTTTCTTCGGCAATCGGAATGAATTCAACCGGAGAAACCAATCCGCGTTCAGGGTGCATCCAACGGATGAGTGCTTCGGCTCCAATTGGATGCAGCATATGATCTACCTGGATTTGGTAATTCAAATGGAACTGCTGATTAGTGATTGCCTTGCGCAACTCATCTTCCAAGGATGAGCGAACATTGATGGCCTGCTGCATCTGGGGATCAAAAAACCGCAAGGTGTTGCGCCCGTCCTTTTTTGCCTGATACATGGCAATATCAGCTTGCTTAAACAGATCATCAATTCCTTGCTGGTGTCCCTGGAACAGGGTGACTCCAATGCTGGGGGAGTTGTGAAACTCTTTATTGCCAAGAAGATAAGGGCGGTTGAGCGCAGTCAGTATCGTCTCGCCGATCACTTCGGTCTGAGTCGCTGCCTCAAAGATTTGTTCGCTCAGGTCTTCCAGTATTACGACAAACTCGTCACCGCCCAGCCGAGCTACCGTGTCCCCTACATGCACGCTCGATTTAAGCCGTTCGGCAACATCTTTAAGGAGTAAATCCCCCACAGCATGACCGAGGGTGTCATTGATTGTTTTGAAATTATCCAGGTCCATGAAGAGTAATGCCCCGGCATGACCGCTGCGGTCACTGGAAGACAAAGCCTGTTGAAGGCGATCCCGCAGAAGTTCACGATTAGGTAAGTCGGTCAGGGAGTCATAGAATGCCAATTGCCGGATTTTTTCCTCGGATTCCTTGCGTTGAGACATGTCAATCAGAAAGCCAAACGTTAACGGGCCATCTTTTAATTCGATGCGTTTAGCCGAAACAAATAGTGGGAATTGCGAACCATCTTTACGCAGACCTGTGGTTTCATAGCTTGAGTTTATCTGCTTTCCCTGGATTCGTTGTTCGATCCGTTGGGTCACATCCCCCCTGCACTGAGGAGCTATCTGTTCGATTAAGGGATGCCCGACGAATTCTGTCTTGTTTTCGAAACCAAACATCTGAAGACACACGGCATTCACATCGATCGTAATACCATCACGAGCAAAGCCTATGCCGATAGGAGATTCCTCAATTAGAGTTCGAAAACGCGTTTCGCTATCCCGTAAAGATTCCTCTGCCAATTTGCGTTCGGTAATGTCACTTGCGAAACCGACGGTGCCAAGCAGGTTCCCGCTGTTATCAATGACCGGGGCCTTATACGTTTCAAACCATTTGAGGGCACCACCGGTCAGAATTTTTTCTTCAACATTTCTCTTCTGTCGCGAATTCATAACTTCCAGGTCATTGGCACGATAACTTTCTGCCAAATCATGCGGGGCAATATCAAAATCATTTTTGCCCATTAACACATCGGCATTTTCAGCTCCAAAAATACGGGCAAATCCTTCATTGACAGAAATGAAATTACTTTCGGTATCTTTAAGCCAGACTGCATGCGGAAAAGTATCCAACAAGGCGCGCTGATATTTTTCCTTTTGTGTGCGGGTGACTTCAGCTAGCCTGCGTTCGGCGATCTCCTTCATTAAATGAAGGGTGTTGGTCACATGGTTGGCATAGGTGGAGAGGATGATGTCGATCAACACACGTATCGTTCCATTCATCTTTTCCTGTGCCTGCTTTTTGGCGGACTCCAGTGACAATCCGGATTGAATGGCTTGTACCACCATCGCCATATGCCGGTCAGTTTCCAGAATATGAGAGGCCAGCCAACGAGTCAGAAAAGAAAGGGTTTCCTCTACTATGTTTTCTACCGGTTGGGTGTGTTCTTCGGCCTTCAGTTTGTGAATGGTTGAGATAAAGCCGTTGTGCACTTCCTTGTGCCGCGCTTCCATTGTGTCATTGGGCAGATATTCATGCCAGAAAGCTTCTTCTGTCTCGAAATGATAAACGGTGTAATCAGTCAGTTCATCGAAAATGAGGTCTAATTCAGGAAGTTCAGATTGATTAGCAATATGACCGGCCAATTGATTCAGGAGTTGAACCAGTCTTTGATGCTGCTCGTCAATAATGGAAATACCCGTGTTGAAATTTTCATTCCACGGAAAAATATCAATTGAATTCATGGGTAATACCATTAAGCGCTTGTTCGAACAACTGAAAGGTCCGGCAAGCCGATTCAATCGCAGCCTGAATCGAATCAGTGTTTTCGGATATGGATTCAGCGAAACATAAAAAATCCTGCCACATGGTTAACGTGTGTTCACCATAACCATTAAAAAAGCAGGCCCCCCGGGTGGAAGTGAGTCGGTGATTTTCAGCGAGGTTACGAGAAATAACCTGACCGCCCAATGTCGATCCTTCAAGGGTATACAGAACGCCGACAAGCTGGCCGATATCTGTAATCTCCGGAAAGGTGGTGATCTGCTGATTCCAATAATCTAACTCTTTTAGGTTCTCATGAAAGAATGTAAGGTCATGAATGAGCCAGGGAAGCTTGTTGCGCTCTGAATATTCAAAGAGGTTGGGATGAAGCTTAAGGTACTGGTTGATGCGACCTTCCACAGCCCTGTAGAGATAAGAATAGGCAATAAGTACCATGCGATAGGTTGAAAGCGAGAGGTCGCGCTGTGTCAAGCTGGCAAGCAAGGTATGCCTGTTAAGTTGCAGATGATAAGGGTGAGTGGCAACTCTCAGCCGGTTTCTTACCGTGGTTTCCAAATCCATTTTCCTCAACTTCAATCCAGTTCTGACTGGTAGTGTGTCCACCTTACCCAATAATAACAATTATGTAAAGATGGAATTGGGCGATAACTATAAGGTTTGCGAAGAGTAAGGCACAATCGATTAAAAATAGATTCCAGACGCATTATGGATTGACACCCGGTTTGGAAATGCAGGAGTTTTTCGTTTAATGAAACAAGTATAGCGAAGGCATCTTCAGCGTGGAATGGAGCATGCAGATAATGAATTCTTGCCTAATTATCAGGTTAGCAAAGTCAAGCTTTTTTGCTCAAAATATTGCTTGCATAAAATTTAATATCCACTAGAATTAGCTAAATTAAGGGGGGAAACTACTACATCTAGTGGTTTTTGGATTTTTGAGCTGGTCTGCCTGGTTTGGCAGAATTGGCCTTTTGGATTGTTTTAAGGGGAGTTTTATGCTGCTTGCCACAGAAAGTGTTTTGTCATCTGCTTCAATGCCTGTCCACGATGTTTCCGAATCTGCCAACTCCTCAAATAACATGTCGTTTGACCAGTACAAGGTAGTTCGCCGTAATGGTTCTGTTGTGCCTTTTGAACCGGCAAAAATTTCCATTGCCATGACCAAGGCGTTTTTGGCGGTCAATGGCGGGCAGGGTGCAGCTTCCGCGCGAGTGCGCAAGCTGGTAGAGCAAATGACGGCGGCAGTGGTTAATGCGCTGGTACGGCGCCAGCCCCATGGCGGCACGTTGCATATTGAAGATATTCAGGATCAGGTCGAGTTGTCGCTGATGCGCTCGGGTGAGCATGATGTTGCACGTTCTTATGTGCTTTACCGTGAACAACGGACACGCGAGCGTGCCAAATCCAAAAAAGAACACGAACCCGCGCATGTTTTGCATGTAAAGGAAAATGGCGCATCTCGCCCTCTTGATGTGGCAGGTTTGGAAGCACTCATCAAAGCGTCTTGCGTGGGATTGGGTGAGGTGGTTGACCCCGACCAGATCCTCAAATTTACCCTCAAGGATTTGTATGACGGTGTGCCGATTGAAGAAGTGCGCAAATGCACGATTATGTCGGCCCGCTCGTTGCTGGAACAAGATCCGGCTTATGGTTTTGTAACGGCCCGTCTGTTGCTTAATAATATTTGCTGCGAAGTGCTGGGCAAAGAAGTGGTGCAAACCAACATGGCAGCTCACTATGCCGAATATTTCCCTACTTTCATCAAGCGCGGAATTAAAGCCGAATTGCTGGATAAAGAACTGGGAACCTTCGATTTGCAGCGCTTGGCAAAAGAACTGGATGCGAGCCGCGATATGCAATTCAGCTATCTGGGTCTGCAAACCCTGTACGACCGTTACTTCCTGCATATTGACGAGACCCGCATTGAACTGCCACAGGCGTTTTTCATGCGCGTGGCGATGGGTCTTGCACTCCGTGAAATCGACCGCGAAGCACGCGCCATTGAGTTTTACCGTTTGCTGTCCAGCTTTGATTTCATGAGCTCGACACCAACACTGTTTAATTCCGGCACCATCCGCTCACAACTGTCCTCCTGCTATCTGACAACGGTGCCGGATGATCTTGATGGTATTTTTGAAGCCATCAAGGAAAATGCATTGCTGGCCAAGTATGCGGGCGGACTGGGTAACGACTGGACCTCGGTGCGCGCCATGGGCAGCCACATCAAGGGTACCAATGGAAAATCGCAAGGCGTGGTACCGTTCCTCAAAGTGGTGAACGACACAGCTGTGGCAGTCAATCAGGGTGGCAAACGAAAAGGTGCGGTATGCGCTTATCTGGAAACCTGGCATATGGATATCGAGGAGTTTCTTGAATTACGCAAGAACACCGGTGATGACCGCCGCCGCACGCATGACATGAATACGGCAAACTGGATTCCCGATCTGTTCATGAAGCGTGTAATGGAAGGGGGCGATTGGACCTTGTTTTCACCGGCAGACTGTCCCGACCTGCATGAAAAATTCGGTGCCGAATTTGACCGTGCTTATCTGGCTTATGAAGCCAAAGTGGACAGTGGCGAGTTCAAGTTATTCAAGAAAGTACAGGCCGCCGGTCTGTGGCGCAAGATGCTGACCATGCTGTTTGAAACCGGCCATCCGTGGATTGCGTTCAAAGACCCGTGCAATGTGCGTTCGCCGCAACAGCATATCGGTGTAGTGCATAGCTCTAATTTGTGTACTGAAATTACCCTGAACACGTCCGAATCGGAAATTGCAGTTTGCAACCTCGGCTCAGTCAATCTGGCCGCGCATTTGTATCCCAAAGGCCATGAGAAGTTTGGCCAGTTGGATCATGACAAACTCAAACGCACGATTAATACCGCGATGCGCATGCTGGACAATGTGATCGACATCAACTATTACGCGGTCGACAAAGCACGTAACGCCAACCTCAAGCATCGTCCGGTGGGCATGGGGATCATGGGCTTTCAAGATGCACTGCATCAATTGCGCGTTCCGTATGCCTCGGAAGCGGCAGTGGAGTTTGCCGATCGTTCGATGGAAGCGGTTTGTTATTACGCCTATTGGGCATCGACAGAGTTGGCTGAAGAACGGGGTCGCTACGCAACTTATCGGGGTAGCTTGTGGGATCAGGGCATCTTGCCGCAAGATACGCTGGCGTTATTGCGCGAATCACGCGGCGGCTTTGTCGAGGTCGATACCTCTGTGAGCATGGATTGGGATACGCTCCGTGCACGCATCAAGCAATATGGTATGCGCAATTCCAATTGCGTGGCGATTGCGCCTACAGCCACTATCTCCAATATTGTCGGGGTGTCGGCCAGTGTCGAACCCACTTATCAAAACCTGTTCGTAAAATCGAACTTGTCCGGCGAATTCACCATGATTAACGATTATCTGGTGAGCGACCTCAAACAAATGAGATTGTGGGACGAGGTGATGGTTTCTGATCTGAAATACTTCGACGGTAGCCTTTCCAAGATTGACCGCATTCCACCTGAATTGCGCAGCCTGTACGCGACTGCATTTGAAGTGGAACCCAAATGGCTGATTGAAGCAGCCTCACGCCGCCAGAAATGGATTGATCAGGCACAGTCATTGAATATCTACATGTCGGGTGTATCCGGTCGCAAGCTGGATGAAACTTATAAGCTGGCTTGGCTTCGAGGGCTGAAAACGACTTATTACCTGCGCACCATGGGAGCCACCTCGGCGGAAAAATCGACGTCGCGCGCCGGTTCACTTAATGCGGTATCTAATACCGGGGGCACGGCAGGAATAGCTGCGGCGACTGAAGAAGCCAAATTTTGCTCGATTGACAATCCCGAGTGCGAGGCTTGCCAGTAATTAAATCGATGTAGCCATCTGTAGGCTGGTGGTGAGGCACAAACCCCGGCATTGAGACTGGGGCTTATCTCTCATCATCAGCCTATAAGAAATCATACGAACCAAATACATAATCCAACTTAAACATTGGGACAAGGGAAATAAATATGGGAACCAGCATGTTGACATTTGATGATGACGTTATTCCTGCCGCATTGCCAGCAGGTCTGCGTTTGGGGGCGTCTTTCGCTGAGCCCGCGATTAAAACGGGCGATCTGGAAGATCATGCCTATTCTATTGCAGCGACCAACCCCAACCGGATTCGTGTGGAAGATAAGGCAATTATCAATTCACGCGCTGACGTAAACCAGCTGGTTCCGTTCAAGCATAAATGGGCTTGGGAGAAGTATCTGGCCGCTTGTGCCAATCACTGGATGCCCCAGGAAATTAACATGACCGCCGACATTGCCCAGTGGAAAACCGGGCAACTGACCGAGGATGAACAGAAGTTGGTCAAGCGGAATCTGGGCTTCTTCAGCACCGCCGACAGTTTGGCAGCCAACAATATTGTATTGGGAACTTACCGCCATATTACCTCCCCAGAGTGCCGTCAATACATGTTGCGTCAGGCTTTTGAAGAAGCGATCCATACCCATGCCTATCAGTACATCGTTGAGAGTCTGGGGCTGGATGAAGGCGAAATTTTCAACATGTATCACGAAGTGCCGAGCATCCGCGACAAAGACGAGTTTCTGATTCCCTTCATTGACACGCTGACCAATCCGGAATTCAAGACCGGTACACCGGAAAACGATCAAAGACTGCTAAAGAGTTTGATTGTGTTTGCCTGCATCATGGAAGGACTATTTTTTTATGTGGGATTCGTGCAGATTCTGGCTCTGGGACGGCAAAATAAAATGCCCGGTGCGGCAGAACAATATCAATATATTCTGCGCGACGAATCCATGCACCTGAATTTTGGTGTCGACATGATCAATCAGCTTAAAGCTGAAAATCCGCACCTCTGGACCGAGGCTTTCAAGAAGGAAATTGAAACGATTTTCCGTAAAGCCGTTGAACTGGAATACGCCTATGCCGAAGATACCATGCCGCGTGGTGTGCTGGGACTGAATGCGGGGATGTTCAAGGAGTATTTGCGTTTTATCGCCAACCGTCGCTGCCAGCAGATTGGTATTGATATACTGTACCCGGGAGCAAACAATCCGTTCCCATGGATGGCTGAAATGATTGATCTCAAAAAAGAGAAAAATTTCTTTGAAACACGCGTCACGGAATATCAGACAGGTGGCGCTTTATCCTGGGACTGATCCAATTTGCCCCGGCGCGGGCCCGAATGCCGGGAGGTGTGACAGGGGCGCAGCTATATATGGCTGCGCCCCTATCCCGATCAAATGTTACGATCTATGTCTTAGGCAAAACTAAAACGGTATGTCGTCATCAAAATTATCAAAGCCCCCAACTTTAGCAGCTGGGGGTTTGCTAGTATTGGGTGCGCTGGATAAATTACCGGAAGGTGCCGAGGTCGCTGGTTTTTCTACCACTTCAAAACTGCTGCCTCCGGTGGATTTTCCGCCCAGCATTTGCATTTGATCAACAATAATCTCGGTTGTATAGCGATCTTGCCCTTCTTTGGTCTGCCATTTACGTGTTTGTAGCTTTCCTTCCACGTAAATCTGGGCACCTTTCTTCAAATACTCGCCGGCCACTTCGGCCAGACGTCTGTAAAACACCAGATTATGCCACTCGGTCTTTTCCTGCTTCTCACCCGTTTTATCCTTCCAGTTTTCAGAAGTCGCCAGCGTGGCGTTCGTTACGGCTTCACCGTTGGTCATGTAACGGGTTTCAGGATCTTTGCCCAGACGCCCCACCAATATTACTTTGTTGACCGACATTTCAAGCTCCTTGAATTCTTGCGAAAAAACGATTGAACGAGTTTCTGAACAATTCGATAATTCACTTTTAATTTATGTTTAACATAATAGTTACAAATAATTCATTGATTTTATAGCCTGAACTCTTGATAAAATCAAACAATCCAGAAAAAATTAAAGATTTAATTTTACCTTACGCCTTGTGTAACGTGTCGAGACTAAACACAGATCGGTTGATTATACTTTCGATTAAGCCGCGTTGCATACTACTGTGAAAATCATATTTTAGTTGCTTGGCTTGTTAATTCTGATTCTCTAATAAAATCTGTGGCTTAATTCCGGCTCGGGTAATTTGCCAAGTACATGATATAGCGATAGTTCTAGCATTTCATAAGTCTTATAACCGTAAGCTTTTCTCATAGTAACTTTGGCTTTGTTATTCAACCCCTCAACAACGCCACTCGAAAACGCTTTTTTGGCCCTGAAATAGTTGAGCAAAAGTTCTCGGTGATTTCGTAGCGTGCCGACGAATTTTTTAAGTGGATCAATTT
>Ga0316223_1003362_pt1 | contig 12004 bp, 6 predicted proteins | sample TBH18009metaG_FD_206007 | JGI IMG/M metagenome (GOLD analysis project Ga0316223, IMG submission 206007) | Freshwater microbial communities from Trout Bog Lake, Wisconsin, USA - TBH18009 | ecosystem: Environmental > Aquatic > Freshwater > Lake > Hypolimnion/Profundal zone | place: USA: Wisconsin...
AAATTGCCCTGATTGGCGGCAAAAGCAATGGGAATTTATTGGTTGGACGCCCTCGCGGGGTTTCTCCAACATGCAGGTTTGTCATGAACAAGTTTCAACCAATCCGAAAGCAGGCGATTTACGGCGTTCTGGCTTGCCTGGGTATCCTCGGGGCGGGCCGTCTGGCTGCGGCCCAAGCGCCCGTGCTGATTCCGCGGCCTAGCATCATCCTCATCGTCGCCGACGATCTGGGGTATGGGGACCTGGGTTGCTACGGTCAGAAGCAGATCAAGACGCCCAACCTGGACGCCTTAGCCGCAGCGGGGATGCGATTTACGAGTTTTTACGCCGGCAGTAGTGTCAGCACCCCCTCGCGTGGGGCGTTGATGACCGGGTTGCACACGGGCCACGCCTACGTGCGCGGGGATGCGGCCCTGTCGCTGCGGGCGGAGGACGTGACGGTGGCTCAATTGCTCAAGGCCGCCGGCTATCATAACGGGCTGATGGGGGAGTGGGGACTGGGCGATAACGGCACTGCCGGCGTGCCGCAACGCAAGGGTTTTGACGAGTTCGTAGGTTACCTCGATCTGACCCATGCGCACGATTATTACACCGACCATTTGTGGCGCTATGATGGCCGAAGCGGTCGGGACACGAACATCACGTTTTTCGAAAATGCGGATGGCAAGAAGGGCATCTATATGCCGGACCTCTTCACCACGGCCGCCATGAATTTTGCGCGGATCAACCGGCCAGACCGGTTCAACCGGTTCCGGTCCTTCTTCCTCTGCCTGGCCACCGCCGTCCCGCACGCCAACAACGAAGAAGGCCGACGGACGGGTAACGGGATGCAAGTGCCCACGGATGCTCCGTATACCAACGAGCTGTGGCCCCAAGCCGAGAAGAGCAAGGCCGCCATGATCACCCGCCTCGACCGTGACGTGGGCGCGCTCCTCGCCAAGCTGAAATCGCTCCAGATCGAGTCCAACACCGTGATCTTCTTCCTGAGTGCCACCGGTCCCCACAAGGAAGGCGGCGTCAACCCGGCCTTCTTTCAGAGTTCCGGCCCGCTCCGCGGCCTCAAGCGGGATCTCTACGAGGGGGGCATCCGCGTCCCCTTGATCGTGAGCTGGCCGGGCCGGATCAAGCCGGGCCAAGTGAGCGACCAGGTCTGCGCCGCGTGGGACTTCCTGCCGACAGCGATGGAGATCGCCCAAACAGAGACCCCGGCGAAACTCGACGGGATTTCGCTGGTGCCGGCCTTCCTCGGCCGCCCGTTGACCAACCAGCATGAATTTCTCTATTGGGAAAGCCACGAGAGCGGGTTTCAACAGGCCGCGCGCTCCGGCACCTGGAAAGCCGTCCGCCGGCAGCCCAACCAACCCATCGAGCTGTACAACCTCGACCCCGACCTCGGCGAAAAGCATGACGTGGCTGCGGACAATCCCAAAATCGTGGCCAAGTTCGAGGAGTACTTCAAAACTGCGCGGACGGATTCCACGCAGTTTCCAATAACCGTTCCCATCCAGGGCGGGACGGTAACCAACGCGCCCGAAGTGGCGCCGAAGCGCTGACGTCCGGCCAACCGCCCCAAGCGTCGCCGGCCTGCGGGGCCTACCGGGTGGGTGGCAATCCGGCCGCCCACGCACAACCGCGGCGGACGAGGTCGCCGACCCCCGGACTGTTGGTGTAAGCCAGGGTGTTGTGGCCGAGCACGCAGTGGAATACGCGACCTTGGCCGTAGTTCAACACAAAGGCCATGGGATAGTCTTTCTGGTCCACTTTGCTGGTCGCCTTGGCCACCACGTGGATCGGCGCGTCGCCGGTGAGGCAGGTATAGAGTTCGTCCATGGTCTCGAAAGGCTCCAGGCCCCGAGTGATAGGATGGTCTGGATCGGCGATCTCCACGCGGAACTTGCCGTAGGGGTCGTGCCCGCGAAGCTTCGGATCATAAATGCGGCCCGCCAGCAACTTAAACTCGGGCCACTCATTGGTGCCCCACGCGCCGCAGGCGAAATGAGTGAGCATCATGCCCTTTCCACCAGCCACGAACCGTCTGAGGTTTTCCCGAGCCGCCGGCCCGGGACCGGGTTTCTCCCAATTCATGAAGTGCAGGATCACCGCATCCCAGGCCTGCAACTGTGGCGAAGCCAGCGCCTCCGGATCTTCGACGATGCGCACCTGGAGACGCGGATCGTTTTCGAGGATAGCTTTCAAGGCCGGCGCGGTCTGAGGCCAGGCGTGGCCGGGGTAGTCGTCACCGGTCACGATGAGGATCTTGGTGCCCGGCGCGAGCGGGGTCAGGTCGGCCGGTTTGGGCTTCCGGACTTCGACGCCGGTCTGCACAACCTGCGTGGCGCTGCGGCTGCCGGGTTTGGTCTCGATCAGCCAGAGTTCACCCAGCACGGCGTTCGGACCGGATTGGTGAGTGAAGGCAACGCGGGCACGGCCCTGGGCGACCGCGGCGGCCGGGACGGGCAGTTGGATCGTGGCCGGCGGTTGGTTGGCAGCACTGGAGGGTAACCGCGTCACCGGCAACGCCACCACCGGCTCCGTTCCATTCACTCCCAGGAACCGCACGGATTGCGAGCGTCCGCCGCCATCCCCGTCCCACCAAGTGAAACCGATCGCGTAGGCCCGGGCGGACTCAAGCCCTTCGAGGGTGAATTCTATCGCCCGCCCGTCGTAGGTGACGGTGCCTGCGGCCGGGTTGGCGGCGTAACCCTCAAAGGTCCAGGGCTTGCCGCTGAGTTGCCGCAAGACGAGGCCGCCGGCGCCTTCCACCCGGGCGAGGATCCCGCAGTCCAGGTAGGCGACGAGTTTATCCTCGGGCGGCAGTGCGGCCGCCAGTTGCTTCTGCCGTTCGACACCGACCGAGGGGGCGTAAGGGGCGGAGATGGTCTCGGCCGTACTCCAACCGTCGCGAAGCATCCGCTGTGCCCGACCGACGAGGGTGCTGTCGCCGGCGGTTTCGACCACTTTCTTGAGGGCTGCCTCGGCCGCCACGGGATCTTGGGCCCCGGCTTTGGAGGCGAGGTTGAGGACGGCCACCGCCGCGTCACCGCGAACAGCAGGGTCGCTCAGCAGCCGGCTGGCAGGCTCCAAGGCGGCCGGTTGGCCGGACTCGGCCAGCGCGCCTAACAATGAACGCTTGTCCGCCTCCGTCCGCGCTGCCTCCACGGCTCGGGTCAACCGTGCCGCCTGGCCAGACTTGGCCTCGATAGCGAGGCGCAAGTAACCGCGCAAAGCCAGTGTGCGGTGGACGGGGCTGTCCGCATCCAAACTCAGCTTTAGTAGATCGTCGGCGGCGGACTCTTCCGGCCAATCGGCTACGGTCCGCACGGCCACATCGCGAACTTCAGGCTCGCCGTCCTGGAAGGAACCGACGATGGCGCGCAAGGCCTCAGGACCGCCCAGGGCGCCGAGCACGCGAATCACCAGGCAGCGTTGCTGGCCATGCAAGGCGCCGAATTGGTCCAGCAAGGGCCGAGTGCGGGCAGCCAGGCCGGGGAGGTGTTGGGCGATGGCGACCAGGGCGCGTTCTGCGGCGTCCGTCACGGCCGGAGTTGCGCCGCGAAGGACGCAATCGATCGCCGGGAGATAATCCTGCTCGCGCGCCAGCGCCGCGAGCGCGCCGAAGGCGGCGGTTTGCAGAGGCGCCTCCTTTTCCGCGGCGACGCGCAAAAGGACGGGCACGGCCGGAGAGTAGCCGCGACTGGCCAAGGCAAGCATCGCTTCGGTGCGCAACGGAACGGGGCCCGATTGCGCGAGTTGCAGGAGACGATCGTCCACTTGCGGGCCGGAGAGCAAGGCCAGGGATTGCCGGGCTGCCTGGCGCACGCCCGCCGCACCTTGCGCGCCGGCCGCCAGCAGGTTCGGCACCGTCGCGGCCGTGCCGATCCGGCCCAGGGCCTCCAACGCCTCAGTGGCCACTTCCGGGTCCGGACTGTCCACGAGATCGGCTGCCACGCCGGCGGCGGTACGGTCGCCCCGATCGGCCAGGGCGCCCAGCAAGGCGCGTTGAGCGAGAGGCGGCAGGCCCTTTATCAACCCGGTGAGATCCCGGGTGGCAGCCTCGCCCGGCACCAGGACGGAAAGCGTCGCTGCCTGGGCCTGGAGTTGTGAATCGTCTGACTTCAGGGCTTCCAGAAGGCGGGGCAGCGAACCCGCCGGGTCGGTCCGGACCCGGCCGGAAAGGACGGCGAGGCGCCGGTTGGCGGAGTTGCTGGACTCGGACAACGTATAGTAAATGCGCAGGGCCTCGGCGCTCGCCCCACCGGCACCCAGAGACTGGGCGCAGACCAGGAGGGCGTCCCAGAGGGCCGGGTCGAGATCCCCTCGTTTTAACGAGAGCAGGGCTCGGGCGGCATCGGAGGAGGCGATCCGGCCCAAGGCGCGTGCCGCCGCTCCGGCGATCGGCGGGGCGGGATCGGCCAGTAACCGGCTGAGTTCGGGCACCGCCGCGGTTTCGCGCCGCGCCGCCAGGGAATTGATGATCCCGATGAGGCGCAAGTCGCGGCTGCCGGCGAGGGCGCGGATCAAGGCCTGGCCCGCCGCTTCGCCAGGGATGGCTTCCAGCACCAACCGCGCCATGTCCGCCGTCTGATCGGCGTGCAGCAGGGAGGCGAGCAGCGGGACCTGCGCGATGCCGCCGACCACGCGGAGTTGCTGGCAGATGAAGAGTTTGGCAGCGGCAGTCGTGCCGGGCTCGGCGAGGATGGCCGCCAACTGGGCAGCCATCGGTTCCCGTTGGGCCGGGTCGCCGGAAAGGCGAGCGATACGTTGTTCGAGAGCCACCAACGACGCGTTAATTTGTCCGGCGTCGTAGGATTTTAACCGCGCCAAGGCTTCGGTGGCCAGGGGCGCTTCACTGGCGAGCGGGGCGAGCGGCCAGGCCAGGAGTGCGAGGACGCAAAGGAACTGTGGTTTCATGGGAGGCAGGGGAAGAGTCAAAGGGTCCAAGGACTGCGCATCGATCGGCCCAGGAGGGCGTTGGCGGCGGGATCGTTGACGAATTGTTCCGCGCTCCAATTCCAAGTCAGCTTGCGCTGCAGGCGGGTGGCAATGTCCGCAATGAGCGTGAGGGTGGTCGCGGCATGTCCGCCTTCGACCGGGGCGATCGGGTCGCGCCGAGTCCGCATGGCAGAGAAGAAGTTGAGCAGGTGATGATCGGAGACCGGCAGGTGCAACTCACTCGGCTTGAGCTTCACGCCGAGGAGGGATTCCGGCTCGGCCCGGATGCCCCCGCGCACCACGTGGACCCAGCCTTTGTCACCGATGAAACGGACGCCATGTTCCCCCCGGGAGTCATCCGTGAACACCAGCCGGGGTCCTTTGGGGGGAGTGCAGTTGACCTGCCAACTGATGGAGGTGTTGGCGAGTCCTTCGGTGGGGAAGGTGGCGGTGCCTTCGACGTCCAAGGTGGACGTGTGCAACTCGGGCGCGCCCCAGAGGGCGATGTCGATGTGATGCACCCCCCAGGATTGGATCCAGCCGGCACAGTAATCGGCGATGAAATACCAATTGTAGGTGCATTTGAGGTCGTTGTAGGGGGTCCAGGGAGCCGGACCCAGCCAGACTTCGTAGTTAAAATCGGGCGGCGGGGCGGCGGGTTGGACCAGAGGCAAGCTGCGGCCGCCGGGGACCGAGACGTTGACGGTATGAACGGAGCCGAGGTAGCCATTGCGGGCCAGTTCGCAGGCGAAGCGGAAGCCGCGTTCGCTGCGCTGCTGGGTGCCGATTTGGAAGACGCGGCCGTAACGGCGCACGCCCTGGCACGCCGCGCGCCCCTCGGCCACGGTCAGCGACAGCGCCTTTTCGCAATAAACATCCTTGCCGGCGCGCATGGCGGCGAGGCTTAAGAGGACGTGCCAGTTCTCCGGCGCGGTGATGAACACGGCGTCGATATCCGGCCGGGCGAGGACGTCACGGAAGTCCTGGAAGGCGGCGCAGCCCTGGTAGGCGCCCGCGCCAGCCGCCTGGGCATAGTGGTCGTCCACGCGCTTTTGCCATTGCTCGGCCTTCTGGCGGTAGGGATCGCAGACGGCGAGTACCTGCGCCTCGGGCAAACCCAGCAGGGCGCTGAGATGCTGGCTGCCACGGTCCCCGAGACCGAGGACCGCGCAGTGAATGCGGTTGCTCGGCGCCGGCCGGCCCGCGGCGCCCCAAGACGAGGCAGGAAGGATAACGGGGGCCAGTGCGAACGCGGCGGCCCCTTGGAGAAAGCGCCGGCGGTTGAGGGAGACGGCAGGCGGGTGGTTCACGTTGGTTTGCATAGGGAATATGCCGCCAGCACGGCGGGGTTTACTTCTCTTCCGGGATGTTCAGCTCCTTGAGCGTGGCGCGCAGCCAGGACAGGGACTTTTCGATCATGGGGCCGCCGCCGCCCTCACATTCCATACTGAGAGGGCCCTGGTAACCGTGGTCACGGAGCAACCCGAGACACTGCTTGATGTTGTCGGCGTTCACGCCCTCGCCCAGGGAGCAATGGCTCACGGCAATGCCGGTCATGCCGCCCCGCAGCGCCCGGGCGAGTGATTCGGACACGTCCTTGAGGTGGACGTGGTTGACACGATCCTGGAAGCGCTGGAGAAATTTGACCGGGTCCTGGCCGGCGATGAAGGTATTGCCGGTGTCCAGGTTCATCCGCAGGTAGGGGCTGTCGCTGAACGCCTGCATCTCAGCCATCCGATCGGGATTGGTGGTAAAGTAGCCATGGGGCTCGATGTTGACGAAGACCTGGTGGGCCTCGGCGACCTTAAGGATCTGCTGATAGCTGCGTCTCATCATGGCCATGGCTTGCTGGTCCTGCATGCCCTCGGGCGCGTGCAGACCGTCGGTGGTATCGACGCGCGGACAGCCGATTTGGGCGGCCCAGGCGATGGACTTCATGACGTAGGGGACGCCACGGAGCGGGCTGTCCTCCTGCGACAGCGGGTAAGCGGCGTCCACCTGCGAGAATTGCACCCCGTACTTGTCCATCTTGCGCCGAAGCAGCGCGGGGTCTTCGTAGAGGGCGACGTGCGGCTGGTAGCCGAGGCCGTGAATCCAGCTCACGCCGTCGATGAGCCCGCATTCGATGTAGTGGACATCGTTCTTCTGGGCCCATTCCAGACATTTTTCGAACGACCAATAGGCGGAGTTGAAGGCATCCGTGTGAAATCCAATTTTCATCGTGTATGGGGGGTAGAGGGTTGCGCGGATGAAGGCGTTTGCCGTGGAGGTTTTCCGCGGAGCCAAGCCAAGCCAACGGGGCGGTCCAGGGAAATCCCTGGCGGCCGGGGCAGGCTGTGGCGGGGCTCGTTCACGTTATGCGTGAACAGTGGTACCGTGAAGCCGGGCTTTTTCCAAGAGCAGAATTACCCGGAAAAGAAGATTATTTCAGCGGCGATCGGGCGAGCCGCCGCTACTGATGCCGACGCCCCTTCTTTTATCAATACGCCCGATAGAAAACCGCGGGATGATTGGTGTCCAGACCGGTGATCACCTGGCTCAGGTTGGTCATGGGGACGCTCAAGACGTTCTGCCAGGCGGCGGGACTATGGACATTGGTGGAGGCTTGCAATTCGTAATTGGAGCCCGGATTCCCGTATAGGACCAGGCTGCGCACGCCGGCGGAGGTGGTGGGCAGGGGTTGCAAGACCGGTTGCCGGCCAATAATGAGGACCTGGCCGGCTTGGGTGACGAAATTGGTGGTGAAGGTGCCATCCGAGTTCACCGCCTGCTGGACCAGCGGCGTGACCGAGACGTAGCCGGAGGCTTGGTTGGTGACGATGGTGAAGTTGAGTTGCGCCAGTTCCTGGGCCCCTTGGAGGGCTTGGCCATAACCGGAACCGAGGTTGATCGCGACCAACCCGGAGTTGACGAGATGGAGCGAGGCGGAGTTCAACTGGCTGGAGACCAGTTGCACGGAAAGCGAACTGAAGTCACCCGTGGGCAATTGCAAGTACAGGGTCAGGTTGGTGATGCCACTGCCGTACAGGCTGCCGCTGTGGCCGGCCTGGACGGTCGCCAACCCCACCGCCAGGCTCAGGTAGGCGCCAAGTGTAAACTGGTTTTCCACCCCGACGTTAAAGCTGGAGGTAAAGCTCAGGTCGTAAGTCCGTGAGGCGCTACCGGAAGTGTTGCCCAGGATCGCCGCGGTGAACTCTTGAGGACCGACCGGCGTGAAATTGGTGGTGCCTCCCGCCGACACCAGATCGCTCAGACTGAAATAGACCTGGTTGGTGTCTCCGCCGTCGCCGACCACCGCCGCTAACAGGCTGGGGGTGTTGGTATTGGACAGCAAGATAATGGTACCGGGTGGAGCGATGGGGGAAACGTTGATGAGCAGTTGGACCGAATCCGCGACGAAGCTGTTGGCTTGAGCGGTGGTCACGGAAGGCAGGGGGCCTGCGGCGGGCCAGGTGGCCACCGTGCCGTTGGTGTCCGAGATCCCGATCCGGTAGTAATAAGTGGTTCGGGGAGCACAACCGGAAATCCTGACCTCGGTGAACCCAAGATTCTGAGATTGCTGCCGCAAGAGGGCCTGGCTGAGCCGCTGTTGGTAGGCGTTGGTCGCCGCCGGCGAACCACTATTGAGCGGGTACCATTCCACACCCAGTTGGCCCGCCAGATCCGTAGCGCCGAACGGGTCGGCATAGACCGAGATCGTGGCCGTCTGAGAAGGACTGGGCGCAGGAGAAGTCACCCAGACGACCGAGAACCCGCTAGGGGTCACATTGACGGTTGCGACGTTCGTGATGAGGGTGGAGGCGTCCGCGGAGGCGGCTCCCAACAGCAGGAGAAGGCCGACCGAAGCCGACCGGAATGGCGCCCACCCAGGCCGGGTGGCTTGGTCCTGCAAGGGCAAAGCACTTGAAAATCGGCCAGGCGATGGGGTGCGCCCCTCGCTGTCCGATTCCGCCCGGTAATTGGCTCCAACTCCCAATTTGAAGAATGAGAAACGCATAAAGGCTTAATGGCTCAGTTGGCTGGATCGCGGGCCGCCCCGTTGGAGGCCCGGCTGGCCTTTGCGGGCCAAGGTCAGTTCGCCGCCCGCCAGGATGGCGTAACGCCGGGTGCCGCCGGCCCGGAGCAGTCGAGCCGCGGCTTCCGCCGAACCATCGGCGGAATCGATCAACACGAGGAGCGGCGGCGCCCCACCACCGGTGGATAGCGCTTTGTCGGCGGCAGATTTGGCCAGGGCCATTCCCGGAAACTCGCGGCTGAGGTCGGTGAGCGGCTCGGTCGTGCCGGTCGCGGCCGGGGAGGGCGAGTTGGGCGAACCGGCGGCCGGTTTGCGTAAATCGACTAATACCACCTCGGCCGGCTGGCTGGCCTTCAATTCGGCGTAAGTAATGTAGTTGAGTTGTTGTTTTTGGAGCCCCGGGCTCCGAGTGGTCGAGCCATGGGCGGTTTCCCAGGCAGCAAATCCACCCTCGAGGATGTCCACGCTAAGGCCCGGCTTTTCGGCGAGCGCGGCTGCCGCCGCCTGGACCGAATCACTGCTCCCGCGGCCGAGTCCATCGGAGTACACTACCACCGGGCCCAGCGGAGGCAGACGCTTTTGCGGGCAGAGCGAGGCGGGGATGTTGATGGCTCCGGGGAGGTGCCCCTGTGCAAATGCCTCGGGGGTTCGCACATCGATGAGGAGAGCCTTCCCTCCGCCCGCCAACTGCTGCTGCAGGCGCGCAACCGTGATCGCACGGACCTCTGAAGCGGACCCCAGACAAAACGCGGCGACCAAACCGGCGCAAAGGGCTCGTACGATCATCTCATCGCTACGGGGCAAAAGAAGGTGTGGATTTCCGAAATCCGCCTTTTGACACGGGGCTGAAACCCCGGGGTCAATGAGCAGGCGCGCGGCAGTGTGGAGTTTCCGTGGTGGAGGAATTTGAGTCCGTTGCATAGGCTACTCAGGCTATTGGGATTGGGGCGCGAACTGGTTAACCGGATTGGCCAAGGAGACCATCAGCACGGCCACGTTGGGGATCGGGAAATTGTCGCCGATCAGGTTGCCGTTCTGAATTTCGGCGATGCGCCAGCGGCCGGACTGAGCGTCGAGCATGCGGACAGCGAGGGCGTTGGCAACCCCCAATTGGTGTAACAACTGGAAGGCGGTGTAACCGTCCGGAAAGGCGGTATAACCGAAGACATTGGCGCCCACGGCGAAGTTGATGGGGGAGTGGTTGTTGAGGCCGAGGTCCAGCACCTGGCGAGTGTTGAATTGAACCAGTAGGAAGGTGCCGGGAACGAGGCTGAAATTGACGCCCGCCGGGAACCCATTGGAGAGGTAGGCGGTTTGGGAGGTAACCGTGGGGGCCAGGGCGGTGTATTCGGTGATCGACTGGATGGCACTGGCGCCCCACAAGGAGAGCAGGCCGAAAGCGTTTTGCGCGAAGTTGGCCATGCCGGTAGTCACCCCCATGCCGTTGAGGTTCTGGAAAACGGGCTGCAAGGCCGGCAGCGGCACGGCCACAATCTGGGCCTGTCCGGCGGGCGTTTCCTGCCACACCGCCCAACCGTCGGCCAGGGCCGGAAGGGATTTCACGGTGGCCGTGTGTGTCACGGGAATGGTGGCCAGGCTGGGCAGATGGATGAGACGCCCGTTGCCAGTCTGCGGCCCGAGGGAATTCTCCATGCAGAGCACCCACTCGCCGTTGAGGTAGGGCTGGGTTTCGTCCTCCGGTGTACTCGTGATCCGGACTTCCTGGTTGCGCAGCAGATTGAAGCCGTAGAGGTCCAGTTCCAGGTTCCGCGCGTCTTCCCAGACGATCCAATGGTCATAGATGACCGGGTGGAACTTGCCAAACAGGCTGGTGGTCAAACGCATTGATTGCCCGGTCTCCAGATTGGCGAAGTAGATTTCGCCGGCGCCTGGGTTGCGTAGATCCTGCCAGACCACACGCCCAGCCTGGACGTCGGGGTTCTGCTGGTCCTGGGTAGTGGGTGACACGGCAAAGTTGGTTGAGGCGGCGAGATTCAGGGCGAAGAGCTGCCACGGAGCGCCGGCGTTGCCCGAAGGGCGAGCCTGGTAGACCACCCAGGGCCAATCGATGGCGGGGTTGATCTCATCCGTGCCCGGCGTGCTGGTCAGGCTCTGGGGGCCGTTGGTGCCGTTTAGATCATCGATGAAGAGGTCCCAGCTCCCGTTAAACTGCAGTGCCTGCCAGACAACATAACGCCCGTCGGTGCGCGCGTTCTGCTGAGCCAACGAGGTATGCGTCAGTTGAAGGATCGGGCTCCCGGCCGTCGTGAGGTCCTGGGCGTAAATCTCCGGGTGGCCGTCGCTCTGGTCCTGCCAAACCGCCCAGCGCCCGCGGGCGTATGGGTTTTGCGGGCCACGGGTGACATCGGCCAGGATGGTGTTGGTCCCGACCAGCGAACCGACCTGGACGAGGGCGAAAGTGAAGTTGGTGTTCCCCAGTGGATCAGCCAGGGCGACCCGCACCGTGTACCAGCCTGGGGGCTGGACCACGCCGGCGGCGCTCAGCCCGTTCCAGTTGTAGGTCACGGGAGCAGCGCCGAGGTTGGTGTAAGCGACGCTGAGCACGTCCGGCAGGACGCCCTGGTCGTAACCGTAGAGCGGGTTGATCGTCCAAGTGACGATGGTCGGGTTGTTGGTCGGCTGGCCCTGGCCCAGCACATCGACCCACTGCGGACCGGCGGCGAGGTTGCTCAGGACCAGGGGACTGGCCACCGAGGCGGGGGCGCGGTAATAGTTTTGACCAATCGTGCCTAAGGCCCATCGGTAGGTGCTGACTCCCGCCCCCCCCACGGTCAACTGCGCTGACCCCGTCAACGAGGGGGTGGCTGGGACGCCGGTGACGGTCGTCGACGCCGCTGAGGGATCCACTACCCAACCCACGGAGACCGCGTTGGTCGCATCGAGGTAGCTCCCATATTGGGACCGGCCCACCACGGAAACGGTGTTGCTCCCGGCAGGCAGGCCGGTGAGATTCAGGGGTGCGCTGACGGGGCGCTCGGGACTCCAGGCGCCCGCATTGAGTTGGTATCGGTAGAAATCCACATGCGCGCCGCCGAC
>Ga0316223_1003364_pt1 | contig 11999 bp, 8 predicted proteins | sample TBH18009metaG_FD_206007 | JGI IMG/M metagenome (GOLD analysis project Ga0316223, IMG submission 206007) | Freshwater microbial communities from Trout Bog Lake, Wisconsin, USA - TBH18009 | ecosystem: Environmental > Aquatic > Freshwater > Lake > Hypolimnion/Profundal zone | place: USA: Wisconsin...
GGTCGGCCACGATACGAAAGGAAGTTCCACCATGCGCGAAATCGTCACCCTCCAATGCGGAGTCTGCAAGGAACGCAACTACTCCACCACCAAGAACAAGAAGACCACCACCGGCCGTCTCGAGTTCAACAAGTTCTGCCCCCGCTGCCGCAAGCACACCGAGCACAAGGAAACCAAGTAGCTCCCAACGGGGGGAGTAAGCTCAACGGTTAAACTGCCGGTCTCCAAAACCGGACTTCTCGGTTCGAATCCGAGCTCCCCCGCCAGTTTTCCCAAGACCACGGCATCGCGCAAAGGACATCGCAATGGCAAACCAGGCTGACAACGCAATCCCGCAGTGGCAGGCAGCTCCCCGCCGCCTCCTCTCCTTCCTCCGCGACACACGCGGCGAAATGCGCAAGGTGGTCACCCCCTCGCGCAAGGAGGTTCAGGCCACCACCACCGTCGTCATCGTCGCCGTCTTCTTCTTCGCCATCTACTTCGCCGTGGTGGACAAGATCGTCGGCGGCGCCATCGAGCAGGTTCTCAAGTACCTCATCCACCGCTAAACCATTTTCCCGGACGCGCAACCAGCGCCCTGAATCGAAGGCACAGCCAACATGACCGAAGAGACACTCCCCACCGCAACTCCCGAACCCGAAGCCCCCGCGGCCGAAGCAACGCCCGCTGCTGCCGCCGACGCCGCCCCCGCGGCCGATGCCGCCGCGCCGGTCGAGCTGCTTCCTCCGCCCGTCAACCCCAGCTTCAAGTGGTACATCATCCACGCCTACTCCGGCTTCGAGCGCAAGGTCAAGGAGTCCCTCGAGAGCCGCATTCAGGCCTACGGCCTCGAAAAGAAGATCGGCCGCATCATGATCCCCACCGAGCCGGTCACCGAGCTGCGCAACGGCAAGAAGTACACCATCGAGCGCGTCTTCCTCCCCGGCTACGTGCTGGTAGAGATGGAGCTCGACAACGAGCTCTGGCACATCATCAAGAACACCCCCCGCGTCACCGGCTTCCTCGGCACCGGGGAAACGCCCGTCGCCCTCACCGAGGCCGAGGTCAGCTCCATCATCTTCCGCACCGACGTCACCAAGGACAAGCCCCGCCTCAAGGTCAAGTTCCAGCGCAACGAGAACGTCCGCATCAACGAGGGCCCCTTCGCCAACTTCAACGGCCTCGTGGACGAGGTCAACGAAGACCGCCAGACCCTCAAGGTCATGGTCACCATCTTCGGCCGCTCCACCCCCGTCGAACTCGAGTTCTCCAAGGTCGACAAGGTCGAGGAGTAATTTTTCTCGGCGTGGCTCTGCCACGCACAACCCGCCAGAAGTAAGCGGGCTAACAGGTTTGATGCAGTGGTGGCTTCTACCCCCTGCATCGGTTGTACGGCACGCCTTCTACCGTGCCGGGGTTTTGAAACGCAGGCACGTGTCTCGCGCGCTTTCGTTAAGGGCATGGCTTCAGCCATGCCGTATGCAGATTGCAGTGCGGGGGCTTTAGCCCCTGAGGTACGAATTTTAGAAATCTCGCGCAGCGCAAGCCGCTCGCGAAGCAAAGAGGATAAGAACAATGGCACCCAAGAAGGTTCAAGGTTACGTAAAGCTCCAGATCGAAGGCGGCAAGGCCACTCCGGCGCCGCCCGTCGGCCCCGCGCTCGGTCAGGCCCAGGTCAACATCATGGAGTTCTGCAAGCAGTTCAACGCCCGCACCTCCAACAAGGAGCAGCAGGGCCTCACCATCCCCGTCGTCATCACCGTCTACGCCGACCGCACCTTCAGCTTCATCACCAAGACGCCCCCGGCCTCCGTGCTGCTGCTCAAGGCCGCCGGTGTCGCCAAGGGCGCGGGCAACCCGCTCAAGGACAAGGTAGGCAAGGTCACCGAGAAGCAGGTCCGCGAGATCGCCACCCTCAAGATGCCCGACCTCAACGCCGCCTCCGTCGAGACCGCCATCAAGTCCATCAAGGGCACCGCCCGCTCCATGGGCATCGAGGTCGTCGGCTAACCCCGCACACATTCACTCTTCACCGAAGCGCCCGCCCCGTGCGGGCGCTTTGCTGTTAGGCGCAATTGTAATGATTGAGGAATCGTTTAATTGAGTGTCTGTAGGAATCGGCTTTCTTTGCATCAATGTCATTTGCGAAAAGACACTCCCAGCGGGGCCCAAGCCCGCTTCGCGCCATTCCGCCACCAGCAAAAAACTCGTAGAAAGTCGGCATAATGCAGTGCCCCAAGGCTGAATACATGCAACATACACCAACTTTCTGAGGATTTCGCCAATTATTCGCCACGGGTGCCCTTGGCGTTCCAATTTGGTCAAGTGCATTTGAGGGAGCCTAAATGGTCCATTTTGTACGTGGATATTCACCCCCCGTCTATACTTCTCCCGTCATGGACCGCCGCTCCGCGCTCAAGCTCTCCGCCGCCGCTGCCGCCTCGCTCGCCATCCCGCGCGCGCTCCACGCCACCACAGCATCCACTCCAACAATTGAGAAGTGGGGACTCTTCGAGACATCCCTCACCGCCACCGCTCCTGCCAATCCCTTCGACGTGGACCTCGCCGCCACCTTCACCCACGCCACCGCCGCGCCCATCACCGTCCGCGGCTTCTACGACGGGGACAACACCTTCCGCATCCGCTTCATGCCGCCCGCAACCGGCGAATGGCGCTTCACCACCCGCAGCACCCTCTTCGCGCTCGACGCCCGCACCGGCTCATTCACCGCCGTCGCGCCCAATTCCACCAACCACGGCCCCGTCGCTGCCTCCGGCCTCCACTTCTGCCACGCCGACGGCACATGGTTCCATCCCTTCGGAACCACCTGCTACGCCTGGACGCACCAGACCGAGCAGCTCGAAACGCAAACCCTCGCCACCCTCGTCCGCTCGCCCTTCAACAAGGTGCGCATGTGCCTCTTCCCCAAGTCCTACGAGTACGTCAACCAGCGGCCGCCCTACCTGCCCTTCCTCACCAATTCCGACGGCAGCGACGACCACTCCCGCTTCAACCCCGACTTCTTCCGCCATCAGGAGCGCCGCATCGCCCAGCTCGGCCAGCACAACATCCAGGCCGATCTCATCCTCTTCCACCCCTACGACCGCTGGGACTTCTCCCGCTTCCCCGCCGCCGTGGACGACCGCTACCTCCGCTACACCGTCGCGCGCTTCGGTGCCTTCCGCAACCTCTGGTGGTCGCTCGCCAACGAGTTCGACCTCCTCAAGGCCAAGTCCACCGCCGACTGGGACCGCCTCGCCGCCCTCCTCGTCGCCGAAGATCCCTACGCCCACCTGCGCAGCGTCCACTACAGCAAGGTGCTCTACGACTACGCAAAGCCCTGGTGCACCCACGCCTCGCTCCAGTCCTACGCCACCGAACGCGCCCCCGAGTGGCGCGCCGCATGGCAAAAGCCCATCATCTACGACGAGATGATGTACGAAGGCGATCTCCCCCGCCGCTGGGGCAACCTCTCCGGCCAGGAGATGACCTTCCGCTTCTGGCGCGCCGTCATCGCCGGCTGCTACGCCTCCCACGGCGAAACCTTCCTCGCACCCGACACTCGCGATTCCGACCAGCACATCATGTGGGCGCAGGGCGGCATCCGTTTCCGCGGCACCAGCCCTGAGCGCATCGGCTTCCTCCGCCGCATCGTCGAATCCGCCGGCCCACTCACCGCCGTCCCCGACGCCTACTACCCCTGCGCCGTCGCTTGGGGAAAAGAATCTGAGGGCAGGGAACTGGCCGCCACCCCCGTCTCCTCCCCCGACAAAGCCTCCGCCTCGCTCCTCGCCGGTCCTCCCCCCGCCACCATCCTCTACTTCTTCGACTTCCACCAGCCCGCCGAGTACGAGTTCCCCCTCCCCAAGCTGGCCTCCTACCGCGCCGACCTCATCGATCCCTGGGCCATGACCATCACACCCCTGCCCGGAACCCACTCCGGCAAATCCCTCCACAAGCTTCCCGCCAGGCCCTACATGGCTCTCCGCTTCCGCCGCGCCTGACCGCTCCAGCCCTGCCCAGCTTGCACTTTTCCGCAGCCCCCGGCATAATCAATACAGTGCTCTCGCCTCCCGGCGAGGCATCGATACGACCACGCCCTTGCGGAACAATGCTTGTCGGGGTGGCAGATGGAGAAAGCATGTCCCATAAATCTTCCAAGAATATGACGAAGGCGCGCGCCCTTGTCGAGCCGCGTCCCTACGCCCTCGCAGACGCCGTCCCCCTCCTGCAAAAGGCCAAGTACGCCAAGTTCGACGAGACCGTCGACCTCACCCTCCGCCTCGGAGTGGACACCCGCCACGCTGACCAGATGGTCCGCGGCACCGTCGTCCTCCCCCACGGCCTCGGCAAGACCAAGACCGTCGCCGTCATCACCAGCGGCGACAAGATCAAGGAAGCCGAAGCAGCCGGTGCCGACTTCGCCGGCGGCGACGAGCTCGTCGAGAAGATCCAGAAAGAGAACTGGACCGCTTTCGACGCCCTCATCGCCACCCCCGACATGATGAAGTCCGTCGGTCGTCTCGGCAAGGTGCTCGGCCCCAAGGGCCTCATGCCCAACCCCAAGACCGGTACCGTCACCACCGACGTCGCCTCCGCCATCAAGGAGATCAAGGCCGGCAAGATCGAGTTCCGCGCCGACAAGACCGCGCTCGTCCACGTCCCCGTGGGCAAGCTCAGCTTCGACGCCAGCGAGCTCATCGACAACGCCACCACGGTCATCACCGCGCTCATCAAGGCCAAGCCCGCGGCCGCCAAGGGCCGTTACGTCAAGGCCATCTACATCAGCTCCACCATGGGCCCCGGCATCCAGCTCGACCACGCCGTCGCCGAAGCCGCTGGCAAGGCATAGTTCTCCGTTTCACGCCGCGTACTCCGCGGCACTTTGAGCCGGCTCACTTCGCCGGCAGCACAAGGCAGGATTTATGGCACTCACCAAGGCAGTCAAGGTTGTAAAGGTTGCGTCGCTGGCCGCGGAGCTCGAAGGCTCCACCACCGCCATCGTCGGCTCCTTCTCCAAGCTCACCGTCGCCCAGGACTTCGCGCTCCGCAAGGCCGTCCGCGCCGTCGGTGGCCGCTACCGCGTCGTCAAGAACAAGCTCGTCGCACGCGCCTCCAAGGGCACGCAGATCGAGCAGGCCCTCCAGGGCCTCAAGGGCGTCAGCTCCGTCGCCTACACCACCGGAGACCCTGTTGCCCTCGCCAAGGCCGTCAGCACCTGGGTCAACGAGAACGCCGAGTTCTTCACCTTCAAGCTCGGCATCGTCGACGGCAAGCTCCTCACCGTCGCAGACATCAAGGCTCTCGCCACTCTGCCCGGCAAGGAAGAGCTCTTCAGCAAGCTGCTCTTCCTCATCAACTCGCCCGCGCAGCGTCTGGCCACGGTCATCAACGCCACCGGCCGCGACCTCGCCGTCGTCGTCAATCAGGCCGTCGAGAAGGGCAAGTTCGGCGCTCCCGCCGCCGCCGTTGTTGCCGAGGCGCCTGCCGCCGAAGCCGCACCCGAGCCGGTCGCCGAACCCGCCGCACCCGCGGCAGAAGCCGCACCCGCCAGCTAACCGCTGGCCCACAACTTTCGGCCGCCCGTCGGAGTGCGCAGTCTGAGCGCAACGGAAACTCCAGCAAGGCAGCCAATCGGGGCAGCGTCACCGCCCCACCGCAGTAGAAACAAAATTTTGCATCACAGAAAAAACGGAGAGAACATCATGGCAGATATTCAACAGTTGGAAGACGCAATCGTTAGCCTCACCCTGCTCGACGCATCCGAGCTGGTCAAGAAGCTGGAAGCCCGCCTGGGCGTCAGTGCCGCAGCCGCAGTCGCCGCCGCACCTGCTGCGGGTGGCGGAGCCGCCGCCGCGGCCGTCGAAGAGAAGACCGAGTTCACGGTCATCCTCAAGGACGCTGGCGCCAACAAGATCAACACCATCAAGGCGGTTCGCGAAGTCACCAGCCTCGGCCTCAAGGAAGCCAAGGACCTGGTCGACGGCGCACCCAAGCCGCTCAAGGAGAACATCTCCAAGGAAGACGCGGCTGCCATCGCCAAGAAGTTCGACGGCGTGGCCACCGTGGAGATCAAGTAAAGCCTTTGTTTTCTGGGGGTTCGCTCCCAGAACGCTCGCTTTGCCTCTCCGCCTCATTTGCCTCTTTGCCTCGCGGGCGGTACTCTTATCTAGATGGGAGTGCCGCTCCGGGGCGGAGGGTAGTATCAGGCCGGGGCGCTCCACACGGATTCATCTCGACTTCATGTTCCGGCGTCACATATCGCCGGACGTTCAGCTTGTCTTGCAGCGCGTCACGCTGAACGATTTCAAGTTTTCATGCGCGGCAATCATCCTTGAGGCTGGGCGAGCCTCAAAGGGCGGCGGTCATTACAAAGTTTTCCAACGATTCAGTGCACAATCCGGTTGCTGCGCTCGTGGGTACACGTGTCCCCTCGGGCGTCTGTGCCTTTGTGCTCTCTACTCGCCCAGAACAGTAGCACACTCCTTCTTCCTCCGGCCACCTTTTTCGCCGGAGATTCAACCAGCGCCACAGTGCACGGCCGTCGAGGCGGCTCGTGCCCGATGCAAATAGGCGCCAACACTTTCACCGGAGGCCCTGCCGTCCTCCACCCCGCTCGCCGGGGACCTCGATGCGGCAGATAGAACAGAGGAGACAGACCATGTCCCAGCAGCGCGCACTTCGCACCCGCCTTGACTTCTCCAAGATCCCCACCTCCATCCGCATCCCCAACCTCATCGAGGTCCAGCGCGACAGCTACGAGCGCTTTCTGCAGATGGACATGCTCCCTCAGGAGCGCGAGGACAACGGCCTGCAGTCCGTCTTCACCTCTGTCTTTCCCATCGCCGACTTCCGCAACGTCAGCGAACTCGAGTTCGTGGACTTCTCCATCGGCAACTGGGAGTGCAAGTGCGGCCACCTCAAGGGCCTCAACCATCTCCGCACCGCCTGCTCCAGTTGCGGCCACATGGTCATTACAGACCCCTTCCACCCCGGCGACGTCCTCTGCAACTTCTGCGGCGCTTACAACAAGAACACCCCCGACTTCTGCACCAAGTGCGGCGACCCCGTCGGCTTGCAGTTGAAGTATGACCGCGCCGAGTGCGAGGAGCGCGGCATGACCTACTCCGCCCCCCTCAAGGTCACCATCCGCCTCAAAATCTACGACAAGAACCCCGAGACCGGACAGCGCACCCTCCGCGACATGAAGGAGCAGGAGGTCTTCTTCGGCGACATCCCCCTCATGTCCGAGAACGGCACCTTCATCGTCAACGGCACCGAGCGCGTCATCGTCAGCCAGCTCCACCGCTCGCCCGGCGTCTTCTTCGAGACCGCCAACAACCGCTCCTACTTCCTCGGCAAGATCATCCCCTACCGCGGCTCCTGGGTGGAGTTCGAGTTCGACCAGAAGAACATCCTCTACGTCCGCATCGATCGCAAGCGCAAGTTCCTCGGCACCATCTTCCTGCGTGCCCTCGGCCTGCGCACCGACGAGGAGATCCTCCGCACCTTCTACACCGTCGACACCATCCAGTTCAAGGCTGGCAAGCTCCTCTGGAAGGTCGTAGCCGACGCTGCCAAGTCCACCCACCTGCTCGGCGCGCGCCCCGCGGCCGCCGTCACCCACCGCGGCAAGGAACTCGCCCACGCCAACCGCAAGATCAACGCTCACGCCCTCAAGGAGATTCGCGACGCCAAGCTCGAGACCGTCGAGATTGAGCCCTCCGAGCTCGAAGGCTCCTTCCTCGCCGCCGATGTCATTGACACCGCCACCGGCGAGCTGCTCTACGAGGCCAACGCCGAACTCACCGCAGACGCCCTGCAGAAGATCATCGCCGCCGGCATCACTCAGGTCGAGCTCTTCTTCCCCGAGCGCGACGACGTCGGCAACATCATCACCAACACCCTCCGCCGCGACTCCGTCCACAAGCCCGAAGAGGCGCTCATCGAGATCTACCGCAAGCTCCGTCCCGGCGACCCGCCCACCCTCGACACCGCCACCGCGCTCTTCGAGGGCATGTTCTTCGACCCGCGCAAGTACGACTTCTCCCGCGTCGGCCGCCTCAAGTTCAACATCAAGCTCTACGAGAACGCAGAGGCCTCCTCGCTCGACAAGCGCACCCTCGTCCCAGAGGACTTCTACGCCACCATCCGCTACCTCCTCAAGCTCCGCAAGAACATCGGCAACGTGGACGACATTGACCATCTCGGCAACCGCCGCGTCCGCGCCGTCGGCGAGCTCATGGAGAACCAGTTCCGCATCGGCCTCGTCCGCATGGAGCGCGCCATCAAGGAAAAGATGAGCGTCTACCAGGAGATGCAGACGGCCATGCCGCATGACCTCATCAACGCCAAGCCTGTCATGGCCGCCATCCGCGAGTTCTTCGGCTCCTCCCAGCTCTCGCAGTTCATGGACCAGACCAACCCGCTCTCCGAGATCACCCACAAGCGTCGCCTCTCCGCCCTCGGGCCGGGCGGCCTCTCCCGCGAGCGCGCTGGCTTCGAGGTACGCGACGTCCATCCCACACACTACGGACGCATCTGCCCCATCGAGACCCCGGAAGGTCCCAACATCGGCCTCATCAGCTCGCTCTCCTGCTTCGCACGCATCAACCAGTACGGCTTCATCGAGTCCCCCTACCGCAAGGTCAAGGACTCGCAGGTCCTCGACTTCGTCAGCGTCACCAACGCCGGCGACAGCGGCCTGCGTCAGGGACACGTCCTTGAGATCAACGAGGCCAAGAAGCTCAACAACTCGCTCAAGCGCGACAAAAAGCGCCCCGCCGAAGTTGCTCCTTTCAGCTTCTACCTCTCCGCGTGGGAGGAGGACCGCCACACCATCGCCCAGGCCAACATCACGCTCGACGAACACGGCCGCATCACCGAGGAGCTGGTCAACGCCCGCCGTCAGGGCAACTTCGTCCTCATTCCCCGCGAGGAAGTGGACTACGTTGACGTTTCGCCCAAGCAGCTCGTCAGCGTCGCCGCCTCGCTCGTGCCCTTCCTCGAGCATGACGACGCCAACCGCGCACTCATGGGCGCCAACATGCAGCGCCAGTCCGTTCCTCTGCTCGTCAACGAGGCTCCCCTCGTCGGCACCGGCATGGAGGGCGTCACCGCCCGCGACTCCGGCGCCGTCATCCTCGCCAAGCGCAACGGCATCGTCGACTCCGTAGACTCCGAGCGCATCATCGTCCGCGTCGAAGGCGAGCACCACCCCACCCAGCTCTCGCGCGAGGTCGGCTCCGACATCTACCAGCTCACCAAGTTCAAGCGCTCCAACCAGAACACCTGCATCAACCAGAAGCCCATCGTCCGCCAGGGCGACCGCGTGCTCAAGGGCCAGGTCATCGCAGACGGCCCCTGCACCGAGCAGGGCGAGCTCGGCCTCGGCCGCAACGTCCTGGTCGCCTTCATGCCCTGGCGCGGCTACAACTTCGAGGACGCCATCCTCATCAGCGAAAAGCTCGTCAAGGACGACTACTACACCTCCATCCACATCGAGGAGTTCGAGATCGAGTCCCGCGACACCAAGCTCGGGCCCGAGGAGATCACACGCGACATCCCCAACGTCAGCGAACATTCGCTGCGCGACCTCGACGAGAGCGGCATCGTCCGCATCGGCGCCAAGGTCGGCCACAACGACATCCTCGTCGGCAAGGTCACCCCCAAGGGCGAGACCCAGCTCACGCCGGAAGAGAAATTGCTCCGCGCCATCTTCGGCGAAAAGGCCGGCGATGTGCGCGACGCATCCCTCACCTGCCCCCCGGGCATCGAGGGCACCGTCGTGGACGTCCGCATCTTCAGCCGCAAGGGCCAGGAGAAGGACGAGCGCGCCAAGCTGATTGAGGCCGAACAGATTGAGCAGCTCGAGAAGAACCTCGCCGATGAGATTCGTATTCTCACCGACGAGCGCCTCAAGCGGCTCGAGTCCATCCTCGGCAACAAGACCGTCCTCGCCGACCTCCACGACGAGCGCACCAACAAGAAGCTCCTCTCCAAGGACGCCGTCATCGACCGCGACTCCATCGAGGTCATCTCCACACGCAACCTCAAGCGCATCCGCTACGCCGACAAGGATCCCCGCGTCAACGAGCAGATCGACGAGATCGAGGAGATGACATCCCGCCAGATCGACGTCCTGCGCAAGATCACCAACGAGAAGATCTCCAAGCTACAGAAGGGCGACGAGCTCGCTCCAGGCGTCATCAAGATGGTCAAGGTCTACGTCGCCATGAAGCGCAAGCTCTCCGTCGGCGACAAGATGGCCGGCCGCCACGGCAACAAGGGCGTCATCGCGCGCATCCTCCCCGAGGAGGACATGCCCTACCTGCCCGACGGCACCCCCGTCGAGATTGTCCTCAACCCGCTCGGCGTGCCTTCCCGTATGAACGTCGGCCAGATCCTCGAAACCCACCTCGGCTGGGCTGCGCACGAGCTCGGCAAGCAGGTCGCCGCTCTCGTCCTCAGCTCCACCAAGGCCGCCGAGGTCCGCGAGATCTTCAAGGCGCGCTTCTCCGGCACCGCCGTGCTCGACCAGCTTCTCAACCTCGACGACGAGCAGACCCTGCGCGTCGCCACAGGCATGAAGCGCGGCATCTGGTTCGGCACAGCCGTCTTCGACGGCGCGCGCGAGGGCGAAATCAAAGCCCTCCTCGCCGCCGCCGGCCTGCCCTCCAGCGGCAAGACCAAGCTCATCGACGGCCTCACAGGCGATGCCTTCGAGCAGCCCGTCACCGTCGGCTACATCTACATGCTCAAGCTCTCCCACCTGGTGGACGACAAGATTCACGCCCGCTCCATCGGACCCTACTCGCTCATCACCCAGCAGCCCCTCGGCGGCAAGGCCCAGTTCGGCGGCCAGCGCTTCGGAGAAATGGAAGTCTGGGCGCTCGAGGCCTACGGCGCTGCCTACATCCTCCAGGAGCTGCTCACCGCCAAGAGCGACGACGTCTACGGCCGCACCAAGATCTACGAGGCCATCGTCAAGGGAGAGGCCGCCATCGAACCCGGCGTCCCTGAGAGCTTCAACGTGCTCGTCCGCGAGCTCCAGTCGCTCTGCCTCGACGTCGAACTCATCAAGCAGGTCAACGGTGAGGAGCAGAAGGTCCCCATCCCCACCATCGCCGCCGTCGAGTAGACGCCCGGCTCGCTTCGATTTCGCGGTGCAGCTCCATTCGCCCCGCCAACGGTAACAGGTAGCATCAGCCGCAAGAATTAAAACGGAGATTGCATATGTTCCGCTCCAGCCCCTTCGAACTGACCGGCCCCATCACTGACTTCGACGCCATCCGCATCCAGCTCGCCTCCCCCGAGAAGATCCGCTCCTGGTCGCACGGCGAGGTCACCAAGCCAGAGACCATCAACTACCGCACCTTCAAGCCCGAGCGCGACGGCCTCTTCTGCGCCCGCATCTTCGGCCCCGTCACCGACTGGGAGTGCGTCTGCGGCAAGTACAAGCGCATGAAGCACCGCGGCGTCATCTGCGACAAGTGCGGCGTCGAGGTCACCCTCTCCAAGGTCCGCCGCGAGCGTCTCGGCCACATCGAGCTCGCCAGCCCCTGCTCCCACGTCTGGTTCTTCAAGGGTCTGCCCTCCCGCATCGGCCATCTGCTCGACATCTCCCTGCGCGAGCTCGAGGCCGTCCTCTACTTCGAGTCCTACGTCGTCGTCGATTCTGGCGACGCCCCAGTCAAGGAGCGCGAGATCATCAAGGACGAGACTCGCTTCCGCGAGCTCGACGCCCAGTTCCGCCCCTCCGGCTTCAAGGCCATGATGGGCGCGGAAGCCATCAAGGAACTGCTCAAGCGCGTGCAGATCGACGAGCTGTCGATCGAGTTGCGCGAGCGGATGAAGACGGAAACCTCCGCGCAGAAGAAGATCAAGTACGCCAAGCGCCTGAAGGTTGTCGAGGCCTTCCGCAAGAGCGACAACAAGCCGCAGTGGATGATCCTGGACGTGCTGCCGGTGATTCCTCCCGAGCTGCGCCCGCTGGTGCCGCTGGACGGAGGCCGCTTTGC
>Ga0316223_1003378_pt1 | contig 11969 bp, 11 predicted proteins | sample TBH18009metaG_FD_206007 | JGI IMG/M metagenome (GOLD analysis project Ga0316223, IMG submission 206007) | Freshwater microbial communities from Trout Bog Lake, Wisconsin, USA - TBH18009 | ecosystem: Environmental > Aquatic > Freshwater > Lake > Hypolimnion/Profundal zone | place: USA: Wisconsin...
CTGCTTTTTGTTGCTTCAATATTTCGAGTGCGGACATTTATTTTTCTCTCTCTAATGATTGAAGCAGAAAAAATATTCGAGTTCAAGAGGGTGCGTGATAGAATCGGACGAACGGGCGAAAGTGCGAAGCAATCTGTCAGAGAATCAATGACAGACTCCCTACACGTTTCGCCGATGATACTGGCGCAAACGTTGGTCGCCTCTGCTTGAAAAAATATTTCAAGCAGAGTGTTACTTATCAGCTAGGTTTGTAAGTTGTCGTAAGTTTCTACTGTTTAGGAGTAAACCTAATGCCTATTCATATCAATCCACCATACAAATGTGTATGCGATTATTGCGGGGAACATTTTCCTGTTTCACAAGTGGCAGACCACTCAGCCTTACACAATGACGCGACCGACAAAGGAACACTTGGCCCGCGTGGAATAACGTGTCCAAAGTGTAAGAAATCTATGCTTAGAAACCTAGAAGATTTAGGCGTGAACGTGGAAAGGGGTTAGACGTGTATTGTTCCAAATGCGGAAATCTTGTTCTGGATAACGCCAAGTTCTGCCAGAAGTGTGGAAACCCCCTAAGCGTGACAGATGAAAAGCAACCAGATTTCATATCGCCGATTCTACCGCAAGAGAAACACACTTCTGTAAAAAGACTAGCTTTATTCGTTCGAGGGAATCCAGTTGCAGGATTCCTTATTGCATTACTATTAGGACTTTATGCCTCTGTGGTTATACCAGCTTTTGGTGGCATCGAATTCGACGCTACTAGGAACGGTAGCTCTGTGATGTTTATGAGCGGAATCGTGTTTGCTTATTTGTGGAAACGTCGCGATCTTAGCCCTTGGAAAGGCTTGGGGATAGGCATTATTGTTGCTATCTTTGTTTCTGCAATCGCAGGAGGCATAAATGGATTCATTAATGGTTTTGAGACGAGTAAACAGACAGCAGAAAAGAATGTTTACGACGATTGGAAAGCAAGATTTATCAAAGAATGCTCCGCTGGGGTCGAGGCAAAGAAAGTCATTTGCACTTGTGTAGCTGAGAAATCTAACCCAAAAACTTCAGATGAAGAGATTGCGGATAAAATCGTGCCAATCTGCTTAAAGAAATATGCTAGTCAACAATAGCAAAGGGGGCAAAAGCCCCCTTTTTCATTTCAGCCTCAACCACTCATTTGCTCACGTGGTTTTATGGTTCTTCGTCAACTGATTAAATCCATCAAGCTCCTTGCGCCATCTGCTTTCAACTTTCCTCCGATTCTTTGCTGTAAAACTCTATGGTTGAATGGTGTTCCATTATCCAGACATTCTTGCTTAATCCTTTTGGCATTTGTAAGAACCTTTTCCACTGCATTAAGGTTATCGTCCTGCTGGAAAAGTTTTTTGTAATCGTTAAGATGTAAAGCCGAAACTCTTGCGCCCCATCCGATATCTTCTACATCAATATCCGCAGAAGTCTTGCCAAGTATGATGTGATATAGCAATGCGTAGCGAAAACCTCTAAACATTATTCGCCTAAAAAAGCTAACGGGAATATCCTCAGTATGCATAAGCAAACCAAAGCTATAACGATAAGCTTCTTCGGCATCTACAGATAACTTATATTCATCAAGTAGAGGCACTTTTAATAAAATATCAAACGCCGTTTTCGATGCTTTTTGTAGTGCTTCCGCATCGTAAAGCGCATACTGCTCTGGTGTCAGTTTCACATTACGCTCTGGGTCCGCTTCAGCAACAACACACGCGAACCGTTGCATAAATCCGTCCAGTAAACTTTCGGGACTAACCGATTTATAAAAACTTGCTGGAGTATTCAAGCCAAGGATTCCAAGGCAAGGTTCATCTATCGTTATCGTTCCACCTTTCACCGTAGAACGTTCGATTTTTTGATTGCCGTAAGCTCGAAGCAAGTATTCCTTAACGTCCGATAGTGGGCTTTGAGGAGTTTCGATTTGTCTCATTTTTTGCGCGATTTCATCCTGAAACCACAAGCCAAAGTTGTTTTCTTGAAATGCATCAATAAACTTTGCACCAGAGTTGCATTCTGGAAACTCGGATTTGATAGGGGCGTGTTTTGCTATTTGGTCGTGCGCAAACGTTTTTCCCGTTCCACTGTCGGATAAAACAATCGTCCAGAGTTCTGGATAGATAGACCCGAAGCGCCCTGTCATTTTTACCTTTTTAGACAATAAATACCCGCTGATAAAATGAAGCATCGTAAAAAAAGGTAGTTCAAGCGGTATGTCGGTTTCCTGCTTGAACGCAGTTAACACAGATTCAAGCACACTGCCAGGAGGGACTGCCATCATTCCTCTCCACATTTCGGGTGATAGCTTTTTATTCAACATCGATGTAATCATCCCTTTGGTTTCATCGCTTTTTTTATCCCACTCACTGACCATCTGTAAGTATTCGTTGATATCAATGCTTTTTACCCCTTTTGGATTAAAGCTCATTTTTATTCCCCCTTTTTTTAGTTGTAGAAGTTTTCATTATATCATCTACAAGAATATTGTCAACACCTATATTGAATATATTTCTACAAACAATATAAAATAATGTTATATGCTAACAACAGCAAGGCTTTCAAGGATTTTATAAATATTCTACAATGGCTCTACAACTAATCTACAAGTTAGGAAGGGCGCTTGCCTATTCGTGTAATATTTCGCCCGCCCCTCGTGTTTGTTTTATACAATCTACAGATACAATAAAAAAGCCTCATAACCCAATAGGTACGAGGCTTTAAAGTATTTTACAAGGCTTCTACAAGCCTTCTACAAGTCTTCTACAAAACCAACCTAAGCATTACTCCGCCCGAATCCTCCACAAAATCTAGTTTGTCGATGGCATCTACCTTTAGTCGTGGAATCTGCGGTGGAGCCAAGTAGGAAATGGAGTTAGTATCCGTCAGCGAATGACCCATCAGATAAAAAATCAAATCTCTGGAAACGTTGGCGATAGTCAGGGTGTTATTGAAAGTATCCCGCAGTGAATGAAAAACCATTCCCCTGTCGCCGTCTTTCTTAACTCCAATGGTCTCTAAATACCTTATAAAGGCGTGGGATACTGCGTTGCCTGTTTCGTCAAAAAGATTGCCATTACGGGGGCGTTGTTTTACATAGCTCAAGAATCCAAGCGATTTAAGCGTTGTATGAATGGGAATTCTGCGCACAGCATTTTCAGTTTTAACTTTTTTATCGCCAAAGTTATTAACGTCAACGTAATCAACCTCACCTATTTTACGTATGTCAGTGACCTTTAGTTGTGCGATTTCATTGACCCTCATTCCAGTAAAAAGCCCTATCAAAGGAAGCCAATAGCGTGATTTGCTGTTAGCGCAGTATGCACTATAAGTTTTTTGGTCGAATATCTGTATCAACTGTTCGACTGAAAACTTCTCGGCACCATCAGTTGCTTTTATTCGTTGCGTTTTCGTTAAGTTGAACTTCCCTTCAGTCGCCAGTTGTGTGGCGTGGTGTATGTATTCATTTTTATACGCCCACTTCAAAAGACTTTGAAGAAACTGAATGGCGTTATCTGCGCTACGTGGCTTTATGGTTTTAAGCATTGAGGCATTCCACCTAACAACATCCACGCCTCGCACCGTATGGATTTCAACATCACCACGTATGTCAATAAACTGGCTGATAGCTCGTTCTGACGCTCTGCGCGTCTTGGGGTTCGCGAGCGTGGGCAAATAAGCCGTCAACGCCTTGTTGATGGTGATTGTGTGAGCTGGTGGCGGTTCAGCGTAATGCGAAGGCGCAGACACTGCCAAAGAAGGCGCTTGAGGCACTTGTTTTGCTTTTAGTGCCTCCAGCGCAAATGGCAAAGCTTCCATCATGCGTGCGTGGTCTTCGGGGTTGTCGCTTTTCATAATGCCCCGTGAAAGATCCATTTCAAATGGCTTCACGGCGTCAGCAGTTGGAAATGTCGAAGCATCGGCGGGGTTGAATCGCTTGGGGTCGTGGGTCATTTGCTCAAAAAGTTCGTAAGTTTTCGACGCGAAATGATACGCCATTTTTCTTGCGGTGGCTGGGTTACGTGTATGGAGCGAATGGAGGATTTCACGCTTGCAGATGACAGACCGCAAAGCGTCCGGCACACGCATACGAAAATAAAAAATACCACAGCGAGAAATCTTGAGGTGATGCGCAAGATTTAGGGGCATAAAAAAGGGACTACAACCGTTAAGTTGTGTCCCTTTTGTGTATCCCCACTTCCTTAAAAAAACTATTTATTTTTCTTTTAAGTCAGTAGGTTATACGTGTTCTGGCGGAGTGGACGGGACTCGAACCCGCGACCCCCGGCGTGACAGGCCGGTATTCTAACCAACTGAACTACCACTCCAAAAACTTACTGGTGGGTGCTGAGGGGTTCGAACCCCCGACATTCGCCTTGTAAGGGCGACGCTCTACCAGCTGAGCTAAGCACCCAACAAGCCCGCTAGTTTACAGCATCTTTTAATCCTTTACCAGCACGAAATTTAGGAACCTTCGCCGCCTTGATTTTTAGAGCCGCCCCAGTTCGTGGATTACGACCTGTCCTGGCCGCACGTTTTCCCACTGAAAACGTACCAAAACCGATCAAAGTCACTGAATCACCTTTCTTCAATGATTTTTTAACAGCTTCTACAGTCGCATCTAAAGCGCGACCTGCAGCAGTTTTGGATATATCAGCAGACTTAGCTATTTCATCAATCAATTCGGATTTATTCATTTTAGCGTTCCCATGAATTTTGCTGTTCTTGTTACAGGAAAACTCCCGCGTCGGCTTTATATCAAGGGTTACATGCCGGGTCAAGTGATTCAAATACTTTTTAGAAGGACTACCCGATATTTCTATATTGAATATTCGTTTTAGCTCTTGTGACTTAACTAAACTTAAATTACTCCGATCAACACTTATGCTTTATATCCAATTCTGAATCCGCCCCATTGCTTGCCGCGTACCATGATGGGTGTCGATACGTCGTGCATTACTTCGCCTGTGTCACGACGGTATGTTTGAAGCAGGAAAGGCAAATTATGGTTTCCGCAACGCTTGCCAACGGGGTCGTTAAATATTCGTTTGCTGCGTGAATGCAGCGTATCTATTTTAAGATTTCCTGTCGGAGCTGCCGAGAATTTTTTGTTGTGTGTTGGGAAATAGCCATTTCTATCGACCGCTCCGGCATAAACAAATTCGGGATGTTGATCAAGTATGGCTTCCTGAATTTTGGGGAAAAGCTCATCGGTCAGCTTGTCGAAACGTGTGTGATATTTTGGAGGCTCCACATCGGCTATGCGCTCATATTTTTCGTCGAACAGATCACTCTCGCTGATCCGTTTTGAGGCAATTGCGTTTTCCAGCACTTTCTCGATTTCGCGTGCGGCAGCCTGAACCACGGCAGGGGTTCTGGCATGGGTTTCCAAGCCCATTTTGCCCAACTCGCCCAGTTTGAATACGGATTCAATTTCCTTAAGGTTGATGGCTAAATTTCTAAGATGCGTAGATTGTCCCAGTACATTTTGAACGATCCCGGAATTGGATTCAGCCAGTTCTAGAATGTTTAACATTTTTTTACCGACAAGTGAACTGGCAATGGTTTGCTCGGTAATCGCACCTGCGATAAATGAAGATTTTTCCAATACCATCTGTGAACTCTGGTTGATTAGATTGAGAGTATCGGCCACGTTTCGCGCCAAACCCGTGCCGTTATGGGCAAGGGCTGTACCTGACTGCACTTGGTTAATTGCTGTTGCTGTATCTTCCTGTATGCTGGAAATCACTGTAGATATTTCTTTAGTTGCCAATGAGGTATGCTCAGCCAACTTGCGAACCTCGTCTGCGACCACGGCAAATCCTCGTCCAGACTCCCCTGCCCGTGCAGCTTCGATTGCCGCATTGAGTGCCAGAAGGTTAGTTTGATTGGCAATGTTACTGATCGAACTGGCAATTCCGTTAATGAGTTGCGTGCGCTCGCCAAGCAGCTTGATTGAAGCCGCAGAATCTTCGAATGCTTGTGCAATACGTTGAATTTCATTGGCTGCAAATTGGGCTTTCTCAGCACCGTCGTTTGAAAGTTCGCGCGATTTTTCTGCATTGTCTGCTGCCAGCTGTGCGTTATCTGCGATGTTTTGAATGTTGGCAATCATTTCCTCTGTTGCCTGGCTTGCGGCTTCTGCCGCATCGCGCTGAGAATTAGAGCCACTGGTTACTTGACTTGCCATGCCTTCCAAGGCTTCTGCAGAAACCCCAACCTGGGTTGAGTTGAATATCACCTTTCCAATGATGCTTTGGAAGTTATCCATTAACTCATTGAAAACTTTTGAGTTTACCGCCTGCGCACCTTTCGGTTCGGCTCTCAGAGCGAGATTGCCTTCCATTTTGATAGCCAGAATAGTTGCGTGCAGTTTGTCTAGCGGTGCAACCCAGTCCACTTTTATGAAAAAATTGAGAATGACCAGTGTCGCAATAATGAGAACTGCACCCGCCCCATAGCCGAGTGGAGTGTTGCCCAGTTGCAACGTAATAAGGGCAAGTACCAATTGGGATAAGAATATCGTTACCAGTATTTTTGTCTTCATTGCCTTTGATCTGACTAAAGTTATAAATAGAGTCTCAACTGGCTCGTTGAGATGTTATCGGCCAAATTGTGACTACCTTTACTATGACTATAAAATAACCGGCGACAGCGCTTGAAATTCAATTCTTATCCTAATTGTCGCGAGTTGCAACACTTTCCAATTTTGAGCATGTATTGCAAGCTTAAATGCTTCACAGACGATACCGTGACCTTAATAGAAGGAAATTGGTCGTGTTATTCGACTGTTAGAGCACGTATTTTCGATCTAATCGCGACAAAATCTGACCTGATCTCAACGTATTTTTGATTGTTGTTTAGGGAGTGTTAATATGACTGAAATTTACCAGAGTGAGTGTTGGGAACCATTTTCGTCCATCCACTTTGGTGTCCCGCACTACTTGAACAGCCAACTTGTTTTTCTGAGCGGAGGCAAGTTAGCTGCTGTGAATATACTAGTGGTGCTTGAAAATATTCCAACTGGCAGCAGTTGTTTTCAGGAAACTCAGTATGACTTGAACAAGCGAATCTGCTGAAAGTTCGGTTTCATAAGCTTCCCAGTCAAATTCGTCTTTGCCATCGTGATCCTGCAAGTGCAATGAGGAAAAGCTATCCGGAGCAACTGAATAAAGCAGCCCAGAAGAGTATGCTTGCTGTTTTTCCATTTTAATTCCCTCCCGGCCAATTATCCTGAATTTAAACCAACATAAGGTATATACGGTAATACTATATTTACCTTTTACAACGCCATTAACCTAATGTCAAGAGACTCTGGGGAAATTAGTAAATATAATGATTGAGGAGTGACTTTTTAGTTCCTATCCCGGGATAGGAGGGGAAAACACCGGGTGAAGTATTGTATGATTGCATTATTCAGTCCGCATGAACGATTATGTTCATTTAGAATCATTAAAATAACTACTTACTTGGATCGAAAATAATGATTTGCTATCTGGGTCGCTATGAAATTATTGAAGAGCTCGGGCAAGGCGCCATGGGTATCGTTTATAAGGCTAAAGACCCGCTCATTGATCGCGTCGTGGCTTTGAAATGCATCAATCTGAATGGCTTGGATAAGAAACAGCGTGCAGAATACGAAGAAAGATTCTATCGGGAAGCCAAAGCGGCCGGACGCCTGAATCACACTAACATCGTTACCATTTACGATTTGGGAGAGTGCGGGGACGTTGCCTACATAGCAATGGAACTCATGGAGGGTCGCGAATTACATAACATTATTGCCGATTCAAAACGATTGCGCATTGAAGAAATGCTGGACATAGGAACTCAGATTGCCGATGGATTAGCTTTTGCCCATAACCACGGAATAGTTCACCGGGACATCAAACCATCCAACATCATGGTGTTAAGCAATAACCATGTCAAAATTGCCGATTTTGGTATTGCTCAATTGGATTCCTCTCTCCACCTTACCCAAGCCGGCATGATCATGGGATCGCCTTTATACATGTCGCCTGAACAAGTTTTGGGGAATCCCATTACCTCGCAATCGGATATTTTTGCACTGGGTACCGTTCTGTACAAACTCCTCACCGGTCGCACTCCATTTTTTGGCGAAAATACCAATGCAGTAATGTATCAGATTGTGAATGAAATGCCGCCCAAACCAAGCTCATTCAATCCCGACATTCCCAACAGCCTGGATAAAATAATTTTCAAATGCCTCGAAAAAAGGCTGGAGGACCGGTACCAAAATGCTACCGAATTGGCAAACGATTTACGTTCTTTACGCCAAACATTGCTGCAAAACAATGAGTCTATTGTTCACCGATTCATGATTGGACAACATTTAAAGCGCTTTGCGATTCCCGGAGGGCTTCCCCAGAAATGGGTCGAAATAGGCAGTTACCTCGCCATATTGTTAATTTTTATTTTCGACCAAATCACCGATTCAACCATTCAGCTGCATATGCTTTATTTATTTCCCCTGATCATGATCAGCTTTCATTCCGAGAAGGAACAATTAGTCAGGTCAGCCGTTGTCTTTTCGCTTGTCCTGCAGGGCATTAACCTCATGCTTGAGACAACGCTACCGGTGTTCTCAAAAGTCATACTTTCAACCTTGATTGTTCCTACCAATGTGGTGATTGTTTACATCGCAAGAATTGCACGGGCTAATTTTCTGGAGGTCGGCCATCTTGCTTCCTTTGACGGCCTAACCGGGCTGCACAACCGCCTTAGCCTTGAATCCATAACCGAACTTGAAATTGAGCGGCAAAAGAGCAAGGGTGGAGTGTTTTCCTTCGTTGTCTTTGACATTGATAACTTTAAAGAATTCAACAATTCCAGAGGGTTCAAAGTGGGGGATCAGGTTTTGAAGCTTTTAGCCAAAACCTTAAAACAAAATACCAGGCAATTTGATACCATAGCCAGAATTAGCGGAGACAAGTTTGCAATATTGATGCCCAACACGTCTGAGTCGATATGCGAATCACTTTGTAACCGCATTTCAGAAAAAATCTCGAACCGCATGAGCGAGGCTCATTTCGACATCGCGACATTGGTTCAGCATGAAACCTTTGAGCACCCCCCCGAGTCCACTTTAGCCGTTTTCAATCGAGTGGATAACGTGATTAAAGCAAAAGAATAATTTGATCAGTAGAAATAAGTGGCTAGACATCTATCATTCCCGGCAGGGCTCCCCAAATGCCGATTTTGATTTTCAACGTCAAAACCATAAAGTGCCACCAAAAAATCACGATTCTTGACATTTCCCCTCTTGAAACCAGTCCGTACGCCCCCATCTACCCGCACGTACTTCGTGTAACTTTTGACACTTTGGAGAAAATTAATGACCGACAATATCACTACTAACCGGGAAACCCTGGGCTTTCAGGCCGAAGTTAAGCAACTTCTTCAATTAATGATTCATTCGTTGTATTCCAACCGCGAAATTTTCCTGCGCGAATTGATTTCCAACGCAGCCGACGCAAGCGACAAGTTACGCTTCGAGGCACTACATAATGCAAGCCTGTTTGAGAACGATTCTGACTTGAACATCCGCATCAGCTACGACAAAACGGCTCGTACCCTGACGATTAATGATAACGGCATCGGCATGAGTCGTGACGAAGTGATCAATAATCTGGGCACCATCGCCAAATCAGGCACACGTGAGTTTTTCTCGCGCCTTTCAGGCGATCAGCAAAAAGATGCCAACCTAATCGGACAATTTGGTGTAGGTTTTTACTCTGCCTTCATTGTGGCAGAAAAGGTTACCGTAACCACCCGCCGTGCAGGGGAAAATCACGATCAGGGAGTGCGCTGGGAATCAGATGGCGGCGGCGAGTTCGTTATTGAAATGGTAGAAAAAGCCACACGTGGCACAGAGATTGTGCTCCATCTGCGCGAGGGGCAAGATGACTTGCTAACGGGGAACAAGATTCGTTCCATCATCCGCAAATATTCCGATCACATTGTTCAGCCTATTCTGATGAAAAAGGAAGAATGGAAAGACGGTGCGCAGCAGGTTCTTGATGAAGATGAAACCGTCAATCAAGCGTTCGCATTGTGGGCCCGCCCAAAGAATGAAATTTCCGAAGAGGAATACAAGGAATTTTACAAACATGTAGGCCATGATTTTCAAGATCCATTGACGTGGACTCATGCACGGGTCGAGGGGCGTCAAGAATACACTCAATTGCTTTACATCCCTTCACGCGCACCCTTTGACATGTGGGAGCGCGATGCCATTCATGGCGTTAAACTTTACGTGCGCCGGGTCTTCATCATGGACGATGCTGAGCAACTGATGCCCCGCTATATGCGTTTTGTGCGCGGTGTGGTGGACTCCAGTGATTTGCCTTTAAACGTGTCGCGCGAAATTTTGCAGCAATCCAAAGACATTGAGGCCATCCGTTCCGGTTGCACCAAAAAGGTTCTCAGTCTGCTGGAAGACTTGTCCAAAAATGATCAGGAGAAATACACCAAATTCTGGGGTGAATTTGGTCGTGTGCTCAAGGAAGGGATTGGCGAGGATGCTACCAATAAAGACAAAATTGCCGGTTTGCTGCGTTTGGCATCAACTCATGCAGACACCTCTGAAGAAATTACCTCGCTGGCCGATTATATTGGCCGCATGAAAGAAGGCCAGGACAAAATTTACTACATCACGGCTGACAGCTTTAACGCGGCTAAAAACAGCCCGCACCTTGAAGTCTTCCGCAAGAAAGGTATTGAGGTTCTGCTGTTGTCCGACCGCGTAGACGAATGGGTGGTGACCAACCTTTCCGAGTTCCAGGACAAACAACTCGTCTCAGTCGCCAAGGGCGACCTTGATCTTGGCAAATTGGAAGATGAGGCAGAGAAAAAGGAACAGGAAAACGTTGCCAACGAACTTAAAGATTTGACCGGCAAGATTAGCACCAGTCTGGGTGATCGCGTCAAGGAAGTGCGCGTTACACATCGCCTGACCGATTCGCCCGCTTGCCTGGTTGCCGATGAGCACGATATGAATGCAAACCTGGCGCGCTTGCTCAAGGCCTCGGGTCAGAAAATGCCCACCTCAAAGCCTATCCTCGAAATCAACCCGAAACACCCGGTGGTATTGCGTTTAAAAATCGAGGAGAAGCGATTTGATGACTGGGCATCAGTCTTGTTCGATCAGGCCCTTCTGGCAGAAGGCGGCCAGCTTGATGATCCGGCCAGCTTTGTCAAACGAGTCAATCAATTGATGCTGGAAATGAGCGGAAGTTAATCTTCGCATCCCCACACATACCGTCATTTCATGGCAAACAGAATGACGGTATGTAATCTCGATCAACTGTTAAGCTGTTGTATTAATATACACACCAAGGTTGGGCGGTAAGCTGGCAGAACTCTGCTGGGGTTGCGGAATAGCACCCAGCAACGTCTGCACACTTTGTGCCTCGATATTCATCGCTTTCTTTAACACAGTCAAACCAGCCGTGCCGTTAGCATTCTGGGCCAACAGGGCCGAAGTCATATTCACGTCGAGATTCATTTCCTCTCCTTGACGATCCACTAGAAAAACTGCCCATCATTTCTGATAGACTATGGTTTCAACTTTGGCATATCTATAAATTTACTGCAAGTAGAATCCGATTCTCATGTCAAAGAAACTTATTTTAAACAGTTCTTATCAGGATAGTCCGCCATGACAGCCAATTCCCCAAGCAATAAGAATGATTCACTCCCCAATTCAAAGGTCGATAAAATAGGCAAAGCAACCGCCCGTCTGCATCGGTTACTCAAAGAACTGGGACATAGTCGCAACCTGGAAAAATCTGCTTCGACCATGCCTGATGCCCGTGACCGACTGTCATTTATTGATCAGTCCATGCACGAAGCCTCGGAAAAGGCGATCAGTGCAGTTGAAGCCTCGATTCCACTAATAAAGAGCAACCGCTCGGCGTGCAGTGAGCT
>Ga0316223_1003382_pt1 | contig 11961 bp, 14 predicted proteins | sample TBH18009metaG_FD_206007 | JGI IMG/M metagenome (GOLD analysis project Ga0316223, IMG submission 206007) | Freshwater microbial communities from Trout Bog Lake, Wisconsin, USA - TBH18009 | ecosystem: Environmental > Aquatic > Freshwater > Lake > Hypolimnion/Profundal zone | place: USA: Wisconsin...
GCGGTCGAGGTCAGCAACTGGTACGGCCCCGATGGCGACAACGACGACATGGAGGACTGACATGCCGAGGATCGAACTGCACCGCCCTGGCGCGCCCCGCACGTCGGTCGTCGACGTCGCCGACACCTACCGCGTAACGGTCGAGCGCGACGACGGCGTCGCTTGTTCTGAGGTCGAAGCGGCGACGGCGCTCGCCACCTTCTGCGTCCACCGCCTCGTTGATGATGCGCGGCTGAAGCGGGCGCATCGACCCCGGGACGGGCACTGACATGGCCGCCGTCAAGCTAGCCGACCGCCGCAAAGGGGGTCTACAGCCCCGCGGCGACCTGGCCATGTGGAATTCGACCTGACCGACAGCGTCGCCCGCCGTGACCCCATCCAACTCGTCTCCGGGGGTAGGCGGGTCGCTGTCGCTCTCCCGCCATCCCCGAAGACGGCGAGAGGAGGCTACGCGCCCCCTCTCGCGCTCTCCCTGGCGTGCCAGACGGCACCGCCACGTGCGCTGCCCTCGGAGCTCCACAGGCACCTCCCGCCACCGCCCGCCCGCCTGCTCGCCGTGGGTAGCCGCAGGCGGGCGGTGGCGGGCCCCTCCTATGGATTCCGCGGACAGGTCGGGCGGCGGGTCGGCGGCAGGCTGTTATCTGGTAGCAGCACGACGGCGACGCCTGGCGCCATAGCTCCACATCGGCGGCCGTGCCCCCGTGACGGGCCGCAAGGCCGCTAACCGCCAGCGACAGCTTTGAGGCGGCGCCGTGGCTCCACGGGCGGCCCAGACGCAATAGCGGCCACATCCTCAACCTCGGCCGCCGTGTCATACGCGGGCGGCGAGACAGAGGGAGGCCCGGCCCACCGCGTCGCCCCTAGCCGGGGCTCCCGCACCCCCGAAGCCGGTCCAGCCGACATGGCCAATCCTGGGCCGCTCCCCGCGCCATCGGTCAAGAGGGCGCCCGACGGCGCCACCCCGTGGCTCGAGTGCCACGGGGTATACCCTGATGCGACAGCATTTGACCCCTTCGATGCGACCCCTAATCCGGATGCGCGAACGAGGAAATCCGGCACTGGGGGGCGGCGCGATTCGACGTCGGCCGACCTGGTCGGCGGCGACATCGGCATGGCGGTGGGCTTGGTCGGCGTGGCGACGGCGGGTGTGGCGGCGAGGTGGGCGAGCACCGCGGCCCACCTCCGCTTGACGGTCTTCAGGCCGACGGCGGCGGCGGCGGCGAGGGCGGCCTGGGTCGGCCTGGCGCCGTCGGCCCGGTAGAGTTCGCCGGCGGCGGCGAGGACGGCGTCGTCGGTCTTGATCCGGCGCTGCTTGGGGCCGTATTGCCCGGCCAGGCGCTGCCGCTGCACCAACGGCAACCCGGATCCGGCCAGGCCCATAACGCCGCGATGGTAGCCGTCGGCCCGGCCGCCGCCGACCCACTTCGTCGCCATGAACTTGGCCACCGACTTGGCCGTGTCGTCGACCTCCTTGGGCGGGAGGCCATTGTCGTTGAACGCGTGCGCCTGCTCGCGGATGAGGCTGGCGTCGGTCACCGCGCCGCCGTAAGCCCAGAGGCGTAGCCTGTCGAACAGTGTGCAGTTGCGCCCGGCTGGATTCTCGACGGCGGGCTTCCGCCACTTTGGCGCCGCCGCCGCCCGCTCCTCGGCGAGGTCGTCGGCCCAAGGCTCGAGCGACGCCACTAGCGCATCCAGCCTGACGGCGTCGCCGCCGCCGTCGATCGCGACGTGGCGGAGTGGCGACGCCATCTCGTCGAGGGCGTCCTGATAGAGCGTCGTCGGCCCCGTCGGCCTGGCGTCGTCGGGCTCCCACACCGCCCACGGGTTCCGCGAGAGCCGATTGGCCATGCCCGGGTCGCCGTCGAGGGCGAGCCGCAGCAGGTCGCGCGCCCGTTGCAACAGCCGCTGCGGTTCGACGGGGTCGCCGGGCGAAGTCATGACGGGGTCGGCGAGCCACCAGACGGCGTGGTAGTGGCCGTTCGCCGGGTTGATGGTGACGACGGCGGGCGCCATCGCCCCGCGCGCCAGCGCCTCGTCGAGGCGGTCGAGGTCGCCGTGGTCGACGTCGATGGTGACGGCGTTGGTCGCCTGGTCGGTGTTGTACGAGACATACGGCGCGTTGATCGCCCGGTACAGCGGCTCGCACCAGCTTGACGGCCTGTCGCTCTTGATGCTGTACGACACGAGCGGCCGCCCCGGCATCCGTGGGATGATCAGGGCGGCGACGCGGTCGAGGTGGGGAGCGCGCTCGAGCGCCGTCGCGAGCGCGGCCGCAGGACTGCGGCGCAGCTCGCCCGTCAGCGTGCGGTTCCAGCGCCCTGGCTGTGGGTATAGGCTAAGGACGTCGCCCATGGCCACATCCCGAAGTGGGTGCGACCATTGGAATGGCGGAATCATCACGCCGGGGCTTGCAAGATGCGCCCGCCTGCGTTAGATTCAGCTCTATTGAATTGGGTTTCGGCACCACAATGCCGTTCCTTATGTTTCGGGCTTCATGTTCGCTTGCGGGGTCGCAATCCACAGAGCGGGCAGGTCGCCGAGATCCGGTTCAGAGGTTCGACCTCTGGCGATGCCCCACCGACGACTAATCGGTGGGGTTTTGCGTTTCTAAAGATATCGTGATTTCTTGCGTCAGGCAAGGGGTCGCACAACGGATTGGATCGCCTCCGGCGACCCAACCTCAATATGTTGACATGGCACCGCCGTCGCCAGTCGCATCCAGAACTGGCTACTTCACCGCCGCCTTCCTGGCCTTCTGCCTCTGCTTAAGCCTGCGGAGGCAGTCTTTCCGTTTTGCCGCCCGAGGCGGCAGTGGCAACCCGGCGAGCTTCAACTTGTCAATCTGGGCGCGGCGGCTGGCCGCCCTCTTCCGATTCTTACGCCGCCGATAATTGCCAGGCACCAGCGATTCCGCAGGGATGGCGGCCAGCCGCTCGGCGGCGGCCGCACTCTCCTCCGGCGTGACAGACCCGACGACCTGGCCGTCGAGGTCGTATCGGGCGCCGCCCGCCGCGAGCGCAGCCTGATACTCGGGGCGCTTCGTCCAGCTCCGAAGGAAATGCTGGAGGTCTTTCGCTGGTATGGCGTCGCCCACGGCGGCGGCGATGTCGACGCCGACCATGAGCGGCCGTGGCGCCGCCCCCCGGGCCGTGAACACGGCGGGGAACCGAGCGTGCATGGCGGCGCGCACCGCGTGGTAGTCGTACGCCATCTCAGCCCCCGGCCTGTTCGGCGGTCTCAACCTTCTTGGGCTGATAGACCACGCCGCCATCCTCCAGCTTATCGCCGATCATCTTGCCCTGGAGGATCACGAACCCGCCCTGTGGGGTCTGCTGGTGGGTGACGAGGGCCTTCTGCGCGGTGCCGCCCTTGATTGAGAGCGTCAGGACGCCGCCACCATGGTCGACCTCCATGTCGATGACGACGTTCTTTCCGCCGGGCGTGCCGGGCGGCGGCACGGCGTCCCAGGGGAAGTCGTCGGAATCAACGGTCATCGTCACCTTGGCGGCCTTGGCCTTGATCCTCGTCGTCATCGCCCGGCCCCCCTGTAGCGCTCAATCGGCGGCTGGCCGTCTTCGGCGAGGATGCGGTCGAGGCCCATCATCACCAGCTCGTGGACGCTGACGTCGAGGTCGATGGCGAGCCTCTTCACGCGCTTGGCCTCCGTCGGCAACAGGTACAGCGTCGTGCCGACGGTGTTGGCCTTAAGCCCGCCGCTCCGCGCCGCCGGCGCCGCCGTAGCAGGCCGCGGAAGGTCTTCGATCGCCGTGCCGCGTGTCGGCGCCGCGCCGGGTAAGACCAGCAAATCGGTGGGAATCGTGGGTTTCCGCGGCTTTGTCATATCATAGCCTCCTATCGCACTAGCGTCCTATGATACTAGCGTACTGGCGCCATATCAAGGGCATCGCGCGTCCATTCCCATAGCGCCCGCACCTCGTCAGCCGCCTTGCCTCCCGCCTCGAATGCGGTGGCGCCGGCCGTCGCCCAAGCAGGGAAGTCCGTGCGCATCCGTAGTGGTGGCGCCACCCGGCCGCGTCGGGCAAGGAGCACGACGGCGTCGTCGAACAATCGCGATCGCCCGGCCGCCGACTGCGTCACGACGAAGGCGTAGGGGCGACCGGTCCCGTCGATTTGCTCGAGCAAGGCTGGTAGCGCGTCGATGTCGTCGACGGTCGGCCTGGTCGGCACCAAAATCAAGTCGGCGAGCCGCATGACGGTGGAAAGGTAGGCGTGGATCGATGGCGGCGTGTCGATGATGACGACGTCGACAGTGTCGGCGAGGCGGCGCAGCGTGTCGGCGACCGCATCCGGAGACGGCGCCGACAGCGCCGGATTAGGCGACGGCGCACCGTCGGCGGTGCGGCGGTTCCACCATTTGCTGACGGTATGCTGCGCGTCGAGGTCGATGATGACCACCTGGTGGCCGTCGGCCGCCGCCGCGACGGCTAGCTCGCGGACAAGGGTGCTGCCGCCAACCCCGCCCTTTTGTTTCCCAACAACAATCGTCTTCATAGCGTCCTCGCCTGCTGTGACGCCACGATACTAGCACGCGAGCGTGCTGGCGTACCATCGTCCTAGCTCGCTAGCGTCCTAGGATGGCTGCGGGATTGATGTTGGGGGCGCGGCCGGATGAGGGACGCACCGCCGCCGCCCATCCCCGCGTAAGGGATAGACCCGCGTAGCGGCACGGCCTCGCCGCTCTGGCGCCAACCTGGTCGCACCATGTAGGGCGCAGCCCTACGCCGACTCTGGCCAATCCGTCACTCCGGCGTCTGAACGCTGCACACTCCCTAACCGCGTCACCGCCTGGCCCGCGATCGCCACCGCCCCCACAAATTCCGCTGATTGGCGCGTCCTGCCGAGCAATGGGCGTTTGCCACTTTCCGTGGCGCGGGACGGTGTGGCACGGTGTTCCCATGCGCTACATCATCCCCGTCTCGCTCAACATCGTGACGCTCTCCGACGATGAGGTCGAGGAGCTCTACGAAGCGTTGGCGGTCGAAGTGGTCAAGCGGCGGCGGTCGCGCAGCGCGACAGCCGAAGCCGAGGTAGAGGTCGCCCGTAGCGGCCCGCCGCCTCTTCGGGCCGCTGCCGCTGCCGATGACGCAGCGCCGCCCGCTGCCGACGAGTTCGACGCCGCCGACCCTGAATTCGAGGCCGTTGCCGACGAATTCGGCGGTGGAGTCGAGGATATCGAGCCGCCGGCGACGACCTACAGCGCGCTCCAGTGCGAAGTGCCTGCGTATCTCCGTGATGCCCTGCGCGCCCGGGCGGCCGCCGACGGCTGCACGGTGACCTATCTCGTCCTGTCGGCGATGGCGTCGTCTGGCTACGTCGTCCACGCCGCCGACCTGATCGCCGACGGCCGAAAAAGCCGGTCACGCCGCGAACGCGCCTAGCCTCGCCCCTCCCCTATCTATGTTACCGGAATTTCCATTGACCACATCATCAGCCAGTCATACAATGCGAGCAGATGTGGTGGGAGAGCATCCCCCACGTTAAAAACTGAAGTGCTCAACGAAAGATGTGGTGGGAGAGCATCCCCCACGTTAAAAACTGAAGTGCTCAACGAAAGATGTGGTGGGAGAGCATCCCCCACGTTAAAAACTGAAGTGCTCAACGAAAGAAAAGCCCCCGTTAGACGGGGGCTTTTTTTATGTATTCGGGGGCTACCGTGCAAATAATAAAATTAAAAGAAGCCTTCTACAGCAGAACCAATCTCAAAGAGATTCTTGACAAGAATCGCGGATACGGCCTTGTCACAGTAACAATTAACAATATTCAATTTGGTATACCACTACGCTCAAATTTGAGTCACAGCGATGGATTCAAAACAAAGGATGGGAAGGGGCTTGACTTCTCAAAGGCCATCATCGTAGATGCAAATGATATTGATGGCATATTTCACATACCTGGTGATGAATATGCTCACATTGCAAAGCACGCGCATCACATAGAGCAGGTATTCAACAGGTACGTGCAGAGATATGTTAACTTGGTAAAATCAGGTGCTACTAGCACTATAAACCGCGCATATCGGTTTACAACGCTTGTAAATTATCACTCCGAACTTGGGCTTTGACATAACAGCCCTCTGTTCGCCCGCGCCCCGCGGGCGAACCACCACACCGTAACGCCCTCCGTCTCGACGCCACCTGGATCGCCGCCGCGCATAGGCCGGGGCAAGGCTGCCGAAAGCACCGTGGAGCGGCTCGGCCTTGACGTGGTCGAGCACGGTGGCACCTTCCCCGGTCGGGACTACGCGCGCAGCGCCGACAGCACCGTCGACGCGGACAACCGTCGACGCCCGCCGTCGGGCTTGGCCGTGCCGGTGCCGTCGAGCATCTCGGCGATCGCGCGTAGGCTCATGCCCTCACCGTGGAGACGGCGAGCCAAATCGACCTGGGTCGTCGTCAGGGCCGGGCGCCGCCCGACGTGGCGGCCGCGCTGCTTGGCGGCGGCCATGCCCGCGACGATTCGCTCTCGGATGAGGTCGCGCTCGAACTCGGCGAAGGCGCCCATGAGGTGTAGCATCAACCGTCCTGGGGCCGACGTCGTCTCGACCGCCTCGGTCAATGACCGGAAGCCGACGCCCCGCGCCACCAGGTCGCCGACAACCTCGGCGAGGTGCGCGACGCTGCGGCCGAGGCGGTCGAGCCGCCAGACGACGAGGACGTCGCCGTCGCCGACATCGCGCAGCGCCGCCGCCAGCCCCGGCCGGGTAACATCGACGCCGCTGGCCTGGTCGGTGTGGATGTCGACCGCTCCGGCGGCGCGCAGCGCGTCGAGCTGAAGGTCGAGTAGCTGGTCGGCGGTGCTGGTGCGGGCGTACCCGATGATGCGGCCCATACCGCCCTCCCTGTTGTTGAACAACCTTTCAGTACGGTGAACCGCGCGGAATTGCTGGTCAAGGATTCTGTTCGGAAAGGAAGTCCTTTCCGAACACGGCGGGCACCCCGCCGCCGTCCCGCGGCAAAGCGGAAACTATTTCCATTTTGCCGCCGCCCTGCCAACACCGCCTAGCCCCTCCGATATCGGTATTACCCAACCTGGACATCACGCGTATTTCGCGTTGCGACGGCACAACTGTCATGCCATGCTACCGCGTAGATAAATTCATCAACGGTTTCGTTATGGTTGGATCACTTGGGGCGGACGAGAATGCGACAGGGGGTAGAATCCTTGTTGTAGAGGACGATACAATAGTTGCGCTCGGGCTTGAGATGATGTTGTCCGGCGCCGGATACGAGGTGGTCGGCCCGGTCGCCAGAATCGACCAGGCGCTGGAGATGGCGACGGCCGACGACGTCGACGTGGTCTTGCTCGACATCAAGCTCCAGGGCGAGGACGCCTACCCCGTTGCCGACTTGCTGGTGGCGCGCGGCGTCCCCTACGCCATCATGAGCGGCTACAGCCGCAAGGATCTCCCGCCTCGCTTTGGCGAGGACACGGTGATGCTGCGGAAGCCGTTTCGGGCGGAAACGCTGCTGGACACCATCAAGGCGTTGCTCGCTCTGGGATCTGGCCGACCAGGTTGACCCGCAGCGGGAGGCGGCGCTCAGAGGCGCTGCCGATGGGGCAGCGGCCCACTGCGGCTTGATCCGTGAAGCTTCCGCCGGTCCTGGCCTGCGGCGCGGCCCCTTCAAGGGGGTGCTCGGGCTTCGCCCTGCGCGTCGCGGGCCGCCGCGGCGCTAGCGCCGCTTTGCCCCGATCGAAAATGGCGATGGCGCCGAATTAGCGGAAGCGTGGCCCAGTGTATCCTTGGTCTGGCGTCAGCGATTGCGGCGTCGGCCTCGGCGCCGCCCGCTGCCGTTGCGCCTCGACCTGGGCCTCCTCCCGGCGCCGTTCCGCCGCTTCCTGCTGCTCCCGCTTGTGCCGCTCGGATCGGAGATGGTGGCCGACCACGACAATCCTGCCGTCGACGACGGCGCCGATGACGTCGTCATCACCGTCCTCGACGGCTGCGCGCACGAGGTCGACAAGGTCGACGTCGATGTCGTGCGCCGCCTGCCATGCTCCTTGCTCGTCTTGGCGGTGATGGGCGATGTCGAGGCCGTCGCGGGAAGCGGTCGCGATCCGCCGCTGTAGCGCCTCGCGCTCGTCGACCAGGGCGTCGGCCATCTTGACGCGCGAGGTCGCGATGCCGACGAAGGCGGCGAGGCGGTCGAGGATGTTGACCCTGGCGACGGCCGCCGCATGTTCGTCCGCCGCCCTGTCAGCGAGCCGCCGCACGTGAGCTTCGTGTTGGCGCATGACCGTGTAGCTGTCGTTGTTGTCGGGCCATGGGCCGCGGTCTGCGGCGAGCCGCTGCTCCTCGGCGACGACGATCTGGAGCGCGCGCTCTCGTGGCGACGGCCGCAGCGCCTCCGTCAGCGCCCGCAGCTTGCCGCCTCGGCCCGCTACCGCTTCGGCGAGCGCGGCGCTTTCGCGGCGGGCGGCGAGACGAGCGCGTCCAGCTTGCTCTCGACACGGGTCAATCCGGCGGCGATCGCTTCGACCAGGTCGAGTAGCACTTTCATTTGATTGACCTCTCCCTCCCTGGGCGGGTCGAGTAGCGACAGCAGCGGTACGAGCCTGTCCGCCGTCTCGGCCGCCAGCATCGCGGCCGCCGTCGGTGCCACCAAGCCTTTCGGGTCGCGGCTGTTCGCGTCTTCGTTCGAGGTGCCGTTGAGGATGCTCCGGATCGCGTCGAGCGACCAAGATTTCCGACGCGACACCGTCTTGCGGGGCGGCGCTGGTGTCGAGGCCTGGGCCTGGGTTGGGGTCGGGCGAGGCATCGGCGTCGGCGAGGTCATGGGGTGGTACTCCTGGGCTGGGTGAGGCGGTCGACGGGGCGGTCGACGGGGCGGTCGGCAGGGCGCCGGCGGCGCCGTCGACGCCGGGCGTGGTCGGATCCACGTCGGGGCGGGGTGCCGCCGTCGTTTCAACATTCTGCGGCGTCGCCATCGTCGTTTGCGACTGGCTAGCGTTGATTTTCGCGACTGCCGCCGCCGCTTCTTTGAACCTGGCGGCAATGTCGATTATCTCTTTTTCGCCAGTCGCGTTTTGAGCTGGCGCTTCACTGGCGCAAACTGTTTGTGCCAGCTCCATTTTGCTGTGTTCGCCAGTCTGTTTCGCACCTGGCGTTTCCGCATTTTCGCGAATGGCCAACCGCACCGTATCGACACTGGCCAGTGCGAGCCCGGCTAGCCTGGCGTCGACGTCGCCGGCGGCGACCCGCTGGCCCGTCGCCGCCTTCGCGGCGGCGCCGATCAGTCGGGCGAAGGGGTGGGTGGCGCCCGCCGCGTCGACCACGACGACGACCTTGTCGCCCTTGGCCAGGCGCAGCCCCTGGGCCGCCAGCGCCGCCTCGACGGCGGGGCCTGAATCGGCGGATTTCCAAGCCTCCCAGGCCGCCGCGCGGATGTCGGCGAGGGGCATCTCGGTGCGCTCCTGCTGCGACCGCTCGAGCGGCGTCAACGGCGCGACGGGGCGCTCGCCCTGGTCGAGGCCAGCCTCGCGCATCGCCGCGGCCACCTCGGGGCGCTCGCGCTCGAGGGCGGCGATGACGGCCTTATTCCAGCCCCCCTTGACCAGGTCACGCTCGAACTCGTGTTCGACGATGCGCGCAATCTTTTCACGACGAGCGAAGTCATTGTCGAGCCGGATAGCGGTGCCATCGGCACGGGTGCGGTTGTACTCTCGGTGCTCGTGCTCGCGGTCGTTTTTGACGTGTATCTGTGACGCATACGCTTGGTTCTGGAACCCGAATTCCTCTTCGAACAACTCCCAGAACCGCTCGCGCTGCTGCTCTCCCCAGGCCCCTTCCGGGTCGCAGTGGACGTGATAAATCGGGGTGCGGGTGCGGGCGTGACTGACCAGGTCGGTCAGTTCGGCGACCTGGCCGCGGATGCCGTCGGCCACCAGGCCGCGCGACGGCCCCATGCGGACGCTCTCATTGAGAATCTCGCTGGCGACGTGCCGACCCAAGGCCGGGCCTCCGGCGCCCCGGGTCGCGCCGCTAAGCATCGGGCGGCGGCATCAGTTCCGCCTTCAATCTGTCGAGGCCGCGGACGGCGGATTTCACGTCGGGAAGCACCGCCTCGACGGCGGCGTGCAGCTCGTCGAGACCGCCCGCGCGGGTGCGGACAGCGACGCGGACGAGGGCGCCCGACAGCTCGGCGACGACTTCCCGGAGCCGCGCCACCTCAACGACATCGACGGTCGGCGCTGGCCGCGGCGGTGTCGGCCGCAGGGTCGGAACGGCGTCGACCGGGTCGGCGCCGACGGCGGCGACGGCAAGCGAGCGCAACCATGCCGACGACGACAGGCCCGCGCGATCGGCCGCGGCGGCGACGCGGTCGGCGAGGTCGGCGGTCATCCGGACTTGCGCCTGGCCGCCGTCGAGCTTCCGTTTTTCGCTGCCACGCTGTCTTGGCATGTCGCCGCGTCCTCTTAGGTTGGGTCGCAGGGATAGGGCGCAGCCCTGTCCCCGCAGGGTGCACGGGGCGGAGCCCCTGCCCAGCTACCTCTATCCGGGCCCTTGGGCGCGGATAGAGGTATGGCTGGCTAAGTCTCCGTCCACCTCAAAGATAGGATCGGACACACGCATTTGTCCAGTGACGCCAATTTGTTGACAACCGGGACGGGCTATCGGCGACGACCAGGTCGGGCACGTCCCGGCGTCCCGGCGCGCGAGCGTTCCCCGGTCGCCAGTCCGGCGGCCGCCGAAAACGCCAGTGCCATACCTTGCTGGCGACAGCTCGGTTATCGTCATTTTGTCAGTCCATTTTTCGCCTGGCGAAATCTGTAAAAATGCGCTATTCGCCAGTCGATTAACCAACTGGCGCCAGCGACGCCGCCTGTATATTAGCCAGCGCCAAATCCGACTGGCTATTACCAGTCTTTTCATCTAAACGCCAGTCGCATATCAGCCATGCGGAAACGGCGGGTTGCATCGCATTAGCCAGTGTTGCAGACGACTGGTATCAATGCGATGATTGCTGAAATCGCCAGTTCGAAATGAGGTTGGCTATGCAGATTAAGCCGATTAAGCGCGCCAAGTCGGGGCCCGCGTGGGAATTCGTCCGCTGGACATACGACTCGGCCTCCGGGCGGTCGAAGCCGGAGACCCTCGGCCGCATGGATCAGTCGTGGTCGGCCATCCCGCTGCCGATCCTCGAGCGGATGACGCCCGACGAAAAGGTCGAAGCCGACGCCTGGCTATCGACGTTACTGGAAGGCCGGCGCAAGGCTGAACTCCGCAACATGCCGTGGTCGCTGCATGGCTACGCCGCGCCGCGGCTGGTCGAAGCGCTCGAGGCAGGCACCGTTTCCGTCGACGACGCCGCGCGGTGCTGGGCCGCAATCGACACCATGGCCAAAGCGCTGAAGCGCGCCGGGCACCCCCGCTCGGCCAAGGCGCCGGCGGCGCCCGAAACCGTCGAACCGACACCGCTCGAAGTGGCCGTCGCAGCCAAGGGGACGAAGTGATGACCGAACACCAACCCGGACTCATCAACGCTTGCTGTCGCCTGGCGGCGGCTGTCGGCTCCATCGCCGTGATGGACGATTTCATTGCGGCCCTCCGAGCACGCGATGCCAGGTTGGCACACACGCTCGAGGAAGCGTGCGAGCGCGTCCTGCCCTTCGGCCCCAATGGTGAGCCGTTCGAACACACCCCGGCCGACCCCGACCGCCCGGTGCCGATGCACGGCTCGACCACCACGCTCCGCGAGGTGTGTAGCGATCTAGCCGACGGCTGTTGCGACCTCAGCGCCGGCGAGGCCACCGTCGACAGCCTGCGGGCTCTCGCCGCGGCAGGCGTGACGCTTGCCGACCTCGCCGGCGGCCTCGCGGTCGAGGTCAGCAACTGGTACGGCCCCGATGGCGACAACGACGACATGGAGGACTGACATGCCGAGGATCGAACTGCACCGCCCTGGCGCGCCCCGCACGTCGGTCGTCGACGTCGCCGACACC
>Ga0316223_1003391_pt1 | contig 11929 bp, 10 predicted proteins | sample TBH18009metaG_FD_206007 | JGI IMG/M metagenome (GOLD analysis project Ga0316223, IMG submission 206007) | Freshwater microbial communities from Trout Bog Lake, Wisconsin, USA - TBH18009 | ecosystem: Environmental > Aquatic > Freshwater > Lake > Hypolimnion/Profundal zone | place: USA: Wisconsin...
CGGGAGCGTCGAGCGTGTCGATCTGCCCAACGGTCAAACTGAAGTACCCGGCAACGCGACTTCCATCACAGGCGACGAACGTTTTCGCTGAACCGCTACCTTGAGCTTGGCGTGCGTGGCGCAGCAGCCAGTCGGTGAGGGACGGTTTTCCGCAGTCAAATTCTTCCAGCCGATGATTCGCATCCAGTGACTGTGGTGCCGATAGACTCATTTTTCCGCCCACACCGGACGCCGGGAGAACAAATGGGCAAGACCGGGGTTGTCAGACTCCGGTCGATCCAGCATTTCCAGGAGCGCTTGGTACTGACTGCCGGAAACCATAAACAATCTTTGATCGAGTAAGGTGTGCTCGGCCGCTTGGTAAGCGGCATCAAGAATGAAATCAGTTAACGATTTGTGTGCGACCTCGGCGGCGCGACGCAGAACGGTTTCCTGTTCAGGTGTCGCGCGCAGGCCGAGCCGGGCCGAACGAGCGGTAGTAGTGGCAGTCATGGCAAATCCCCCTTCAGGCGTACAGTGGGCTCAATGTTAGTACAAATGACGCATTTTGTCTCAAAGGCCCTTTCCAGCATGCGCAACGCCCGAACCTCGGAGGGCGACTGGCTACCAGTCGGCAACATCAAACCGGAGGGGCGTGGACCGCACTATCGGAAGCTCGGCAAGCGGGTGGTCACGCAGCCTGATCGGTCCATGCGCCAAGTCCAACAAGCCCAACAGCAAGTCGACCTGGTTGAGCGAATGATCGCTTTATTTGGACCGGCGTCCTCAAGGCCAGCGCCTTTCTAAGCACTTCATGCGTGCCCCCGCTTCTGGCTTCGGCCCTATCGCGCAGTGCCGCTAGCGTTCTTCTGTCATGGGTATGCAGAGCGCGTCGTTGAGGCCAAAACGCAAGGCTAACAAGCTGAGATGGAACTGACACGACTGCAGGGATGCGTGCCGATGGTTGACGGGCGTCAGAGCCACTTCAACCGCCAATATGGATTGCGCATAAGACCGCGATACCAGGCAACCAATGGCCAATCCCAAGTGGCCGGATTCCCAGGCATCGGGCTCACGATGAAGCGTGGACAGGTTGTCCAGACATTGGCGAATAAGGGTCGCGGCCCAATGTCGGCGTTGCGTTGCCGACTGTTCCATCCACTGCATTCCAGTGGGGCGACCATCCGGGACGCTATCGTATTTCATGACATTCTTCCTGGGAGCCCTACCGGTGGCTCTGTATTTTTCGTCAAACGCGCAGCGGGCCAACGACCGTTTTCAACTGATTCTGTATTGTCGCTAAATCGATCAATGCTGACAGTATGCGGTGGGCCAATGAAATGCGGTGGTCGTCGTCAAAAATAAAAGCAGCCCCGCCGACCGACGGGGCTTCACTCTGACAGATCGTTAAAGACAATCAGGGTGCCGCAGATAACCTCTTTTGCTCGTATTGGCGTGGCAACATAGGAAACACGAAACCAGGTTCCGTTGGCGCGCCAGAAACAGTCCTGGGTTTGTATGCGTGGTTCGCCGGAATTGTGTATTGGGCTGTTGCTCCAGATATCTTCCGCACGGCGGGTTCCATCACAGCGGGAATGATGGCACTGGGTGTGAAATGCGTGTCCGATCAGCGTGTTGCCTTGGAACATGAGTTTTTGCAGCGCAAGCGCACTGGCCGCTACGACGACTCCACGGGAGTCCAGTTGGACGATGCATTGATCAGACGTTTTTAATAACGCATGAAGAAAGTTTTTGGTCTCTTCATAGAGGTTTAACGCGGATTGGCGTGTTCGGATTTCGCGTTTCAGCCGGAGCTCGTGTTCGACGTGAAAAATCTGGAGTACATGCCCGATTGATAGGGCCAATCCCAGCGCACAAACCGCACGAATGATTTGAACTGGAAAGCCCAACGCGCCCGACACCGTTGTGGTGTTCAGTACCGAAGCCAGAAACCCAGGACCTGGCTCAACGATCAGACCGGCGGAAATACCGTAGAGCGCAAAGGCGCCAGTAGCCAGGCGCCATGACAGCGCGTGCCGGTGAACGGGTTCTTCCCGGTCGTTGGTGGTGAGTCGATTTTTGAAGTAGAGGTGGGTTCCTGCGGACGCCATGAGTGCGCCCAGAAACCCCGGCAAATAGCGTGACCAAATGGAAAGATCCAAGCTGCGATGCCCGGAGTTGTACATGACTACCGCCATGGTCACAATCATCGTCGCATAGCCCACAGGACCGACAATGAATCGAACACTTGGCAAAAATAGCGCGCCGGTCAGAGACTCCAGTAGCAAACGCCGGCCGAACTCATAGAGCAATAAATAGGAGGCAAGCAGCAGAAGGGGATTCGCAATAACAAAAAATTTCGGAATTTCGGAATACATGCGCCACAAATCAAGCCATTCCTTGAAACCATGCAACAGCGCGAATCCGGCCAAAAGCCAGAGGATGTGTGCCAGTCTTAGTACGCTTCTTCCGTCGTAGCGTAAAAAAATAGTAAGCGCCAGCGAATAGAAAGACAGGCCATAAATGAAAAAAACAAAATTCATTGCCTGTTACCTCTGCCGTGCCTGTTGTAGCCAGGAAAGTGTTCCCACACGTGGAAAAATAATGGAAATCGATACCGTGGAGTGCACCCAATCTGGCTGACTTGTCGCAGGGTGCTGGCGGATACGCCGCGCCTATTCAGGTGCCTGTTTCCTAGCGGATGCTATCATGGCATTGACCGGACGTCAGTGAATTCACTTATTATTGCGGCCCTGTTTCGCATTGCGCAGCATAAGGACCCTCTCATAACTCCCTGCAGTCTGTGATCAGCCGGACTCGGGCGCTCTTGCGTCACTTTTCTCACCAGTAGCCCCGCTATTGGCTTCAAAAGACGCCTTGCAGCCCATCCCGATCCGTCCGCCACAGACTCGCCGGAGTTATGCAGAGGGTTCATAACGGAGACAACGGGATGACGGTGGAAATTCTTGTCGCAGACGACCATGCGATCATTCGGGAAGGTGTTCGAAAAATCATATCGGATACCACAGACCTGAGCGTGGCTGGCGAGGCTAGCAACGGTCACGACGTGTTGCAAATGGTACGTGCACGCAACTGGGGCGTGGTCTTGCTGGACATGTCCATGCCGGGGCGAAATGGCATTGAGCTCATTAAGCTTCTGAAGGCGGAGCGGCAACAACTGCCGATTTTGGTTTTCAGCATGCACGCTGAAGAGCAGTATGCTGTGCGCGCAATACGCGCGGGCGCTGCTGGCTATTTGTCCAAGGAAAGTGACAGTGACTTGTTACTTCCAGCGCTTCGCAAAGTGGCGAAAGGTGGCGTATACATCAGCCCCAAAGTCGCAGAACTGCTGGCCACCGATGTGTCCCCGCAAAGCAGCGGGTTGCCACATACGACCTTGACCAACCGCGAGTTTGAGATTTTCAGCCGTATTGTGGGTGGCGATCGCCTGACTGACATTGCCAGCGAACTCAACTTGAGTATCAAGACGGTTAGCACCCACAAATCGCACATCATGGAAAAAATGCACGTGGATAGCGGTCTGGAGTTGCTGCGCTACGCCATTGAGCATGGTCTTGTAGACGCTGCAACCCGGTTTGTGGATTCTCGACTGGCATAGGAATTATCTGATGAAGCCTAGGACTATTCCAGGGTCAAACTTCATCCAATGCCGATAGGCAGAGCCCCCTTTATTTTTGACAATACGCACCAAAGGCGACAGAGGCGTCGCTTTGTAACGATTGATCAATTACGAGGTGAATAGATGGCTACTACCGCACGCACAGCGCTCCTGTTTATCAGCTTTGGACTCGCCGCCAGCCTTCAGGCTCCGGCCTATGCGGTTGATGCGGACGCCGCGCTTCAACTGGCGCGTCAGAACAATTGCTTTAAGTGCCACAGCGTCGAAAAAGAAAAAGACGGCCCTGCCTACAAAAAGGTCGCGGAAAAGTATCGCGGCAAGGCCGGTGCCGTCGATAAGTTGATCAATCATGTGACTTCGGGTGAAAAGGCGAAATTCCCTGATGGTCATGAAGAAGAGCACAAGATTATCAAGACATCTCCGCCCAAGGATATGGAGCAGATCAAGAACCTCGTCGAGTGGATTCTTTCGCAATAGCACGCCAAAACGGCGGGCACTCGATCGCTGGTCATACCCAAGATTTGTTAGTTGGGAATAAAAATGAAAAACTTTAAATATTTGATGAGTTCCGGTGCTTTCCTGTTGGGCTTGCTACTTGCATTCCCAACCTGGTCGGCGGACTACAACCTTCCCAATCTTGACGGGCCAACGCCGAAGGCCATCGCTGAGGCGGCTTTGAAGAAAGACGCGGTGTGTACGCGCTGCCACGATGAAAGTGAAACAACGCCGATTCTTTCGATATACCAAACCAAGCATGGCGTGCGTGGTGATTCGCGCACCCCAACGTGCCAGACCTGCCACGGCGCCAGCGAGAACCACCTGAGAGGCAATGTGGACGGCAAGGGCCGCCCGGCTCCGGACGTGGTGTTTAAGAAGGGCGTTTACGAACCCAATGACAACAAGGAGCGCGCTTCGCAGTGCCTGAGTTGCCACAAGGGAACGAACCGAACCTATTGGGAAGGTGCCCAGCACCAGAACAATGGCGTTGCCTGTAACGATTGCCACAAGGTGCATCGCCCGACGGATCCGGTTCTGAGCAAGAAAACGCAACCCGAAGTGTGCTTTGCCTGCCATAAAGACCAGCGTGCGGACGTCAAGAAAATATCGCACCATCCGATTGAAGAAGGCAAGGTTGTGTGCGCGGATTGCCATAACCCGCATGGGTCTGCAGGTCCTAAGCTGATGAAGAAGAACACGGTGCGTGAAACGTGTCTGCAGTGCCATGCAGAAAAGCGCGGCCCCCTGCTTTGGGAGCACCAGCCGGTGTCGGAAGACTGCACCAACTGCCACACGCCCCATGGTTCGAATATTGCGCCATTGCTGAAGTCACGCACTCCATTCCTGTGTGACGAGTGCCACGATGGCCCACATGCCAGCGGTAACCCCGTCGGTGCATTGGCGGGTGGTATCCAAAGCGGATACGCGCCGGCAGCCGGCAAGGGACCTAGCGCCACCACCACAGGTCGGGCTTGCCTGAACTGCCATGTGATGGTCCATGGATCAAACAGCCCAGCCGGAGCGTTGCTGCAGCGCTAATTACTCAATGAGTTGGAGTTTGCTATGAAAACTTGTAACAAGATAATGGGTCGCAGTATTTTGACGATTGCGATACAGGGCGCATTGGGGGTGATGTTTGCAGTCCCCGTGGCGGCGTTTGCTGATGACGATGTCAGCGCATTGACAAACCCCACCAACACGGTGGATGCCGAGGTTAAATCGGTCAGTGGATCGTCGGCCAAGTTTGGTGAATACAACGGCCTGAATAAGGCCGGGGATTACTTTATTGGCAACCTCAATGTGCGTGGCGGCGATGCCTACGGCCAGGGCGATGGACTGACCCGCTGGAGCTTGCTGGTGGACGATTTGGGCACCACGTCCGACCGTCTGCAGGCCACTATGAGTAAGCAGGGCGAGTGGAATGTGGGCATCGGCTACGATCAGTTGCAGCACAACATCACGGATTCTTATAGCTCGCCGTTCCTTGGAAATCTGGGTGGGAACACCTTTACGCTGCCCTCTAATTTTGGTGTTATCTCGACCGGATCATTGCACCCGCTCGGAACGCAACAGCTCAGCGCAACGCAATTGGCGGATTTTCAAAATCACGATGTTTACTCATCGCGCAACAACTCCAGTCTGACGGCGGGTTATAACCTGAATACGCATTGGAACTTCCAGGTTGACTTTAACGAGGATCTGCAGTCGGGTGCCAAGTTGACGCAGGCCGCTTCCAATGGTGCGAGCGAAGGTTCCTCCACTGGATATTGGAAGACGGAATCGCCGGTGACACTGATGACGCCGACCAATTACCGCACGGAAACGCTGAATTTTGCGGCCAATTGGCAACAGGACGCCAGTTTCATGACGGTGTCGTATCTGATGTCTTATTTCCGCAATGCTGATACGCAGCTTTCCTGGGATAACTCAATTACGTCGGGAACCGGAACCCAGTCGGGCTATCAGGTCAATATGCTCAGCACCATGCCTGACAATGACTTCTATCAGGTGAATGTCAAAGGCGGAACCAGTTTGTCTCCCACCATGAAACTCGCGGGTGGGTTCTCGTATGGCACGAACACACAAAATACGCCATTTCTGGTTGATCCCTACGTGTTGCAGCCTGCGTTTGCGTTGCCAGCAGGGTCACTGGCCGGTTTGGTAAATACCACGAACGCCAATGTGAAGTTGACCGACCAGTACAGCAAGGACCTGACACTATCGGCTGGCCTGAAATTTGACCGGCGCGACAATGAAACGCCGTCCAATGTCTACCATTACTATGATCTCGATGGTGGCCTGCAGGTTCCGCCGCTGTCTCCGACCGGTACGGTACAGGGCCCGCGCGTCAATATTAATACGCCGTTCAGTTACCAGAAGGAAGACCTCGAACTCGCGGCAGACCTTCGCATCGATAGCAAGCACACGGTTCGCTTTGCCTACGTGCATGAAGATCTGGCACGGTGGTGTAACAATTTGGCGGGCGCCGCTGAAAGCACCGCTGGTGCAGCACCCATTGGTGGCTATGCCGCGTCGCTTGCGGGCGCAAATTGTGAGGTGGTTCCTTCCGATCGTGAAGATACGGTCAGCGTCAATTATCGGGGTAAGGCTAGCCCAACCGTGAGCTACACCGCTGGGTACTCATTCGCAGATCGGCAGTCGTCGTATGACCACGATGCCATTACGTCGTTGAACAATCAGACACCTGGCAATCAGGTAGGACTGGTGAATGCCAGTGATGTGATGGGATTTCTTGCAAGCTATGAAGCGTCTCGCTTGGAAAGTGCGATTAAAGGTGGTGTGAATTGGCAGGCGAATGACGCGCTGACTTTTGGTGTCAACGCAAAATATATTCAGGATAGTTATCCTGACTCCACGCTTGGTGTGCAAAACAGCACAACATCGTCGATTAATCTTGACGTTACCTACAATGCGTCTGAGAACTCTGTGCATTCTGTTTATCTTTCGTACCAGGACAGGGAGCGATCGGAACTGGATGGCCAAAACGGAACAACGCTCACTACCAACTATTACTCACCTAGTATGGTGGCCCCCACCAACATCTGGCAAAACTCGCTGTCAGATCAGTCGCTTACGCTCGGTTACAGTATGACGCAAAAGGGCATGATGAAGGGTAAGCTGGATGTTAAGGGAGATGTTTCGCTGTCCATTGCGCAATCGCAATACGACGTTGCATTGAATCCCGGATATTCATCCGGATCGGGTGCAACGATAGTAACTCCTGCCACGTGCGCCAACGCCAATATAATGTCTTGCGGTGCGCTGCCAGTGATTTACTACAACACCCTGGATCTGACGCTGAAGGCGAAATACCAGATTGACAATAGAAGCAGGCTGGTGCTTGGCTACCAATACCAGCAGTTGCTGAGCAGTGACTATGTGCTCAACACGTATCAGTATGGATATACGCCAACCACGGCAATGCCAACCAATCAGCAGTCTCCAAATTATGCTGTAACTGTGGTGACGGCTGCCTATGTCTATAACTTCTAGGCGAATGGCAGTGAGTCTGCTTCGTGTTTATAAATCAGGGGATCAGGAGTTTTAAAATGAGTAACAGCAATTCTGGATTTTTGAGGCGCACCTGGAGCGTTCTAGGCAAGCCGAGTGCCAAGTATTCATTGCTGGCAATTACTTTGGTGGGGTTCGTGCTGGGCATTATTTTCTGGGGTGGCTTTCACACCGGACTGGAAATGACCAATACGCTGGAATTCTGCACCTCCTGCCATGAAATGCGTGACAACGTGTACCAAGAGTACAAGGAAACCATTCACTATAGCAATCGGACTGGCGTGCGCGCGATCTGCTCCGATTGCCACGTGCCGCGTGAGTGGGGTCCGAAGATGCTGCGCAAGGCACAGGCGGCGTTTGAAGTCTGGGGCAAGATCACGGGGGACATTGATACCCGTGAGAAGTTCGAAGCCAAACGGATTGTGCTGGCAACCCACGAATGGGAACGCATGAAGAGCAGTAATTCACGGGAATGCCGCAATTGCCACAACTGGGATGCCATGAGCGCGGAACTGCAGAAGCAGACGCCGTACCGGAAGCACATGAAGGCCAAGGCGGATGGTCAAACGTGTATCGATTGCCACAAGGGTATTGCGCACCACTTGCCTAAGGAATATGTGGATCCGGACGAATAATCTTTAACGAATGTTTGCACGCACACGGCACGCACATGGCGTGCCGTGTGCGTATGGGCGGTAAATAGTCTGGGCCCCGTTGGTAGATGCGGCACGGTTCTGCTAAGTTCCGAAGGTATGCCCCATTTTTTTGGGCGCTGGCAATGCATGGCCCGGTGCGACTGCGCTGGTCGTGCTCCCGTTGGACCTTGGTAGGGACACTATGTTTGGATCACTGCGTGAATCGTTTGCCATGAAACTGAGACCGGTTCGGTCTGTCTTTGTATTGGCAGCGCTGACCGTTCTGGCTGTTGCGTTGTCTGTGGGGCTTTTGCTTTGGAGTTTGTATCAGCGCGAACAGCGTCATTCGCAGCTAGAGACGGTTGGATTGTTGCGCATGACGATGGAGCAGGCAGAACACAATTTTGAGACCGCTGACGTGGCCCTGCAGGGCGTGCGTGACCGACTGAATTCCCCCATTGGACGCCAGTTGCCGCTGGGCGGCAACGTGGTGCACCTGATGCTTGGGGCCCGGGTCGCAGGACTGCGGCATGTCAGCTCCATTTTCGTGATTGGCGCTAGTGGCACGCTGGGCAATACATCGCTCAATATCACGGTGTCGCCGATGCAACTTGGGGATCGCGACTATTTCCGGTATTTTGCCGGCGGCAACAAGGATGGCTTGTATGTCAGTCGTCCAATGCGCAACCGGATTGACCACAACTGGTCGTTTTATCTGGCGCGCCCGATATTGGACCGTGACGGCGTATTCCAGGGGGTGGTCGTTGCTGCTATCAATATTGCCGATCTGGAAAGCCTGTACGGCTCGATGCAGCTTGGCTATGCGCGTGCCAAGGCGATTTATCTGGCGGACGGGACATTGATCGCAAGTTCGCCGCATCGAGAGGTCTGGATGGGCGTGCAGGCGCCAGAGTTGTACCGTGGGACGTTACCCCGTCGGCCCAATGAAATACGCATGGTGCGTCACCAGGGTGACGATAACAACTGGTTCACCTACGCGGTGGGGCATTTGAGTGGCTATCCGGTGTTGCTGAGTGTGGCTGACGATGAAAGCCAGAGTCTGGCGGTGTGGCGCGAGATGGCAGTTCCGATCGCTGGAGGCGCCGTGCTGTTGATGGCATTTACGGTACTGGTTGCCAGCTATCTCAGCGGGAAACTGCGGCACCGGGAACAATTGAGCAAGGCATTGAGTGCGGCCGATGAGCGCTATCAGCATACGATTGACGCGGTCATGGACGCCATCGTGGCGGTGGACCGTAACCAGCGCATTGTGCTTTTTAATCCGTCAGCGGAAGCCATGTTTGGATATAAAGCGCATGAGGCGCTTGGCCAGCACATCGACCTATTGATTCCCGTGCATTTGCGTGGCGCGCACCGCAGTTCCATGGGGGCGTTCTCCGAGAGGGCGCCGCAGTCGCGCTCCATGTCGCCGCAAGTGGAAGTTATTGGCCTTCGCGCGGACGGTAGTGAATTTCCGATTGAGTCAACCATTTCCCATTCTGTCGTGGGCGGCGAGTTGCAATTGACGGCGGTGCTGCGGGACGTTTCGCAACGGCGCAAGTCAGATTATGAGTTGCGCATGGTTAACAGCCAGTTGCGTGAACTGACGATGTCACTGCAGCGGGTGCGGGAAGAAGAGCGCAAACGTATATCGCGGGAATTGCACGATGAGCTGGGTCAGCAACTGACCGGCTTGAAACTCAGTTTGTCCTGGCTGGGCGCACGAATCAAGGACGGAAAAGCATTGCAAGTCGACCATGTGGATGAGATGCGGCGCCAGATGGATGTTGCGATCGGATCGGTGCGCCGCATTGCCGCTGAACTGCGCCCCAGGCTGCTCGATGACCTGGATTTTCGCGAGGCGCTGACCTGGCACACGGCTGAATTTTTCAAGCACACCGACCTTAAATATTATTTGCATTTGCCGGGTGCCGATCTGGTGCGTGAAGAAGGGTTGTCCACCGCGCTGTTTCGCATTTTGCAAGAGGCGCTTACGAATGTTGTTCGTCACGCCCATGCGACCCAGGTGGAAGTGTTGCTGGAGGTCGTCGATATATTGCTTATTTTGACGATCAAGGACAACGGCCAGGGCTTTGATGTGGTGTCGCGGGCCGGTGGTATTGGTGTGGTCAGCATGCGCGAGCGGTGTGGCGCTATTGGCGCAAACTTTCAGATAGACAGCGCACCGGGGCAGGGCACACGGGTTACGGTGTCGATACACGTGCCAAGCGAACCAGATCCCGACGGAGCAGGAAGTGCTACTGCATTGGCATACGATACGCGCCATGATTAGATTTCGTATAAGTACGGCGCTGATGTGTGTTGGCCTGGCGTTTCTGCCCTGGACTGCCTATCTGGTTCCGCCGCCGGCATTTATTGCACATAGCGCGTTCGGGTCCAGAATTTTCACACTGGTGGTGTATCAGTTTTCGGGGCAGTTTCTGTATTTTGGCTTTGGCGCGGCATTGCTGTCACTGTGCTGGTTTGGTTACAAACGCCAGTGGCCAGCGGTAGGGCAGTTCGTATTCGAAATGGTGTTGTGTTTTGCTGCTGTCTCGGTCCTTCCTGCTTACTAGATGCAAGGCGGAAGATGGCCATGACGATCGGGAGGGCCGCGCGGTTGTATCGCCCCCCGTCATAACGCCAGATGTGCAGGCGCCAGCCCGGCCAGTCGCCGTTGATGGATCTGCTGGTAGGCCGCTTCAAGTTGGCGTGTGAAACGGCGCGTCTGGTACAAGGGTGTGCGGTCGCGCTGGTGCAACAGGTGCCGGCGCAGGTGCTGCAGGCGTTCAGGTTGTTGCGTCAGCGTTATGGCCAGCGTTTCGTAGTCGGTCAGGTTGGTCGTGACCAGTTCATCCAGCGCCAGTGTGTGCAACAGGCTTGCTGCTACGCGTGAGGCCATCGAATCGGCACGGCACGTAAGCACCGGGCAGCCCATCCACAAAGCGTCACTGGCGTTCGTGTGTGCGTTAAACGGCAAGGTGTCCAGGAACAGGTCGGCTGCCGCAATGCGTGCCAGGTGGTCGGACTGCGCCACCACCGGCGCAAAAACCAGACGGTGCGGTGCCACCCCGTGCCGCAGCGCGTGCTGGCGCAACGCAGGCGCGACATCCGCATGGTCTTGCAGCAGCCACAGAACGCTGTCTGGCACACCACGCAGCACACGCATCCACAGTGCAAACAGTTCGGGTGTGATCTTGTAGTTGTTGTTGAAGCAGCAGAACACAAACCCGGTATCGGGCAGGCCCAGCGCTGCGCGGCTCGGGCCACTGCTGGCGCGTGCGCGTTGGTCGTCATTGACCTGGTAGCAGTCGGGCAGCCAGATTAGTTTTTCATGGAAATGCCGTGTCATTGCGGGCGGCACCACCTGCTGGTCGGCCACGAAGTAGTCGATGCAATCGGTGCCCAGGCTGCCGGGGTAGCCCAGATAGTGCAGCTGCAGCGGCGCGACCCCGCGCGCGAACAGGCCCAGCCGGTTGTTTTGCGTGTGGCCTTTCAGATCGATCGCAATGTCCAGCGCCTGCGCGCGCGCCCGTTGTACGGCCTGGCTGTCGCTGAGGTTGGACAGGTCAATGAAGGCGTCGCTCGCAGCACGCAAGCGGGCCTGCATGGTGTCTGCGGTGCGCGGACCGTAGGAAAAAAGCAG
>Ga0316223_1003397_pt1 | contig 11918 bp, 5 predicted proteins | sample TBH18009metaG_FD_206007 | JGI IMG/M metagenome (GOLD analysis project Ga0316223, IMG submission 206007) | Freshwater microbial communities from Trout Bog Lake, Wisconsin, USA - TBH18009 | ecosystem: Environmental > Aquatic > Freshwater > Lake > Hypolimnion/Profundal zone | place: USA: Wisconsin...
CCTGCTTGCCCGTGAGGAAGCCGCGGCCCAGGGGGCTGTACGGCACGAAGCCGATGCCCAGCGCCTCGAGGGTCGGCAGCACCTCGGTTTCCACCTTGCGCTCCCAGAGGGAGTACTCGCTCTGCACGGCGGTGACCGGCTGGACGGCATGGGCGCGACGGATGGTGTCCGCGGCCGCCTCCGACAGGCCGAAGTGCTTGACCTTCCCGGCCTGGATCAGGTCCTTCACGGTCCCGGCCACCTCCTCGATGGGCACCTCGGCGTCCACACGGTGCTGGTACAACAGATCGATGGCGTCGATCCGGAGCCGCTTGAGGGAGGCCTCGACCATCGCGTGGATGGTTTCGGGCCGGCTGCTCAGGGCCGGCGTGCCCTGGACGGCCGGAGCCCCGATGTCGAAGCCGAACTTGGTGGCGATCACCACCTTCCCGCGGAAGGGCGCCAGGGCTTCGCCCAGGAGTTCCTCGTTGATATAGGGTCCGTAGACTTCCGCCGTATCGAAGAAGGTGACCCCGCGGTCCACGGCGGATCGCAGCAGGCCGATCATCTCCCGCGTGTCGGGGGCCGGTCCGTAGGACATGCTCATGCCCATGCAGCCCAGGCCGAGGGCCGAGACTTCCAGACCGCTGTTGCCCAGTGTTCGCTTTTCCATGTTTGTGCTCCTGTTCAGGCCTTGAGGGAGGCCATGTCGATGACGAAGCGGTACTTCACGTCGCTCTTGAGCATGCGTTCGTAGGCTTCGTTGATGTCCTGCATGTTGATGACCTCGATGTCGGAGGTGAGGCCGTGCTCGCCGCAGAAATCGAGCATCTCCTGGGTCTCCTTGATGCCGCCGATGAGCGAACCGGCCACGGACTTGCGCCCCAGGATCATCGGGACCGTGTTCAGCGGGGGCTCCAGGCCGCCCAGGTAGCCCACCAGCACCAGGGTGCCGCTCGTGGCCAGGGTCGGCAGGTAGGGGTTCAGGTCGTGGGCATAGGGGACGGTGTCGATGATCAGGTCGAAGCGCCCCTGGACCGCGGCCATCTCCGCGGGCTCGGTGGACAGCACGATCTGGTCGGCCCCGAGCCGGCGCGCATCCTCCTCCTTGCCCTTGGAGCGGGTGAAGAGGGTGACCTCGGCCCCCAGCGCCTTGGCGAGCTTCAGGGCCATGTGCCCCAGGCCGCCCAGGCCCACCACCGCCACCCGGCTGCCCTTGCCGGCCTTCCAGTGGCGCAGGGGCGACCAGGTCGTGATGCCGGCGCAGAGCAGGGGCGCCGCGCCCTTCAGGTCCATGCCGTCCGGGATGCGCAGGACGAAATCCTCCGCGACGACGATCTTCTCGGAATAGCCGCCCTGGGTGCGGGCATGGTCGTGCCGGTCGACGCCGCCGTAGGTGCCGACGAAGCCGCCGCAGTACTGCTCCTCCCCGCTTTCGCACGGCTCGCAGTGGCGGCAGGAATCCACCAGGCAGCCCACGCCCACGGCGTCTCCCGCCTTGAAGCGGGTCACCGCCGCCCCCACCCGGGTGACGCGGCCGATGACCTCGTGGCCCGGCACGATGGGATAGGTGGTCCAGCCCCAGTCGTTCCGGGCGGTGTGCAGATCGGAGTGGCAGACGCCGCAGTAGAGGATCTCGATGACCACGTCGTCAGGGCGGGGTTCGCGCCGCTCGAAGCTGTAGGGGGTCAGGGCGTCCTTGGGGGACTGGGCGGCGTAGGCGCGAACGTTCGTGGTCATGGTCTGCTCCAGGTAGGGTCGGGGGACCCAGGTGACAGGGTTAAGTTTAGGAACACGGAACCCGGAATGATTGCCCATTGCTCCGAAGTTTTGGCCTGATTCTCCGGGGCGGCCTGCGGTGGCCTGGGGGAACCTTGGCGGGGCTGAGGGCATTCCAGACATATTCACAATTCATTTTCATGATGGAGGCACTTGTGAGGGGTTGGGGAAGGGGGGGCGCGTGGCTCGGTTTGACGCTGCTGATCGGCTGTCAGGAGGTCCGCACCACCGTGACGCCCAAGTCCCGTGACCCGCAGGTCTTCAGGGGCATGTCCTTCACGGTGGGCATGGTGGATGGCGCGCGGGCGGCAACGCCCTGGGCCAGGGCCCAGGCGGACCTCATCAGCGCCAGCCTCGAGGCCCATGGCATGACCCGCGTCCAGGACGGAGCCGAGGCCCTGGTGTTGTTCGACTGCGCCATCGACGGCGGACAGACCATCAACCAAGGGCGCTGGGTCCGGGAACCGGGCATCACCCAGTCCGTGCCGTCCATGCCCCGCCAGGTGGCCAACCCCATCTTCCCGTGGCCGGCCCGCGCCGGCGACCCCGCCGGCGGGAAACTGCCCATGCCGGCCCCCATCGCCCCGCCCCCCTTCGGCGCCAAGCCCCGGTTTGAGGTTCTGACGCCTCCGGTCCTGACCTATGTGCCTCACCAGGTCAAGGCGTTCACAGCCAGTTTCACGCTGGCCATCTACCGGCCCGCCGCGGTGCACGGGGAGAAGCTCTACGAACTCAGGTCGGTCACCTGGGGGCCGGCCGACAACCTGGCGGTTCTGGCCAACGCGGTGTTCGAAGCCGTCCTCAAGGACTTTCCCCATGAGCACGGCCAGCCGAAGGTGTTCCGCATCCCCTCGCATTAGCCGAGGCAACCTTGTGCGACAGGGACTGGCGCGACCCCGGCGTCAGGATGGAGCTTCACCGGGAGAAGCCATGCCCCAGGTCCTTGCAACCCCCCCCGCCCCGGCCAGGGGTTTCCCCCTGTCGATGGCCCGCGTCCTATTCTGAAACGGCCGGGACCCCCGGCGGCGTATCCTGAAGCACTCCCCACCCGAGGCACCCGATGCTCGAACTGACCTATTCCAACCGGACGGAAAACCTCCTCGCCTTCCTCGCCGGCCGGGTCACCGCGGAGCGGGCCGCGGCGGGAGGCCCGTGGGAGCCGGTCCACATCGTGGTGCCCAATCCGGGGGTGAAGGAGTACCTCAACCAGGGCCTGGCGCGCAGGCTCGGCGTCGCGGCCAACATCAAGTACAGCTACCTGGACGGCCTGTGGGAGGACCTCCTGGTGGACGACACCCGCAGCCTGCTGGCCTTCGACGTGCTCCGGGCCGGCGTGCTGTGCGTGCTGGCCGACGGGGCCTTCCTGGCCCGGGCGTCCATGGCCCCGGTGCGCGCCTACCTGGCCTCCGGCAACCTCGACCTGAAGCGGGTGCAGCTGGCCGCGGAGCTGGGACGGATGTTCGAGGAGTACCAGCTCAGCCGCCCCGACTGGGTCGGCAAGTGGCGCCAGGGCGAGACGCTGGCGGAGCTGCCGAAGGACGGGATGCAGGTCTGGCAGGCCCAGGTCTGGCGGGAGGTGCTCCGGCTCCTGGACGCCCCGGGGCCCAAGGGCGCGGGCGTCGCGCACGTCACCCTGCTGGAGCTGATCGGCACCTCGGGTTTCGCGGGAATGAGGCTGCCCCGGGCCATCCACGGCTTCGGGCTGACCCACGTGGCGCAGGCCTACCAGGAGGTCTTCCGGGCTTTCGGCCCCCTGGAGGAGACCACCCTCCACCTGTACGCCCTCAACCCCTGCGGGGAGTTCTGGGAGGACCTGGACACCGACCGCAGGGCGCTCTGGCAGGCCCGCCCGAAGCGGGCCACCCTGAGGCTCGGGACCGGGGCCCGGGACCCGGAGGCGGCGGCCGACGAGGATCCCTACCAGCTCGCCAGCGAGGGGCCGATGGCGCTCAGGCTGTGGGGCCGCCCGGGCCGGGAGAAGATCCGGCTGCTCAACGAGGTGACCCAGTGCGACTTCACGTCGGCCTTCCAGGTGCCGGCCGGAGACACCCTGCTGGCGCGGCTCCAGCGCGACATCCTGCTCTACCGGAACCCCGGGGGGGAAGGGCGGACCGGCCTGGACGGGAGCGTCCGCTGCCAGGCCTGCCCCACCCAGCGGCGGGAGGCGGAAGCCGTCGCCACGGAGATCTGGCGGCTCCTGGACCGCCATGAACGGGCCGGAGACCCGCTGGGTTTCTCCGACTTCGCGGTGATCGTGCCGCCCGCGGACCAGGAGGCCTACACGGCGCACCTCCAGGCCGCCTTCCACAACGCCCACGGGATCCCCATGGTGGAGAGCGACCGGGTGCGGCCGGTCCTGGGCCAGACCCTGGAGGCGGTGGACCTCCTGCTGGCGCTCCCCACGTCGGGGTTCACGCGCGCGGCGCTGCTCTCGGTGCTGGAGCATCCCGCGCTGCGGCGGCGCTGCCGGGACCTGGACGCGGACGTCTGGGGACGCTGGTGCGAGCAGCTGGGCATCGTGCGCGGGGCGGACCGGGAGGCCTGGAAGGACACCTACCTGGCGCAGGACGTCCTCAACTGGGACCAGGGCCTCCGGCGGCTGGCGCTGGGCGCCTTCATGGCGGACGACACCGAGTTCGAGACGCCGGACGGCACCTACCGGGTCAACGGCGGCAAGGATCCGGCCACGGCGGCCGCGTTCCTGGCCATGGTCAGCGGGCTGTGCCGGGAGGCCGGGGCCTTCACCGACGCCGCCTTGGACCCCCGGACCTGGAGCGCCAGGCTCGGCGCCTTCCTGCAGCGCTGGCTCCAGGTCGACGACGGGGAGGAGGCCGAGGCGGTCCTGAAGGCCCTGAAGCAGATCCGGGACGCCTTCGGGCGCCTGTACGAGCGGGTTCCGGCGGGCCTGTCCCTGCCTGTCATCGACTACCCCGCGGCCCGGCATCTGGCCCTGGAGGCTCTGGAACGCCTGAAGGGCGCCCACCCCGCGGGCCTGGCCAAGGGCGTGGTGGTCTCGACCTACGCGACCATGCGGGCCATCCCCTTCCGGGCCGTCTTCCTGATGGGCTTCGGCGAGGGCGGCTTCCCCGCCCAGGGCCGCCGCGGCGCCCTGGATCTGAGGGTCGCGGCCCGCAGGGCCGGGGACGTGAGCCCGTCGGAGCGGGACAAGTACCTGTTCCTGGAGATGCTGCTTTCGGCCCGGGACCACCTCTGGCTCAGCTTCGTGGCCATGGACGACCTCAGCGGGGAGGCCTTCGAGCCTTCGGGGCTCTTCAAGGAGTTCCGGACCCTCCTGGACGGCTACCTGGTGCCGGAGCTGGCCTCCGGGCAGGAGACGGATCCGGTCCTGGAGACGCACCCCCTCCACCGCTTCGACGAGGCCACCTGCGCCCCCCGGCCCAAGGACGGGACGCCGCAGGCGATCTGCTCCTCGATCGCGGAGAAGGAGGGCCTGGCCGTCTTCCTGGGCCGGCAGGCCCGCGCGGCGGGCCTGCCGATGCCCCTGTGCGTGGGCGACGCCGCCCTGGACCCGGCGGCGCGCCTGTGGCTGCGCCAGACCCTCGAGACCGCCCAGGCCCCGCCCCTGGCCGAGGTGAAGGGCGTCCTGCGGGTCTCCCTGGCCGAGCTCAAGACCTTCCTGGAATGCCCCCTGACCGGGGCCGCGGCGGTCCGCCTCGGCCTGCGCAAGCGGGACCTGGAGGACCGGGCCGCGGTGGAGGACGAGGCCTTCGACAGCGACCACCTCGAGGCGTGGGCCCTGCGCAACGGGGTCGCCCTGGAAGCCCTGAAGTCCGGCGAGGCGGTGGACGCGGTCTACGCGCGCCACCTCAAGCGCCTCCAGGCCGGCGGGGGCGCGCCCTTCGGCGTGTTCGCCAAGGTGGAGGCGGAGGACAACCTGCCGGTGATCTCGGCCTGGGTGACCTACCTGCGCCAGCGCCACCCCGGGGAGCAACCCGCCACCTGGCGGCTCGGCCCGGCCCGCACGGGCGGCGCCGAGGTGGACGTGCCCCTGGCCCCGCTGGTCCTGGACGTGCCGGACGGCAGCCGGAGCCGCCGGGTCGAACTCACCGGCGACCTCCGGGTGCAGTGGCACGGCTCGCTGTTCCTGGAGCGCAGGAAGCTCCCGGGACCCGGGGACCTGAACCGGCTGCGCCGGAAGGCCCTCGGGGCCTACCTGGACCACCTGGTCCTCACCTGCGTGGACCCGGCCCACGGGGCGCACGTGGCGCGGTTCGTCTTCGAGGAGGCCAAGGCCGGGGAGCAGGAACATCCCATCGTCTTCGAGGCCATGGACCGGGACGCGGCCGCCGGGTGCCTGGCGGCCCTGCTCCAGGACCTGCTCGACGGGGACCACGGGGTCCTGATGCCCATCGAGGCGGTCCTGGACGGCTGGGGCAAGGGCGCGCTCACGGCGGGCTCCATCCTCGACTACGTGGACGGCGAGCTGGAGCAGGAGGCGCGCAGCTTCCTGAGCACCCTCAACGGCCCGGTCCCCGATCCCAGCCGCTTCCCGCCGCCGGCCGACCCCAAGGCCCTGGCCGAGGCCCGGCTCGGGCCGTTCCTGAAGCAGGTCTTTCCACCGCGGAAGCAGGAGGCCGTCTGATGGTCCTGTACGCCAAGCCCGCCATCCTGGACGCCGTCGGGACCTCCCACTGCCTCATCGAGGCCAGCGCGGGCACCGGCAAGACCTTCACCCTGGAACACCTCATCGTCCAGCTGATCCTGGACGGGGAGGTGGCCCTGGACCAGCTCCTGGTCGTCACCTTCACGAAGAAGGCCGCCCTGGAGCTGAAGAACCGGGTCCGGGCCAAGCTGGTGGAGCTGGTCCAGCTGGACCGGGACCAGCCGCGGGGCGACGACCCGGTGTGGGAACTGACGGAGCCGCGGCTGGAGGCGCTGCGGGCCGCCCTCACCGGTTTCGACCGGGTCACCATCGCCACGATCCACAGCTTCTGCCAGGAGGTCCTGAAGGACGCGGCCTTCGAGGGGGGGCACCTCCTCGAGCAGGAGCAGGTGGCCAGTGACAGGGCCTTCGACCGGGCCTTCACGTCCCTCCTGCGCACCTGCTACGCCACCGGCCACGCCGGGCTCCTGGAGCAGGCCCTCAAGCACGGCGGCCTCAAGGGGCTCCGGGAGCTCCTGAAGGAGGCCCTCCAGGAGGCCGACCGCCTGGACCTGCCGGCCTTCAGGGACGTGAGGTCGTTCCTCGAGGCCTTCCCCGTGGCCCTGGCCCGGGACTTCCTGGCCAAGGGCGAGATCCGGCGCGGGTTTCCCAAGGAGAGCCACACCGTCGTCAACAACCGGCTCAAGGAGGTCCTCGAACGCCTCGAGGCGGCCCTGGCCTCGGACCAGCCGGAACAGTATTGGCAGGACCTGGAGGACTGGAAGGACCTCTTCGTCAAAGCCCTGGACAAGATCTGCGTGCCGGATCTGGAGGGCGACGCGCTCCGGCTCTCCCGGGCCCTGGCCGACACCTTCAACTTCAAGGCCGTCCTGGTCGCGGCCCTGCTGCCCCCGCTCCGGGCCGAGCTGGCCCGGGCCAAGGCCGAGGAAGGGCTCTACGACTTCGACGACATGATCGCCCTCGTGGACCGGGCCCTGGCCGGGGACCAGGCCGATGCCCTCCTGGGCCGGCTGAGGGAGCGCTACCACGTGGCCCTGATCGACGAGTTCCAGGACACCGACAGCCAGCAGTGGCGGATCTTCAGCCGGATCTTCCTGGGGCAGGGGGGCCACCGCCTGATCCTGGTCGGGGACCCCAAGCAGGCCATCTACGGCTTCCGGGGCGGCGATCTGCCCACCTACATGGAGGCCAAGGCCACCCTCGGCAAGGCGACCGGCGCCGAGCCCCTGCACCTCACCGTCAACCACCGCTCCACGGCGGAGGTGATCTCGAGCTACAACGCCGTCTTCGACCCGGCGGGGGTGCCGGGCTTCTTCTCCGCGGCCAACGCCGAGCACTACCGCCACGAGGTCACCTGCGGCAAGCCAGGCCTCCGGCTGACGGACGCCGCCGGCGGCGCCCTGCCGGCGCTGCGGCTCGTGGACGTGATCCCCTCGGGGCCGTCCCGGAGCGTCAAGCTGCGCACGGCCGACGCGCTGGCCAGGGCCGTGCGGGGCACCCTCGAGGCGGGGCGTTTCAACGCCTCGAAACGCAAGGGCCCCGAGCTCCGTCCCGAGGACGTCTATGTGCTGACCAACAACCTGAAGGAGGGCCAGGTGATCGCCCGGGCCCTCCGGGAGGAGGGCGTGCCCGCCACGCTCTACCGCCAGAGCGGCCTGTTCAGGGGACCCGAGGCCGAGGCCTGCCGGGACATCCTGCTGGCCGTCCAGTCGCCCCTCGACGAGTGCCGGCGGGCCAAGGCCCTGCTGGGGCCCTTCTTCGGGTTCTCCCTCCGGGAGGCCGAGGCGGCCCGGGAACTGCCCGAGGGCCACGCGATCCTGACCCGGCTGTTCCGCTGGCGGGAAATGGCCGAGCGGGGGCGCTTCGGGGCCTTCTTCAACGCCCTCGTCGCCGAGACCGGGATGAGCCAGCGGCTGCTGTTCCTGGACGAGAGCCGCCGGACCCTGACCAACCTCCTCCACATCCTGGAACTGCTCCAGCGCGCGGCGCTGGCCGGCCACTGCACCCTGACCGACCTGGCCCTCCAGGTGCAGCGCTGGATCGACGACGTGGACCGGCCCTCGGTGGAGGACGGGGACACCCAGCGCCTGGAAGCCAGGGACGGGGCGGTGCAGGTCCTCACCCGGCACAAGTCCAAGGGGCTGGAGGCCCCGGTGGTGGTCCTGTTCGGTGGCAACTCCGCCGGGAAGACGGACCTGCCCATCCACCGCTACCACCTCGGGGGCCGGCGGGCCTGGGTCGGGCCGGTCAAGGCCGCCCCCGCCGAAGTGCAGGCGCTGATCCAGGCCGAGCAGCTGGAGGAATGGGAGCGGCTGGAGTACGTGGCCCTCACCCGGGCCGCGGCCCAGCTCATCCTGCCCCGGTTCGTGCCGGGGCCCGATCCCTCCGTCATCTCCGGCACGGCCTTCCTGCCCGACGGCAACCCCCGCACCGGCCCCTACCGGAAGGTGAACCTGAGGCTGCGCGCCCTGGCCGGGGAGCACGACGGCGACCCGCTGCCCGGCGGTTTCGAGCGGATCCCGGCCGCGTCCGGGGCCGGGGCGGCGGCGCAGGCGGTCCCCGGCACCTGGACGCCCGTGCTGCCGGAGCCCCCGGCCGAACCCGGGTTTCCGGTCCTGGCCTTCCAGGACCTGGGGCAGAAGGCGCGCCCCATGTGGGTCTTCAACTACACGGGGCTCAAGAAGGCGCTGGAGGGCCGCGGCGGCGAGGCCCTGCGCCTGGAGGAGGCCAGGGAGGCCCTGGTGCCCGGCGGTCCCGGCGGCGGCAAGAAGTTCGGCACCCAGGTCCACCTCTGCCTCCAGAAGGCCATCCCCGCCAGCTTCCACGGCTGCGACCTGGAGGCCTGGCTCGAGCTGGAGACGACCCGCAAGCTGGCCTCCGGCCTGCCCCGGGAGGCGCGCCGGGACGCCCTGAAGTGGGTGTACCGGGCCCTGGCCGAGCCCCTGCCGCTGCCCGGAGGGGGCTCGGCGGTACTGGCCCGGGCCGAGGCGCTCCTGCGCGAACTCGACTTCCTCACGCCCTACCCGGAGCGGGAGGACTTCCTGGACGGTTCCATGGACGTCCTGTTCCGCTGGGAGGGCCGGGCCTACCTCCTGGACTGGAAGACCGACCGCCTCGGGGGCTACGACGACGCCCACCTGGAGCAGCAGGTCATGGGCCACTACCTGCTCCAGGTGAAGATCTACACCATGACCGCCTGCCGCTTCCTGGGCATCGAGGACGAGGCGCACTACGAGCGCGCCTTCGGCGGCGTGCTCTACGTGTTCCTGCGGGGGTTCCCCGACCAGGGCGTCTGGACCTGCCGGCCCTCCTGGACCACTGTCCAGGGCTGGGTGCGCGACCTGGACGCGCTCAGGCCCGAGCAGTTCATCACCGGACCTTCGGGAAGGAGCACCCATGGCTGAGGCCCTCGAATCCCTGCTCGCGCTGCACCCGGACCGCGCCCAGCTGCCGCCCCGGGCCGCGGAGCTCCTGGAGCGCTGGAACCTGGAGGGTCCGGAGTGGGTCATGGCCTGGCACCTCAGCGGGCTGGTTCCCGGCCCCGAACTGCGCACGCCGCTCTTCGCGCTGAGCCTGGCGCTGCTGGCCGCCCAGGCCCAGGGGCACACCCGCCTGGCGCTGGCGGGGGATCCCGGCGGGATCGCCGAGCAGGTGCTCCAGGCCTTCGGGCTGCAGGGGCTCGACGCCCAGGCCTTCCTGGACGGGCCGGGCCTCGAGGGGCTCGTGGGCCGGGAGGGCGACGCCCGGCCCCTGGTGTTCGAGCGGCCGTGGCTCTACTCCCAGCGCCTCCTGGCCGCGGAGACCGCGCTGGACGCCCGGATCGTCGCCCTGGCCGGGACCGCCCTGGCCGTGACCGAGGCGCCCCCCGAGGCCGTGTTCGCCGATCCCGAACCCCTGAACGCGCAGCAGTGCCGCGCCGTGCGCATGGCCCTGGGCGGGGCCCTGACCCTCGTCACGGGCGGCCCCGGCACCGGCAAGACCTCCATCGTCGCCGCGATCCTGCGGGCCCTGCTCCACCAGCCGGGGCTGCGCCTGGAGGACATCGCCCTGGCCGCGCCCACCGGCAAGGCCGCCCAGCGCATGGGGCAGGCCATCCAGCGCAACCTGGGACGGGCCCAGGCCCTCCCGGAGGCGGAACAGCCCCTGGTGCGCACCCCGCCCAAGCCCGGGACCCTGCACATGCTGCTGTCCTGGCATCCGGCCCAGGAACGCTTCCGCCACGGGCCCGGGGATCCCCTGCCGGCCAAGGTCGTGATCGTCGACGAGGCCTCCATGGTCAGCCAGGCGCACATGGCCCGGCTGCTGGGGGCCCTGGGGGAGGGCGCGCGCCTGATCCTGCTGGGCGACGCCCGGCAGCTGCCCAGCGTGGAGGAGGGCTGCGTCTTCCGCGACATGGTGGCCGCGCTCGCGGCGAACACCGTGGAGCTGACCGTCAACTACCGGATGCGGCCGGAGGATCCCAACGGGATGAACATCCTGTCCGTCGCCAACAACGTCCGGGACAACCAGGTCCAGGCACTGTGGGAGGGGCAGGAACCCATTCACAGCCGCGCGACCCTCGCCGAGGTCCGTCACGCGCAGGTGGAGCTGCTGGATCCGGGCGAAGGGCGGCTGGAAGCCTTCGCGTCCCGCTGGTTCGAGCAGCAGGTCACGGGTCTGCCCGGCTTCAAGGCGAAGGCCGGCAGGACCTACCACTACGAGGGCGGCCAGTGGCCGGAAGGCGACCTGGCCGACCTCGGCGCGCTGTTCAAGCACTTCGACGGCTTCCGGATCCTGTGCGCCCTGCGGGAGGCCGGCGGCCTGCGGGGGGTCCAGGACCTCAACCGGTTCTGCCACCGGCGGATGCTCGACCTCACCGGGGAGGGCCTGAAGGGCGCCCTCTTCTGTGCCGGGGAGCCGATCCTGATGACCACCAACGACTACCGGCGGGGCATCTTCAACGGCGACCAGGGCCTCGTCCTGAAGGTCGAGACCGACGGCCAGCTTCGGCAGGCCGCCGTGTTCCCCCGGGGGGACGGGTTCGCCGCCTTCCTCCTGGAGCCGCTCAAGACCCTGGTGGAGCATGCCTACGCGATGACGGTGCACAAGTCCCAGGGGTCGGAATACGACCGGATCGCCATCGTGCTGCCCCGGACCGACCACAAGGCCCTCACCCAGGAGCTGCTCTACACCGGCATCACCCGGGCCCGGACCGGCGTGGCGCTGCTGGCGGAACGGGAGCGGATCCCCTTCGCGGCGGGGCATCCCACGGTCAGGGAATCGGGGCTGGCGGAGCGGCTGGGGCGGAGTCTGGGAACAGGGGGCCCTCTGTGCTGATCGCCCTGGACTACGATGGAACTTTCACGGAAGATCCCGCCCTCTGGCTGGGCTTCATCCAGTCCGCCAGGACCGCCGGCCACACCGTCATCTGCGTCACCCTGCGCACCCCGTCCGAGGCCCGGGACATGGACAAGCGCCTGGTCGAGGCCGTGGAAGTCGTCTGCACCAGCCGTTCCGCGAAGGTCCCCCACATGGAAGCCCTCGGCCGCAGCCCCGA
>Ga0316223_1003398_pt1 | contig 11917 bp, 10 predicted proteins | sample TBH18009metaG_FD_206007 | JGI IMG/M metagenome (GOLD analysis project Ga0316223, IMG submission 206007) | Freshwater microbial communities from Trout Bog Lake, Wisconsin, USA - TBH18009 | ecosystem: Environmental > Aquatic > Freshwater > Lake > Hypolimnion/Profundal zone | place: USA: Wisconsin...
ATCTTCCGGGACACGCTGATCGAGCAGGCCGAGCAGGGCGTGGACTACTTCACCATCCACGCCGGCGTCCTGCTGCGCTACGTGCCCATGACCGCCCGGCGCATGACCGGCATCGTCAGCCGGGGCGGCTCCATCATGGCCAAGTGGTGCCTGGCCCACCACCAGGAGAACTTCCTCTACACGCACTTCGAGGACATCTGCGAGATCATGAAGGCCTACGACGTGGCCTTCTCCCTGGGCGACGGCCTGCGCCCGGGTTCCACCGCCGACGCCAACGACGAGGCCCAGTTCGCCGAGCTGGACACCCTGGGCGAGCTCACGAAGATCGCCTGGAAGCACGACGTCCAGGTGATCATCGAAGGCCCCGGGCACGTGCCCATGCACCTCATCAAGGAGAACATGGACCGCCAGCTCGAGGTGTGCGGCGAGGCCCCCTTCTACACCCTGGGCCCCCTCACCACCGACGTGGCCCCGGGCTACGACCACATCACCTCCGCCATCGGCGCGGCCATGATCGGCTGGTACGGCTGCGCCATGCTCTGCTACGTCACGCCCAAGGAGCACCTGGGGCTGCCCAACAAGAAGGACGTCAAGGACGGGGTCATCGCCTACAAGATCGCCGCCCACGCCGCCGACCTCGCCAAGGGCCACCCCGGCGCCCGCCTCTGGGACGACGCCATGAGCAAGGCCCGCTTCGAGTTCCGCTGGGAGGACCAGTTCAGCCTGGCCATGGACCCCGACACCGCCCGGGAGTTCCACGACGAGACCCTCCCCGCCGAGGGCGCCAAGGTCGCCCACTTCTGCTCCATGTGCGGCCCCCACTTCTGCTCCATGAAGATCTCCCAGGACGTCCGGGACTACGCCAAGACCCACGGCCTCGAGGAGGCCGAGGCCCTGGAGGCGGGCATGAGCGAGAAGGCCAAGGAGTTCGAAGCCGCCGGCGCCGAACTCTACCACCAGGCGTAGGTCCCGACCGGAGCTGCCGGCAGTCGGGACCCGGGGTCTTGACAAAATCTTGATGCGGACGGGCGGGAACGCAACGGCGCCTTGAGGGGGGGGGTTCTATGCTCTTTCCTGGGGGACCGGTGTCCCCGGGAGGTTCCATGAACGCGATGCACATGCTCGCAGCGGTCCTGGCGGTTGGCCTGCTGGCCTACCTGACCTTCGCGCTGCTTCTGCCGGAGAAATTCCAATGAGCGGATCCTCCCTTCTCCAGTTCGCCGTCTTCCTGCTCCTGCTCCTAGTCCTGGCCAAGCCCCTGGGCGAATACATCGGCAAGGTCCTGGATCAGGACCGGACGCCCCTGGATGGCCTCCTCGGCCCCGTGGAACGGGGCCTCTACCGGCTGGGCGGCATCGACGCCAAGGACCGCATGGACTGGAAGCAGTATGCCTTCGCGGTCATGCTGTTCAACTGCCTGGCCATCGCGGCGGCCTTCCTCATCCAGAAGGTCCAGGGGCACCTGCCCCTCAATCCCCAGCACATGGCGGGCGTGCCCACCGACCTCGCCCTGAATACGGCCGTCAGCTTCATCACCAACACCAACTGGCAGGCCTACGGCGGCGAGACCACCATGAGCCACTTCACCCAGATGGTGGCCCTGACGGTGCAGAACTTCCTGTCCGCGGCCACCGCCATGGGCGTCCTGGCGGCCCTGGCCCGGGGCATCCGCAAGCGCAAGACGACCCACCTGGGCAACTTCTGGGCGGACGTCACCCGCAGCACGCTCTACGTCCTGCTCCCCCTCGCCCTGGTCTACGCGGTCTTCCTGGTCTCCCAGGGCGTGGTGCAGACCTTCGCGCCCGACACCGTGGCCCATTTCCTCTCCCCGGTCACCGGCGCCAACGGCAAGCCCGTGCTGGATCAGGTCATCTCCATGGGACCGGTGGCCTCCCAGGAGGCGATCAAGATGCTGGGCACCAACGGCGGCGGCTTCTTCAACGCCAACTCGGCCCACCCCTTCGAGAACCCCACGCCCCTGGCGAACTTCACGCAGATCTTCGCGATGCTGATCATCCCGGCCTCGCTCTGCATCTCGTTCGGCATGATGGTCCGCGACCGCCGGCAGGGCTGGGCGATCCTGGCGGCCATGACGGCCATCTTCGTGCTGGCCCTGGGCACCTGCCACTGGGCTGAAAGCCAGGGGAACCAGGCCTTCAAGGGCATGGCGGTGGCCCAGAGCGTCAGCGCCACGCCGGGCCTCGAGAACCCCGGCGGCAACATGGAGGGCAAGGAGGCCCGGTTCGGCATCACCGGCACCACCCTCTTCGCCACGGCCACCACCTCGGCCAGCTGCGGCGCGGTCAACAGCATGCACGACTCCTTCACGCCCCTGGGCGGCCTGGTGCCGCTGTGGCTGATGGAACTGGGCGAAGTCGTCTACGGCGGCGTCGGCTCGGGCCTCTACGGCATGCTGATCTTCGCCATCATCGCGGTGTTCGTCTCGGGCCTGATGGTGGGACGCACGCCGGAATACATGGGCAAGAAGATCGAGTCCTTCGACATGAAGATGGCCTCCCTGGTCATCCTGGCCCCGGCGGCCCTGGTCCTGATCGGCACCGCCGTGGGCGCCATGCTCCCGGCCCCCGCCAACGGGGTGAGCAACCCCGGCGCGCACGGTTTCACCCAGATCCTCTACGCCTTCAGCAGCGTGGCCAACAACAACGGCAGCGCCTTCGCGGGGCTGTCGGTCAACACCAAGTTCTACAACTACGTGACGGCGGCCTGCATGTTCCTGGGCCGGTTCGGCGTGATCCTCCCGGTGCTGGCCATCGCCGGCTCCCTGGGGGCCAAGAAGCGGACGCCGCCGGGCCTGGGCACCCTGCCCACCCACACGCCCCTGTTCGTGACCATGCTCGTGGCGGTGGTGCTGCTGGTCGGCGCCCTCACCTTCCTTCCAGCCCTGGCCCTTGGGCCCATCGCAGAGCAGCTCGCGCTGCGATAAGGAGAACAGAGCATGCGCACTTCCACCTCCACGGGCGAAATCCAGCCCCGGTCCCTGTTCGAGCCGACCATCCTGCGCCGGGCCATCCTCGACGCCTTCCTGAAGCTCAACCCCCTGCACCAGCTGCGCAACCCGGTCATGTTCGTGGTCTGGGTCTGCAGCGCCCTGACCACCCTGCTCTACGTCCAGGCCCTCATGGGCCACGGTGAGGCGCGGCCCGGGTTCATCCTCGGCATCGCCCTCTGGCTCTGGTTCACGCTGCTGTTCGCGAACTTCGCCGAGGCCATGGCCGAGGGCCGCGGCAAGGCCCAGGCCGACGCCCTGCGCAGCTCGCGCAAGGACGTCAAGGCCAGGCTCCTGGCCAGCCCGAAGAAGGACGGCCCCTTCGAGATGGTGGACGCCTCCTCCCTCCGGATCGGCAACATCGTCCTGGTGGAGGCCGGAGACACCCTGCCCGGCGACGGCGAGGTGATCGAAGGCGTGGCCTCGGTCAACGAGAGCGCCATCACGGGCGAGTCGGCGCCGGTCATCCGGGAATCCGGCGGGGACCGCTCGGCCGTCACCGGCGGCACCATGGTCCTGTCCGACTGGCTCGTGGTGAGGATCGCCTCCAATCCGGGCGAGTCCTTCCTGGACCGCATGATCGCCATGGTCGAAGGCGCCAAGCGCCAGAAGACCCCCAACGAGATCGCCCTGGACATCCTCCTGGCGGCCCTCACCATCATCTTCCTGCTGGCCACGGCGACCCTGCTGCCCTTCTCGCTGTTCAGCGTCAAGGCCGCGGGCCAGGGCGCCCCGGTCACCATCACGGTCCTCGTGGCCCTGCTGGTCTGCCTCATCCCGACCACCATCGGCGGCCTGCTCAGCTCCATCGGCATCGCCGGGATGGACCGCATGGTCCAGGCCAACGTCATCGCCACCTCGGGCCGGGCGGTGGAAGCCGCCGGCGACGTCGACGTCCTGCTCCTGGACAAGACCGGCACCATCACCCTGGGCAACCGCCAGGCCGTGGCCTTCGTGCCCGCCGAGGGCGTCACCGAGGAGGCCCTGGCCAACGCGGCCCAGCTCTCCAGCCTGGCCGACGAGACCCCCGAGGGCCGCAGCATCGTGGTCCTGGCCAAGGAGCTCTACGGCATCCGGGAGCGCGACATCGCGGGCCTGGGCGCGACCTTCATCCCCTTCACGGCCCAGACCCGCATGAGCGGCGTCAGCCTGGAAGGCCGTGAGATCCGCAAGGGCGCGACCTCGGCCATCGAGGAATACGTCAAGAGCCAGGGCAGCGCCTACCCCGACCAGCTGCGCCGGGAGGTGGACCGCATCTCCCGCGAGGGCGGCACGCCCCTGGTGGTGGCCGAGGGCAACAGGGCCCTGGGCGTCATCCACCTCAAGGACATCGTCAAGGGCGGCATCAAGGAGCGCTTCGCCGAGTTGCGCGGCATGGGCATCCGCACGGTGATGGTCACGGGGGACAACCCCCTGACGGCCGCCGCCATCGCCGCCGAGGCCGGGGTCGACGACTTCCTGGCCCAGGCCACGCCCGAGGCCAAGCTCAAGCTCATCCGCGACCAGCAGGCCGGCGGCAGGCTGGTGGCCATGACCGGGGACGGCACCAATGACGCCCCGGCCCTGGCCCAGGCCGACGTGGCCGTGGCCATGAACTCCGGGACCCAGGCCGCGAAAGAGGCCGGCAACATGGTGGACCTGGATTCCAACCCCACCAAGCTGATCGAGATCGTCCGCATCGGCAAGCAGCTCCTGATGACCCGCGGCGCGCTGACCACCTTCAGCATCGCCAACGACGTGGCGAAGTACTTCGCCATCATCCCGGCGGCCTTCTCCGTCACCTACCCGGCCCTGGGGGCGCTGAACGTCATGCACCTCAAGACCCCGGAGAGCGCCATCCTGTCGGCGGTCATCTTCAACGCGCTCATCATCGTGTTCCTGATCCCCCTGGCCCTGCGCGGGGTGAAGTACCGGCCCCTGGGCGCCGCCATGATCCTGCGGCGCAACCTGCTGGTCTACGGCGCGGGCGGGCTGGTGATCCCCTTCATCGGGATCAAGCTCATCGATATGCTCCTCTCCGCTTTGCATCTGGTTTGAGGTCCGACATGTCCTTTCCCCTGCGTCCCGCCCTCGTCACCTTCTTCGGCCTCACCCTCCTCACGGGCGTGGCCTACCCCCTCGTGGTCACCGGCCTCGGCCGGGGCCTGTTCCCCGGCAAGGCCTCGGGCTCCCTCCTGCGCAAGGACGGGGTGGTCGTGGGCAGCGCCCTCATCGGCCAGCACACGGAAGATCCCCGCTACTTCTGGGGCCGGCTCTCGGCCACCTCGGACTATCCCACCAACGCCGGCAATTCCGGAGGCTCCAACCTCTCCGGCGCCAACCCCGACCTGAGGAAGAACGCCCAGGCCCGCATCGACGCCCTGCGCGCGGCCGACCCCGGCAACCATGACCCGGTGCCCGTCGACCTCATCACCTCCTCGGGCAGCGGCCTGGATCCCCACATCAGCCCCCTCGCCGCCCACTACCAGGTGGCGCGGGTGGCCCGGGTCCGGAACCTGCCCGCGGCCACCGTGGCCGCCCTCGTCGCCCGGCACACGGAAATGCGGCAGCTGGGCCTCCTCGGGGAGCCGCGGGTGAACGTGCTCGAGCTCAACCTCGCCCTGGACGCCGCCAGGTAGGCATCCCCCCACCCTTTCGCGCCGGTCCGCCCGGGGGGCACGCTCCCCGCACGAACCGGCGCGAAGTGCATGGCATTTGAGGTAGTCTGTTGAGGTGGAAATCAAACGACCCAACCCAGACGACCTCCTCAAGAACGTCCAGGAGGAGGAGGCCCGCGAGCAGCGGGCGCGGCTGAAGATCTTCTTCGGGATGGCCCCCGGCGTCGGCAAGACCTACGCCATGCTGCAGGAAGCCCGCATCCGCAAGGCCGAAGGGATCGACGTGGTGGCCGGCGTGGTGGAGACCCACGGACGGGCCGAGACCATGGCCATGGTCCAGGGCATCGACTTCCTGCCCAAGCGGCAGCTGCCCTACCGGGGCATCCAGCAGGAGGAGTTCGACCTGGAGGCCGCGCTCAAGCGCAGGCCCGCCCTCATCCTCATGGACGAGCTGGCCCACACCAACATCCAGGGCTCCACCCACGCCAAGCGCTGGCAGGACGTGGTGGACCTGCTGGACGCGGGCATCGACGTCTTCACGACCGTGAACGTCCAGCACCTGGAGAGCCTCAAGGAGGTGGTGGCCCAGATCACCGGCGTCCTGGTGCGCGAGAGCATCCCGGACACGCTGCTCCAGCGGGCCGACCAGATCGAGCTGGTGGACATCCCCCCCGAGGACCTGCTGGTGCGCCTGAAGGAGGGCAAGGTCTACGTGCCCGAGCAGGCCCAGCACGCGGTGGAGCGCTTCTTCCGCAAGGGCAACCTGCTCGCGCTCCGGGAACTGGCGCTGCGGCGCACCGCCGAGCACGTGGACGCGGACATGCGCCGCTACATGACCAGCCAGGGCATCAAGGGCAAGACCTGGGCCGCCGGCGACCGCATCCTCGTGTGCATCGACTCGAAACCCCAATCCGCCACCCTCATCCGTGCCGCCCGGCGCCTGTCGGAATCCCTCAACGCCCCCTGGATCGCGGCCTACGTGGAGACCGTGCGCAAGATCCGCTACTCCGAGAGCGAGCGGGCCCGCCTGGAGGACCACCTGAGGCTCGCCGAGCGCCTGGGCGCCGAGACCGCCGTCGTGCAGGGGGACCTCTCCACCGCCGATGACATCATCGACTTCGCGGTGGGCAACAACGTCACCAAGCTCATCGTCGGAAGGCCGACGAGCCCGGCCTGGACGGAGTATTTCAAGGGCAGCCTCCTGAGCGATCTGGCCCGCCGGAGCGGCAACATCGACATCCTGGTGGTCACCGGCGGCGAAGGCGACAGGGATCCCGACAAGGACAAGGCCAAGGCCATCGCACCCCTGGCCGGCACCTCCCGGGGCAATGCCGCCCGGGCCGCCGCCCCCAAGGGCCCGCCCATCGTCCTCGCCCATTACGCATGGGTGGCCATGACGGTGGCGGTCATGACCGGGATCTGCTTCCTGCTGGGCAACCGCTTCGAACTGGCTGACCTGGTGATGATCTACGTGGTGGGCATCCTCATCGTGGCCACCCGGTTCGGGCGCTGGCCGTCCCTCCTGGCCGCGGTCCTCAGCGTGGCGGCCCTGGACTTCTGCTTCGTGACCCCCCGCTATTCCTTCGCGGTGGGCGGGTTAAAGCATTCGGGCACCTTCCTGGTCATGCTCCTGGTGAGCCTGGTCATCGGCAACCTCACCGAGCGGATCCGGTCCCAGGCCCGCCTGGCCCGCACCCGGGAGCTGCGGGTCCGGGCCCTGTTCCGCCTCTCGGGCGAGCTCACCCGCAGCGCCGGCTCGGCGTCCCTGGTGGAGTCGGCCCTGCGCAACGTCGCCGCGCAGTTCCAGAGCAACGTCTCCATCCTGCTGCCGGGTCCCGGCGGGGGCCTCATCCCCAGCAAGGATTCCCAGGGCGCGCCCCTCAGCCAGGACGAGCTTGGCGTGGCCCAGTGGGTCATGGATCACCGGGAGGCCGCGGGCCGGGGCACCGACACGCTGCCCGGGGCCAAGGCCCTGTATCTGCCCCTGAAGGGGGCCCACGGCCCCATCGGCGTCATGGGCATCCAGCCCACCGGCGCGCCCACCCGGATGGAGGCCGACCAGCGCCACCTGCTGGAGTCCTTCGCCAACCAGACCGCGCTGGCCCTGGAGCGCGTGCTCCTGGCCGAGCGCAACGTCGAGTCCCAGCGCCAGGTGGACCGGGAGCAGCTGCGCAACGCCCTGCTCTCCTCCGTCTCCCACGACCTGCGGACGCCCCTGGGAGGCATCACCGGCGCCGCCTCCACCCTCCTGGCCGACCGGGGCGAGCTGGACCCGAAGGGTCGGCGGGAGCTGCTGGAGACCATCCACGAGGACAGCCTCCAGCTCCAGCGCCTGGTCACGAACCTCCTGGACGTCACCCGGCTGGAGTCCGGCGTCGTCGAGGTCAACAAGGAGTGGATCCCCGCCGAGGAGATGGTCGGCTCGGCCCTGAACCGCCTGGAGGCGCAGATCGGCAGCCGCGTGGTGAAGACGGAGCTGCCCCCCAACCTGCCCCTGGTCCTGGCCGATCCCGTGCTCATGGGCCAGGTGCTCATCAACCTCCTGGACAACGCCCTGAAGTATTCCCCCGCCGATCAGCCCATCGAGATCCGCGGCTGGTCCACGGACCGCGCCCTCACCCTGTCCGTCACCGACCACGGGCCCGGCATTCCCGCCGGCGAGGAGGAGCGGATCTTCGAGAAGCTCGTGCGCATCCAGCAGGGCCAGGCCCGGCCCGGGGCCGGCCTCGGGCTGGCCATCTGCAAGGGCGTCGTCCAGGCCCATGGGGGCCGCATCGCCGCCAGCAACCGCGCCACGGGCGGCGCCCAGATCCTGGTCAGCCTGCCCCTGGAGGACCGCCCCGCCCCTCCGCCCAGCGAGGAGTGAGCGTTGCTTGCCGATGGCCCCCTCATTCTCCTGGTCGAGGACGAACCCCAGCTGAGGCGCTACCTGAGGGTCACCCTGACCCCCCACGGCTACCGGCTGCTGGAGGCCGTGAACGCCCAGGAGGGTGAGCTTCTGGCCGCGAGCCACCATCCGGACCTCATCCTGCTGGACCTGGGCCTGCCGGACCTGGACGGCCTGGAGCTCACCCGCCGGCTCCGGGAGTGGTGCACCGCCCCCATCATCGTCGTCTCGGCCCGCGGCATGGAGAAGGACAAGATCCAGGCCCTGGACGAGGGGGCCGACGACTACCTGACCAAGCCCTTCGGCACCGGCGAGCTGCTGGCCCGGATCCGCGTCGCCCTGCGCCACCGCACCCACGGGGAGGCCCCCCAGGACCTGCCCGTGTTCGAGCTCGGCGCCTGGCGGGTGGATCAGGCCAAGCGGGAGGTGACCGTGGACGGCGAGCCCGTGCACCTCACGCCCAACGAATACAAGCTGCTGACGACCCTGGTCAAGCACGCCGGCAAGGTGCTCACCCACCACCAGCTGCTCAAGGAGGTCTGGGGCACCGCGCAGGGCGCGCAGCCGCACTACCTGCGGGTCTACATGGCGCAGCTGAGGCACAAGCTGGAGCCGGATCCGGCCCGGCCGCGGCACCTGGTGACGGAGCCGGGGGTCGGCTATCGCCTCAAAGTCGAATAGCCCGGCGGCCTCCCGGGGCCTATGTTGGTCCTGCGGCGCACCGCCCCCGGCACGCCGCCCCAGGGAGCCGCCATGCGTCTTGCCGTCCTCGGGGGGAGCCTGCGCAGGGATTCCCTCAATCTGCGTTTCCTGACCCACCTCGCCCGGACCCTGGAGGCCCGGGGCCACCCGGTGACCGCCCTCACCGGGGAGGCCCTGCGCCTGCCGCTCTATGACGCCGACCTGCCGGTCCCGGAGGGCGTGGCCGCGCTCCAGGCCGCCCTGGCCGGGGTGGGGGGGCTCGTGCTGGTCTCGCCGGAATACAACGCCGGCGTGCCGCCCCACCTGAAGAACGCCGTGGACTGGCTGTCCACCCTCAGTCCCGACCCGCTCCGGGGTCTGCCGGTGCTGCTGGCCGCGGTGTCCCCTGGGGCCTTCGGCGGGTCGCGCGGACTGCTGGCGTGGCGGGCGGTCCTGGCGAACCTGGGCGCCATCGCGGTGCCGGGGGCCATCACCGTGCCGATGGCGGACCGCAGCCTCGGGGCGGACGGCGCGCCGCTGGAGGCGAGGGCCCAGGCCGAGGTCCAGCGGGCGCTGGATGGCTTCCTGGCGTTGGCGGAACGGCTCATCTGAGTTGCCCAATGGCACAGCAGACCCCAAACCGCGTCAGAGCGCAGAGCCTGGGCCGTTCCTCGTGGTCAGGCTGGTGTGTGCTCGCGCAGCCATTCCTGCAGGACCCTATCCATTTTGGCCTGCCATCCCGGGCCTGTGGCCCGGAAGTGCTCAACCACCTCGTGAGACAGCCTGATGGTGATCCTCTCCTTCCTGGGAGCAACCTGCGGGCCCCTTGGCGTGCGCAATTTGGCTTGCAGGGAGGCGGGCAGAGCCGAGAAGGGGATGGCGGCCTTGAAGTCATCCTCCGTGAGTTCACGGACTTCCCCGGCCACATCAGTCAATGGTTTTCGGTTTGCCATGTTTCCTTATCTCCCGTTCGTTCGCTTTGCGGAAGCTGATGACCCGGATCCCCGATGGCGTTGTTGCGAAACAAAGGAAGTGGAGCCTGCCTCTGCAATAGCCGATCCCAACCCACCTCTCCTCGCCGTAGTCCCGCCTCAGGTCATGAACGAAGGTCGCGGCCTCAAAATCGAACTCCGTGACCCGATCAAAGGGCAGTCCACGCTCCATTAAATTACGGGCGCTTTTTTCGGGATCAAACGAAACGTCCATTTACATATTGTATGCACAATATGTAAAATCGCAAGAGGCATTCTGTTTTTTTCGCTCCCTGGAGCCCGCTCAACGCGCCAGCCTGATCTTGAAATCCGGACTGCTCGGCGGATCCTGCGGCCGGTTCGGCCGCACCGGCGGCACCGCCGAGGCCGGCGGATGCTGCGGCAACCCGCCCGCCTCCCGGCCTCCGCCCGAACTGATCGTCATATTCCGGTTCATGTTGTTCCGGGCGGCCTCCGCGGTGCTGGCCACCCCCTCCAGCCGGAGCTTGAACTCGCCCACGTTGGTGGCCCGCTTCAGGGCCTCCTCCTCGGTGATCAGCCCCTGCTGCATCAGGAAATAGAGGCTCTGGTCGAAGGTCTGCATGCCGTACTGGGAGGTGCCCTGCACCATCACGTCCTTGAGGCCCTTGGTCTTGTCCTTCTCCTCGATGCAGACCCGCACGCTCTCGGTGGCCACCAGCACCTCCACGGCGGGCACCCGGCCCTGCCCGTCGGCCCGGGGCACGAGGCGCTGGGAGACGACGGCCTTGAGCACCGCGGCCAGCTGGAGGCGGATCTGCTTCTGGTGGTGGGGCGGAAAGACCGAGATGACCCGATTGATGGTCTCGGCGGCGTCCAGGGTGTGCAGGGTGGAGAAGACCAGGTGCCCGGTCTCGGCGGCGTGGATGGCGGTCTCGATGGTCTCGAAGTCCCGCATCTCGCCCACCAGGATCACGTCCGGGTCCTGGCGCAACGCGGCCCGCAGGGCCGTGGCGAAGGACTTGCAGTCCGCCTCCACCTCCCGCTGGTTGATGATCGACAGGTTGTCCCGGTGGAGATACTCGATGGGATCCTCGATGGTGAGGATGTGCTCGCTGCGGGTGGAGTTGATGTAGTCGATCATGGCGGCCAGGGTGGTGGACTTGCCGGAACCCGTGGTGCCGGTCACCAGCACCAGGCCCCGCTGCTCCTCGCAGATCCGGGCGAGGACGCGCGGCAGCATCAGGTCCTCGATGGAGTAGATCCGCCGGGGGATCACCCGCATCACCATGCCCACCGTGCCCCGCTGGTTGAAGATGTTGCAGCGGAACCGCCCGAGGGCCGGCACCGAGTAGGCCAGGTCCACGTCCATGTTGTCCTTGAACTTGGTCTTCTGGCGCTCGGTCGACATGATCGAGTAGGCCATGGCGATGGTGTCCTCCTGGACCAGCTTCTTGAACTGGCTCATGGGCGTGAGCACCCCCTTGACCCGGGCGATGGGGTAGTTGCCCACCTTCAGGTGGAGATCCGACCCGCCGAGATCAACGATGGTCGTGAGCAGTTCGTTGATATGCATAACGGACTCCGGGGTCGCCTGGAATTCCTTAACTTTAAGCCCGTACGCCAAATCCGTCCTACGGGAATTCACACAAGCCTGATAAAATCGAAGGTTCTGCCCTGGCATGCCCTCCGTCAAGGCACCACCCCGAGCTTTGCAAGGATCACGCATGACCGCCATCGAGAAAATCCGCAACATCGCCATCATCGCCCACGTCGACCACGGCAAGACCACCCT
>Ga0316223_1003401_pt1 | contig 11911 bp, 9 predicted proteins | sample TBH18009metaG_FD_206007 | JGI IMG/M metagenome (GOLD analysis project Ga0316223, IMG submission 206007) | Freshwater microbial communities from Trout Bog Lake, Wisconsin, USA - TBH18009 | ecosystem: Environmental > Aquatic > Freshwater > Lake > Hypolimnion/Profundal zone | place: USA: Wisconsin...
GGTGCATCGGCGCCAACGGCTTGTTGCCGGGCGTGCCGGGCCTGCTTGTCGGCCACGTCCGCCTGGCGCTGTTGCGCGTCTTTTTCAGACTGCGCGACCGCCGCCAAGGCACGCTCTTTTTCATGTACCAGTGCGTTCAGGCGTGTGAGCTCGTCCTCGCTGCGTTTGCGACGCTCCAGGTCGTGCAACACCATTTCCTGGCGGTGCCACTGGGCTTCCTCACTGCGCCGCTGGTTCTGCACCTTAGCCAGGCAGTCCGTTGCGGCGAAGGTGTGCGCGCATTCGTCCTCGGCGGCATCAAAGGCCGCCAACGCGCTTTTGCGCTGCAAGTCAAGGCGCTGGTACGTAGCGGCCAGCGTGCTGGCATCAGGAATAACGTCAATCGGCTCGCTGGCATTACCATGGGTTGGGGAGAGTGCAGCGTCTTGGGCCCAGGCCCATCCAGCAGCACACCCCAACACCAGCGACAGCAGCAGCAGCCGGTGTACGTTCATGACAGGCGCGTGTCCACCACACGCCGCTCCTGCGCCAGGTATTCACGTGACTGCATTTCATTCAGGCGTGACACGGTGCGCGGGAATTCATGCGCCATCGGACCTTCGGTATAGAGTTGTTCGGCTGGTAGTTCCGCCGACAACACCAGTTTGACACGGCGGTCGTACAGAACGTCGATCAACCAGGTAAAGCGCCGTGCCTCGGACGCCAGCCGCACCGGCATGTGCGGCACGTCGCTCAAAAACACGGTATGGAACTGGGTTGCGATTTCGAGGTAGTCGTTCTGCGAGCGCGGACCACCGCACAACGTCTTGAACGAAAACCAGACCATGCCACCGGCTTTGCGCAAGGCGTGAATCTGGCGCGCTTCAATGTGCAGCACCGGGTCTTCGTCGTCCTGCTGCTCGGCCAGGGCGTTGAATGCCTCGGTCATGGCGGCGTCGGCCTGCGGCCCGGCCGGCGTGTGATAAATCTGCATCGCCTCCAGCGTGCGCGTGCGGTAGTCGGTGCCGTTGTCAACGTTAATCACGTCCATGCTGATGTTCAGCAGCGCAATGGCAGGCAGAATCCGGTCGCGGTGCATACCGTTCGGGTACAGGTCATTGGGCTTGAAGTTGGACGTTGTGACCAAGCCAACGCCGTACTCGAACATAGCCGTCAACAAACGGTGCAGGATCAGCGCGTCGGTGATGTCGGAGACATGGAACTCGTCGAAACAGATCAGCTTGTAACGCTCCGACATGCGCCGTGCCAGCGCATTGAGCGGATTGACGGTGCCCTGCAGATTGGCGAGCTCGCGGTGCACTTCGCGCATGAACTCGTGAAAGTGCAGGCGCGTCTTGCGCTTGATGGGCACCGCGTTGAAGAAGCAGTCCATCAGGAAACTTTTGCCGCGCCCGACGCCGCCATACAGATAAACACCACGCGGAATGTCCGGGTGGTTGATCAGCTTTTTGATGGCGTTGGAACGGCGGTCTTTGTAGGCTGCCCATTCGCTGGCGCACCGCTCCAGCGCTTCCACGGCGCGCAGTTGCGCCGGGTCGCTCTGATAACCCCGCGCGGCCAACTCCGCTTCGTAGGTTTGCTTCACTCCAGACACAAAATCAGAAGTTCAGCGTACGCTTATCCACGGCCAGGGCAGCTTCCTTGGTCGCTTCGCTCAGGCTGGGGTGGGCGTGGCAAATGCGCGCGATGTCCTCGGCACTGGCCTTGAACTCCATGGCAACCACGGCTTCCGACACCAGCTCGCTGGCCATCGGTCCAATGATGTGCACGCCCAGGATTTCGTCGGTCGTGGCGTCAGCCAGGAACTTGACGAAGCCGGTGGTGTCACCCAGTGCGCGGGCACGGCCATTGGCCAGGAACGGGAAGGAACCGGCCTTGTAGGCGCGGCCGCTGGCCTTGAGCTGCTGCTCGTTTTGACCGACCCAGGCAATTTCCGGGCTGGTGTAGATCACGTAAGGAATGGTGTCAAAGTTGACGTGGCCGTGTTGGCCAGCAATGCGCTCAGCCACGGCAACGCCTTCTTCTTCCGCCTTGTGTGCCAGCATCGGGCCGCGCACCACGTCGCCCACTGCCCACACGTTAGGCAGGTTGGTGCGGCATTCGGCATCGACTTGAATGGCGCCGCGCTCGTCCAGCGCCAGTCCCACAGCCTGGGCTTCCAAGCCGTTGGTGTTGGCGGTGCGGCCGATGGACACAATCAGCTTGTCGACATCGAGCGAAACGGCTTCGCCCTTGGCGTTGGTGTAAGCCACCGAAACGCCCTTCTTGCCGGTCTTGATCTCGCCCACTTGCACACCCAGCTCGATCTTCAGACCTTGCTTGGTGAACACTTTCAGCGCTTCCTTGGCAACCTGTTCGTCCACGCCACCCAGGAAGGTTGGAAGCCCTTCCAAAATGGTGACTTCGGCGCCCAGACGGCGCCAGACCGAACCCATTTCCAGGCCAATCACGCCAGAGCCAATCAGGCCCAGCTTCTTAGGCACGGCGCCGATGCGCAGTGCACCATCATTGGACAAAATGCTGACTTCATCAAACGGCGTGCCCGGCAACGGACGTGCGTTGGAGCCCGTTGCGATGATGACGTGCTTACCCACCAGCACTTCTTCGGCGGCACCAGCCACCTTGATTTCATAGCCGCCCTCCACCGCCTTGGCAAACGAGCCACGGCCATGGAAAAAGGAGATCTTGTTCTTCTTGAACAGGTACAGAATGCCGTCGTTGTTCTGCTTCACCACGGTGTCCTTGCGCGCCACCATGGTGGACACGTCCATCTTCAGGTCTTTGAGCGTGATGCCGTGCTCACCGAAGTGGTGTGCAGCCTGCTCAAAATGCTCACTGGATTGCAGCAGCGCCTTGGACGGAATGCAGCCCACGTTGGTACAGGTGCCACCAGGCGCAGGGCCGCCTTTGTCATTCTTCCATTCGTCAATGCACGCGGTACTGAAACCCAGTTGTGCTGCGCGGATGGCAGCCACATAACCACCAGGGCCGCCGCCAATAACGATTACGTCAAATTGTTTGCTCATGAAAATTCCTATCGTTCTATGAAAATAAACCCACCGCCTGGCTGGACTCGGAGTCGGGCCAAGGCGGCGGGTTCAATGCGATGCAGATCAGATGTCGAACAGCAGGCGAGCCGGATCTTCCAGCGCTTCCTTCATGGCGACCAGGCCCAGCACGGCTTCGCGACCGTCAATGATGCGGTGGTCATACGACATGGCAAAGTAGTTCATGGGACGCACCACGACCTGGCCGTTTTCAACCATGGCACGGTCTTTGGTAGCGTGCACGCCAAGAATGGCGGACTGGGGCGGGTTGATGATGGGGGTGGACATCATGGAGCCGAAGGTGCCACCGTTCGAGATGGAGAACGTGCCGCCGGTCATTTCTTCAATGCCCAGCTTGCCGTCTTTGGCCTTGGCGCCGAATTCGCCGATCTTCTTTTCGATGTCGGCAAAGCTCATCTGGTCGGCGTTGCGCAAAATGGGCACCACCAGACCGCGCGGCGAACCGACGGCGATACCAATGTCGAAGTAGCCGTGGTAGACGATGTCGTTGCCGTCCACCGACGCGTTCAGCACCGGGAATTTCTTCAGGGCATGCACGGCCGCCTTGACGAAGAAGCTCATGAAGCCGAGCTTGACGCCGTGTTCTTTCTCGAAACGGTCCTGGAAGCGCTTGCGCATGTCCATCACCGGAGCCATGTTGATCTCGTTGAACGTGGTCAGGATGGCGTTGGTGGATTGCGACTGCAACAGACGCTCAGCCACACGCGCACGCAGACGGGTCATGGGCACGCGCTGTTCCGGGCGATCGCCCAGGGCAACGGCAGGGGCTGCCACGGCGGGCAGGGCTTTGGTCGGAACACCGGTCGGGATCACGGCAGCGGTGGACTTGACGCCACCGGCCACGGCCGCCAGCACGTCACCCTTGGTGACGCGTGCGTCCTTGCCGGTACCTGCCACCGAACCGGCAGCCAGGTTGTTGTCCGCCATCAATTTGGCAGCAGCGGGCATGGCCACGCCTGCCTTGCTGGTGGAGGCAGCCGCAGCTGCCGCAACCGGAGCCGCGGCTGCGGGTGCTGCTGCAACAGCCGGGGCTGCAACCGCTCCGACCGTGCCTTCGGTATCAATACGGGCAATCAGCTGGTCAGCCACCACGGTGCCGCCGTCGCCGACCAACAATTCAACCAAAACGCCGCTCGACGGCGCCGGAACTTCCAGCACCACCTTGTCAGTTTCGATTTCGATCAGGGTCTCGTCAACGCTCACGGCGTCGCCGACCTTTTTCTTCCACTGCAACATGGTTGCTTCCGCCACAGACTCAGACAGCTGGGGAACTTTTACTTCTACGATGGCCATATCTATTCTTTCCGTTCTTATTTAGTCAGTACAAAGCCCTTGAGCTTGGCAAAGGCGCCTTCAACCAACGCCTTTTGCTGCTCCTGGTGCAGATGCGAGTAACCCACTGCGGGGGAAGCCGAGGCGGCACGACCGGAGTAACCCAGGCGCTGACCGTCCAGCATGTTTTCGTGCAGATAGTGCTGAACGAAGAACCAAGCGCCCTGGTTCTGTGGTTCGTCCTGACACCACACCACTTCATTCAGGTTAGGGTATTTCTTCAGCTCAGCCGAGAACACCTTGTGCGGGAACGGATAAAGTTGCTCAACGCGCAGGATAGCGACGTCGTCAATGCCCTTTTCTTCACGCTTCTTAACCAGGTCGTAGTAGACCTTGCCAGAGCAGCAGACCAGGCGCTTGACCTTGTCGGCACGCAGCTCGCGCGTTTCCGGAATGATGGTCTGGAAGCTGCCTTTGGTGAACTCGGACAGCGGCGACGTGGCGTCCTTGTTGCGCAGCAAAGACTTGGGCGTCATGATAACCAGCGGCTTGCGCAGGTTGCGCACCATCTGGCGGCGCAGCACGTGGAAGATCTGACTAGACGTGGTGGGCTGCACGATCTGCATGTTGGCGTCAGCCGCCAGTTGCATGAATCGCTCCAGACGGGCCGAGCTGTGCTCCGGGCCCTGGCCTTCATAGCCGTGCGGCAGCATCAGCGTGATGCCGTTGACACGGCCCCACTTGACTTCGCCGGAGGCAATGAACTGGTCAATCACGACCTGCGCGCCGTTGGCGAAGTCGCCAAACTGGGCTTCCCAGATCACCAGCGTGTTGGGGTCGTTCGAGGCATAGCCGTATTCGTAGGCCAACACGGCTTCTTCCGACAGGATGGAGTCGATGACCGTAAACGGAGCCTGGTTGTCGGCAGCGTTTTGCAACGCCACATAGGTGCCGGTGTCCCACTTTTCGCGGTTCTGATCGTGAATCACAGCATGGCGGTGCGTGAAGGTACCGCGTCCGCAATCTTCACCCGACAGACGCACCGGGTAACCACTGGCCACCAGCGAGGCAAAGGCCATGTGCTCACCCATGCCCCAATCCACCGGAATGTCACCACGGCCCATGGCTGCGCGATCGTCATAGACCTTCTTCACCAGTTGGTGCGGCGTGACCGTGGCAGGGATGGTGGTGATACGTTCGGCCAGGCGTTTCCATTCGGCCATGGGGATGGCGGTATCGCCGGCATCCGTCCACTTTTTGCCCAGGAACGGTGCCCAGTCCACCGCAAACTTGCTCTTGAAGTTGGTCAGCACCGGGTCGACCGTGTGCTTGCCAGCATCCATGGCGGCGCGGTAGGCGCGAGCCATGTCGTCGCCCAGCGTGTCACCCATACCCTGGGCGGTGAGCTTGTCAGCGTACAACTTGCGCGTGCCGGGGTGGGCCGCGATTTTCTTGTACATCAGTGGCTGGGTCAGGCTCGGGGTGTCCTGCTCGTTGTGACCAAGCTTGCGGTAGCAAACGATGTCGAGCACCACGTCCTTGCTGAATTCCATGCGGTAGTCGAGTGCCAACTGGGTCGCCAGCACCACGGCTTCGGGGTCATCGCCATTGACGTGCAGCACCGGTGCTTCCACCATCTTGACGATGTCGGTGCAATACACCGACGAGCGCATGTCGCGCGGGTCGGACGTGGTGAAGCCAATCTGGTTGTTGATAATGATGTGCACCGTGCCACCCGTGGTGTAGCCACGGGTTTGCGCCAGCGCCAGGGTTTCCTGGTTGACACCCTGGCCACCGAAAGCGGAGTCGCCGTGCACCAGCACCGGCAGCACTTGTGCGCCCTTGGTGTCGCCACGACGGTCCATGCGCGCGCGCACCGAACCTTCGACCACCGGATTCACAATTTCCAGGTGCGACGGGTTGAACGCCAGCGACAGGTGCACCGGACCACCCGCAGTGGACAGATCGGAGCTGAAGCCCTGGTGGTACTTGACGTCACCGGCCGGCAGATCTTCCGGTGCGGTATGGTCGAATTCGGCAAACAGGTCCTTGGGCATCTTGCCCATGGTGTTGACCAGCACGTTCAGGCGACCACGGTGCGCCATGCCGATCACGACTTCTTGCACGCCACGGACACCAGCGGCATGGATCAGCTCGTCCATGGCCGCAATGAAGCTTTCGCCGCCTTCCAGCGAGAAACGCTTCTGTCCCACAAACTTGGTATGCAGGAAGCGTTCAAGTCCTTCGGCTGCGGTCAGGCGTTCGAGAATGTTTTTCTTCTTCTCGGCGTTGAAGCTGGGCTTGCTGCGGATCGATTCCAGCTTTTGTTGCCACCAGCGCTTTTCAGCCTGCTCGGTGGTGTACATGAATTCAGCGCCCAGCGTGCCGCAATAGGTTTCGCGCAGTGCATTGAGCAACTCGCGCAGGGGCATGCGGTCTTTGCCGAAGAAGGTGTTGCTGGTGTCGAACACAATTTCGTGATCGGCATCGGCAAAACCGAAATAAGCCGGGTCCAGATCGGGAATGGCGGGACGTTCAGTGCGCTTGAGCGGATCAAGATCGGCCCAGCGCTGACCCACGTTGCGGTAGGCGGCAATCAGCTGCTGTACGGCGGTGCGCTTGCGGCCCATTTCGACGTCGGCGCTGGCCATGACCACTTTGGTGCCGCCCGCCTTGGCGCGTTCGGCAAAGGCGTTGATGACGGGCAGATGCGGCACGTCTTTGGCGTTGCTGCCATCGACGGCAGGAACGTGTTGTAAAGCGTCAAAATACTGGCGCCACGAATCGGGCACGCTGCCCGGATTGGCCAGATAGTTTTCGTACATCTCTTCGACATACGGGGCGTTACCACCAAATAAATAGGTGTTGGACTGGTACGCCTGGAAAATAGACGCTGCGGATTCACTCATATTGCGCTGACCTCCGTTCCCCTTCAGGGAACATAAGCTGGTTAAAAGCTGGTTGATTAACCTTCCGCGACACGGCTGAACCGATTGGCGGATGCGACTGTGGCATGGGAAGGGCCTTCATTGCGGGGTGGATTGTGCCACTGAAACGTCAAATACAAAAATTATTATGAATGGACGTCACAGCGATGACTCAAATCCGTACCCGAATTCTCTGGGGTGCTGCCGGCGTTTCCAACGCAGTCAGATCGGCGGCAACACGCCCCACGCAGACCAGACACTCCATAGCGCCGGGCACGGCACACCGTGACGCGCTGACGGGGTCACCACGGCGGCCCATCGAGCGGCGACGAAACGCTGCATTCGCTGTCATTATTTTTTGTCTCCGAAACCTGTTTGAACGGTCGCCAAACTGAATTCCTGATTATGAATAGCGAACTTGCTGGAAGCTGACTTGGCAACGCAGTCAGGCGTAACCATTGGGATTGGCATGCTGCCACCCCCAGTGGTCGCGACACATTGCATCGAGATCGCGCACGGCACGCCAACCCAGCACGCGCTCGGCCAGCAGCGGATCGGCATAGCAGGACGCCACGTCCCCGGCACGTCGCGGCTGCATCTGATAGGGCACGGCACGGCCGCTGGCGCGCTCGAATGCGCGCACCACGTCCAGCACGCTGTAGCCCGTACCCGTGCCCAGATTGATCGCCTGGCACTGGGGCGACACCAGTGCATCCAATGCCTTGAGGTGCCCCATGGCCAAGTCCACCACGTGAATGTAGTCACGCACGCCGGTACCGTCTGGCGTGGCGTAGTCTGCACCCCATACGTTGAGATGGTCGCGCCGCCCCACCGCCACCTGGGCGACAAATGGCATGAGGTTGTTGGGAATGCCCTTGGGGTCTTCCCCTATCAGCCCGCTTTCGTGGGCACCCACCGGATTGAAGTAACGCAGGATGCTGATACGCCAGTCGGGCTCGGCCTGATGCAGGTCGCGCAAAATATCCTCGATCATCAGCTTGGTGCGCCCATAGGGATTGGTCGCTGAGAGCGGATGGTCTTCCGTCAGTGGCAACCGCTGCGGCTCGCCATACACCGTGGCAGACGAGCTGAACACCAGCGTCCTGACGCCACAGGCCCCCATGGCTTGCAGCAAACACAAGGTTCCATACACGTTGTTGTCGTAATAGGAAATCGGCTTTGCGACCGATTCACCCACCGCTTTAAGGCCGGCAAAGTGAATCACGGCGGTACAGGAATGGGTTCGCAAAGCGGCTTCCAACGCGCCTCGGTCCCGGATGTCACCGCGCACGAAGGTGACTAATCTACCGGTGATGCGTTCAATGCGCACCAGCGATTCCGCGCTGCTGTTGCACAAATTATCAAAAACGAACACCTGATGCCCAGCGTTCAACAATTCCACGCACGTGTGCGAGCCAATATAACCCGCGCCTCCAGTGACCAAAATATTCAAACCAGTCTCCTTGGTACCTGAGCAACAGACACTTCGACAGGTGCCCAGTGTGGCACCCGACATAAATCATACTGGAGCCGGCTTCGTTGTCGCTGATTTCCTGGTGATAATTAAGGACCCTCTGCATAACTCTGGCGAGTCTGTGGCAGACGGATCGGGATGGGCTGCAAGGCGTCTTTTTGAAGCCAATAGCTGGGCTATTGGTGAGAAAAGCAACGCAGCAGAGCGCCCGAGTCCGGCTGATCACAGACCGCAGGGAGTTATGCAGAGTGTCCTTAACGGCCACTTCAGATGTTCCGACAAACCCTGGGATACGTCCCATGAAAGCGGTTGCCGCGGCATGGCAACACATGCCAGGCGCGCTTTTACTCGGTGCGCGGCACGCGCCTTCCACCCCATTACGCCATGCGCTTTCCCCTTCAATTCAACCGGCAGCAGCTAACGCAGTGGCTGCCCCAGCGCGGCGCGCTATTTGCCTGCCAGCAGCTGCAGGTACTGGATGCGCTCAACTACGTTGGAACGGCCCGCTGGGACGCCGACCACGCGTGTCTGGATGGGCACTTTCCGGGCCAACCCATGGTGCCCGGCATTTTGCTGATTGAAGCCGCGACACAATTGGCTGGCGCTGGCCTGGCCAGTGCGGCTGACGCCACTGGCCAGTCAACGCCAGCGCGCGGAATCGGCGTTCTGGCGCGGGTGCGCAACGCCAGTTTCCGCCAGGCCGTGCTGCCCGGACAGAATATCGAATTTGCCATTCGCTGCCGTGTGCGCCCCGGCGCATCGGTAGAGGTATTTGCAGACGCCAGCTACCAGGGCCAGGCAGTAGCCCAACTGGAAACGCTGGTGGTGTACCGGCCTATTTCCGCTACTTGATCAGGGCTTGCACGGCGCGAAACGACGGGTGTTCCGCACTACCCAGCCATTCAAAAGCCACCATTTCCGTTGTCACCAGTTCCACACCGACACCGGCCAGACGGTCAAAGGCAGCGTCACGGTTGCGCTCGGTGCGGGCGCTGCAGGCGTCGGTCACCACCCATACTTCAAATTCGTCTTCCAACAGGTCAAGTGCCGTCTGCAACAAACAGATATGGGCCTCGCAACCGGCCAGCACAATGCTGGGGCGATCGCTGGCGGCGGGCTTTTGCAGATGCTTGGGCAGGCTGCGCGCATTGCCCTGCACCGGCCGCGCCGGTGGTCGCAGCATATCGCCCAGGCCCTCTTCCACGGCACTGAACTGCATTTTGGCCAGCACCGTGGCCCCACCCGCACGCAGCGCGTCCGCCAACTCGGGCACGGTGGCGCCCAGGCCGGAAGGATTCTGCTCGGTATAAAACTGCGGCACCTGCAGCAACGCCGCAATGGCGCTCAGGCGCCGGGCATTGGCCAGTACCTCTTGCGACTGCACCAGGGCCGGCATCAGCCGCAACTGATAATCAATCAGGACCAGCTGACTCGCCTCAACTTCTAGCTTCATACGACACTCTCACAATAAATAGGATTCAAACGCATGGCAGGATCTTACGCATTTCGGTTATGCTCGCCGCCATGCGTTGGATCTGTGCCGTCTGGGCCATGTTTTTCATGATAGTCGTACATGCTGCCCCGGCCGACGCCGTGGACGATGCTGCACGCCAAATTACCGCCCCGCCCACGCCAGGGCCAGGGCCAGGGCCAGAACACACCTCGCTCATTCCGAATCTTCCCCTGATCAATGACCACGGCCTGCTCAACCGCATTGGCGACGTCGGCAGCAGCGTACAGGCACGCATTGGCGACGTTGGCAGCACGGTCCAGGCACGCGCCACCGATCTGGTCAATGGCGCACTCAACCTGATTGGCGTTCCCTATCGGCGTGGCGGAACCAGCGCCGAAACCGGTTTTGATTGCAGTGGTTTTGTGCGTTCCATCTACCAGCAAACGGCTGGCCTGTTGCTGCCGCGCCGTGCCGAACAGCAGGCCGCCGCCACCCAGCGCATCGACAAAGCCGACCTGAAGCCGGGCGACCTGGTGTTTTTCAACACCATGCGGCGAGCCTTCAGCCATGTCGGCATTTATGTCGGCAACGGTAAATTTATTCACGCCCCGAAGCCGGGGGCCGAAGTGCGTGTCGAAGACCTGGGCCTGCGCTACTGGGCACGTCGTTTTGATGGTGCCCGCCGGGTTCCCGAAGGTGATCCGGCCACCAGTGCGCCGCAGCAATAAAGCCACCCTCCATGCCATTTTCCGCGCTGGGCCTGACCCCCGCCCTGCACACGGCCGCTGCGCGCGGCACCGGTTTGCACACCATTTCCGCCATTCAGCAACGGGCGATTCCACAACTGCTAAGCGGCAGCGACGCGGTGGTTTGCGCCCCCACGGGCTCTGGCAAAACGCTGGCATACGCCCTACCGCTGCTGCAGCATCTGCTGACGGTGCCGCCACCGGAGCAACGCCAGGTCCGCGCACTGGTGCTGTTGCCTACGCGTGAGTTGGTGCAGCAGGTCGCACAAGTGGTGCGCAGCGTCACGCAACAATTGCCACAGTCCATCACGGTGCACAGTGTCTACGGCGGTGTTTCCATCAATCCGCAAATGCGCGCTTTGCGCGGCGGCGCCGAAGTGCTGGTGGCAACACCGGGGCGCCTGCTGGACCTGGTGGCACAACGCGCGGTACAGCTGTCACAAATCGAATATGTGGTGCTGGATGAAGCCGACCGTATGCTCGACCTGGGGTTTGCAGAGGAACTCGAACAAATACTGCACTTGCTTGCGACGCGCCATACCACGGTGCTGGTGTCGGCCACCATGACGCCTGGCGCACGCCAGTTGGCCAGCACCCTGCTGCAGCAACCGCTGCTGATTGAAGCACCGGCGGACCAGACGGTGCCCCCCGAGATCGTGCAACGCGCCATCCAGGTTGACGCACCACGCCGCACGCAGCTGCTGCGCCACCTGATCACCACCGCGCCATGGTCGCGCGTGCTGGTGTTTGTGGCCACCAAGCTGGCCAGTGAAATCGTCGCCGACAAACTGCGCCGGGCCGGACTGCTGGCGGAGCCTTTCCACGGTGAATTGAGCCAGGGCAAGCGCAACCAGGTGCTGACTGACTTCAAAGCCGAACGCATTGGCGTGGTGGTTGCCACCGACGTGGCCGCCCGCGGTCTTGACATCGCACAACTGCCGGTGGTGGTCAACTACGATTTGCCGCGCTCC
>Ga0316223_1003404_pt1 | contig 11903 bp, 9 predicted proteins | sample TBH18009metaG_FD_206007 | JGI IMG/M metagenome (GOLD analysis project Ga0316223, IMG submission 206007) | Freshwater microbial communities from Trout Bog Lake, Wisconsin, USA - TBH18009 | ecosystem: Environmental > Aquatic > Freshwater > Lake > Hypolimnion/Profundal zone | place: USA: Wisconsin...
CCGAAGACGGCGGCTCCATCACGCAGGCCACCAAGGGGGACAACCGCATTACCCCGCTAGGTGCCTTTTTGCGCAAGACATCGCTGGATGAGTTGCCGCAGTTCATCAACGTGTTGCAGGGCCGCATGAGCATCGTCGGGCCGCGCCCGCACGCTGTAGCGCACAACGAGCTGTACCGCAAACTCATCAAGGGCTATGCCGTGCGCCACAAGGTGCGTCCTGGCATTACCGGCTGGGCGCAGGTCAACGGCTTTAGAGGTGAGACCGATACCTTGGACAAAATGCAGGGTCGCATTGACTACGATTTGGACTACTTGCGACACTGGTCACTGCGGCTGGATGTGCACATCATCCTGCGCACCGTCAAGCTTGTCACCAAGGATCAAGCAGCTTATTAATCGATGAACCATAACTTCGATAAAAACTGAATTCATACTTTGTTACTAAATTTCCGAGTATTTCATAGGCATCGTCTTTTGATAATAGGATGATGCATGATCTGAAGCTCGGTTAAACAAGGATTCGAAAGCCGCACGGATGCCAAAGAATAGAACTTTTTATGGAAATTGGTGGAGCCGGTGCTGGCTACTATTGGCACTGGCCTGTGGTCTTACAGCTCACGCGGTCACTCCTGAAATAACCTTTGGCGCGCCATCACCGCAATCCGCGTACATTCACAAAGTCCCATTCGATAAACGGGCTGCGGCCCTTGCGACTGCTTTAGGTAAGCCCATGCGCCTGCTTGTTGGCCTAGGGACTACAGATCTCGCATTGATTCAGGCTCAGGGACTCAAGCCTGATATCTACGACCAATACATCAACGGCGTAGGGCCTGATTCATGGCCGAATTGGAACCAGCCCCGAGGATCCTATATCGGCGTGGTTGCCAGGAATGCGGATGCCATCGGCGCGGTGCCCATGTTTACCTTATATCAAATGGCGACGCGTGGCGATGGCGACTTGTCCGGTTTGAGCGACCCGGCCTTCATGCGCCAGTATTGGGACAATGTGCGCTTGTTATTCACGCAATTACGTTCCTACCGCAAGCCTGCCCTGGTAAATTTAGAGCCGGACTTTTGGGGTTACGCCCAGCGCAGGGCGCCTGACCCAATGCGTTTGTTGGTGTATGTTGGGGCATCCAATCCCGATTGTGGCAACTTACCGGGTGATATGACGGGCATGGCCCGGTGCCTGGTGCAAATGGCGCGTACCCAGGCGCCCAATGCGCTGCTAGGTTTTCCACCATCGGGCTTTGGTGACCTGGCTGCCACAGAATTGGCATACATGAAGCAAATTGGTGCGGGAACTGCGGATTTCGTGGTGATGCAAACACTGGACCGTGATGCGGGGTGCTTTGAGGCCGCCTATACAGGCGACCATGCCATGTGTACACGGCCTACCCATGTTCCTTATTACTGGGATGAAGCTAACCGAACGAGCCCTAACTTCAATGAGCACTTCGCGATGGCGCGGCGTTATTTTGAGGGACTGCAGCTGCCCTTGCTCTGGTGGCAAACGCCCCTCGGCGTGCCCAGTGAAGCACTAGGCGGCAAGGCGAGGTCCTTCCGCGATAACCGGACGCATTACTTTTTGACTCACTCCGCCGAAATAGTTGGGGCTGGCGGTTTTGGCGTTGTGTTCAGCGCGGGACAAAAAAGCCAGACGACGATTGAAACCGATGGCGGTCAGTTCAAGCGGCTTTCCACCCAGTACTTTAGTCATCCAGCAGCGCTTCCCTGACTGCAGCGCATCATCAGCGAAAGTGCGAGAAGGTCAATGAGATCTCAGATCCTTCACGCACCATGGTGCGTAGCCAGGTGAGCTGCTGTTGCACGCGCAGCCCAGGCATGCCCTATGCGCCGGAACGGGGTTTCCACCCAACGCCACGAAACGATGGACAAGGCTAGGGAAAGGGGAATACCCATCGCCAATTGCATGAGCGGTGTGGACTGCGGAAACCAGTTGAAAAAGGCCACCCGTACCAGCCAGTGATAGAGATACAGGGAATAGCTAATCTTGCCAAGATAAACCGGCACTCTTGCAGCCAGGCAGCTATTCACGATTCTGGACGCCAGACCTTGCCCAGCAAAAGTGGTTGAAAATATTAGATAAAGAGCCAGGCCCTGCAGGCTGTAGCGCAAGGTCTCCCGGAAATAAACATCGCGTAACGCCAGCGTCAACACCATCAGGGCCAGGCCTGTACAAAGACCACCCGTACCGGAGATGCGGTCCATTACGCGCGTCAGCCTTGGCGATTTCCACTGGTTTTCCATTGCCACCGACAACATGCAACCAAATAGAATGGAGTCAATGCGGGTGTCGGTGGCTTTAAAGGTCCTGTAGGTCTGGCTGTCCTGTATGGAGTTGCCAAGGACGAGGTAATCTAGTGCCAGATACATTCGCCAAGTCAGAATCGCAAGGACCGCCCCGCCAAGCCATGCAAGCGGCCACTGCGAACGACGTTGCAACACCGCCAATAGCACCGGAAATACAAGATAAAAGTGTTCCTCGACAGCTAGGGACCAAAGTACAGATAAGGGGCTGTGGTAACTTTCTGCCGGGAGTCCACCCCATCCGAAATAGATTTCCCAATAATTGGCAAAATAGAACACTGCTGACAGGTTATCCAGCCACGGTATCGGCTGATCCAACAGGCGCATAAAAATATTGGATAGCATCACGAAAACCAGCAGCGCAGGAGCCAGACGAAAAAATCGCCGAATATAAAACGCTTGATAGGTTATGGATTTGGTTTGAAATTCACGCAGCATTAAGCGTGTAATAATAAAACCAGATATGAAGAAGAAGATCGTTACGCCCAAGCCACCTGGTACCCAATGGCCAAGCCCGAAATGGGAAATCACCACCAATGCAACCGACAGGCCCCTCAAGCCGTCGAGCGCGGGTAGATACCCATCGGTTGATACATCACGTGAAACAGTTTTTAACATGAGTGCTCAAATCTACATGAGTTGTCAGTGCCGGTCCAACTTGACGAGTTTTTGACTTCATTCCTAATTGGCTTTTCTGGAGCGGCTGCACCACATACGCCACATTAGCGGAAAGAACTTGGTGTCTCGCAGCAAGTAACGTCGCCATAATGTGACTGGGTGCGTTATCAGGCGGAAGAGCCATTCAAGCCCGGCATGTTGCATCCAGATAGGTGCCCGCTTTTTCAAACCCAGCGCAAATGCCATGGCGCTACCGACGCAAAGCACCAGTCCCGCATCGATCTCATTACGGAAATTGAGTGACCATAGACATTGCTTCGGAAAACCAAGGCATACAAAAACAATATCCGCATGTACTGAGTTGACCCAGTCTAGCGTCGCTTTGGCAGTGGGCGAGCGGTAGTCAAAACCCATAGGCGGGGAGTAAATGCTGACCTTGAGATTGGGAAACACTGAAGCAAAGCGAGCTGCCAATAGTTCCTCTTGGCCAGGTGTTCCCCCTACCATTGCCACCCGCCAGTTGAGTCGTTCACTTTGCTTACACAGGGCTACAAAAATGTCGGCCCCCGTTATGCGTTCGGGTAGACGGTCACCGAGAAGGCGGCTGGCCCAAACCAGAGGCATGCCGTCAGCAAATGTAAAGTCCGCTGTTGCGTATAACGCCCGTAGTTTTGGGTCTTCGTTGAGCGAGATTACATGATCAACATTGGGAGTGACAACCACTTTGGCTGGACGCAGCGGAACCTGTTCGCTCAGCAGATCTACCGACTCCTGAAAATTGGTAGAGTTGATGTGCAAGCCAAACAGTTCGACGGTTTTGAGTACAGTGTTTGGCATGATTGTTTTTATCAATTTCGCGATGGTTCCCATCCTGCAGCCATCTGAAAGACCCTAGTTCTCCAAGAAAAATGGTTGCATTGCATGATAATTGCATTTGTTGGTAACATCTGGCATATAGCAATGATTTTTTTTCTACAAACGGTGACGGCGACCTGCGAACATGCTGAGGTTCTGGCTTGCGGGTGCCAGCCAGCAAGCGAACCTTTGCCATGAAGATTTCAGTTATTGCTGCGCACGAACTTGATGCAAGTCAGTTTGCTCAATGGTCTGCTATCCAGCATGCAGATGTGAATCTACGCAGTCCCTACTACCGACCGGAATTTACACAATGGGTTGCGCGTGCCAGAAGGAAAAATCCAATTTTTGTTGCTGTCATTGAAGCTGAAAATGGTAAACAAGGTTTTTTTCCTTTTGAGCGGTCCACGTGGGGTCGCCTTCTGCCGGTTGGCGGTGGGTTTAATGACTACCATGGAATCGTCGCTAGCAGTATCGAATTGAGTGTTGAACGGCTGTTGAGTGCCTGCCGCGGACGGTATTTCAGCTTTAACCATTTGCCGATGACGCAGCCTGCATTCGCGCCTTACGTTCGTGCGCATAGCGCCTCACCAGTGATGGAATTGCACGGTGGATGGGATGCATATATTCAACGATTGTGTGCTGCTCAAAACACCAAATCCCCAGGTATATTAAGTACTGTTCGACAGTCCGAGCGGCGACTCTTTAGGGATAAAGGTCCCTTACGCTTTGAAGTGAGTGAGCCGTCTGCTCAGGTGCTGGATTGGATCATGCGCACCAAGTCCGAGCAGTGGAAGCGTACCGGAGGCAATGGAGTCGACGCTTTTTCTCCACCATGGGTGCGTCAGCTTTTGGCATCGAGTCTGGAACTGACGGACAAAGGCTTCAGGGGGGCTATTTGTAGCCTTTATGCGGGTGATTCATTGATCGCGGCGCATCTGGGACTTCGTAGCCATACGACGCTGCACTGGTGGTTTCCTGTGTATGACGTTGCCTATGCGTACTACCAGCCGGGGCTTGTCATGCTGAAACATATGGCCGAGCAGGCGCAGTCTCAGGGAATAGAGCTCATCGATCTGGGGCGGGGCACGCAAGAGTACAAAATGCGTTTAAAAACGGATCTGATTCCGCTTGGTGAAGGGGCCGTATCCCGGCCGGCTTGCATTGCACAGGCAGTCGCTCAGGCCAAGAATTTCAAGGCGAGAGTGAAGGCAAATTCGCAGTTCATCCGGATCAGAACCGCACTGGATTTAGGCCATTCGTGCGCCAAATCTGCCGACAAAACCTGAGTTTCTTTTACCAGGGAAGCAGCTTGCGAAAATGTGTCTTTAGCTCGGCCATTTGCCAATCCTGCAGGTAGTGGATGAATGCGGGGTTGTTATAGCGGGCAACACCTTGCGCGGCTGCCTTGATGTAGCCCACGATGATGAGAACGCCGCCTATGACAAAGGGCCTCTCCCGCATCCGGAAGATGGAAGATGCCAGTGCGTAGAGTGGGTGGTAGCCCATGAAATAAATGCCACGTCCCAGGCGCAAACGACCTCGGTACACATTTTTGTCGGATGAGCCCATGAGCCGGTGGTGAATCAGGCGTGCTTGCGGCGCATCAAAACTCTTGGTATGCCAGCCCAACATGCGTGCAGAGTGGACATCAATGCCGTCCCACAGCACTTCTTCAATAAAGCCCCCAATTTCTTGGAATGCAGTCCACCGATAGAGCTTGAATTGACCTGCTACATGCTCGTCAATGCAAAACTCCTCAATAAAACCATTTCCTTCAGGACGAAAAACCTTGCCTGATACGGCTGCCAGTTTGGGATCAGCTTCAAAGGCTTTGAGCATGATTTCCAGGTATCGCGGTCCAAAGGACATGTCGCCGTCGAGCTTGGCGACAAATTCATGGTTCGTAGTGATACTTTGGGAAAGACCGAATTTGAAAGCTGCAATCACCCCGCCACCGAGTTTGCGAAACCCCCGGTCTTGCATCCTCACCAAACGGATGAAGGGATATTGATCGGCATAACGTTGCACGATGGCCGCAGTGTTGTCTTTAGATCCGTCGTCAACAATCACCCACTCGACAGGGCGTACCGTTTGGGCCACGACAGATTGCAGTGTCTTCTCAATGAGCGCAGCCTCATCCCTTACCGGTGAAATGATCACCAGGGGTGCCAAACGTACTGGAACGGAGGGAGCGGGAGTATGTATCAAGTATCAAAAAATCAGAAATTGTTTATATTCTTGGCAATGCTTATGGCATAGGCATTCTCCAAGGCTTACGGAATATCTTTTTCTCGGACGATCTTCCACGCTCCATCCTGCTCTTGTAACTGCATTTCTTGACCGCGCCATTCTGAGTGCGCGTCCTTTGTATAATTTTGCTGCATTCTGACAGTGGCAATGCCATCGGTGATTTGCACAGACTCGATCCGGATGGCCTTTTCGAGGTGCCCAGGAAGCTCGATCAGCTTTCGTTTTTTTGTGCTCCATTCGGTGAGGTTGGCACCGCGACCGGGGCGGAATTGGCCACTGTAGAGTGAGATGAAGTTGGTGAACGATTTCTGATTCCATGCGGAGGTCCAGTTATCCAACACCCGCCTGACCGCCTGCTCCTGTGAGTCAACTTTACTGTTTGCGTCTGAAGCTATCGGCGATGCGCTTCGCCCAGCCAGGGTCGGAATATCCAATGTGAGTGTCAGCCTGTCGCCTGCCGAATCCCGCAGTTGCTTTTCACTGATGATTTTCCACTCTCCATCCTGCTGTTGCAGCTGAATATCTTTCCGACGTTTGTCTGAGTACATATCCGATTGGTAAGCCTGCTGCATTCTTACAGTGGCAATGCCGTTATTGATTCGTACGGATTCGATTTTGATGTCCACTTGGATGCGCTTGGCTTGCTCGATCAGGTTGCGTTTACGCGCCAGCCATTGGGTCAGGGTTACGCGGCGACCGGTTTTGTACTCTTTGCTGTACTGCGCGCTAAAGTCTCTAAACGATCGCTGGCTCCAGGCAGTGGCCCAGTTGTCCAGCACCCGCCTGACAGCCTGTTCTTGTGGGACATCTTTGCCTCCTACGTCTGGGACCTGTGAAGCGGAATCTTGCGCTGTAACGGGCGGAGCAGCAGTTGTCAGCCGGTCGGGCGCCTGGCCGCTTTGTTTTTGGTTTTCTACAGGGGGGGCGTTATCGGGTGCGGACAGGGCGTTTGAACTTGTGGCCGGATTCGGTGGCTTGGCTGGTCTACTGCCAGTACTACCTCCCGCCGCATTGGCCATCAGTTTACTCAGTTCTTCCCGTCTTCCTTGCACCACAGAATCTCCGGGTCTTAGGGACATGGCATTGTCATAGGCTTGCAGTGCCAGCTGCAAATTGAGGGATGCAAGTCCCAGTTGGGTTGTGTAGCGATCGCTCTGTAACTTGTCTGCCGAGACCAGCATCTGTCGGGCTTCCTCTAGGCGCCCTAATTGGGCGTACAGCGATGCGAGGTTTACGTACGGTGCGGCTTGTTGTGGGAACTGGCGGCGCAGGTCGTGAAAAATCTCCAACGCCTCTTGTGTACGCCCCGCGTTGGCCAAAAGTACGCCTTTCTTTAACAGCAAAGCCGGGTTTTGTGGATCAATTAGCAATTGCTGTGATATCGCCAGCAATTGCTCAGATATCGCCAGCAATTGCTTTTGTGTTAAGTCGGACGGTGTAGCAGCGCCCGCTGATACCGTAGCTGCCTGTGCCGCATGGCCAGCCAAGGGTGTGTTGACCAAGCCCACAAGTGCGATGACCAAGCCCGCATGAAAACGCCACCGGCTACCTGCACCTTGACTCTGTCCCTGAAGGGCTCGCAAAACAACGGCAAAGTGAAGAAAAATAGTCATTGAATTTATTTTTTAGCGATGCATGGCCAATGAGCGTAGGCGTTTATTACTGCATTACAGTCTACCAGTACGAAAAAACGCTGACGCAATGCACCCTGTCCGAAGGAAACTCAATTCAACTGCCTGGTTTTGCGCTAGGGCGGCGGGCTTTGCATGCGTACTTGCTTTGGCGGGGGGTGTCTCGGAAGCTCAGACGCAGACAGTCATTGTGCCGGTTGGGCGGACCCTGAAACTGCCTTTGGATAGCCAGTGGGTTGCGGATACGCCTGCTGTACCGCAACCGGGCGTATTGCCCCCCCCTGTGGATGACGGCATTGCAGGCAAGGTTTCAGTGGGCGCGGGTGACCAAATTTTTATTACCGTGTTCGGACAACCCGACATGTCCGCCGAAGTGACCGTGAATGACAACCAGCAGGTGACATTACCCTTGCTGGGTACTCTCAAGGTAGGAGGCCTGACGCCAGCTGCAATTGAAAAGCTGGTGGCCCAGCGCCTGCGCAACGGGGAATACCTGCGCAACCCGGAAGTGTCGATCCAGGTACGGCAAGTGCGTAGCCAAATGGTTTCGGTTCTGGGTGAGGTGCAGCGCCCGGGCCGTTTTCCCTTATCGGGGAAGATGTCCGTGCTCGATGCGTTGGCGACCGCGGGAGGCTTAACTGCGCGGGCCGACCACACCGTCACCTTGCTTCGCAGTGTGGCAGCTCCCGACGGCAGTAGCTCAGGGGCTCGGCAGGAAGTCCCGATTCCGCTGGATCAAATGCTTGATATCGCCACTGGTGGTCCCGACAAGGAGCTGAGGAATGACGACGTCGTGTTTGTGGGTCAGCAAAAACAGTTTTATGTGCATGGGGAGGTTCGCAAACCTGGTGCCTACCCCATGGAGCCGGAGTTGAACTTAATGAGGGTCTTGGCCATCAGTGGCGGGGTGACGGAGCGTGGCTCCATGCGGCGCATACGTATTCACCGCAAAGACGCCAGTCAAAAAATGCAGGAGCTCACTCCCGATCTGAACAGCCCCATACTGAGCGGCGATGTGGTGTACGTTGATGAGCGTCTGTTTTAGATCCGCCCGTATGAGACTCTTTGCGCAATGACCCAGGAATTTCATGCCAGCGGCCTATCGTTTGCACAATTGTTCGCCATATTGCTGGCTCGCAAAAGTGCCTTGATAGGGTCAGTGTTCATGGTGCTGACGGTCACGCTGGTGCTGACCTTGCTCCAAGCAAAGATCTACACGGCAAGCGCAGAAATTTTTATTGATTTTCGGTCGGCAGATCCACTTACCGGACGCCTGTTTAACGCGATGCAAGACGAAGCGTATCTGCAAACCCAGGTCGACATGATGCAGAGCGAAGAGGTTTTGAACCAGATGATTAGCGCAACCCAAATGCTGTCCAGCGATGCGATGAAAGCACGCGTTGCCGCTGACGGTGAGGTCAAGGTGCACAGCCTATTGCTGGCCAGCGTGCGTAAGAACTTGGACGTGGAGGTGCGAAAAACCAGTCGCGTAGTGGAACTGAAGTTTTCTTTGGATAACCCTGAGCAGGCACGAGACGCTTTGAATACTGCGCTTAAAGCGTATATGGAACTGGTCCAACGTATCAGCGCGGCGCCTGCCAAGTCGCGCCAAGAGCAGTACAGCGCGCAATTGGAAGCCCTGCGGCAGGAGCAGGACAAAATTCAAAGCGAAATTACCGCTTACCAACAGAAAAACGGCATTCTTGATACCGACGAACGCCTGGACACGGGCAGTCGTCAACTCAATGAGCTATCGGTCCGCCAGGCTGCGCTGCAGAGCTTGCGTTTGGATGCGCAATCCAAAAACCAAACGGTGATCGACATGCTCAACGGTGGCGCCAAAGCCGCAGACATTCCGGAAGTTGGATCGCAGCGTGGGGTGCAAGAGTTGCGCTTGCGCTTGGATGAGCTGGAACGCCAGGCGGCAGAGCTTGGCAGCGTTTATGGCAAAAACCACCCCAAATTCAAGAGTGTCGTTGCTGAGCGCGATATCCTGACGTTGCGCATAGAGCGGGAATCGCAGAGGGCCTTGGACGCATTTTTGCGGGAGGGCAAGCGCTATGAAATGCAGTCGCGTGCACTGGCGGTTGATATCCATGCCCAGCAACAAAGCATGTTGGAGATGAAAAAACACCGCGATGTTTTGTCCTCTTATCAGAGGCAGCTGGAGAGCGTGCAAAAAATCTACAACTCCGCTGTTCAAAAGTACGATGAGTTGCTTATTGCCAGCACCGTGAATACGCCCAGCCTGACCGTGCTGCGTTGGGCGACGACACCCTACACCCAAAGCAAACCCAGTCTGCGCCTCAATATGTTGTTAAGTGTGCCAGTAGGGCTATTATTGGGCTTGGGCCTGATTTTTCTGAGCGAGGTTGCCGTGCGACGGGTTCGCCACATGGATGACCTAGCGAGAAATCCAGAGTTCAACGTGCTGGGCCGTGGTGGCGAATCGGTGTTTTGAGACAGGTTACATGCAAAACGTTGACTCTTCGCCACCATTGGCTCCTCGTCCCATGCTGAAGCCTGCAGCCGCAGATTCTCTTGTCATTGAGTCGCGTATGGGAGACGCTTGTATCGCGTCCCACCGACTGACGCGTGCCGAGGTGGATAACGTGCTGGCTTTACAGGTCCAAAAGCAACTGCGATTTGGCGAAGCCGCCGTCGCGCTTGGCCTGTTGACGGAAAGCGATGTACGTGAACTTCTGAATGTGCAGTTCAACAACGCCGCGTTTGCATCCCCTGAACTGATGGCGCGCATCAGCCCCACATTGGCAGTGTTGCATGCGCCGGAGAGCGACGCCGCGCAAGCGATCAAGCGCTTGCGCTCCGAGCTTTTGGTGCAAATGGGAGAAAAACGGACATTGGTGATGGCGGTCCTTAGCCCTGCGAAAGGGGAGGGCAAAAGCCATATCGCCGCCAGTTTGGCCATCGCTTTTGCACAGCTCAATATCAAGACCTTGCTCATTGATGCCAATTTACGGGAGCCGACGCAGCATGGCCTGTTCGGTTTATCCAATCAAACCGGTTTGTCTACCGCTTTGGTAAAGCGCAGTTCTGGCACACTGGACGCCATGACGGAACTGGTGTCCGGGTTCTGGATTTTGGGCTCTGGTCCCTTGCCGCCTAACCCCCTTGAAATGCTGACCGCTCCCTGGTTTCGCAGTTTTCTGGAGCCTTTGGAGGAGCAGGTGACTGTGATCATCGTGGATACGCCAGCCGGTGGTCAGTGGGCCGACGCACAAATGATTGCCGGGCAGGCAGGCTCAGCGCTGGTGGTAGCCCGCAAAGATGTCACCTTGCTGAGTAATTTCAAAAGTTTTCATCGCGCCCTAGGCTTTGCCGGGGTTGATGTACTGGGAGTGGTGTTCAACCAGGTCCTGAGCGTGGGCCGAACCAGTTCCGGACCCTGGTCGTCCGAACGCACCGTTTTTTCCCGTATTTGGGGGCGACTGGTCGGCTTGTTTAAAGGCGGTTCCGCTTGAAACCTAAGCGCTCCTTCGCCCTCCATTCGGCTATCTCGGTTTTTGATCAACTGCTGCTCAGTGGCCTGAATTTTCTGATTGGCGTGGTGCTGATTCGCTATGCCACCAAAGAAACCTATGGTTTGTATTCACAGGTTATGGGTGTTGGGGTTTTGAGCACCTCCGTGCTTGGTGCGCTGATTGGTATGGCGCTCACCACTTTGGCCATGCGTGTGGACACATTCGCACGCCAACATATGGTGGCACGCGTTGCGCGCTTGTACTGGCTGGCAGCGGCAACTCTTGCGATGGTTGCGGGGGTGGCCATGGCGATAGTGACCGTATTCGTGGATTTACATGAAAGCGCGTTGCCCTTAGCCATGATTTTTTCATTATGGCTCTGGACTTTAGGCGTCCGGGAGTATTGTCGTACCGCATTGTTCATTGAAGGTGCGACAGAGCGGGTGGCGATTGTGGATTTTGGTTTTGTGGTGCTTACACTGTTGGGTGTAGTGGCGCTCTTGTGGATGGGTCACGTCACGGTCACCGGCATCTTTTTTGTCATGGCGCTGACCAATGCTTTGGCAGCCTTCTTTCCATGTGTGGCGCTACTTCGTCAACTGCCAAAACCTGCTTCACGCGATGCCTATGTTAAAGATGCCAGAGATCTTTGGGCTTTAAGCCGCTGGGCGGTGGTTGGGTCCCTGTTGGGGTGGACGGGGAATAATACTTATCTGTATTTGACGGGGGGC
>Ga0316223_1003406_pt1 | contig 11901 bp, 10 predicted proteins | sample TBH18009metaG_FD_206007 | JGI IMG/M metagenome (GOLD analysis project Ga0316223, IMG submission 206007) | Freshwater microbial communities from Trout Bog Lake, Wisconsin, USA - TBH18009 | ecosystem: Environmental > Aquatic > Freshwater > Lake > Hypolimnion/Profundal zone | place: USA: Wisconsin...
CCTTCCGGTAGCCGGCGGCAGCTCAATAAGACGGGGGCTTCAGCCCGGTGCCAGCGCGTGCCAGCCAATCGCAAGCGGTGGCAACGGCTCCCGGGGCGTCGGGCCCCGTCACACCGGGCCGAAGCGCCGGTTAATGAGGGCGACTCCCCAGGTGGATTACCTCTCCAGGTGAGCGCCGAGCGGAAACGGGCTTCCAGCCCGGCGAATTCCGGCTATGATGCGAGCGATGAAACCAATCTTTCTCAGTGTCCTGCTGGTCGTTCTGGCCCTGGCGATGCCGGCCTGGGCTTCGGATTATGCCGTCGTGGTCTCGCAAAGCACGCGGGCCAAGGCGGACTGGAACCAGGTCGTCTCCGCCCTCGTCGAAAAACATCATGCGAGCGTCGTGACCTTCGATCGATCCGTCGACGAGGCGCTGCCCGAGCTGCGGCGCCAGTTTCCGCGGTTTGTCGCCTTCGTGGCGACACCCGCCGAGGCCGGGCGTGACTTCGTGGCGCGGGTTCACCGGCTGACGCGGCGTTTTGACGATGATCCCTACACGGACTGTTTCTGGGGCATAGTGACCGGCTACGACGCGGCGGCGGCCCTCCGCATCGCGCGCCTGAGCGAACCGCTCACCATTCACAAAGCCGCCTCCGGAACCGAGATACCGCTGGCGAACTTCGAATCGGGGACCTGGTTTTCGGAGGTGCAGAAAAACCGCATGGAGCGCAAGGAGCCCGGGAAGCAGCCCGTGGCGATGAAGGGCCCCGACGACACGACCAAGGCGATTGCCGAACTGCTGAGCGACTATCACGCCGACCTGTTCGTCACGTCCGGCCATGCGACCGAGCACGATTGGCAGATCGGCTACAGCTATCGCAATGGCTCGTTCCGCTGCGAGCAGGGCCAGTTGTTTGGGCGGGACGCGGCGGGCGCCCGCTTTCCCATCGCTTCGCCGAACCCCAAAGTCTTCCTGCCCATCGGCAACTGCCTGATGGGCCACGTCGATGGCCCGGACGCCATGGCCCTGGCCTACATGAACAGTGGCGGGGTCAGCCAGATGCTCGGCTACACGGTGACCACCTGGTATGGTTACGCCGGCTGGGGCTGCCTGGATTACTTCATCGAGCAACCGGGCCGCTATACGTTCACCGAAGCGGTCTTCGCCAATGAGCACGCGCTGATTCACCGGCTGGCCACCTATTTCCCCGACCTGCTCGCGGCCGAGATCACCGAATCGGGACGCGCCTCCACCAATATTGTCGTCAGCGCCAAAGCCAAGGCCGCCGGGCTGACGCAACAGGATGGCTTGGGCCTGCTCTATGACCGCGACACGCTCGCCTTTTATGGCGACCCGGCCTGGGAGGCCCGGCTCGCGCCGATGCCCCTGGCCTGGAACCAAACCCTCAGTGAGACCAATGCCCTCTGGACCTTTACCGTCCGGGCCAACCTCGGCGCGGGCAGCTTCGAGGCCGTCAACCGGAACGGCTCTCAGCGCGGGGGCCGTCCGATCCTCCAATATTTGCCGCGGCGGATCCAAGCCGCCCAGGTGATCGAAGGGGCGGACCTCGACCCGGTGATCACCGACGACTTTATCCTGGTCCCCAACCCCGGCCAAAGCCAGCCGGGCCGGGTCTATCGCGTCGTGTTCCGCGCGGACCCCGTCCGCTGACCCCGTTTTCCCGATGTCTGCGATCCCGGTCCCCTCGCCTCAACTTCAGTTGTTCCTCGAACACTTCGGCATCGCCGTGGCGGCCATCACCGGAGTGCTCGCGGCGCGGGGAAAGCAGGTCGACCTCTTCGGCGTCATCGTGCTGGCGTTGGTCACCTCCTTCGGTGGTGGCTCGGTTCGCGACCTCATGGTGGGCGATCTGCCGGTCGTCTGGCTGCGTAGTCCGGAGTACCTTTTGAACGCCACCGTCACGGCCGTGCTCGCCTTTTTTATCGCCCGGGTCTGGCGCCTGCCCCGGCAGGTGCTGCTGGTCGCAGACGCGTTCGCCCTGGCCCTGTTCACCTTGATCGGCGCGCGCAAGGGCGTGCTCTTGGGGTTCTCCGCCCCGGTCACCATCCTGCTCGGGGTGATCACCGGCGTCGCGGGCGGCATCCTGCGGGATGTCCTGTTGGGCGAAGTTCCGCTCGTGTTCCAACCCAAAATCCATCTCTACGCCACCGCCGCGATGGCCGGCGCGGCCGTTTTCACCGGCCTGGTCCGCGGGCGCTTCGCCGAATCGATCGCCACGCCCATCGGGATCGGTCTCATCCTGGCGCTGCGCCTGGGGGCCATCCACTGGCGCGTGACGCTACCGGTCTATGAACCCCGGGAAGATCCCGCCCCGCCGCCGGGCAGGCCGAATTTAAACCCCACGCACCCTGACTTATGAATGACTCGATCAAACAGCACATCGTCCAGCAACTCGACAACATCCGTGCCGCGGGCACCTACAAACGCGAGCGGATCATCACCACGCCCCAAAACGCCCGCATCCGCGTGGCCGGCGGCGAGCCGGTGCTCAACTTTTGCGCCAACAACTACCTGGGCCTGGCCGAGCACCCCGCTGTCATCCAGGCCGCCCAGCAAGCCCTCGAGCGCTGGGGGTACGGTCTGTCCTCCGTCCGCTTCATCTGCGGCACCCAGAGCCTCCACAAGGAACTCGAAGCCCGGATCAGCCAATTCCTGGGCACCGAGGACACCATCCTCTACGGATCCTGCTTCGATGCCAACGGCGGGCTGTTCGAAACCGTGCTCGGCGCCGAGGACGCCATCATCTCCGACGAGTTGAACCACGCCAGCATCATCGACGGCATCCGCCTCTGCAAAGCCGCGCGCTTCCGCTACCTGAACAACAATATGGCCGACCTGGAGGCCCGCCTCCAGGAAGCGGCCGGCGCCCGCTTCAAGATGGTGGCCACCGACGGCGTGTTTTCCATGGACGGCTACATTGCTAACCTCCCCGGGATTTGTGACCTGGCCGAAAAACACGGGGCGCTGGTGATGGTGGATGACTCGCACGCCGTCGGGTTCATGGGCCGCACCGGTCGCGGCACTCCTGAGTACCACCAGGTCATGGGCCGTATCGACCTGATCACGGGGACGCTGGGCAAGGCGCTGGGCGGCGCCAGCGGCGGCTACACCAGTGGACGCAAGGAACTCATCGAGTTACTGCGCCAGCGCTCCCGCCCGTATCTCTTCTCGAACACCCTCGCCCCCGCCATCGCCGGCGCCTCTCTCAAGGTCCTTGAATTGCTGAGCGCATCCACCGCCCTGCGCGACCAACTCGAAGCCAACACCGCCTTTTTCCGCGCCGAAATGACCCGTCGGGGCTTTAACATCCTCCCCGGCACACATCCCATCTGCCCCATCATGCTTGGCGACGCGTCCCTGGCGACGCGCTTCGCCGATGCCATGCTCGCGCGCGGCATTTATGTGATCGGCTTCTCCTATCCGGTCGTGCCCCAGGGCAAGGCCCGCATCCGCACCCAGATCTCCGCGGCCCACTCGCGCCAGGACCTGGAATTCGCCATTGAAGCCTTCACCGCCGTAAAGCGCGAGTTGGGGGTCTAGCCGCCGTTCATTCGTCGTTGCTCAAGGCCAAGACCACGCCAACATCCTGTTTCCGAAATGGCTGCCAAAACGCCCGGATATTTCCTTTGTGCCTTCAGCCTGCTGTCCCTTTTCCTCCCTGCGGCGAAGGCGCAGATCTATTCCCTGGGCACCACGAACGTCCTGGAGGGGCCCGCGGCGGGCAGCGACAGCGTGATCCTGGCGGTGACGCCCGCGAATGCCGCCTGGACCACCGACACGAACGCCGGCTGGCTGCAATGGAGCGCGGTCCATCAAAGCGGCACGGGCAGCGCCAACGTGGTTTTCACCTTCGCCGCCAATGCCGGAGCGACGCGCACTGGCACGCTCACCCTTGCCGGCCAGACGCTCGCGGTCACCCAGGCCGGCGCCACCTACGCCGCCATCACCAACGTCACCGCCCTGGTGTCCTCGGGGCTGAACCAACCCGACGGCGTGGCGGTGGATCGCGCGGGCAATGTCTATATCGCCGACACCTTCAACAACGCGATCAAAGAGTGGTTGGTCACCAGCAACACGGTCACAACGCTGGTGTCCACGGGCCTGAATCAGCCCTTCGGCGTGGCGGTGGACGCGGACGGCAACGTCTATTTCTCCGACCTCGGCCACAACGCGATCAAGGAATGGTCGCCGGCGAGCAACACCGTCACCTCGTTGGTATCCTCGGGGCTGTTCAGTCCCGATGGCGTGGCGCTGGATGATGCGGGCAATATCTATATCGCCGACACCTTCCACAGCTTGATCAAGCAGTGGACGATGACCAGCAACACCCTCACTACCTTGGTGTCCTCCAATTTGTATCGTCCCGGGGGCGTGGCGGTGGACCACGCCGGCAACGTCTATATCGCCAACACCTTCACCAATGCGATCCAGGAATGGTCCCCGGCCAGCAACACGCTCACGACCCTGGTCTCCGCGGGCTTGAATTACCCCTATGGCGTGGCGGTGGATGGCGGGGGCAATGTCTTCATCGCAGGCGGCGCCGAAAATGTGGTCAAAAAGTGGTCGGCCGCCAGTAGCACCGTCTCGACACAGGCCTGGACCGGCTTGAGTTATCCCCAAGCGGTTGCGGTGGACAGCGCGGGCAATCTCTACCTCGCCGACAGCTTCTTCGATAGTTCGTTCACCAACGCGATAAAGGAACTGCCCCATGCTTTCGTGGATCCCCGGACCAGGGTGGAAAACGGCCTGGCCGGCAGCGATGCCCTGCCTGGGGTGTTGCCGGCGACCGCGAACCTGACCGGGCCGTTCGTGCCGGCCAGCGACTCGGAATGGCTGACCATCACCGGCGTCACCAACGGCGTGGTAAGCTTTGCCTTCACCGCGAACACCACGGGCGCCAGCCGCCCGGCCCATATCACCTTGCTCGGCCAGGCCATTCTCGTCATCCAGGCTCCGGCAACGCCACCCTTTCTGACCGGGTTCACCATCCTGGGCAACGGTTCCTTCCAGTTCGGTTTCACCAACCATCCCGGCGCGGCTTTTACGGTCCTCGCCACCACCAACCTGCGGTTGCCGCTGACCAACTGGACGGTGTTGGGCGCCCCCACCAATGACGGTGCCGGCCAATGTTGGTTCACCGACCCGACAGTAGCGCAGGGCGGCCCGCGTTTTTACCGCGTTCGTTCGCCGTGAAACGCTGAGCCGCGCCGACTTTTTTCGCCCCACGTCGTAAATTGTCGGTTAGGTTCCGGCAGGTCGTGGAACAGCATAGGCAAAGGGGCGTTCTGCCGCCAGAGGAGGCGGTGGGTGCCAGTGAAACGAAGCGATGGAACGGCAGCAACAATTGATGGCGGAGTTCGTGGCCACACGCCACGCGTTGTTCGCTTTCCTTTACGGCTTCACCCGGAACCCGCATGATGCCGAAGATCTCTTCCAGGAGGTTTGGGTCCGGTTTTCCCGCGCGCTGGCCGAGGGGACCGAGATCCAGGACCAGGCCAAGTGGTGCCGCGGCACGGCCCGCAACCTGCTGTTGCATCACTGGCGGGACCGCCGCCAGGACGCCGTGCCCGCCGACCCCGCGTTGCTCGACCTGGTCGAGCAGGCCTTCGAGGAGCAAACGGCCAACCAAGATCGCTGGCGGGCCCGCCAGGAGGCGCTGACCCAATGCCTCGAGGAATTGCCGGACCGTTCCCGCCAACTCCTGCGGCTTAAGTACGAAGAGGCGCTCTCGGCGGAGCAAGTGGCCGATCGCCTCCGTCAGACGGCCGCCGCCGTGTTGATGGCCCTCTCGCGCCTGCGCAAGGCCTTGCGTGAATGCGCCCAAAAGAAACTCAAAACGGAGGGGCTCGAGCCATGAACCGCCTCGCCGAACTCCTCGCCCGATGGGACGCCGGGCAACTTTCCCCCGCCGACCAGGAGGAGCTCAAGCAACTCCTCGGCTCCCCCGAGGCCCGCGCGGAGTTGGTGGACGATTGGCGGTTGACGGAGACCATCTTCGACAGCTTCCACACCCAGGCAACGACCGTCCCAGCCGCCGCGCCCTCCCGGGTCGTGCCCCGCTCCGCCGCCCTCGGTGCGCGTCCGGTGAGCGCTCGGCGGTTCCGTTGGGTGGTCTGGAGAGAAATCCATCTGACCCTGGGTCGGGCCTTCGCCTTTGGGGCGGCCGCCTGCCTGGCCTTCGCCGGCCTTTGGTTCTATTTCCAGAAAGCCACCGTCGCCAGTCTCTCGGAGGCGCGCTCCGGCGTCATGGTCTCGCGACGGGGACAGACCCTGCCGGCGACCGCCGGGCAGCCCCTTTACGCCGGGGATGCCGTCATCGTGTCCGCGACCGGGGCGGCCACGGTGGTCTGGCCCGGCGAATCGTCCGCCCTCCTGCTCGCCGCCGGGGCGAAACTGGAGCTTTCCAACCCGATGTTCGGCAAGCGGTTGGCGCTCCATACCGGCGCACTCGAAGCTTCCGTCGCGCCGCAATCTCACTTCCGGCCTATGACACTTCTCACGCCGCAGGCGGAGGCGCGGGTGGTGGGCACCCGTTTTTTCCTCACGGCCACCAACGCGGCCACGCGGTTGGAAGTGCTCCAGGGCGCCGTCCGGCTCCGCAAGACCCACCCCACTGCGTCCGACCCGCAGGCCGAGGTTTTGGTCCATGCCGGCCATGCCGCGACCGCTTCGGCGGCCGTCCCGCTGGGGATCGACTGGCTCACCGGCTTCTTGTCGAGTGACGCCTGGACCGCGCCCACCGGAGTTCCCTTGAGCGACGCCCCCACCCTGGGCGTTCCGCTCCCCGAACCGGCGGCGGTTATCCCTCCCGCCGCCGGTTCCAATATCGTCGAACGTTTGCGCGGTTACCTCCTGGCCCCCGCCACGGGTGAGTTTGTTTTCTGGATCGCCTCGCATCGCGGAGGCGCCCCCGTCGAACTCTGGTTCAGTCCCGACGCGAACCCGGCCCATAAGCGGCGCATCGCCTTCGAGACGCCCGCGGCAGTCAGCGGGGCCGGGCCGGGGAACTCCTCCTTGCAGTTGGATTTTCAGCGGGCGGCCACCCAGCAATCGCCGGCGCAGCCCCTGGAGCAAGGCCGGCGTTACTACCTGGAGATCTGGCACGCCGGGGCGGACCTCCGGAGCCTTGGCCTCGGTTGGCGTCTGCCCGGGCAGCCGGTTACGGACCAGCCTGCGATGGTCGACCTCAAGGCCCTCTGTCCCTTCATCGAAACCGTCGCGGAAGCCACGAGAAAGTGAGCCCAGTCTATGATCACCGATCTCTGCCTATCCACCACCGACCGTCCGGGGCTCGTTTCCAGGCCCAGGACTGGCGCCGCACCGGGCCGGAACCCGGATGCGAATCGAGTCGGTGCCGCTCGGCGCCGCGGGCCTCCCCTCCGGGGTGTCTCGGTGACCGCCGCCACGGATCGGGCGTGCCCGCTCGTCGTGGCTCCGGCCCCGACGGTTTCCAACCGGTACGCCCCTCCCACGGCCGAGGGCATCGATGGCGGCGGCGATTTCATCCTTCGCCTCTACCTGCGCGATCTCGGGCGCGCCCGGCCCGCCGGGAACCTGGGGAGCAGTCCCGAGCACCTCGTCCTCGACCAACTGCCTCGGGTGGTCCGTATCGCTTTTGATTATCAGGGTTTCGGGCTGCCGCTGGGGGATTTGATCAACGAAGGCAACCTCGGGCTCATGCGGGCGGCCGAGTTGTTCGACCCCTCGCGCAACGTGCGGTTCTCCTATTACGCGAAGCCGTGGATCCGAGTCCAGATGCAGCGGGCGCTCAGTTACCAGGCCTCGCCGGTGAGCCTGCCGGCCGATTATTCCTGGCGTCATGGCCAGGTCCTCGGCGCTGAGGAACGGCTCACCGTCACGCTGAACCGGTCGCCCGACGACGCTGAACTCGGCCAGGAATGCGGCCTCCAGCCCTGCGCCGTTCGCCGCCTCCGCTCGACGCCCACCCCGTCCTTTGTGCCCTTGGAGAACCCCTGGCCGGGGACGGAATCAGGGCTCACGCTCGAAGAGGTCCTCCCCGACGAAACCACCCCGGCGCCCGATGGCGAAGCCATTCGCGGCAGCGACCGTGAGTTCATCGAGTCCCTCATGATCGCCCTGACGCCCGCCGAAAGAACCACCATCCGCCTCCGTTTTGGCTTGGATGACGGCGAAGGGCGCACCCTGGAAGCGGTGGGCCAATCGTTAGGCTCCGGACGCCAAGGGGCGCACCGCCTGGAGAAGTCCGCCCTGGCCAAATTGCGCGCTCGAGCTCAGGGGTTGGGGGTGGGCTGGAATGGCCGGTCGGAAGGAACCCCCAAAGTTCCCTCCGGGCAGCGGTGGAACGCTGCCCTGTCGGACATGATTTAGGGCGACGTTCACGCGTCGCCCTAAACCACTGGCTGCCCGTTACGGGCTAGGCTACGGTCACTTCAGGGCTGAGGTAAACGTCCTGAATGGCATTGAGCAATTCGACGCCTTCCTTCAAGGGGCGTTGGAAGGCCTTGCGGCCGGAGATGAGGCCCATGCCGCCGGCGCGCTTGTTCACCACGGCGGTCGCCACGGCGTTGGCCAGGTCGGCCGCGCCTTTGGATTCGCCGCCGCTGTTAATGAGGCCGGCGCGGCCCATGTAGCAATTGGCCACCTGGTAGCGGCACAGGTCGATCGGGTGGTCGGTGGTCAACTCCGTGTACACCCGTTCATCGGTCTTGCCATAGCTGACGCCGCCCGTGTTCAGGGCTTTGAACCCGCCGTTATTCTCCGGCAGCTTTTGTTTGATGATGTCCGCCTGGAGCGTCACGCCCAGGTGGTTGGCCTGGCCGGTGAGGTCGGCGGCCACGTGGTAGTCCTTGTCCTTCTTGAAGGCGCTGTTGCGCAGGTAGCACCAAAGCACCGTGGCCAGGCCCAGTTCGTGCGCCTGGGCGAACGCCTGCGCCACTTCCACGATCTGCCGCCCGCTCGGGTCCGACCCAAAATAAATCGTCGCCCCCACCGCCGCGGCGCCCATATCGGCTGCCTGCTTCACGGTGCCGAACATGATCTGGTCGAACTTGTTCGGGTAAGTCATCAACTCGTTGTGGTTGATTTTGACCAGGAACGGAATCCGGTGCGCGTACTTGCGGGCCACCGATCCCAGGACGCCGTAGGTCGAGGCCACGGCATTACAGCCTCCTTCGATGGCCAGCTTGATGATGTTCTCGGAGTCGAAGTAGTCCGGGTTTTTGGCGAAGCTGGCTCCGCCGGAGTGCTCGATGCCCTGGTCGACGGGCAGGATGGAAACATACCCGGTGCCGCCGAGGCGGCCGTGGCCGAAGATGCGCTGGAGGTTGACCAGCACCCGGTTGTTGCGATCCGAGCCGGTGAACAGGCGGTCCACCGTGTCCGGACCCGGGAGGTGCAGCCGTTCCTTGGCAATTTTCGGTTGTTTGAAGTTCAGGAGGTATTCCGCCTTGTCACCCAGCAATTGTGCGATGGTTGTCATATATTTTCAGATTCTAGTTCAATGTCCAAAGCCGGCGCGCTCGCCGGGACCACACGCCAATAAGCGTGCCGGAGCCCGGTCTGACGACGGCGCCCGAATCATACCCCAACCCCCGGCGCTACGCCAGAAAATCAGCGCACCGGGAAAGGTCTCGGGCGGCGAAGACCTGGCAGGTGAACTCGGGCCATTCCCTCAGTGCCCCCTTTTAAGTGTGTTTGGCGCTGCTCAAAACTCCGCATTGCCCGGGGTGCGGGCGAAGGGGATCACATCGCGGATGTTGGGCACGCCGGTGAGGAACATGATCAGCCGCTCGAAGCCGAGCCCGAAGCCCGCGTGCGGCACGCTCCCGTAGCGCCGCAAGTCCGCATACCACCAGTAATCCTCGGGCTTGAGGTGGTGGAACTTCATGTTTTCGAGCAGTTGATCCAACCGCTCCTCGCGCTGCGCGCCGCCGATGACTTCCCCGATCCCAGGCACCAACACATCCATCGCCGTCACCGTCTTCCCGTCGTCGTTCCGCCGCATATAGAACGGCTTGATCTCGCGCGGGTAGTTGAACACCGTCACCGGCGACTTGAAATGCTCCTCGGTCAGGAAGCGTTCATGCTCGGACTGGAGATTTTGCCCGTACTCGACCGGGTACTCGAACTGCCGGCCTGAGTGCTTGAGGATCTCGACCGCGTCCGTGTAGGGCACGCGCACGAATGGACGCTCGACCACAAATTGGAGTCGCGCCGGCAGCCCCTTGTCCACGAACTTGGCGAATAGGGCCAGGTCCTCGGCGCAATGCGCCTGCACGTAGCGCGCCATGGCCTTGATGAACTCCTCCCCCAGATCCATGTCGCCCTGCAAATCGCAGAAGGCCATCTCCGGCTCGATCATCCAGAACTCCGCGGCATGCCGGGCGGTGTTCGAGTTCTCGGCCCGGAAGGTCGGGCCAAACGTGTAGATGTTGGAGAGCGCGCACGCGAAGGTCTCTCCCTCGAGTTGGCCGCTCACCGTCAGGTAGGCGCGTTTGCCGAAGAAATCCGTCTCGGGTTTCTCCTCGAGGTTGCCCTTGAGGGTCGTCACCCGGAACATCTCGCCCGCCCCTTCGCAATCACTGGCCGTGATGATCGGGGTGTGGACATAGACGAAATCGCGTTGTTGAAAGAACTCATGGACCGCGAAGGCCAGCCGGCTCCGCACCCGGAACACGGCCCCATAGAGATTCGAGCGCGGGCGCAGGTGCGCGATGGTGCGCAGAAACTCCGCGGTATGCCCCTTTTTCTGCAAGGGGTAGGACGCGTCGGCCAGGCCAACCACTTCCAGCCGCGACGCCCGCAACTCCCACTTCTGCCCCTGGGCCGGCGAGGGCACCAACGTCCCTTCCACCACGGCCGAAGCCCCGGTGGTGAGCTGATGCAGATGCTCGAAACCGGGGGTGGTGGCATCCACCACGATTTGCAGGTTCGCCAGGCAGGACCCGTCATTGAGCTCCAGGAACGAGAAGCCCTTGGCGTCCCGCCGTGTCCGGACCCAGCCCTTGGCCACCACCGTCGCCGCCGGTTCCGTGGCCGCCAGAATGTTCTTGATGAGTGTGTGCATGCGACAAACTTAAGCTTGAATCTTGGCCATTCGCCCGTTTTCCGCAAGCGTTTCCTCGCCGGATGGAGGGGTGAGCTGACCCCATTGCCTGGTGAGCAGCCTCACGCTGGAGCCGTTGCCAGCCTGGACCACCCTCCCGGCCGCATTTGTCTTGCCGCGCCCTCCCGTTGTCTGCCCACTATCCCCCGACTTTTCGTCATGGGCGGCACTTGCGCAAACCTGTTGGTCGGCAGGGTGTCCCTTCCGGGGCACCTGCATCGCCGCGTCGCCCCCTCACTGCCCCTGCCCACCGCTCATGTTTGAACAAGCCTTCCGCAACATCGACGACATCCTCCGCAAAGAGGCCGGCTGCACCACCGAACTGGACTACACCGAGCAATCCTCCTGGCTCCTGTTCCTGAAATACCTCGACGGCCTCGAAGCGGACAAAGCCACCGAGGCCGCCCTCGACGGCAAGAAATACACCCATATCCTCGACCAACCCTAACGCTGGGGGACTTGGGCCGCGCCCTCCCCAGCCCCAACGGGGCGCCCCAATTCCAGCCCAGGGCAGCGCCCTGGGAACCTCGCCCAACGCAACATCCAAGCCCTGAAAGGGCGCGCCAACCTATGCCGCAATCCCTCGCGCGCTTGCACATCCATCTCGTCTTCACGGATCAAAACCCAAGGCGATGAATTCGCCTGGTTCGCCTGGCAGGCGGGATACGGTGCGTTCGCGGTCTCCGAGTCAAACGTCGCGGCCCTACGTGCATATATCGCCCGCCAACCCGAACACCACCACACGAAGTCCTTTCAAGCAGAGTACCGCGCCTTTCTCCACCGGCACCGGATCCCGTTCGATGAGCATTAT
>Ga0316223_1003415_pt1 | contig 11880 bp, 11 predicted proteins | sample TBH18009metaG_FD_206007 | JGI IMG/M metagenome (GOLD analysis project Ga0316223, IMG submission 206007) | Freshwater microbial communities from Trout Bog Lake, Wisconsin, USA - TBH18009 | ecosystem: Environmental > Aquatic > Freshwater > Lake > Hypolimnion/Profundal zone | place: USA: Wisconsin...
CGTGGTGCACCGTTGCATCGAGGTTCGTGCAGCTGAGATCTCCGGCAAGGTTCTGTCATTCACCATCAGCGACCAAGCCATCACCAAGATCATGGACGAGCAGAACGTCGGCCACGCCAAGGCCAACAAGATCGCTCGTGAGCAATACGGCGAAGCCATCGACGACCTGCTCATGTTCTGGGAGAACCCCTATGTGCATGGCGACCGCTCATGGAGTGAGTGGATCACCGAGTTCATGTGGCAACACTTCGTCTTTGACGGCGTCCCGGTCTATCCTCGCTACAACCTCGGCGGAGATGTCATCGGCTTCGAGATCATCGACGCCAGCACCATCAAGCCGCTTCTCGACAACCGAGGCGACATCCCCCACCCACCAGCACCAGCCTTCCAGCAAGTGCTCTGGGGCTTCCCTCGTGGCGAATACCAAGCCAGCCCAAACAACGATGGCGAGTTCTTCGCTGACGCTGGACAGAAGGGCGAGTTCATCCGTGACCAGTTGGCCTACTTCGTCAAGAACCGCCGCTCATGGTCGCCCTATGGCTACTCAGCCGTCGAGCAGTCAATCCCAATGGCGAGCCTCTACTTGGAGCGCCAGCAGTGGATGAAGTCGGAGTTCACCGAAGGCACCATGCCGCAGACCTTCATGAAGACCGACTCGGACGAGCTCGATCACCTCAAACTGGCCGCCTTGGAGCGTGTGCTCAATGACACCCTGAACGGCTCGACCGCAGAGCGCCACAAGATCAAGATGCTCCCGAAGGGCTTCGACCCGACCTTCGCACCTCAGATTGACGAGCGCTACAAGTCGGACTATGACGAGTACCTCATCAAGCGAGTGGCGGCCTGCTTCGGTGTCCAGCCAACGCAACTCGGCATCATCCCTCGCACCGGCCTCGGAGGACGTGGACAGCAAGAAGGCGAGCAAGACCAAGTCGAGCTCATGAACAAGCGCCCGACCGAGCAGTTCATCCTCGACTGCATCAACGCTCTCAACCACCGCTTCTTAGGCACTGACCGTTCGATCACGGCCGTCTTCGCTGACTCCGACACCGCCAAGAACGAGGAGATGAAGGCTCAGGCGCTCCAGATGAGCCTCTACTCAGGCCAGAAGACCTTGAACGACGTGCGCTCAGAGCAAGGCGAACCGCTCTACGAGATGCCCGAAGCCGACGAACCCTTCATCGTGGCTGGCAACCAGATCACCTTCCTCAAAGGCCTTCTTGAAACAACCGGCGATGGAGAGACTGTCGGACAAGTTCAGGCCGCAGACGGCGATTCTACGCACCTCTCAGGCCAGATCAGCAGTGCCGCTCCGACCGCAGATCAGACCCAGAACGCACCTGACAAGGATCTGAACGAAGCCACCTTGCGCATGACGCCACCTGAGACCGACATCACCTCGGTCACGGCTCCCAGCGCACCCAAGCCAGATGAGATGAAGGCCTTCCGGGCCTACGTCGCCAAGCGAGCCAAGGCTGGCGAGTGGAAGCGTGACTTTGACTTCGAGACCATTGACCCCGACGTAGCCGCCACGCTCAATGAGCAGGCCCGGCTGAACGTCACGAAGGCGAGCCGCCGCCCTTTAGCCGGACAGCGAGTGAACTACCGGGTGGACAGCACCACGACGAACTAGTCGCTCACTTCGGCCCTCTGATCGCTAAGGCCATCAAGGACGCAGTGAACCCGGCAGACATCTTGGCGGCCATCCACGCAGCTGAAGCACCGACCAAGGCCGCTGGCGACGTGAACATCCGCTTCGACACCGGCCCCCTGAACTCGATCTTCCAGAAGATCTACGCCTCGTCCTACATCACCGGCATCAGAGCGGCACAGGTCAGCAACCCCGATCAGCCAGCCACCGACACGCCAGCAGGTCAGTACGCCACCTCGATTGACTGGAGCGCATGGACTCCAGGGGATGCAGTAGCCGCCTCGGTGCTCAAAGACGGAGGCCTCGCCGACCTGCTCGACGCTCGTGGCATCTGGATCAAAGGCATCAGCGAGACCACTGTCAACTCCATCGGCAACCGAATCGCTCAGGGCTTGGCTAACGGTGACGGCGTGCCTCAGATCAGCGCTTCCATCCGTGACTACCTCGGCAGTTCAGACCGAGCCGACATGATCGCCACCACCGAGGTCGCAAGAGCTCAGAACGAAGGTCAGAGCCAAGAGCTTCAAGGCATGGGCTTCGACCAATGGGAGTGGATGGCATATGACGGAGCCTGTGACGACTGCATGGACAAGGACGCAGTGATCTTCAACTGGGGCGATCCTGTGCCACCGGCTCATCCGAACTGTCGGTGCTCGATCACCGGCGCAGGCATACCTAGCGCTACTGACTAAGCCTTGGCATCTAATCTCGGCAGAAGGTTCCCTGAAAGGATCACGACTTCATGAGCGACATCACCTACGCCTACGCTGGCGACATCGTTAAGACCAAGACCGAAGACGGCGACCTCATCGTCTACGGCAAGGCCACCGGCCCCGACATCGACCTCGATGAGCAAATCTGCGACCCAGCATGGCTGAAGGAAGCGATGCCAGAGTGGATGAAGTTCGGCAACGTCCGTGAGATGCACCAGCCCATCGCCGCTGGCGTGGGACTCGAACTCAACGCTGACGGCGACGATTGGTACTTGAAGAGCCAAGTCATCGACGAGAACACCGCCAAGAAGATCGAAGCCGGGGCACTGAAGGGTTACTCGGTCGGCATCAAGAACGCCAAGGTCGTCAAGGACGCCAACGCTCGTGGTGGCCGCATCGTCGCTGGAACCATCGTGGAGATCTCCTACGTTGACCGCCCAGCCAACCCCACCTGCTCAGCCAGCATCGCTAAGGCCGTAGGCGCCGAGTGGAACGCAGTCGAGACCAAGTCCGACGACCCGAACGCTCCTGAGAACCAGAACGTGAACCTCGACGCCGAGTGGAACGCCGAAGCGCTCTACCAGCCGAACGAGAACACCGAAGACCTCTACCCGAACACCCACCTCTGCACCGTCTGTGACGGCCTTGGCAAGTTCCCAGACACCGGCGAGACCTGCCCTCACTGCGAAGGCGCTGGCCGTGTGCAGAACTCAGAGGCCGAGGACGGCGACGCTCAGAACGAAGTCCACGACCGCAAGAAGCCGCTCCGCTCCAACGCCGAGATGACGCAAGAGGACATCGACCGTCACATCGAAGGCAAGGACGCAGAGCCTGAAGTTGCCAAGAAGGACTACTCAGACGCCGAGCGTGCTGACATGGCCGAGGCAGGTCAAGCGATGCCAGGGGGCGGATTCCCGATCAAGACCGTAAAGGACTTGAAGAACGCCATCCAAGCCTTCGGTCGTGCCAAAGACCCAGCCGCCGCCAAGGCTCACATCAAGGCTCGCGCATTTGCTCTCGGTCGCGATGACCTCATCCCTGAGAACTGGAAGGCCGTCGAAGGCGAAGTCGAGAAGGTCGAGCACGACCCGGCCGACCTCGATGCAGTGCGCTCTGCTCTGATCTCACTGATCGCCGCCGAACTCGCCGAGATGCAGAACGGCGAAGAAGACGAGGTCTGCGATGTTCGCAACCTGCTCGTCGCTCTCCAGATCTTCCTCGATTGGTGGCAACACGAATCCGAAGAAGGCGAAACCACTGCTCCATTCATGACCACCGAACCCTCAGAGGAGGACGACAACATGGCATACGTCGCTATGGGCGTTAGCGCCGACATCATCAAGGCCGCATCGGCAGGTGGCGAAGACGCCGTCGCCGAGCTGCGCACCGAGATCGTTAAGGCCCTCGGCCTCGACGAGATCACCGAGACCGTTACCAACTTGACCAAGGCGGCAAAGAGGATTGAGTTCCTAGAGGCTGAACTGGATCGGGTTAAGGAAATGGCTGCTCCCGGAGGCCCTGTCAAGGCCCGGACGCAGACGCAAACCTCCAAGGCCTTCGAGGCGGAGCGGATGCAAGCGGAGGCTTCGTACTTCCGTAACATGGCAAAACAAATCAGTGACCCCGAACTGGCTACTCAGTACCAGTTGAAGGCCGCAAAACTCGACAAGACCGCCGCTGAAATCATCGGCGCTTAACCAACCAAAGGACTAAAAATGGCTCTCGCAGCTCCTTCAGTCAACGACATGTTCGCAGGCCTTCCTGCTGAACAGCGTGTTGACCGCTTTGAGGCTTTCAAGACCGCTATGTCACAGTGCCACGCCGAGGCTTACACCAAGGCCGCACGTGGCGAGGTGCGCTTCGAGCGTTACCAAGGCATCGTCAAGACCGCTTCCGCTAACCCGGCTTCCCAGATCGAGGCTCTCCGTTCCGAAATGACGACCAAGGCCATGTCGCCTGAAGCCGTCGCTGAGGTTCAGGGCGCTCTCGACCGTCTCTCTGACATTCAGAAGGACTGGACGCTCTCCAACCCATTGAACACCACGCCTTACGGCAACCTCGGTCTCGTTCCTTACGACCTTGACCCAGCGCTTGCTCTCTTGGTGCCTCGTTCCTTCATCCTCCGCAACTCGATCAGCCGCATCGGTGGCATCGGTCAGGCCAAGGAATACCGTCGGATCACTGGTGTCTCCAACTCGAACACTGGTGGCATCGCTAACCAGAGCACCTTCTTCTCCTCGGCTTCGGCCTCGGCGCAGTTCGGTGGCTCAGGTGGCCCGACCCTCCAGCGTCCTAACAAGATCTCCTACGCCGCAGACCGCCACGTCGTTTCATATGTCGAGCAGGGTGTGTCGGACGAAGTCTTCATGGAAGCCCAGTACGCAGGTCAGGGTTACACCGACCTCCGTCAACTCAGCCACACCGCCGCCCTCTGGGCACACATGCTCGGTGAAGAGCGCAACTTGCTCTACAGCCGCTCATCTGGCACCGGATACGTTGGCGCACTGGCGACCCCAGTTGTCACCTCAGCCAACTTGACTAAGGCTGCTGCCACGACCACAGGCGGCACGTTCGTCGGTGGAACTGACACCGTCTACTTCAAGTTGACCTACTCATCGGGTGTTGGCGAGTCTGTCGCTACCGCTGAGCAGAGCCAAGCAGTCACCGGATCGAACAACTCGGTCACGCTGACCTTCTCGGCTATCCCAGCTGCGGCACTTGCTACGAACGTCTACTTCGGTACCGTTTCTGGCACGTACACCAACAAGGTGACATTCACCGGCTCATCGACAACGTTGCTGACCGCTGGCTCAGGCTCCTACACCGCTCCTTCTTCGGATGGTTCGGCTAACAGCCTTGGCTACGACGGCTTGCTCACGGTGCTGACGGACTCGACGCAAAGTGGTTACACCAAGCGCCTGAACGCTGCCCTCTCCACTACGGAGCCCGGCGCAGAATTTCAGGACTGCTTTGGCAGTCTCTACAGTTCCGTAATCGCGGACCCAGAGATGATCATCACCACTGGTGCGATTCGTCGCGAACTTGCTAAGAGCATCCAAACTCAGGGCAACCCCACCGGCTACCGTCTCAACCTTGAGGCTGGCTCGGATGGTGTGACCATCGGTTCGGTTGTCTCAGCAATCGCTAACGAATACACAGGTCGCATGGTTGACGTAGTAGCTCACCCATACGCGCCTGCTGGATCGGCGATCATCTGGAGCAAGACCCTGCCCTTCCCGGACAGCGGAATCAGCGAGACCACTCAGGTCGTGAATGTCACTGACATGAACGTCATCGAGTGGCCCGTCATCCAGATGTCATACGACATCAGCACGTACCAATACGGCACCATGATCCACCGGGCACCGGCTTGGTCAGGTTCCATCACTGGTATTCAGTAGTCACCCACTACTGTTTAGGTAGTTCGTCGGGGCGGTCTCTCCCGTTTCTCACCAAGCGGTTGTCTCCCCAAAAGGAGACCCCCCGACGGACGCCTAACTGCAACCGAAGGAGTCGCCTGTCAATGCCTCAACTACTTGGCCCCGAAGATGGAGCAAAGGAGGTGTCGATAGGCGACTCCGTCGTTGCGACCCGAGGTAAGGATGGCGTGTTCAATGTGGACAACCCAGCCGTCGCTACCCTCATGCGCAAGTCCGGCGACTTCACCACACGAGGCATCCGCATCGGTGCTGGAGCTCGTGGCTTCAAGTGCCAAGACTGTGGCTTCGTCGCAATCATCAAAGACTCCTGCGGCCGTTGTGGCGGCTCTGACCTGAAGGCTGAATCATGAGTATCAACCCAGCCAACATCTCCTACGACAACCGAGTCCCCTACATCACCGTCGCCGAGTTTCAGAACTCACCCATCGCCTCGTCCATCGACTTCTCGAACCTTGTCCCCGGTGGCACGCAGGCAGCTCAGGACGAAGCACTTCAGCAACTGATCTACATGGCATCAGCCGAGGCCGACAACATCGTCATGGGGCCGCTCGGTACGCTCTGCGCCACCTCGAACACCGAGCAAGGCCGCTACCGGATGAACCGGCAAGGCTTCTATGTCATCCATCCGGCCTACTGGCCCATCCTCGAAGTTGACGCCGTCGCCATCGGCTCGGTGCCTTCGTACCAAACAGCCATCCCGGTCTCATCAGACAACGTCTGGATCGAGGATCGTCAGTTCACCGTTCTCTCAGGTGCCTTCAACTGGACGAGCGCAGGCCCACTGTCCTTCGGCGCAGCTGGAGGCTCTTATGGCTCGACGCCAGACTTCATCACCTACACCTACGTCAACGGCTTCTTCAACGCCTTCACCAGCACCTCGGTCTCATCAGGCTCGACCTCAATCACCGTTGGCTCATCGGTCGGTTGCTACGTCGGCCAGACCGTGACCATCTGGGACGGCCTCAACACCGAGACCGTGACCGTGACAGCGATCTCAGGAAACACCTTGACCCTGTCCACCGGCCTTCTCTACAACCACCAACTCGGCACCAATGTCTCAGTGCTCCCGGCCTCAGTCAAGCAGGCCGTGATTCACCTCGTCGTCGCTGGCATCAAGCAACGTGGCGAGGGTGGCTTGGTCATCGCCGAGACCGGCGAGCCTGTCAGCGTGGGCGGATCGAAGGCCGACAGTGGCGTCGAAGACCTCGCACGAGCCGAAGAACTCCTGCACGCCTTCCTCCAAGTCTGGGGCAGGGCATAATGGGCGCCGCCGTCTACGGAATCGGCTTCGGCTTCCTTGCATTGGTCATCATCGCCATGCTCATCTTCGCCGAGGAGGAGTAATGAGCAGAGCCAACGTCCGAGCTGCGGTCGCCTCCTACTTGCAATCAGGCGCAGGCACGTCCATTCCCTACCTCTCCAACGTCTATCCTCACCCGGCCAAGTTCACGCCAGAGGGTGACTTCTTCGTCAACGAAGACCCTGGACACAACACCGGGGCGGTCATCTTCCTCTACCTCGGCCGCCAGATGGAACGCCGAGCCGCTATGGGAGGCCCGACCACAGGCCGCAAGGTCGTCGAGTACGAACTCGTCATGGACTGCTTCATTCGCAACGCCTCGACCAAGTCGGAGAACTGTGGAGCAGACGCAGACACCTTCCTCGATGCCTTGGTGAACTACATCCGAGCCGACCGCAACGCTGGCACAGCTGCGACGAGCACCGGCCCTTACGCTGGCACCGGCTACATCTTCCAATGGGGCGAGGGAGCCTTCCCCGGCGGAGAAGACATCGAGATTCAAGCTCTTTATCCACGCACCCTCAAAGGCTCAGGCCAGATCACGCAGGTCTACGCCTCAGTCCGCACCGCAGTTCTGGAGATCGCTGACGCATGACAACCTCGACCATCGTCATCAACGTCGCCGGAGTGGCTGGCCCGGTCAACGGAGTCAGCGTCACGGCATGGAACGTGTCTCGCTTCGGCTACTCGACTGTGCCTCCACAGGGCACCGCCAAGCCGAGCGGCACTGCTGACGCCACAGCGACCTCAGCCGATATCGGCGCCAACGGTCAGGCCGTTCTCACCGTACCGACCGGCTCGATCTACAACATCTGCGCCACCTATGACGGCACGAACTACTGGACGCAGACCTCAGAAGCATTGGTCAACACCGGCCCACAAGGAGCGCAGGGTGCAACAGGAGCGCAAGGAACACAAGGCTCGACAGGATCTCAGGGATCGCAGGGACTTACCGGCGCAACTGGCGCTCAGGGATCGACTGGCGCACAGGGTACGCAAGGCGTCCAAGGATCTCAGGGTGCTCAGGGACAACAGGGCTACCAAGGACTGACCGGAGCACAAGGCACGCAAGGAGTTCAAGGTGCCACCGGCGTTCAAGGCCCACAAGGCGCTCAGGGAGCGACTGGGAGCCAAGGAGCGACAGGCGCTCAGGGTTCTCAGGGTGTCCAAGGTGCAACCGGCTCGCAAGGAGCTCAGGGCGCACAAGGTTCGCAAGGTAGCCAAGGCACCCAAGGAACTCAGGGCGTGCAGGGTAGCCAAGGTTCGCAGGGCGTGCAAGGTAGCCAAGGATTCCAAGGCTCACAGGGTAACCAAGGCAACCAAGGCGCTCAGGGTAGTCAAGGTTCACAGGGATACCAAGGCAGCCAAGGATCTGCGGGCAGCCAGGGCTACCCTGTCGGCCTGACGGGTGCGACCTCCGCTACTCGATACGTCGGCGGCACGACCGCAGGCGCACCAACCTCTGGCACGTTCGCAGTCGGAGACTTTATCGTTGACGACACGGCCACCATCTGGATCTGCATCGCAGCAGGGACTCCGGGCACTTGGTCGCCTTCGGTTCAGTCAAGCCTTGTCAATCGCTCAGCAACCGCTACGGCAGGCAATGGCGAACTTACGATCTTTGGGACTTCCGGCGCATCAGGCCAGACAATCACCTTGCCTGCCAGCCCTCAAAACGGAGCGATCTATCAGATCAAGAACCTGTCGGCCTACACCGTGAACATCCTCGGCGGCACGAACTCAATCAGCATCGCTAACACGGTCTATGGCGCCTCAACTCCGTACACGATCCCAGTCGGAGCGGCCTACACCTTCAACTGGACGGGTGGCGTTTGGTACTGCTTCGTGACCACCGACCTCGGCAAAGTTGCTGGCACGCTTCCCATCGCCAACGGAGGCACCGGACTCAACACCCTCGGTACTGCCGGACAGGCTCTTGTCGTCAACTCTGGCGCCACCGGCCTCACCTACACCTCAGTCGTCGGAACACAAGGTGCTCAGGGTGCACAGGGTTCTACAGGTGCACAGGGTTCTACAGGCGCTCAGGGTGCTCAGGGTGCTTCGGGATCATCAGGCGGAGCAGGCAAGTCATTCACGGTCACCAGCCCGACGCTCTCAGTAGCAACCACAACCGGAGCCACGACCTCGCTCTCAGTGAACGCTCTGCCTTATGGCATGGCATCAGGCGACACGCTCAACATCCGCTACTGGAACGGCACGACCCTCTACTCGCAGCTCGTCACGCTTTCATCGTCGGCCGCTAAAGGTGCGACCTCGATCAGCGTTTCATCTTTCACGCCATCGGTGGCCTATCCCATCGGCACCGAACTCATCCCGATCTCGGTCACGTTGGCAATCTCAGACACGCCGTTCGTTTCTCCTGTCACGCTCATAACCAATGTCGTCGGTGGTGGTGGTGGTGGAGCGGCTGGCGGCAACCAGACCAACGGCCCCGGTGGTGGTGGTGCAGGTGGCATGTGGGTTGAGCAGGCCATTCCAGTCGGCTCAGCGACCACGATGAAGGTCACGCTCGGCGTCTTTGGCGCTGGCTCTCCAAGCGGCACCGGCCTCAGCGCTGGCAAGAATGGTGGAGTCAGTACCTTGGTGCTCAATGGCTACACCGTCACGGCCGCTCACGGAGAAGGTGGCTATGGCTCCTATCAAGGCGGAGCACCCGGCTCGTTGACGCCATCGACCTATTCAAGTTCTCAGAACGGTAACGGCTCATGGGCGGCTTGGCTTGCTGGCATCTCAGCCACAGCATCGCCGCTTCAATACCAGCCCGGAGTCGGTGGCGGTCAAGGTCCATCCGCATCAGGAACATGGAACTCGGCAGGCCTCAATGGTCTTGGCCTCATGGGTGGTGGTGGCGGTCAAGGCTTCGCCGCTACAACGACGAACAAAGGCTTGGCAGGCTCACCGGGTTCATACACCCAAGGCGGAGCGGCTGGCGTTACTGGCACAGGCACTGGAACCGGCGGCAACGCTACGAACGCATCGCCTAACACTGGATCAGGTGGCGCAGGTGGTGGCTCAGGCACCGGCACGAACGCAGGTGGCTATGGCGGAGCAGGTGGCTCTGGCTACATCATCCTCACTCAGGTTGCCTAATGGGCGTTATCTACGTCGGCGATCTCGCTGGATCTCCACCGCCAGCCATCCCCTATGGCCGCTATCTGCTCGATGTCGGCGCACTTCCGAGGCCGGGTCACGTCCAAGGTGGCTGGAAGGTGCCAAGCGTCACGCCAGCAGTCAAGACCGCAGTGGTCGGCCTCTCGGCTAAGACTCCGACAGTCGTGGCAAACTCGGAGAGCGCCATCGTTGGTGCTGGATACCTCTACCCGACCGTCATCGCAGCTGCGGAGGAATGATGAACTCACTGATCTATGCAGGAACCGTCGTCCGGTTCTACACCTCCACGCCGTTCACCTCGGTCTCTGGCACCGTGACTGACCCCACCGAGGTTCTGTTCGCCTACCGAGTCGGCAACGGCCCGGCGACTCAGTTCACCTACAGCCCAGGGGGATCAGAAGGCTCGATCATCAAAGACTCAACCGGCAACTACCACATCGACATCGACACCACCGGCAAACCGGGCACATGGACGATCACATGGGTCGGCATCGACACCACCGGCACCGTCCAAACTCGCTCGGAGACCGAGGTCGTCATCTCGGCGCCGTCGGTATCTGTTACGCCGTAGCCAGAAGGGATAACCTGCGATCATGCCTCAGTTCACCTACACCGGCTCAGAAGTCAAGGTCTACCCGACCCTGTCCGCCGCAGACGGCTCAACCCTCGTGGTCAAGCCCGGCGACGTTGTCACCCTCGACACCGACCCGAACGTGCCCGACCTCACAGCTCAGGCCGCCACCCCAGCCCCGAAGGCCGCAGACGCTACCCCAGCACCAGCGCCAGAAGCCGCTCAGACCGTTCCAGAAGCCCCTACAACGGACGCAACTCCGTCCGCTTAGGGATAAGACCTAGATAACAACAGGAGCCACTATGCCATTCATGACCGCCAACTCGTTCGTCGGCCTCGGTATCGAGGGGACACGAGGCACCGCATCGAGCAACGTCAAGTTCGTTCCGGTCACCGGCCCTCAGATCACGCCTCAGCAGAAGTGGCTACGTGACGACGCCTTCCGTTCCAGCCCGGTTGACAACTACGGCGAGATCCTTGGCGTGCGCCATGACGAGTACGACTTCAAGGGCTATGTGTTCGCTGACACCTTCGGCGTGCTGGCTAAGGGCGCTCTCGGCTATGAATCGGTCACCGGCTCAGGCACCTACACCCACACCTTCGGCCTCTACAACAACGCCGCTAACGCTTCACAGCCGCCCTCAGTGACGATTCAAGACTTCGACGGCAACAACACCTTCCAGCTGCTCGCCGGACAGGTTGGCGACCTGAACGTCAAGTTCACCGCCGAAGGCGCTCTCGAATACGACTCGAAGCTCATGGCGAACCCATTCACCAAGATCAGCAACCCGACCACGTCATTCTCGACTGAAGTGTTCATTCCGGCATGGGATCTTTCAATGAGCATCGGTGGCACCTCGACCGCCGTGACTGCTGAGGGTGAGATCAACATCAAGCGCAACACCGCTCCGATCTTCACAGCCCAGGGTGTCAACAGCCCCTACCGCTTGTTCGCTGGCCCGGCTGACGTGAGCGGCAAGTTCACCTTCGTTCTCGAAGCCAACGACCCGATCCTCTACAACGGCTCCAGCAACGGCTACGGCCTCACCGCTGGCACGCAGGCCGTCGTCTTG
>Ga0316223_1003418_pt1 | contig 11866 bp, 10 predicted proteins | sample TBH18009metaG_FD_206007 | JGI IMG/M metagenome (GOLD analysis project Ga0316223, IMG submission 206007) | Freshwater microbial communities from Trout Bog Lake, Wisconsin, USA - TBH18009 | ecosystem: Environmental > Aquatic > Freshwater > Lake > Hypolimnion/Profundal zone | place: USA: Wisconsin...
GGATACGTTGCGTTGTATCCCACCGTCGAAATGGCAAGCCCGTTCGGCCCCCAGTGGATGATCTTTGTCGGCAGTCCATCCAGAATCGGAAAGTGCAGCGTCCCGATCAGTGCAAACGTGTTGATGTTGAAAGCCTGCAGAGTATACGTCCCCGTCGCCTTGTCGCTCGTCGTCTGCCCAATCACATACAGAGTCCCCAGCGAGCCGAAAGGAACCCCAAGACCGTTTGCGTTGAAGGTGCCCACCACCGTGCCATTGGCGGGATTGACCGCTCTCATGCCATTGTCATAAACGTACTTGGTCGTTTTGTCGAATTGCAGGCTCACCAAATCGGGACCGTAGTAATCCGTCACCGTTCCAAATCCTGCGGAACTGATGGATGCCACAAGGAGATCTCCAGTTCCTTCCGTGCTTAGGCCAAAGAGTTGGCTTCCATCCGGGCCCCATGCAAGCTTGTCCCATGGCACACCCGGATACTCGCAGTTGGTCGTTACCTCGTCCCCACAAATGCCCATCGCGCGCGGAGTCGCGTTATCGAAAATCAGAACTCCGGCAGATACCGGGTAGATGCCAAAGCTCGCCTTCGCATAGCGCACAACGGCCAGCGTTGCATCCGAGTCCGGCGCGGACTGCATGTCTTCGACATAGTACGGAGCGAGCTCCACCTTGGTCACGCCCAGGTCAATCGAAATGTCGCTCGCCAGGCTTGGCAGTTTCAGCCGCTGCAAACCGGGAAGGACGTTCTGCGATGGTATTCCCCAGTCAAACAGGTACAGGTACTTGCTCGTGGCTGAAACCGAAAGCAGCTTCGGCTCGACCCCCACAGAGACCGCGGTCCCCAATGCGCCCGTCAGTGGATTCAGCGGCTGTATGGTATTGGCGTTGGTGGTCGCATTATTCGGGATCGCAAGATATATCTGCTGGTTCACCGGATCCCAGGCCATATCGTTCACTGCTACCGGCACCATCGTCACTCCTGCCGGCAGGTCTGTAACAGTGAATGAAAACGCCGCGGAAGCCGTCCCCGTCGAGTTCGCCACCGTGATCGACACGCTCCCGGGGTTCGCCGTATCCAGGTTGGGAACCTGCGCCGTAAGCGTGGTCGAACTCGTGTAGCTCGTCGTCAGCGGCGAGCCGTTCCAGTTCACCGTCGAGCCCGATGCAAAGTTCTGCCCGGTCACGGTCAGCGCAACTCCCGTCGTCCCCGCCAGAATCGAAGAAGGACTGATCGAGATAATCATCGGAGCAGACCCGCCGGGTTGTATGCCGCCGGAACCACCGCCAGAACTCCCGGAACCGCATCCGGTCAAACTTGCTGCGCCCAGGCACACGAATATTAAGAGCAATATGAGTGCAGATCTTCGTGGCATGGTCAAAACTCTAGACTCGCCGCTTTCCGAGGTCAAGCCGCCGCCTTATCATTCCCCTAAGAGGTAACACCCCTCATGAATCCAACCGGCAACACCATTCTCATCACCGGCGGAGGCTCCGGCATTGGCCGCGGCCTCGCTGAATCCTTCCACGCCCTCGGAAACCACGTCATCATCGCTGGCCGCCGCCAGCAGGTCCTCGATCAAGTCACCGCAGCCAACCCCGGCATGGCTTCTCTCACCGTCGATATCCAGGACCCCATCAGCCTCCGCGCGTTCGCCGCCCAGGCCATCTCCCGCTTCCCAACCCTCAACGTCCTCATCAACAACGCCGGCATCATGCGTGCGGAGAAGCTTCTCGCCCAGCAGCCTGACCTCGCAGACGCCGAGGCCATCGTCGCCACCAACCTGCTCGGCCCCATCCGCCTCACCGCCGCCCTGCTGCCACATCTCCAGGCGCAACCCCACGCCACCATCATCAACGTCTCCTCTGGTCTGGCCTTTCTGCCCCTTACCCTCACGCCCACCTATTGCGCCACCAAGGCCGCGATCCACTCGTACACTCTCTCGCTCCGCTACCAGCTCCGCGCCACCACCACTGAGGTTCTGGAACTCGCTCCCCCCTATGTCGCCACTAACCTCATGAGCGGAGCCTCCGACCCCCGCGCCATGCCCCTCGACAAGTTCATCGCTGAGGTCATGGAGATCCTCGAGACCCAACCCACACCGCCCGAGATTTGCGTCGAGAACGTAAAGCGCCTCCGTTTCGCCGCGGAATCAGGACATTTTGACGCCATCTTTGAAGGCCTCAACGCCGCCATGGCAGATATTCACTAGCCTCTCTGCAAGCAGCAAAGGCAGCAAACCCCATATCTGCCATGCCACCGGTGCCCGGCCGAGGATATACTTGTGCCCAACCGGGAACGCAAACCCTGAATCCTGGTTCCAAGGAGCTAGCCTGTGAAATTCAATCTGAAGCACGTTGCAGTTTTCTGTCTTGCAGCTTCCATCGTCACCCCCGCGTTCTCCCAGTCGGGCGGGGCAGATATCTACAAAGCCAAGTGCCTGATGTGCCATGGCGCTGACGGACTTGGCGCAACCCCCGCCGGCAAGGCTCTCAAGGCCACATCGTTCAAGGATGCGGCGGCCGTGAAGGCATCTGACGCTGACCTGATCGCTATCGTCACCAATGGCAAAAACAAGATGGTGGCTTACAAGGGCAAGCTGACCGACGCCCAGATCAAGGCAGTCGTCACCTACCTGCGCACCCTGCAAAAGTAAGTACCAGATCGATCCAGGCGCATAACCAGCGTTCTGGACAGCTTCACGAAGCACGCTCTGCAACTGTTCCGCTTCTGAAGAATTTCCTCCCCAACTCCTTGACGGGCGTGCCCTTGTGGCGCGTCCGTCATTTTTTGTGCCCTGCTGCCTTGCTTTCTTCATAAGAAATAGATTGGCGTAAATATTGATTATTAAATAAGTGATGTTCGTCACAGACCAGCATTCTTCCCGATCCCTAACTTTCTCCCACGGCAAACTGGCGGGGTGTTTCTGCCTTGAAACGCTCACGGTTGGTTTGTATGTCAATGTCCAGGGTGGGAGGTCGCGGCCTTTGGTGTGCACAGTTGCTACGCGTTCAGAGTCTTCAATCAGGCAGTTCCGGCAGGAGGTGCGCTAGATGTGTGCTGATCAGCTACCCTCCTCCCAGGCCTCGCGCCGCCGCGCGATTGAGATATTTCTTGGCGGCGGCATCCTCGCCTCTTTTGCTTCCTTCCTCTACCCTGTGCTCCGCTATTTCGTCCCGCCGGCCGTGGTTGATCTCGGTGGGGATGAAGTGGTCGCCTCCAAAGTTGCTGAAGTCAAGCCAAACACCGGCAAGATCTTCCGCTTCGGCAACCGGCCCGGACTGCTCATCATGAACAGCGACGGCACCTACCGCGCCATGTCCGCCACCTGCACGCATCTGGGTTGCACCGTGCAGTATCGTCCTGACCTGCGCGAAGTCTGGTGCGCCTGCCACAACGGCACCTACGACCTCAACGGCCGCAACGTCTCCGGTCCTCCGCCCCGGCCCCTTGATGTTTTCGATGTCCACCAGCGCGGCGACGAAATCGTCGTCAGCCGGAAGCGGGAGGCCTGATCGTGATAGCAGCCCTCATTCACTGGCTTGATGAGCGCCTCCAGCTTGACGGCCTCATCGCTCCCTTGCGCCATAAGACCGTCCCCACCCACCGGCTCTCCTACTGGTACTTCTTCGGCGGCATCACCCTGTTCCTCTTCATCATCCAGGTGCTCACCGGTATCCTGCTGCTGCTCTACTACCGCCCCGGCGCCAATGAGGCGTTTGAGAGCGTGCAATACATCATGACCAGGGTGCAGTTTGGCTGGCTCATTCGTTCCATTCACTCCTGGTCCGCCAACCTCATGATCTTCACCGCCTTCGTCCACATGTTCAGCGTGGTCTTCCTCAAGGCCTACCGCAAGCCCCGTGAACTCACATGGGTCACCGGCATGCTCTTGCTCTTCCTGGTCATGGGATTCGGTTTCAGCGGTTATCTGCTCCCCTGGAATACCCTCGCTTTCTTTGCCACCAAGGTCGGCACTGAGATTGCCGGCCAGGTTCCCTTCATCGGCAAGCCGATCATGATCTTCCTGCGCGGTGGCGAAGAGGTTACCGGCGCCACTCTCACACGCTTCTTCGGATTCCATGTCGCCGTTCTTCCCGGCATCGTCACCGTCCTCATCGCCATTCACCTGTTCTTGGTGCAGCGCCTCGGCATGAGCGTACCACCCAAGGTTGAGGCCGCATGGGAAGCCAACCCCGCCGCGCGACGCGAAATGAAGTTTTTCCCCAACTTCATGCTCCGCGAGCTGATGGCCTGGTACGTCGCCATTGGGGCGCTCGGCGCACTTGCCGCTCTCTTCCCTTGGGAACTCGGTGTCAAGGCTGACCCGTTCGTCTCCGCTCCCGCCGGCATCAAGCCCGAGTGGTACTTCCTCTTCATGTTCCAGACGCTCAAGATCATCCCCTCCAAAGTCTGGCTGTTTGACGGCGAGGTTCTGGGCGTCTTGGGTTGCAGCCTCGCCGGAATGCTTTGGATGCTGCTGCCGTTCTTTGAAGGCGACCGCTCTGCGCGCATCAAGGCGTGGTTCACAGGTCTTTCCATCTTTGCGCTTGTTTATGTGATAGGGATGAGCATCTATGGCTATGTTGCAAATTAATCTCCGGCCCCGCGCACTCCGCTCTGCCTGCCTGGCCGGCTTGCTTGCGCTCGCGGCCTGCCTCGGTTACGGGCAGGCCGTTAACTCCTGCCTGGACTGTCATTCCGCACAGCCCGGCCGCCTTGAAGTTACACCGGAAAAGTTCAGCCAGGACATCCACGCGCAGAAGGGGCTCACCTGCACCAGTTGCCACGGCGGCGACGCCTCCAGCTACGACCCCGAGCAGGCCATGAGCCGCAAGGCCGGCTGGAAGGGCAAAGTCGATCGCAAGCAGATTCCCCAGTTGTGCGGCTCCTGCCACGCCAATCCGGCCTTCATGCGCACCTATAACCCCAGCCTGCGCACTGACCAGCTCGACCAGTACCACACCAGCGTCCACGGCAAGCGCCTCGCCACCGGAGACACCAAGGTGGCCGTCTGCACGGATTGCCACAGTGTCCACGATCTTCGTCCGCCCAGCGATCCACGCTCCACCGTCAACCCCGTCAACGTGGCCAAGACCTGCTCCCGCTGCCACTCCGATGCCAGTTACATGAAGCAGTACGGCATCCCTACCGATCAGTTCGCGAACTACTCCACCAGCGTCCATCACGATGCGCTTGCCGTTCGTGGCGACCTCAGTGCGCCCACCTGCACCACCTGCCACGGAAATCACGGCGCTGTCCCGCCCGGCGTGGACAAGGTGCAGAACGTATGCGCCAACTGCCATGTCTTCCAGGCTCAGATGTACCAGAAGAGCACCCACAGCAAGGCCTTCCAGGATAAGGGCCTGCCCGGATGCGTGGTCTGCCACACCAATCACGGCATTCATTTGCCTTCTGACGCCATGCTCGGCACCGGGCCTCAGGGCGTTTGCATGCGCTGCCACGCTCCCGGCGACCATTGCGACCGCGCCCGCGCCACCATCCAGGGCAACCTCACGCAGTTGGACCAGTCCATCAAGGACGCTGATCAGGCGCTTCGCCTCGCCGAGTCAGCCGGCATGGAAGTCAGCGAAGCCCGCCTTAGCCAGGACCAGGCCCGCGACGCCCTCACCAAGGCCCGCGTCACCATCCACAGCTTCCAGGCTGCTCTCGTCAATCAGGATATTCAGGCTGGAATGAAGATCGCTGCCGCTAACCAGAAGGCCGGCAAGGATGCCATGGTCGAGCGCAACCATCGCCGCATCGGCTTGGGTATCTGCCTCATCGCCATCGCCTTCATGCTCGTAGGCCTCTGGCTCTACATCAAGAAGCTTGAAAGCTGATACTGAACCAGCGCATGTATACAAGAAGAGGCCCGGACTGCAAAGCCCGGGCCTCTTTTGTTCCGCTCTAACCAGCCCGTCGTTATCTCACAGTCAGTGCAACCGTTGCGGTATGCGTAGTGCTTCCACCTGTCGCACTCACCGTGATCGTGTAGTTCCCTGTGGTCGCATTCGAGGCCAGCTTCACGGTCATCTTTGACGTTCCGCTCCCCGGCGCAGCAATCGGCGTTGGACTAAAGCTGACCGTAGCCCCGCTGCCCTGCCCGGATGCTGACAAGGCAATTGCCGAGTTAAAGCCGCCGGAGACGGTTGTCATAATCGTCGAACTCCCGGAGTTGCCCCGCGACACCGTGAGTGAGGTGGGCGATGCAGAAACTGCAAAGTTCGGAGGTGCCGCCACCGTCAGTGACACCGTGGTTGTCTTGGTTACGCCTCCACCAGTGCCGGTTACGGTAATCGTGTAGCTGCCTACCGCAACGGTCGCGCCCACCGCCATGGTCATGGTAGCCGAGCCCGCACCCGGTGATGCAATCGACGTGGGACTGAAGCTCACCGTCACGCCCGTTGGCTGTCCGCTTGCTGACAAGGCCACAGCCGAGCCAAACCCGTTCAGTGTGCTTGTTGTGATGGTAGAAGTGCCACTCTTGCCCTGCACAACTGAAACCGCCCCGGGCGCTGCTGAAATTGTGAACGTAGGCGATGCTGCCGCGGCCACCAGGGCGTTAATCAGCCCCACGCCGTTAGGGCTGCCCCAGCCGGTCACCAGATCGTAGCCCGTCGTGGCGGAATAGCTGCCCGACGTGCCGCTGGTAACGTCGTGAAAATCCGCCGCATAACTACCGCTGACGTTCTGCGTATAAATTGTCGGATTGATGAATCCAATGCCAGGGTTCCCCTTGGCTGCCAACTGCTGATTCACAAGCGCAATGTAGCCTGCCCACATCGGCGCGGCAAAGCTGGTCCCGCCATAGGAATTTGCCGAGCAAGTCGTCTGGTCCGCGCACACGTAAAACGTGAAGTTCGCATTCGCTGAGACGTCAGGGCCGTTGCGAAGCGTCGTCGATCCCTTGTTGGTCGAGTTGATCACGCCTGAGAGTTGCTGCCACGCGGGAATCGCAATCTTGTCTGGAGTGATGCCGCCGCCGCTGTCCACCCACGCCGTCTCTGACTTCCACGCCCCGCCGGCGCTTGCGGTCACCAGGTCCGTTCCGCCTACTGAAACCACGTACGCGTCATCGGCAGGCCAGGCCTCATTCTTCGTCGACCAGGTGGAAGCATCTCCAGACGCGGCAAAGAATGTCTGCCCCTGCGCCGCCATCTTCTTGAAGTAGGGATCAAGAATCGTCGGGTCAGCCGGTGTCCAGCCCCACGAACAGCCGATTGTCATGGGCAGCGGATTATGAGTTGTCATCGCGCTGATAATGGCCGTGTCCGATGAACCAACGTACATCACCAGGCTCGCCAGCCCCGGAGCCATCCCGAGTGCCTGGGTCATGTCCAGCGTCTGTTCCGTATCGTCGCAATTGCCCCCGGCTTTTGTATAAGTGCAGGACGTGCTGGTCCCATCCACTGAAAGCACTGTCACTGGCACGGAATTCGTCTTGCCGATGTTCTTGTAATAGGTGGCCAGGTCCGCCAGATTGGTGCCGACATACTCCCAAAGTCCCAGGTTCTGGCCGGCTCCCGTCAGCGCCGTTCCGCCATAGTAGGCCGCGCGCATGTCGCTGCCCAGAAACGATGCCGAAGGCCCCGAGCCTGTCGTCGCGTGGGATACAACCGCGTTCGCATCCACGCCATGCGCTTGTGCGTAATCGCTCTTCTTCACCAGCCGCGGGTGCGGAATCGAGTAGTTATCCAATCCAGAAATGTGCCATAGCGCGAAGGCCAGGTCTGTAATAGGCTCGCGATCGGGCGCAAAGAAAATCCGGTTCTCCGTCGGGTGCTGGTAGGTGCGCATATTAATGTGGAACGCCGTCTCCACAGCCGCAACCGTGCCCTTGATCTGCACATCCATGCCATCGCGCGTGCCGCCCACCACCGTCAGGCCGTTCTTCGCCGCGAACCGAACCACGGCATCATACTTCGCCTGGCTGGGGCCAAAGCGCGCGGTAAACTCCGGCACCGTCAAAAAATGACGGTAAGAGGCGCTGGAGGGATCGTAGACGTCGCTCAAAAATGCATTCAGCCCCGCCTCATCGCGCAGCGGCAAAACAACGTCCAGTTGCAACACCTGGTCGGCAGGCAGCCGACCCACGGGCTTCGCCTCGCCGTTCCGAACCGCCAGATGAACATGGCCGGTCAACGCACTTTGCGCCTGCAAATTGGTTGTCGCCAGGGAAACAACCGCCGCCATTGCGAACAGAAACAGACCCACTCTTCGAACCACGGGACCTCCTCCTTTACGGCAAGCCCGCCCCTCTTGCCACACTGCGGGGATTTTATTGTTTCCCTCGCTGAACATGAGTGTCAAGCCTCCACAGGGGCGAATTGTGACCTTCGTTCCCCCCCTTGTACCCAAATGGCAAGCACCCTGCCCTAAACTATCTCCGTATGCGCCTCTTCGTCGGCATTCCCCTCGCTCCCGCCGTTGTATCGGAACTCTCGGCAGCAGTGGCCCGCCTCAAATCCGGCGCAGACGCCCTTCGCTGGATGCCCCCAGAGTCCTGGCACATCACCCTTCAGTTCCTCGGCAACACCTCACCCGAGCAATATGGCTGCCTCCTGGCCCGTCTCGCCCAGTTGCGCTCTTCGCCCATCCCCATTCGCCTCGGCGAGTTGGACTTCTTTGATCGCGCCGGCGTCTTCTTTGCCTCCATCGCCCCCGCTCCAGAACTCGTCACCCTCGCCCAGCGTGTCAGCGCGGCCACCGCCCACTGCGGCTTCGCAGCCGAGGAGCGCCCCTTCCACCCCCACATCACCCTCGCCCGCTCCAAAGGCCAAAACCGCGCCCTGCCCCTCCGTGCCTTGAAAGCCAAAGTCTCCCGCCAGCCCGTCTTCACCCGATTCAGCGCCGCGGAGTTCCTTCTCTACGAAAGCCACCTCGCCCCCACCGGCTCAATCTATCAAATCCGCGCCCGATTCAATCTCATACAGCCATGAATCCAAGCCACTTACGCAAGTTTCTCCACAATTTCCTCCACGCGTCTCCGTCTTGCACAGCCCTCTTCGTCCTACACTCTTGTTGATATGGCCGCCACCCCTGACATCTCTCACGAAGCGGGTCTCCCCGCGAACATAGACGCTGAAAAAACCATCCTTGGCGCCATCCTGCTTGACAATGCTGCCCACGCTGAAGCCGCCGAGAAACTGACCGAGGATGATTTCTCCCTCGACTCCCACCGCCGCATCTTCATGCGCATGAGCGAGTTGATGGACGCACAGCACGCCGTCGACATTGTTACCCTCGCCAACGAACTGGCCCGCTTCAAAGAGGTCGAGGCCATCGGCGGAGTCGCCTATCTGGCCTCGCTTACTGAGGGTCTGCCCCGCCGCCCGGTCATCGAAGAGTACATCCGCATCGTCAAGGACAAAAGCATGCTCCGCAGGCTCATGTCCATCTGCGCGACTGCGATTGCCCGGGCCGTCGACCAGAGCGAAGACGCCCATGGGGTGCTGGATGCAGCCGAGGCCGGCCTCCTTGAAGTCAGTGAAAAAGGCATCTCCCAGGGCCTCCAGCCCCTTGACCAGATCGTAGCCAACACTTTTGGAACCATCGACAACCTCTACAAGGAGAGTCGCGAAGTCACCGGCCTGGCCACCGGCTTCACCCAGTTTGACCAGATGACCAGTGGCCTGCAGAAGGGCGAGCTCATCATCATCGCCGCCCGTCCCTCCATGGGAAAAACCGCGTTGGCCATCAATATGGCCCAGAATGCGGCAATCGACCACAATGCCACGGTGGCCATCTTCAGCCTCGAAATGGGCAGGGAGTCGCTGCTGCGCCGCATGTTGGCCTCACAGGCCTGGGTAGACCAGCGCAAGCTGCAAACCGGCTTCCTGGGCCGCGAAGATCAGGAGAAGCTCCAGAATGCCCTCGGCCAACTGGTCGAGTCGCGCCTCTTCATTGACGACAGCGCAGGCATCTCGCTCTCTGAGATGCGCGCCAAGGCCCGCCGTCTGAAGCACACCGCCAAGGGCCTGGACCTCATCGTCGTGGACTACCTCCAATTGATGTCCGCCACCGTTCCCTCCTCGGGCCGCAAAAACTATGAGAATCGCACCCAGGAAGTATCCGCCATCTCGCGCGGTCTGAAGGCCCTGGCAAAAGAGCTGCACGTTCCCGTGGTAGCTCTCTCCCAGCTCTCCCGCGCCAGTGAGCGCCGCGGAGACGACAAGCGGCCCATGTTGAGCGACTTGCGCGAGTCCGGCTCCATCGAGCAGGATGCCGACGTCGTGGCCTTCATCCACCGCGAGTCCTACTACAACCGCACAGAAGAGATGAGCGAGGCGGACCGCGCCAAGTCAGAAATCATCATAGCCAAGCAGCGCAACGGCCCCACAGACACGGTCCATCTCAATTTCGTAGCCAAATACACGCGCTTTGACAATCAGGATTCGACCCACACAGACTGACCCTCACGGCTCGTTCAAAATCAGCGCAACTCTCCCCGTCAGCAGGTCGCCGGGAGACTCGTCATGGCCCACCTCGATCAGGTCCACAGGGAATGCCGTATTGTGAGGCCGCAGCACCAGCCGGTTCGCCATAAAGTCCACATACCTCAGCACCAGGTGAGAGCCGCTCCGCACTGCGTAGACGTTCGCCCGGTTCGGGCGGTAGGGCATCAGGGAACTGTAGTGGCGATCGATCAGCGCAATTGCTTCCGGCAGTACCAGTGGGTCCATCGCCAGCGCGTCCGCAGAGGGGATGCGCACCGCCACAAACCGCTGCCAGGCGCGCCGCGAATTCGATACCCGCGTCCGGATTGACTGCAGAACCCCAACCGGCAAGTGCAGCATAGCCTGAACCGCCGACGGGCGGATATATGGCTCAAAAAGGGCTGTCGCGTGGGAAACAATCGGCACCGTGCTCCCCTCCCCATCGCCCTCCGGTTCTCCTGAGCGGTAAAGAACCGGCAGCAAATCCGCCGCGGTCAGGTGCTGCGCGGCAAGAATTCGGTCCATTGCTTGCAGCGATAGCTGCCGTCGGCTATGCAGAAAATTTGAGAGATGCGCCTGGCCAAATCCTGTCTGTCGAGCCAGCAAAGATACGCTGAGCGTGCCCCGTTGTATCCTGCGCAGCAGTTCCAGGCGGAGTCGCTCGTGCATCTGAGTAAAGTTCATTTGTGGATAATTTGCCACCAGCAATGGACGCGAATCTTCTTGATTTTCCTCCAGAAAAGTTATCAGGGTTGTTTGGCCTTCATTTTCAGCGCTTTCCTGAAGATTGAAAAGTACTATGACGGAAATCTCTCGGAGGAGATTGACGCACAGGAAGCAAGTTTCTAGATTGGGTTTACTTAATCACGCCTTGGTTTGTGGGAATTTGTTGGGAATCGCTTCATTGCCGGAAGGTTGAGCGGGCCGGTTTCTGCCCTCTTCACCTGTCAATGAACATCTCCTGAGCGACTGCGGTCCGTTCAGGTTTCCCATCCCCGCTGCGGTTTGCCCTTCATCGGCATCTGCGGCAGGCCAAGGCTGAAATTCCTGTATCTGCGCGCTATGAACATGACAAAAAACGAGAGAGCACGGGCGGCAATCCCCCATCAGGGCGCAAGAAACCTGAGTTGCCAGGCCTGGTTCTCTTCACCCCGAGGAAGGAAAGTTACAAAAATATTCCCTCGGGTGAAAGCGCGAATACGGAGAATCAGACATGGAATTGCGCGTGCATTTGAAAATTTGCGAGGGGTGCGGCTGTCTTTGGTACCGTCCCCAGACCCAAGGGAGTGTTTACTGCAAGGGCTGTGAGATTAAGCTGAGGGACTTTCCATCGCCGGAGAGCCGCAAACGCCCGGGACGCCCCGGCCGAAAACCACATGCCAGGGCCTGGTCCGCTGTTGGAGTTGTAGGAGGTGCGCGATGAGCGCTGCCT